>Ga0302324_100018006_pt1 | contig 13965 bp, 11 predicted proteins | sample Palsa_T0_1_FD_201949 | JGI IMG/M metagenome (GOLD analysis project Ga0302324, IMG submission 201949) | Peat permafrost microbial communities from Stordalen Mire near Abisko, Sweden - Palsa_T0_1 | ecosystem: Environmental > Terrestrial > Soil > Palsa > Peat permafrost | place: Sweden: Abisko... | reverse complement strand
AGGTGATACTCTTTGCTAGCGGATCGGCAGGCATGAAAAACAGGGAGAATCCCCCATTGCTCTCCATTTTAAGACAATTCCCCCCACCGGCGTCAACATTTTTTACTGCGAAACGGAGAAAAAAACGGCTTTTCGTCTCATTTTCACTCGAATCGGGCCGAATCGTTCCTTTTGCCCATCCGCCTGGCCCGCGCCGGGCGTTGAATTCTCTTTCCCTTCCTGCTACTGTTTCCGTCATGGCAATTCCTTCGAGCATGCTGCCGCTGGGAACCGCGGCGCCCTCCTTCCGGCTTCCCGACGTGGTCTCCGGGAAGACGATTTCAATCGAGGATTTCGCGGACGAAAAGGCGCTTCTCGTAATGTTCATCTGCCGCCATTGCCCCTACGTGGTTCACGTCCGGCCGGAACTGGCGCGGCTGGGAAAGGATTACGCGGAAAGCGGACTCGGCATCGTGGCGATCAGTTCGAACGATGCTTCCACCTACCCGGACGACGCGCCGGAGCGGCTCAAGGAGATGGCCGCCGATTTTCCGTTCCCGCTTTGCTACGACGAGAGCCAGGAGGTGGCAAGGGCCTACCATGCCGTTTGCACGCCCGATTTTTTTCTTTTCGGGCCAGGGCCAAAGCGCCCGCTGGTTTACCGGGGGCAGTTGGATGACAGCCGCCCCAACAAGGGGAAACCGACCGGGGCCGATCTGCGCGCCGCGATCGACGCCGTGCTCGAAGGCAAACCGGCCGGCGTTGACCAGAAACCCAGCGTTGGCTGCGGGATCAAGTGGAAGCGGTGAGGCGGGACGGCCGGGGAGCGGCCGGCAACCCGAAGAACCGCTTCGAGAAGCTCGAATACGTCGAGGATCCCGGGGAGGAAACCGCGCGGCGCACCCAGTTCCTGCGGGACGATAGCCAATCGATCATCACCCGCAACGACAGCCCGGACATAGGCTTTGATGCGAGCCTGAATCCCTACCGGGGCTGTGAGCATGGTTGCGCGTATTGTTTCGCCCGGCCGACGCACGAATACCTCGGCTTTTCCGCCGGCCTGGATTTTGAAACGAAGATCGTCGTCAAGGAGAACGCGCCGGAACTCTTGCGCGCGGAGCTTTCTTCACCTCGTTGGAAGCCGCGTGTATTGGCGATGAGCACCGTGACCGATTGCTACCAGCCCGTGGAACGCCGGCTGGAGATCACTCGGCGCTGTCTCGAAGTGCTCGCGGATTTTAGGAACCCGGTGGGAGTCATCACCAAGAATCATCTCGTCACCCGCGACACCGATCTGCTGCGCGCGCTGGCGGAACATGGCGCCGCCTCCGTCGCGATCTCGCTCACCACGCTGGATGCCGAACTCGCCAAGAGGCTCGAGCCGCGCGCTTCGCCGCCGGGCCGGAGGCTCTCCGCCATCGAAGAATTGACGCAGGCCGGTGTGCCGGTTTACGCCTCGATCGCGCCGGTCATTCCCGGCCTGACGGATCACGAAATGCCCGCGTTGCTCGAGGCCGCCGCCCGCGCGGGCGCCCAGGGCGCGGGCTACGTCCCGCTGCGCCTTCCCTGGGGGGTGGCTCCGCTCTTCGAGGAGTGGCTCGAACGCCATTTCCCCGACAGCCGGGACAAAGTGCTGGGCCGCGTGCGCGCGATGCGCGGCGGTAAGTTGAACGACCCTCGATTCGGTTCCCGGATGCGCGGGGAAGGCATTTTCGCCGAGCAGATGCACGCGCTGTTCACCGTATCCTCGCGCAAGGCCGGGCTGACGCGGGAGCACCCGGAGCTTTCCACCGCCGCTTTCCGGGTGCCTGGCCGGGAGCAACTCTCCCTTTTTTAGAGACTGACGCTCGCCTAAGGCACGATTCTCGAATTTAATGGATGCTGAAAATGAGGAGTTAACACCTTTCCCCTTGCACGCTCCCACGCCTCAGAAAATCGCTTCGGCGACGCCGCGCCCGCGAAGGAAATTCCCCCTTCGCTGGTTTTTCATCGCCCTGCTCGCGGCATTCGTTTTTTGCCTGGTTTACCCCCCTGTTTTTCTCTTTGGAGTCCGCCGTTTCCTGCTGTTCGAGGCCGCTTCCCACGACGCCAGTCTCGAGATCGGGCAGATGACGGGAAGTATTTTCGAACCGATCTCTCTCCACGATGTAAGGCTTTTGTCGAAAACCCGCGCGGGGACCGTGCGGCGGCTCGCGCTTTCCCGGCTGGATGCCGTCGTAGCCTGGAAAGAGGTGGTGCTTCGGGCCGGTTCGCCGCTCATCGAGCGAATCGTTATCGACGGATTGGACGCCGAAATCGGCCTGCCGATCCAGCCCGCGACCAATGGCCCGGGCCTTTCAACCGGGAAGGATTCCGGAACCGGCTGGATTTCCTCGCTTCTGCCGGGAAACGTGGAGCTTTTGCGGGCGAATCTCGTTGTCAGGCTGAAGGATTCGGAGACCACTTTCACCAATGTCCATTTCACGGCGAGCGACGTGGCGCCTGGGATCATCGAGGCCGGGCGGATCGAAGTCCGGGAGCCGGGGCTGACGAAGAGCTTCTCCGATGTGAAGGGAACGACCGCGCTTCAAAACTCGAAGCTCTCCGTAGGCGGGTTGAAACTCGACGACGGGATGCAGATCGATACTCTCTCGGCCGATCTCGCCGAGCTGGCGCAGGGCAAAACGGAGATCGACTTCGGCGTTTCCGCCTTCGGCGGAACCATCCGCGGCGAGGTTCTCCTGGCCCCCTCCAATGGCCGTTTGCGATTCGAAGCGACGGGCTCGTTTTCGCAAATCTCGCTCGAAGACGTGGCCCGGTTCGTCGATTCCAAGGAGCCGGCGGGCGGCATCCTCAAGGAAGGCAAGTTCACCTTCCGCGGGTCGCCCCGGGAGATCGACAAGGCGACCGTTGTGGTCCGCCTCGAGGCGACCGATTTTCTCTGGGGCAAGCGCCGATGGAATTCCCTGGTGGCAGGCGTGACGATGTTCGACCGGAAGCTGACCATCTATGAATTCAGCCTCAAGCAGTCCCATAACGAGCTGACCCTCACAGGCGAGATGGACATCCCGCCGTCCGACAGACAATGGTGGCAATCCCGATTCGACTTTGATATCGCCGCGAACATCGACAACCTGACTGAACTCTCCGCCCTGTTCGGCCCGGGCTTTGGGGAGACCGCGGGAAAAATGACGATCGTCGGTTCGGTCAGCGGGGAAAACGAATCCTTCACCGGGCAGTTGAGCGTGGCCGGTTCCCACCTTTCCTACCGTGACGCTCCGCTCGATGTCCTAAAGGCGGCCATCAAGCTCAATGGAAATGAACTCGATCTCACGAGCATCGAGTTTTCGCACAAGAAGGATTTTCTCCAGGGCCAGGGAGTCGTGAACATTCTGGGAGAGAAGCGGTATTGGGGGGAACTCAAGGCGTCCATCGCCGACCTGGCGCTCTATTCGGCCTTTTTCGAGCAGCCCATCGCGCCGCAGCCGTTCGCGGGAGGCCTTTTTCTCGACTGGTCGGGAGACGGCACCGTGAAAGCCCACTCCGGGGCGTTTCGCGCCCAACTGAAGGATATCCGCCCCCTCATTGTAACCGATCCCAAATTTCATCCGCTGGACGCCGATCTCGAGGGAACCTACGCGCTGGAGAACATTTTTTTCTCGAAGTTCGCGATTGCCGACGCGGAGACATCCTTTAGCGCGAAGGTGGCTGCCACACCGGCGACGCTGACCCTTCAATCCATCAAAGTGCAGCATAAGGGAAATGTCTGGCTGCAAGGAGACGCCGTGCTCCCCTTGAGCGTCTGGAATCTTTGGCAGGCCCGTCCGTGGAATGAGGTGGTGGATTTCAACGGGCCGCTCAAGGTGAACGTCAACGCCCAGAACCTGCGCCTCCATGACGTGGCGCTCCTGACCGGCCATGATTTCCCGATAAAAGGCGACTTGGATATGAAGCTGGCAATGTCGGGATCGCTCTCCGGTCTTACGGCAATGGGGGATGTCCATCTGCGAAAGGGACAAGCGACAGTCGCGACGCCCGCGCTCTCCTTCGACGGGATCGACGCCGACATTACGCTGGAAGGGCAGGACTTGTTCGAGGGGCTTGAGGGCAGGGAGTTCGATTCGGCAAACCTGGCTTTCAACCAATTCAGCGCGGACGGCTGGGTGATGTGGAAGAACGTCCGCGATCCGAAGTTGGAAATCGCCGTTAAAAGCCAGGGTGTGCATCTGACTCCGAGTCCTGATCTGCATGTGAGCTCGGAAGTCGATCTCAAACTGGAGGGACCATTCAGCGCCGTCCTCGTCAGCGGTTCGGCACGCATTCTCGGCGTGGATTGGGCGCGCCAGGCGGACTGGGCATCCCTCCTCTCGTCCAACGATGGAGCGCCTTCTGCGCCGGAGCCTCCTCTCTCCCTCGGCCCTTCCAATTGGACTCTCCAAATCGCCTGTTCCGGCGACGCTCCTTTCAATATGGAGGGCGCCTCCGCAAAAGCGTCCTTCGACCTTCGACTCACGGGAGCGGCGTCCGCGCCGCGACTCACGGGGCGGCTGGATCTTGCCTCGGTGGTTCCGGCCAAGGCGTCTCCCACGGCACCGGTCATTGACGCGGGCGCAATCTATTTCGAAGCCCCAAATCCTTCGGATCCATACCTCGCCCTCCGGGGTTCGACCGCCGTTTCAGGACGCCGCATCGACGCATTCATCTTCGGCGCTCTCAGTCGCAAACAGGTCTTGCTCGACCCTCCTCTCGATGAAGAGACGGCCGGCGTTCTTCTGGCGAGCGGCTTCGCGGCAGGCGACCCGGACGCTCCACTCCCGATCTCCATCGGAGAACCGGATCTCACGCTGCAATTGTTCCATCCCAAAGGTCTGCCATCGTTGCCGCCGGCTCCTCTTTCCGCATCTTCCGATCCGGTCAAATGACCGGAATTTTTTATGAGCGAGGACTCTTTGCACCCGGCGCGACCGCGTCCCGGTTTATACCTCGGCAAGCTCTTTGGCATCCGCCTGTATCTGGACTACAGCTGGTTCGTCATCGCCGCCGTCATAACCTTTGAGTTGGCGGCGAAGTTTTTCCCGGACAGCCTGCCCGGCCGCTCGACGCCGGTTTACATCCTGCTCGGCGTCGCCACGGCACTTTTCTTTTTTCTCAGCATACTGCTCCACGAACTGGGACACAGCGTTGTCAGCCAGCGCTGCGGAATTCGCGTCCCGAGGATCACTCTTCTTTTCATCGGCGGCCTCGCGGAAATCTCGCGCGAGCCGGATGATCCGCGGTCGGAACTGAAGATCGCCGTCGCGGGCCCGGCGGTCTCCGCCTGTTTGGTTCTCCTCTATTCTCTCATCGCCTGGATCTGCGGCCACCTCGGATTTCGCGGCGGAAAGACGATGTTCGAATGGCTCGCCTACATCAACGCCGCGTTGCTCTTTTTCAATGCCATCCCCGGTTACCCCCTGGACGGCGGCCGCGTCCTGCGCGCGATTCTCTGGGCCAAAAGCGGCAACCTGCGCCGCGCGACTTATACGGCTTCCAGGATCGGAATCGGCTTTAGCTGGTGTCTCATGGGCCTCGGTGTCCTTGCCCTCACCCAAGGCCGGTGGGATGCGTTCGTCTATCTGCTGATCGGCATTTTCTTGAGAAGCGCCGCCGAGAGCGGCTACCTCCAGGCCGTCAACCAGGCTGTCTTCTCAGGCATCCGCGTCAGGGACATCATGTCGCCAAATCCCGCATCCATTCCCGCGACGCTTCCCGTAAACCTCGCGGTCGATGACTTCTTCCTGGCCAGGCACCACGTCGCTTTCCCGGTTTGCGATGATTCCGGCGAATTTCGCGGCTTGCTCCGGCTTGAATTCCTCCGGAGCGTGCCCCGGGAAAAATGGCCTTACACCTCGGCGGGCGGCCTCGTTGCATCCAACGGCTCGGAGAAGCTCTTTATTTCGGCCGATGAGCAGGCCGGCAAGGCGATGCGCCGCCTGCTGACGCCGGGTGAAAGCCGCCTGGCGGTGGTCGAGAAGAACAAGCTCGTCGGGATGGTGACGCGCCACGACATCCTGCAATTCATCAAAATTCATACCGCCCTGGAATGACGGGCGGGCAACCCCGCCGCTCACTGCCCCGGGGGATGCAGCATGAGTATGCCCCATATTGCCCCGACAAACACAAGGATCGAGAGGCCCGTGAACGCGAGAATTCCGAGCGCCAGGGGATCCTTCTTTTTTTTGCTGGCCTTGAAGGGAGAGGCATTGGCAAACCCCAAAGGCCGGGCGCTCGACTTGGCGGCAGCGACAGGGGCGTCCCCCTTCTCCGGCAACGGGCGCGTGGAAGCGGCCTCGCCAGACACGCCGGACAAATAGACCGCTTCGATCTGCCCGAAGCGAATGATGTCCGAATCCTTCAACAGCTTTTCCGTCGTGGGTTCCCCGTTTACGAAGGTGCCGTTGGTTGAACCCAAATCCTTTAGCCGGTAATGGCCGCCTTCCAGCGTCAACTGCCCGTGGTGGCTGGAGACGGAGATATCTTCGATCTGGATGGTGTTATCCGCGAGACGTCCGATTGTAATGAACTCGTCCAGCAACTCATTGGAGCTCTGGCCGCCGTCGTCCGGGAGGGTTATTTCAAGCTTCGGCATACGGTCACATTACCAAGTTCAACCCGCGTCATCAATCAATTTGGCAAACTGCGAGAAGAAGTATTCGGCGTCATGCGGCCCCGGCGCGGCTTCGGGGTGATACTGGACGCTGAAGATGGGATGCTCGCGGTGGCGCATCCCCTCGACGGTTTGGTCGTTCAGGTTGATGTGAGTCACCTCGACGTTCGCCGGCAGCGACTCCGCATCGACCGCGAACCCATGGTTTTGCGCGGTGATGGCCACCCGCCCGGTCTTCAGATCTTTCACCGGCTGGTTCCCGCCGTGGTGCCCGAACTTCAACTTGAAGGTGCGTCCGCCAAAAGCATACGCGAGCAGTTGATGTCCCAGGCAAATGCCAAAAATCGGCTTCCTGCCGATCAGCCCGCCCAATTCATTGTAAATGTAGCCAAGCGCGGCAGGGTCGCCCGGGCCATTGGAGAGAAAAACGCCGTCGGGATTCAGAGCCAGCACTTCTTTCGCGGAAGTCCCCGCCGGAACCACGCGCACCTTGAAACCGCGCTGGCGCAGATTTCGGAGGATGTTGCGCTTCAAGCCGAAATCGTACGCGACAATGTCGTATCGCGCGTCTTCCGCCGCCGCGCCGGAGCCTTCGGTCGTCCAGGCGCGGCTTGCCGTCCCTTCGGCATCCCATTCATAAGGCGTCGGAGTCGTCACGTCGCGGACGTAATCCATGCCGATCACCCCCTCCGTCCCCGCCGCCTGCCGCACCGCCTCCCCGACGCTCATTTCCTCGGTCGTGAGAATCCCTTTCATCGCCCCTTTTTCTCGCAGATGACGGGTCAACGCGCGGGTATCGATGCCCTGGATTCCAAGGATGTTCCACCGTTTGAGGTAGGCATCCAGGGACGTCTCGGAGCGCCAGCTGCTCGGGATCCCGCTCAGTTCTTCAATCACGAACCCGTGCACGTGCGGCCGGTCGCTCTCCTGGTCGAGGCCGTTTACCCCGTAGTTGCCGATGAGCGGGTAAGTCATCGCCACAATCTGCCCTTTGTAGGACGGGTCGGTGAGCACCTCCTGGTAGCCGGTCATCGAGGTATTGAAACAGACCTCGCCAAAAGCGGCGCCGGAGTCTCCAAAGGATTCACCCTCGAAACATCGGCCATCTTCCAGGGCAAGGAGCGCGCGCATCGGGAAAAACAGTTACCACCGCCGCTCCCGAAAGCAATGGCGAATCCCGCGTGCGCGCCGGGAGAATATCATTGCGGACTGCATGCGCCATGATCCATTATCTTCCGCTTATGCAATTCGGAATGATCGGACTTGGCAGGATGGGCGCGAACATGGTGTCACGCCTGATGCGCGGCGGACATGAATGCGTGGTCTATGACCACAATGTGGAAGCGGTAAAGGACCTGGTAAAAACAGGAGCCATCGGGGCGGCATCGCTCGAGGAATTCGTCGCCAAACTGGCCCCGCCTCGCGCTGCGTGGATGATGGTGCCGGCCGGCGTCGTCGAGGACACGCTTCGCGAACTCTCCGGGCGGATGCAGGCGGAGGACATCGTCATCGATGGAGGCAACTCTTATTATATAGACGACATCCGCCGCTCGAAGGAACTCGCGCGGCGCGGCATTCATTACATCGACGCCGGCACGAGCGGCGGCGTCTGGGGCAAGGAACGCGGCTACTGCCTTATGATCGGCGGCCCGGAAGAGGCGGTGCGGCGTCTCGACCCCATCTTCAAAACGCTCGCGCCCGGGCGCGGCGACATCCCCCGCACTCCCGGACGCGACAAAGCCCAGGAAACGACCGCGGAAGAAGGCTACCTCCATTGCGGGCCGGCCGGCGCCGGGCACTTCGTCAAGATGGTCCACAACGGAATCGAGTACGGCCTCATGGCCGCCTACGCGGAAGGCCTGAACGTGCTGCATCACGCCAACATCGGAAAGAAAGGGGTGGTTTCCGATGCCGAGACGACGCCGCTGAGGCAACCCGAGCATTACCAGTACGAATTGAATTTGCCCGAGATCACCGAGGTCTGGCGGCGAGGCAGCGTTATCGCTTCCTGGCTGCTGGATCTCACAGCGGGTGCGCTGCTCGGCCAGCCCGACCTCGCGGGATTTTCCGGCCGCGTTTCCGACTCCGGGGAAGGCCGCTGGACGCTGGCCGCCGCCAACGACGAAGGCTGCCCGACCCCCGTGCTGAGCGCCGCCCTGTTCCAACGCTTCACCTCGCGCGGCGAAGACGACTTTTCCCGCAAGGTCCTCTCCGCGATGCGCTTCCAGTTCGGCGGTCACAAGGAAAAGCACCCTGCGGGCCTCTAGATCCGCTCATCGGATGCGAGCGGACTTTTGGCTGGCATCGCCCCCGTCATGCCGAGCCGCGTGTATTGTTCGGCGGGCGCTTCGCAGGCGCTCAGGTGGGCGGCGATGCGCTCGACGAAGTGCGCCTCCAGTTTCGGATCGTCCAAAGGCGATCTCTGTTGCGGATCGTTGGCGACATCGAAAAGCTGATGCCGACCCTGGTAGCTTTCCTCGCCGGGCAACGCACGGGGGAGGCTGCCGGTTACAGGAATTTTGTAGAGCGGAAGATTATAGGTGTGGCCGAAGTAGCGCCCCATCTCGATTTTTTCATGCACGCTGCGAGGCAACCAACTCCAGAGACCGCCAACCGGCATCGAGGTGTAAGCGTGCAGCGGCCCGCCGTCGGCATTGACCGGGTTGCGCATGTAAACGTGGCGGCCGTCGGTGATGTTCGTCGCCATGCCAAAGTAACCGAAGATGCCGTCCGCGCGAATGCTCCCGCCGTCGAGCGCGGGACGCAGCGAGCGGCCGTGCAGGTGGGGCGGCGGCGGCGCGTTGAAGAAATCCAAAAAGGTGGGCATCAGGTCGGTTGTTTGTGAGAATGCGCCGACGCGCGTCCCGGCTTTCGCGTTGCCCGGCAGTTTCATCATCAGCGGGATGCGGACGATCTCGTGGTACAATGGCATGATGTTTTTCATCCAGTAACCGTGTTCGGCCAGCATCGTGCCATGGTCCGTGGTGAGCACGATCAGCGTCTCGTCAAAGAGTCCGGTTTCCTCGAGCTTGTCGAGAACCTTGCCCACCCAGTAGTCGGTCATCGTCATGAGCCCGGCGTAACATTTTCGGATGTGCTCGACGGCTTGGGGAGACTCGGTCACTTCCTTATAGTCGGGCCAGTCGAAGAACGGCCCATCCCAGGTGTCGCCGTACATCCGGCGATATTCCTCGGGGCAGTAGAACGGTTCGTGCGGGTCGAAGAGTTCAAGCTGGAGAAACCAATCGCCCCTGGCGTCCTTGTTCGCCCCGATCCATTCGACGGCCGCCCGCGCGGTGCGAGGCCCGGAAAAGTCTTCTTCGCGTTGCTGGCGAAGCCGGTTCTTCGCATTGGGCTGTCTCCACTGGCCTAAATGTTCGGGCATTGCCAGCCCATCGACCAGCGACACCCACGGGTCCGTTTCCTGGCCGCGGAAAAATTCCCATGTGTCGAACGCGGTGTGATAGTTCTCGCCGCCCAACTCGAAGTAATGCTGGTGGTCGGTGAGCAGATGCGTGAAGACATTGCGCCGCCGCAGTTCGCCCGGCAGCACATCATCGTACGGCTCGATCGGACCCCAACCCCGGTAGATGAAGTTGTAGCGGCCCGTCATGAATTCGCGGCGCGCAGGCATGCACGGCAACGAGCCGACCCAATGATTGTCGAACACCACGCCCCGCGCCGCCAGGCGCGCAAGGTTGGGCGTCTTCACCCAGGCGTTCCCATATGCTTCCAGGTAATCCCGCCGCAGCGTATCAAGCACGATAAAGAGAGTTCTCATAACGGCTTGAATTCCATACGATTTCGCGCCCCTGGGGGGCAGACCTTTTAAGCTTGCCGCGTTTGCCGGGCGCTCATCAAGATGAAATCGATGCAAACCGTGCGGCTCGGAATCGTTGGATTTGGAAACATGGGCGGCGATCACGCCCGCAAAATCCTGGCAGGCGCCGCGCCGCGCGTGAGCCTCGCCGCGGTGTGCGACAGCAACCCGGCGGAACTGCGGAAGTTCCCGCAAATCGAAGGCTTCACGGAGAGCGGGGCGCTGGTACGTTCCGGCAAAGTGGACGCGGTGCTGATCGCGACGCCGCATTATTCGCACACGGCCCTTGGCATCGATGCGCTCGAAAACGGCCTTCATGTCCTCGTCGAAAAGCCGATCTCCGTGCACAAGGCCGATTGCCAGCGCCTGATCGCCGCGCACAAAAACAAAAAGCAGGTCTTCGCGGCGATGTTCAACCAGCGCACCACCCCGGCTTTCAAGAAAATTCGAAGCCTTATCCGGAGCGGGGAACTGGGCGAGATCCGGCGGATCAACTGGATCACCACCGACTGGTTCCGCACCGACGCGTATTACGCGAGCAGCGGCTGGCGCGCGACCTGGGCGGGCGAAGGCGGCGGCGTGCTTCTCAATCAAGCGCCGCATCAGTTGGACCTCCTTCAGTGGCTTTTTGGCATGCCCGGCAAAGTGCGCGCCCATTGCGGATTTGGACGCTACCACCGCATCGAAGTCGAAGATGACGTGACCGCCTGGCTCGAGTACCCCAACGGAGCGACCTGCGTCTTCATCACCTCGACCGGCGAAGCGCCTGGAACCAACCGCCTGGAAATAGCCGCCGAGCGCGGCAGACTTGTTTACGAGGGCGGCAAATTAACCTTCCAGCGCAACGAAATGCCCATGAGTGAATTCAGCCGCACAAGCCGTGCGAGCTTCGCCGCCCCGGAAGTGTGGAATGCCGAGATCCCCTGTGGAGGAGAAGCAGGCGGCCACATGGAGATCGTGCGTAATTTCGCGGACGCGATCCTGGATGGAACGGAACTCATCGCTCCGGCCGAGGAGGGTCTCCATTCCGTCGAGCTCGCAAATGCGATGCTCTATTCCGCCCTGCGCGAAGAGACGATCAAGCTGCCGCTGGAGGCTGCCGCCTACGAAAGGCAGTTGCGGAAACTCGCTGCCAAATCGCCCAAAAGGCCCAAAAGACCGAAATGATCACCAGGCGTACGCCTTGGGAGCTTCGCCGCCCGGGCCGGGCCAGATTGCGTCGAGTTCCGCCAGGGTGTCGCCATCGAGTTTGATCTCGAGGGCGCGCAGCGAACCGGTGAGCTGCCCGAGCGTGCGCGGCCCGATGATGGGAGCCGTCACGACTTTATTGTGGAGCAGCCAGCCGAGCCCGACGTCGGCGGGTTCTTCGCCCAGCTTTTTGCAAAGCGCCTCGTACTTTTCGACCTGGGGCCGCTTGGCTGCGAGCCGTTTCTCGAAGATGTCTCCCTTCCGCCGGCCCTGGTCGTTTTTCTCCAGCGCTCCCGCGAGCAAACCGCCCGCCAGCGGACTCCACGGGATCACACCCAGCCCGAAATGCCGGCACGCCGGAAGAACTTCGAGTTCCACCGTGCGGTTCTCGAGACTGTAAACGCTCTGCTCGCTGACGAGGCCGGCAAAGTGCCGCCTGGCCGCTTCGCAACTTGCGGTCGCAATGTCCCAGCCCGCGAAGTTGCTCGAACCGGCATAGAGTATCTTCCCCTGCCGGACAAGCGTTTCCATGGCCTGCCAGATTTCGTCCCACGGGCAGGCGCGATCCACGTGGTGCATCTGGAAGATGTCGATCCAGTCCGTCTGCATCCGCCGGAGGCTTGCTTCGCAGCAACGAATGATTTTCCTGGCCGAAAGCCCCCTCGCAAGGTTGGGATCGGGACGGCCTTCGGAATCCATGTCGCCGTAAACCTTCGTGGCGAGAACGATGCGATCGCGCCGCTCCCCCTGCGCGAACCAGCGGCCAAGAATCCCTTCGGTGACTCCTTCGCCCGGTTTCCACCCGTAAACATCGGCCGTGTCGAAGAAATTGATCCCGAGTTCAACGGCCTTATCCATGATGGCGAAGCTGTCCGCTTCGGTGGTCAGCGGGCCGAAATTCATTGTTCCCAGACAAAGGCGGGAGACCTTCAGTCCGGATCTTCCAAGTGGGGTGTGTTGCATAGTTTGAATATGGATTATCGTTGCTTCTCTTCCGAAGCCAAGAATGAACATCTCAACCCCTGTCGCCCTGACCATCGCCGGCTCGGACAACAGCGCCGGCGCGGGTGCGCAGGCCGACCTGAAAACATTTACAGCGCTCGGTGTCTATGGGCTCACGGCGATCACCTGCGTTGTCGCCGAAACGCCGGCATGCGTCAGCGCGATCCAGGCGGTCGATCCAGGCATCGTCGCCGATCAAATCCGGCTTTCGTTCGAGTTTTTCCCGGTGGGCGCCGTGAAGACCGGGCTTCTTTATTTAAAGGAGACTGTCGAGGCCGTTTGCGACGCGCTGGAAAATGTCCGGCTTCCCCGCCGGCCTTTCCTGGTCGTCGATCCGGTAATGGTTGCGAGCAGCGGGAACGCGCTGCTGAAACCCGATGCGATTTCCATTTATAAGGAACGGCTGTTTTCCCTCGCCGCCCTGGTGACGCCGAATCTGGATGAAGCTCGGACCTTGCTCGGCCATGCGGTTTCCAACGAGGCAGAGATGCGCGAGGCGGTTGAAGAGTTGGCGCAAACGTTTGGGACCGCCTTTCTCTTGAAGGGGGGGCACCTGCGCGGAGCGGCGGCAACCGACCTCTTATTTCATGAGGGCGGAATCGTCGAGTTTTCGGCGCCTTTCGTCGAGGGCGTCCGAACGCACGGCACGGGCTGCACGTACTCCGCGGCGATCGCGGCCGGCGTGGCCAAAGGGTTGCCTCTGGAGACCGCCATCCGCGAAGCGAAGGAGTTTGTGACAAGGGCCATCGAACAGCACTTCCTCTGGACTCACGGCGGCCATTCAACCGCCGCTCTCAATCATCTGCCGAAGCAGGATCGCTGAAACCTCACGCGGCCGCGCTGCACGGCACGAGTATCGCATCCTTCATCCCGTGCAGAAACTTTTTGTCCGGCGGACAGACCGTCGCCAGCACACCTCTTAGTTTCGCCTTGTCCTCGATGACAAAATAATAAGGGCAGAGCCGGACCCGCCCGTGCATGACACTCATTTCATTCTTCGAAACATCGAGGAACGGTTGCCGCACCAGCTTCCCCTTGTGGAATTGCTGCAAGACGTAAGGATGGGTTTCGAATTCCGCGACCGCATTCGCGACCGCGGCTTTCCACTCGGCCTGCGGCATGTCCTGCCCAAGCGAGATGCCCCGGCTCCCCCAGGCGAGGTCCGAAAAGCCGCTGATCTTTAACAGCAACTCCCGATGTTTCTGGGAAAAGCTCCCCAACTCTTCCCACCGATTGATTTCCAAACGGGGTATGACCGCGTGCTGCGGCAGGGGCGCCGGATCGACGATCCAGGTGTAAGGGATGACTTCCTGCAATTTCAGCCAATGGCGTTCTCCCAATTCACGACGCC
>Ga0302324_100018005_pt1 | contig 13966 bp, 10 predicted proteins | sample Palsa_T0_1_FD_201949 | JGI IMG/M metagenome (GOLD analysis project Ga0302324, IMG submission 201949) | Peat permafrost microbial communities from Stordalen Mire near Abisko, Sweden - Palsa_T0_1 | ecosystem: Environmental > Terrestrial > Soil > Palsa > Peat permafrost | place: Sweden: Abisko... | reverse complement strand
CGGTGATTGCCACCGAGACTCGCAACAGTCCAATCCAAACGCCGCAGTCCGAGCCCTATACGCAATCGGACAAACACTTTTCCATCAACGCGATGGCCCCGCCGATCGGCGACGGAACGCTGGCGCGGCTGGTCATCAGCGACTTCGGCGGCGAGAACGTAGCAAATCCGACGCTGCTGTATGGCTTGCCGTCGATCGCGGGAATGTACGTGACCGAGAGCCAGGCGAACGGAGCGCTCGTGATTTACGGCAGTTTCCCCGCAGCTTCGGGCGGAGTTCAAATCACCGACAGCTCCGGTACGTATCCGCTCGCCCCGACCGCGTGGAGTCCGACAGAGATCACGGTCACCCTACCGGCGAGTGGCAACGGTTCGGCTGGGCTCGTGCAGGTGTTATCGACGTTCAACGCCGCGACCGCGGTTGCGGGCAACCCTGTACCGCTCACACAGTGGAGTGGCCAGCTAGTCTACAACGAAACCGATCAGATCCCGGATCTCGGCGGCGACGAAGGCAGCGGCACCGGCACGTTACAAGTGACCTACAACCTCACTATCCGCGACGACGTCCATCCGATGGTCCCGCAGATCGACGCCTCCGCGGTGCCGCAGAATTTCACGTTCACCGAGCCTGAGGGCAACTCGAGCGCGACCGTGACGGCTTTCAACGGCACGTTCACGACGGTCGATGAGGGAACTCCCCCGCCCACGATGTACCACGCGACCTTCGCGCTTGCGCAGAACGCAGCGCCGATGCCTCCGGCGCCGCCGACCACGCAGGGTGCGCAGAACGGAACGTTCGCGCTTGGAGCGTATGGGGGACAACCGTCGCCCTGCAACAATGCGAGGGCCGGGGCTCAAGGGGAACCAGGTAACGTTTTCTGTCCTGTGGCGGCGTTCAATTCACTGGACACCGGAACGTGCAGCGACGACGACTCGGGCGCACTTTGCGGAAACGCGATCCTTTCGCCCTCGCTCAATTTTGGCTTACCGCCCGGCGTCGGACACGTCGGCGGCCAGCTCACCTTGACGATGGATCCGTCGACCTACGCGATCACCGTCACGTCGAATCAGGCGACGTTCATGAGCAGCCACTTCGACGGCCAGTCGTACGACCGAACCGCAACGGGTTCGATGACCGGCGCGTTTAACGCGCCGCTGAACGCGCCGACGAGCACCACGCCCGCTATCCAGCGACCTCGTCAAAGCCGTTACTGAGCCGTTAATTTTCCGCGGCGGTCAAAGCCGAACGTCCAGGGGTAGCACGCATAGTCGAAGAGTTCGTCATATTCGTAGCCGCCGTTTCGGTCGCGCTTTATGAAAACAAGGCGCCGAATCGCGCCAAAGCTCGTGAATTGTTGAGCGACTTGGTGGAGGACCGGCGCGGTGAAGAGCTCGTTGAGCTGCGGCGACAGCACCGAACGGGTTATCTTTCCCTTTTGCAGGCCCCAAGTAAAATTTTCGATGACCGAGCTGTAACGCGACGGCAAAGGCGTCCCGGTTCCACGCTCTGCGAGCGACCCTGGGTAGAGCGCAGTGAACAGCGGCACGAGCACGCCGCCCCAATCGAAGTCGCCGCCGCCGAGCGCAATGACGGCGTTGCGATCCCCAGGTACGAACATGTCGATCGATCCGTAACCCGGTATTCCACCGGGCCGCCCAAAGAGCGTCTTGTTCGAAAATCGCATCGAATCGAGGCCCAGGCCGTGCCCGTAGCGTTTCATTCCGTCGCGTTGCATTTGCTCGAACGTCTTCGGAGCGACGAGCGTGCCGTCAAAGAGCGCGATGTCGAAACGCGCGAGGTCGGCCGCCGTCGAGACGAGATCGCCGCTGCCGTACCACCACGACGGGTCGAATGCAACGAGGTCCGCTCCGCTCGGCGCTGCTAAGATCGTTCCGGGCGCGGCCCGGCCCTGGGCAGTCTGCTGCATGTGCGCCGGAGCGAAGATGTGCGCTTTCTCGTAAGCGCCGAGCGGCATTCCCGAAACGCGCTCGACGACGAGGCCGAGCAACGTGTACTCCGTATTGCTGTACGCACTGGACGAACCCGGTTCGAACGCTAGGGGCCGGTGCGAAATCGTTTCGACGATCTCGCGGGGAGTAACCGGCCGCGCGGTTTCGTTGTGCGCGACCGCGAGATCCCAAAAGTCGGGGATGCCGGAACTATGCGTCAGCAGCTCCTCGATCGTCACGTCGCCGGCGTGCGGCGCCCACGGAAGGTACCGGTTCAAGCGATCGCCGAGCCGCAGATGCCCACGTTCGACGAGTTGCAGGATCGCTACGGCGGTGAAAATTTTCGTAATCGACGCGATCCGGTACGCGGTGGTCGTGGACACGGGCCGGCCGCGTGCCGCGTCGGCGGCGCCGAGAAATTGTTGCGTCGTAAGGTTTCCGCCCTGGACGACTGCGATGGCAGCACCCGGCGTTCCGAGTGCCCCGCTGCGGACGTTTTCCGCGACGACCGTCTGCGCGGTCCGTACGGGCGCAAGGCCGCTTAGCGCCAGCAGACAAGCCAGCGGCAGGATTGAGATTGCCCGCGAATTCCGTCGCATCGGGGACACCTCTCAGCTGCTCGCGAACGCGAGCGACCGCGGGCCCGCCAGAAAATGTCGCGCGACGAGCGCAATCGGCAAACCGACGCAGAAGATATGAATGATGATGCCGATGATCGTCAGCTTCAGCGAGAACGGGTACTTGGCGGTCGCCGAGAGCCGGACGACGATTTGGTTCATGAAGAAGTACACGAACACGCCGTAGAGGGCTCCGCACAACACCGCGCGGTTCAAGAGGACCGGTAAAAACCGGCTTCCGATGACATAGGCGGTCGCTGCCCCGAGGGCGATCACGTATTCAAAAAACAGGCCGAGCGCGGCGGTCGCAAGACCGCCGTGGAACGAACGCGCTCCGAGCGCTCCGCTCGCAATGAACTGCAGCAAGACGATCGGCTTGACCCCAAGGATCCCGTACACGATGAAAGCGGCCGTGATGTCGAGCGTTCCACACGCAAGGCAACCCCCGAGCACGGCCTCGACGGGCCGTCTGGGCGAAGAGATCGACATGCTCTGCTCCTCAAGCTGATAGGCGCACCCAGCCGAGGATCCGGGTCTTGGGGAACATTCGTGGCGTGTAGGTAGAGCCCTCGACGTCCCGAAAAGCAGCCCTTCAGAGATTCTGCCAGGCGAGGTCGAGATGACAACTTCAAGCGCAAACCAAAGCATCGAGACGCTGCTCAGCGAGGCGCGCCAGTTTCCTGCGCCGCCCGAGTTTGCCGCGCAAGCCAACGCTGGGCCGGAGATCTATGCGGAAGCGGACCGCGACTACGAAGCGTTTTGGGCGAGTTGGGCGCGCAAGCTCGAATGGACCCGGCCCTTCGAGAGCGTGCTCGAGTGGAAAGAGCCGTTTGCGCGCTGGTTCGGCGACGGCCAACTGAACGCGTCCGTCAACGCGCTCGACCGTCACGTGCGCGCGGGCCGCGGCGGCCGGATCGCCTACTATTTCGAGGGTGAGCTCGGCGACCGCCGCACGATTACCTACAGCGAACTCCTCGCCGAGGTTTGCGCTTTCGCGAACGGGTTGCGTAAGCTCGGCGTCAAGCGCGGCGAGCGAGCGGCGATTTACATGCCGATGATCCCGGAACTCGCCGTCGCCATGCTCGCCTGCGCGCGCATCGGCGTGGCCCATTCCGTCATCTTCGGCGGCTTCTCTCCCGACTCGATCCGGGATCGCGTTAACGATGCGGACTGCACCTTGCTGATCACCGCCGACGGCGGCTACCGGCGTGGCAAGAAGATTCCGCTCAAAGACAATTGCGATTCGGCGATGGTGCAGACGCCGGGCCTCAAACACTGCATCGTCTTCAAGCGGACCGGCGACGAGGTTCCGATGCACGCCGGGCGCGACTTGTGGTGGGACGACGTCATTGCCGGACAGCCGGCGACGTGCGAACCCGAGGCGACGGACGCCGAAGAGCTGCTCTTCATCCTGTACACGAGCGGCACGACGGCCAAACCGAAAGGCATCAAGCACACGACCGGCGGCTATCTCACGGGCGTCAGCACGACGCACAAACTCGTCTTCGACGTCAAGGACGACGACATTTACTGGTGCACGGCGGACATCGGCTGGGTGACGGGTCACTCGTACATCGTCTATGGGCCGCTCTGCAACGGCACGACGAGCATCCTGTACGAAGGAACGCCCGACTACCCCGACAAGGACCGCTTCTGGGAGATCGTCGAGCGCTACAAGGCCACGATACTCTACACCGCGCCGACGGCGATCCGCACGTTCATGAAATGGGGGGCGCAGTATCCCCAGCGCCACGATCTCTCGTCGCTGCGCTTGTTGGGCTCGGTCGGCGAGCCGATCAATCCCGAGGCGTGGATGTGGTACCGCGAAAACATCGGCGGCGGCCGTTGCCCGATCGTCGACACGTGGTGGCAAACCGAGACCGGGATGATCATGATCACGCCGCTTCCCGGCGTCACGACGACCCTTCCCGGCAGCGCCACGAAGCCGTTCCCCGGCGTCTATCCCGACGTCGTCGACGAACAAGGCAACAGCGTGCCGCCCGGAGGCGGCGGGTACATCGTGATCCGCAAGCCGTGGCCGGCGATGCTGCGCGGCATTTGGGGCGACGACGAACGGTACGTCTCCACCTACTGGTCGAAGTTCGAGCACATGTATCTCGCCGGCGATGGCTGCCGGCGCGACGCCGAGGGCAACTACTGGTTCATGGGCCGCATCGACGACGTGATGAATGTCGCCGGGCATCGCATCTCGACAACGGAGGTTGAGAGCGCCCTAGTCAGTCACCCGAACGTCGCCGAGGCCGCGGTCGTCGGCAAGAACGACGACCTCACGGGACAGGCGATCTGCGCTTTCGTTCTGCTGCGCGATGGGGAGCTCGGTTCCGACGTGTTCGGAAGCGAGCTGCGCGCCCACGTCGCGACAAAGCTCGGAAAGTTCACCTCGCCCAAGTACGTAACGTTCGTCCCCGAGCTGCCCAAGACGCGCAGCGGCAAAATCATGCGCCGCCTGCTGCGCGACATCGCCGAGGGCCGCATGCTCGGCGACACCACAAGCCTCGCCGACTCCACCATCGTCTCAGAACTCCAAGAGCGCGCCAAACTCGAAGCCCAAAAAGACGAATAATGTCACCCTGAGCGGAGCGGCCCTTCGCAGCCTCAGGACAGGCTCCGCCGCGCAGTCGAAGGGCCGACGGAGCACGGCGATATCACGTCGGCGCTTCGACACGCTCAGCGTGACAAAGGTGCTCAGCAGGGCTGGACGGCTTGAATCTTCGCGATTTCGAGATCGACTGATTTCGGGAGCAGGGTGCGGTGCGCTTGGGAGGCAACGCTCGTTGCCTATGGCAAAGATCGTTGCCTCGCAGATTGCACGTGTTCGGCGCGCCCGGGACCTCTCGCAGCGGGCGCTTGCGGACGCCGCGGGCATCACCCGTCAGGCCGTCGGCGCAATAGAGAGCGGCCGCATGCAGCCGAGCGTCGGCATTGCGCTGTCGCTGGGGCGGGCACTCGGGATGACGGTCGAGGAACTGTTCGAGCCATCCGATTTGCCTGCGCCGCCGGCGCGAGTCGCAAGCGCGACGATCGGCGGCCGCACCGTCACGCACGCTCTCGATCGCGATCACCTTGTCATCGAGCCGGCCGAAAGCGCCGTTCCGAGCGTTCTCATAGCCGGTTGCGATCTCGCGGTCGGTCTACTCTCACGGCACGCGACGGCACGTTCGCGCGACGTGCGCGTCCTGTGGCTTGCATGGACGAATCGCGCGGCGCTTGTCGCTCTCGAACGCGGCGAGGTGCACGCAGCCGCCCTTCACGGTGAGGTCACGGCACAACAAGCCAGGCGGCTCGAGCGTTTCGTTCGCTTCGAGCTCGCAACCACCGAAGCCGGCTGGCTCGTCGGACGGGGGAATCCGCTCGGCTTACACGGCGCAGCCGATCTCGCGCGCAAAAGGCTGCGATTAGCGAATCGACCGGCCGGCGCGGGCGCGCGTCGTCTGCTCGACGAGCAGCTGCGTCGCGAGAAGATCGACCCGCGCCGGGTAGAGGGCTACGATCGCGCGCTTGCGGGGCAGCTCGATGCCGGGCGCGCCATTGCCCAAGGGTACGCCGACGCTGCCGTCGGGGTTGCCAGCGTCGCGCGGGTCTTCGATCTGCAGTTCGCGCCGCTCTGTGAAGAACGCTGTGCGCTGTTCGTCCCTCGCACGGCTTTGCGCTCGCCGGAGATTCGAGCCGTGATCGACGCTTTGCGCTCCACGCCATACCGGCGCGATCTCGAGGCGCTGGGATGCTACGACGTCACAAGAATAGGAGAACAAGCGGCATGAATCGTCGAAATCTCCTGGCAGGCGGGTGCGCGTCACTCTTGGTTGCAAACGGCGCCGCCTACGCGCAAAGCCTCACGCCGCTTGACGTCGCCTATGCGGGCTCGATGGGCTCGATGATGGAAGGGCCGATCAAGGCGGCGGCGGCGGCAACGCTTGGGATCGATTTTCACGGCCGCGCCATGGGTTCCGATGCGCTCGCGAAGCTAATTGTGGGTGGAAGCATTTCTCCCGATGCGTTTATCCCGGTGACGCCGGGCCCGATGCAAACGGTCCTTCAAGGCGGCAAGGCGCAGGTGGCGACCCCGATCGCGCGCACCGAGATGGTGATCGCCTACAGTCCGAAGAGCAAGTACGCGGCGCAGTTCGACGCCGCCGCAGCCGGAACGCACGGCGCGATGCCTTGGTACCAGATCCTCGAGCAGCCGGACATCCGGTTCGGAAGAACCGATCCCGCGTCGGACCCGCAAGGTCGCAACATCATTTTCACCTTGCAACTTGCAGAATTATTCTACAAGCAGCCGGGCCTCGCGCAGAAGATCTTAGGCCCGATGGTCAACCCGGCCCAGATCTTCACCGAGCCCTCCGTCGAGGCGCGTTTGCAGAGCGGCGAGCTGGACGCGGCCTCGGCTTACAAGATTCAGCCCGGCCCGTTCAACCTGCCCTTCATCACCTTGCGCCCCGAAATCAATCTTGGCGTCGACGCGCTTGCGCACCACTATGCGCGCGCGTCGCTCCAACTCGGCGACAAGACCTACCAGCCGCAGCCGCTCGTATACTATGCCGCGGTCCTGAACGACTCGCAGCATCACGACAAAGCGGCGGCGTTCGTCGACTGGCTGACGCACGACGGTCAGCTGATTTTCCGAAAGTATTTTTACGATCCGCCGTCGGGTGCGTCGCCGCTGCATGCTTAGCGTGCTGGCCGCTGCGGTCATTCACGTCGCGGTCGTCGCAGCGCTGCTTGCGGGCCTGCCGCATCGCACGATTTCGGCGACCGACGAGCATGGGGTTACCGCGCAGTACGGAGGCGTCGCGCTTCGCGACGTTTTGACCCAACAGGGCGTCCCGACGGGCGAAGCGCTTCGCGGTGACGTCATGACGCGCTACGTCGTGGTCGATGCGGCAGACGGTTACCGAGTCGTTTTCTCGCTGTCGGAGCTCGACCCGTCGATTACGGATCGCGTCGTCCTGATCGCCGACACGCGCGACGGTGCCGCGCTGAGTGCGCACGACGGACCGTATCAGCTTATCGTTCCCGGCGACAAGCACCAGAAGCGCTGGGTTCGAGAGGTCACTGCGATCGATGTAGAGGATGCCCCGCCGTTATGAAGATCAGTGCGCGAAACCAGCTTAAAGGAACCGTCAAAACGACGAAGCTCGGCTCGGTGATGGCCGAGGTGACGGTCGAGGTCGACGCGGGCGAGGTCGTTGCGGCAATTACGCGAGGGTCGGTCGAATCGCTTGGGCTCAAAGCCGGCGACCGAGTCACGGTCATCATCAAGTCGACCGAGGTCATGATCGGGAAGTAGCGACGAACGCGATCGACGACGCCCGCCCATGCTCGTAAGGCGCGTCGCGGCGGCGGTCTTCGCGCTCGCGCTGCTGTATCCGCTGGCCGGGTTGTTCGTTCCGGTCGGCCCATGGCATTGGGACGGGGCGATCGCGCTCGATGCCGTCCGCGTTTCACTCAGCTTGACGGCAATCGCGATGCTGGTTGTCGTGGGGCTGGGGACACCGATGGCGCTCTACGTCGCCCGCGCGCCGGCAGGCGAACGATTGTGGTGGCAGGCAATTCTGCTGATTTCGGTCCTCTTACCCCCGCTCGCACTTGGGATATTACTCTCGCTCGCGTTCGGGCCGCACGCGATCGGCGCGCTCCTCCAACGCACCGGGTTGCGGATGACGAACACGCCGCTCGCATTCGTCGTGACCCAAGTCTACGTCAGCATCGGATACTACGTTCTCGCCGCGGTCGCCGCACTCGAGGGCGTCCCGAAGTCCCTCGAGGTCCAGGGCGGCCTGCTGGGCCACGATCGCTGGAGTGTCTTCTGCCGCATCACGTTTCCGATCGCGCGCCTGGGATTGGCGGTTGCGCTCAGCCTCGCGTGGGTGCGGGCGCTCACCGAGTTCGGCGCGGTCGTGATCACCGCATATTATCCGGCCGGAATGCCGGTGGCGATTTGGACGAGCCTGGAAAACTTCGGGCTGCCCGCGGTGATGCCGCTGCTCGTCATATTTCTCGTCACGGCCCTGCCGCTTCCGTGGCTCGTGCACGTGCTCGCGCAGCGGCGCTTGTCCCGTGCTTGACGCGCACGTCGTCAAAGCGCGCACGCTCTTCACGGTCGACGTCGGCGTGCGGATCGCTGCCGGCGAAGCATGCGGTCTGTTTGGTGCATCGGGCGTGGGCAAGAGCACGATCCTCGCGTGCATCGCGGGCGCGGAGACGCCGGATGGCGGCCACGTGACGCTCGACGGCGTTGCCCTGTTCCCGCCGCCGCTCCCGCTGCACCGCCGAAGCATCGGCTATCTCACCCAGGATGCGAACCTGTTCCCGCACCTGCGCGTCGCGGAGAACGTCCGCTTCGGGCTGACGAACGGCGCCCGCGACGAAAGCGAATCCTGGATCGTCGAGTTGCGCGAACGCCTCCAGCTCGAACCGATTTGGCACGAACCGGCGCACGCGATTTCAGGCGGCCAAGCGCGGCGGGTCGCCCTCGCGCGAATGCTGGCGCGCAAGCCGCACCTCGTCCTGCTCGACGAGCCGTTCAGCGGGCTCGACCGGCACCTCGTGCGCGAGCTGCTCGGCGCCATCGCGCGCTGGCAGAAGGAGCTCGGGTTCACGATGCTCGCCGTCGATCACGAAGCCGACGTGCTCGCGCGCCTCTGCCCGCGCGCGATCGCGATCGAAGACGGCCGCGCCGTCCAGGACGCGCCCTGGGCCGACCTGTGTGCGCATCCGGCGACCCCTCTGCTCGCACAGCTACTGGCGCCGCTGTAGCGGTGCAGGAGGAGTGCCCTGCCGGGCGGCCCCGGCGCTGTACGGAGGGCATTTGACGGGCTCGGGCGCCCGGTGTACAATGGGCGTCTATGCCCCGCGGACAATAAAACGGAGAATTCAGGGAACGGCCGCGGCCGAGCCCTGTTTGCTTTTTGTCCCGTCTTTTGACCGCCGGCAGGCTGAGGAACGATGAACCTTCTCGACGTCAATAATTTCGATGCAATGCGGATCGGGCTTGCTTCACCCGAGCAAATCCGCGCTTGGTCCTTTGGGGAAGTCAAGAAGCCCGAGACGATCAACTACCGTACGCTCAAACCCGAGCGCGACGGGCTCTTCTGCGAGAAGATCTTCGGCCCGACCAAAGACTGGGAATGCCACTGCGGCAAGTACAAGCGCATCCGCTTTAAAGGGATGATCTGCGACCGCTGCGGCGTCGAGATCACGCGCGCGAAGGTGCGCCGCGAGCGTATGGGCCACATCGAGCTGGCGACGCCCGTCACCCACATCTGGTATTTCAAGGGCGTGCCCTCGCGCATCGGCATTCTCCTGGACATGTCGCCGCGGCAGCTCGAGAAGGTCATCTATTTCGCGGCCTACATCGTCATCGAGGCCGGGAGCACGTCGCTCGTCAAGCGCGAGATCCTCACCGAGCAGAAGTACCGCGAATCGCGCGAAAAGTTCGGCAACGCCTTCAAAGCCGGCATGGGCGCGGAAGCGATCCGCGAGCTGCTGCGCGACCTGAACCTGCGTAAGCTCCAAGAGGACCTTCGCCGCGAATTCAAAGAGACGACCGGGCAGAAGCGGATCAAGGCGATCAAGCGCCTTGAGGTCGTCGAAGCGTTCCTCAACTCGGGCAACAAGCCGGAGTGGATGATCCTTTCCGCCGTTCCGGTGATCGCGCCCGAGCTGCGTCCGATGGTCCAGCTCGACGGCGGCCGTTTCGCCACGTCCGATCTCAACGATCTCTACCGGCGCGTCATCAACCGCAACAACCGGCTCAAGCGTCTGCTCGAGCTCTCCGCGCCCGAGATCATCATCAAGAACGAAAAGCGGATGCTCCAAGAAGCGGTCGACGCGCTGATCGACAACGGCCGCCGCGGCCGCCCGGTCACGGGGCCGAACAACCGTCCGCTGAAATCCCTTTCGGACATCTTAAAAGGAAAGCAAGGGCGCTTCCGGCAGAATTTGCTCGGCAAACGCGTCGACTATTCGGGCCGTTCGGTCATTGTCGTCGGTCCGCACCTCAAGCTGCACCAGTGCGGGCTACCTAAGGAGATGGCGCTCGAACTCTTCAAGCCGTTCGTGATGAAGAAGCTGGTCGACCGCGGCCAAGCCCACAACATCAAGAGCGCGAAGCGCATGGTCGAGCGTGTGCGCCCCGAGGTCTGGGACGTCCTCGACGAAGTGATTCGCGAGCATCCGGTGTTGCTCAACCGCGCCCCGACGTTGCACCGCCTGGGCATTCAAGCCTTCGAACCGGTGCTCGTGGAAGGGAAAGCGATCCACCTGCACCCGCTCGTCTGCACGCCGTACAACGCGGACTTCGACGGCGACCAGATGGCCGTCCATCTTCCGCTCTCTGCGGGCGCGCAAGCGGAAGCGCGCATTTTGATGCTTTCGTCGAACAACATTTTGCAGCCGTCGTTCGGCCAACCGGTTTCGATTCCGACCCAGGACATGGTCCTTGGGCTCTACTACCTCACGTTCCAAAAAGACGAGTACAAGGGGCCGGCCAAGGGCGTCATCCCCGAGGATGCGCTCGAGCCCGCGTCGGCCCAGCATATGGCTCCCGGCGCTCGCGAAAACGGCAAAGCCAAGACGAGGGACGGCGCGGACGCCCCCACCGATTCGAACGGCGAGCGTTTGCCGACGTTCGAAGACCTCAACGCCGCGGTGATCGCGCACGAGTACAAGCAAATCGGCCTGCAGCAGTGGATCAAGGTCCGCTGGCGCGGCGAGCTGATCCGCACGACCGTGGGCCGCGTGATCTTCAACGACGCGTTCCCCAGTTCGTGGAACGAAGGCTTTCGCAACTACACGATCGATAAGACGGCGCTGCGCAAGCTGATCACGGAATGCTATCGCAAGCACGGCAACGCCGAGACGGCCTTGCTGCTCGACGCGATCAAGAACCTTGGTTTCCGCTACGCGACCCAATCCGGTACGACGGTCTCGATCAGCGACATCATCGTCCCCGATGCGAAGTTCAAGATCCTCGACGATGCGCAGGACGAAGTCGACAAGCTTCACGAGTTCGTCGAGACGGGCTTCATGTCGCAAGACGAGCAGTACAACAAGACGATCCAGGTCTGGTCGAAGGCATCGGAAGACGTGACGGCCGCGATGCAGGCTGCCCAAAATCCGCTCAATCCCGTGTTCATGATGGCGACCTCGGGCGCGCGCGGTTCGATCAGCCAGGTCAAGCAGCTCGGCGGGATGCGCGGGCTCATGTCCGACCCCTCGGGCCGCATCTTGGAGATTCCGGTCAAAGCCTCACTTAAGGAAGGCCTCACCGTTCTCGAATACTTCATCTCGACCCACGGCGCGCGCAAGGGTCTCGCCGATACGGCGCTGCGCACCGCGGACTCGGGCTACTTGACGCGCCGTCTCGTCGACGTCGCGCAGGACGTCATCGTGCGCGAAGAAGACTGCGGCACGGCGAACGGGATCACCGTTTACGACATCGGCATCGGCAAGGAAATCATCGAGCCGCTCTACGACCGCATCATCGGACGCCGCGCGGCCGAGGACATCAAGGATCCGGAGAAGCCGCGTACGAAGCTCGTCGCTCGAGGCGAAGAGATCGACGAGGAGAAAGCCCACACGATCATCGCCGCCGGCATCAAGACGGTGAAGATTCGCTCGGTGCTGAGTTGCCAGGCGAAGATCGGCGTCTGCGCGATGTGCTACGGCCGCAATCTCGCGACCGGCCGCAAGGTCGACATCGGCGAAGCGGTCGGGATCATTGCGGCGCAATCGATCGGCGAACCCGGCACGCAGCTCACGTTGCGCACATTCCACACGGGCGGCGTCGCGACCGAGGACATCATCACCGGCCTTCCGCGCGTCGAGGAAATTTTCGAAGCGCGCAAGCCCAAGGGCAAGGCGACGATCTCGACCGTCTCCGGTATCGTGCACATCACGGAGGAGAAGGGCAAGCGCGTCATGGTCGTCACCGACGCCCACGGCGAGACGCATGAGTTCGACGTGCCGTACAACACGCGGTCGTACGTCCAGGAGGGTGGGACCGTCACCGCCGGCGATCCGCTCAACGAAGGTTCGCTCGATCCGCACGAGATTCTCGAGTACAAGGGCGAGAACGCGTTGCAGCAATATCTCGTCCAAGAAGTCCAGAAGGTCTATCGCTCGCAGGGCGTCGACATCAACGACAAGCACATCGAGACGATCGTGCGCTCGATGCTGCGCAAAGTGAAGATCGTCGACGGCGGCGACACGCGAATGCTTCCCGGCCAGCTGATCGAATCGGCCGTCTTCGCCGACGAGAACGAAAAGATGAAGGCCGATGGCAAGAAGATCGCCGAAGGCAAGCCGGTTTTGCTCGGCGTCACCAAGGCGTCGCTCGCAACCGAGTCGTTCCTATCGGCAGCGTCCTTCCAAGAAACGACGCGCGTCCTTACCGACGCCGCGATCAAGGGCAAGCACGACCCGCTGCTCGGCCTCAAGGAAAACGTCATCATCGGCAAACTGATCCCGGCCGGCACGGGGATGTCGCGCTACCGCAACATCATCATCGAGCCGGAAGGCCAGGATCTCGACGAGGAAGGCCGTCCGAGGGGTGCGTTCCTCGACGGCGCCGAGTACGGCGTCGAGCCCGAGCCCGTCCTCACCGGCTCCAAGCTCGTCTCCGGTTTCCAAGACCGCCGCCCGCCGCTCGAGCAAACCGTCCACTACGAGGGAGACTACGAAGGCGACGTCGCCGTCGTCGCTCCCCCGAAGAGCACACAATACAAACCAAAGGGCATCAACCCCGAAGACCTCTAACGCGCGCTTTGTCATGCTGAGCGGAGCGCGCCTTCGCAGGCTCAGGACAGGCTCCGGCGCGCAGTCGGAGCACCGACGGAGCAGGGAAGACCGAGAAACGACCCGCAGCGATGCGGGCCGTTTTTTTCGACATCTTAGCGAAACGCTATCCCCATTGGATTGCCCAGGCCGTACGTGACCTTGGTGGTGGGCCGTGACGAGCTGCTGAACGGCGGATCGTAAACCGTTACCGACGCGCGAGCGTTATGGTCCGGGAACGAGTTGTCGCCGGCGTCGGAGAGGTAAAGGCTGCCATGCGGGTCGACCGCAATGCCTTCGACGTTGTCGAGGTCCGTCGGGATGATGACGTCCGGCGATGACGATGCGGTAAACGGCGGACGATAAATCCGCACCGAAGAGTTGAACGAGACGTAGAGGTTACCGGCCCGATCGACCGCCACGCCACTAGGGTAATCGTTTCCCTGGCCGGCATCGTCGGCGGCGACGTGGGTCGATATCCTAACCATTGGCTTCGACTTGCTCGTCAGCGGAGGACGATACATCGTGACGACGGCGGCGCCCGCAACCGCGACAAAGAGGTCGCCGGCCGAATCGAGGGCGAAGCCGCGATCGCCGGGC
>Ga0302324_100018002_pt1 | contig 13968 bp, 8 predicted proteins | sample Palsa_T0_1_FD_201949 | JGI IMG/M metagenome (GOLD analysis project Ga0302324, IMG submission 201949) | Peat permafrost microbial communities from Stordalen Mire near Abisko, Sweden - Palsa_T0_1 | ecosystem: Environmental > Terrestrial > Soil > Palsa > Peat permafrost | place: Sweden: Abisko... | reverse complement strand
CGGCGAGTCGATCTCCGGCTGCGACACGATCTCCATGAGCGGCGTTCCAGCCCGGTTGAAATCGATCCCCGTGCTGGTCTCGAAATGAAAACTCTTGGCGACATCCTCTTCGAGATGGATGCGGACAAGCTTTACTACTTTATCCGGCCGCGCGATGCTTTTCTGGGCATCCTTGGGATAGGCGAGATCGTGCAGGGGCACGCCGCCGCCGAGGCAGATCGGAAGGTCGTATTGTGAAATCTGGTAATTCTTCGGCATGTCCGGATAGAAATAGTTCTTCCGGTCGAATTTGCAGACCGGGGCGATCTCGCAATCGAGCATCAAGCCGGTCAGCGCGGTCATCCGCAACGCTTCCACGTTCATGACCGGCAGCGCGCCTGGCAACCCGAGGCAGACGGGGCAGGTATGCGCGTTCGGCTCCGCGCCAAATTCCACCGGGCAGCCGCAAAACATCTTGCTGCGCGTCTTGAGTTGCACGTGGACCTCGAGCCCGACCGTGGGGAGATAGTTCATGAACTTGGAAAGTTTGCACCGTTTCCGGGAATTTTCCAAGCCTTCGGAAAAAAGACCATCCCGTTTGCCGAACGACGGCTACACTTGCCTGCTTCTGCGTTGGCGCCTATCTTAGCTTCGTGCTCAAGGAAATCCAACAACATCTCAAGGCCACGCCATTCGAACCCTTTGAAATTCGTTCGAGCAACGGCGAGGTTTACCGCGTGGAGCACCCGGAGAACGCCGCGATTGTAGGAGGCAGAGTCATAGTGGCGCGCAAAGAGGGCGAGGGCGTGCATGTTTTGAGCGCGCTCCACATTGTCGCCGTCTCCGGCATGGAGCGTGTCTCCTGAACGCTGCAAGCTATCGCGACGCTCTTTTCATTTCCGCAAAAGCCACATCACGAGCGTCAGGACAATGCTGATAACGATGCAGGTGGCGAGGGGAAAATAAAAGGTGAAGTTCGGCTTCTGAACGACGATGTCTCCGGGGAGCCGGCCGAGAAAAGTCCTGCCTCCGATCTTCCAAAGAAACAGGCCGGCCCCGGCGAGGATCAACCCGATAACGAAAAGCGTCTTGCCAATTTCTTGCATACAAAGGCATCATCCCCATTCGCAGAGCGACTCGACATAAGCGGCCGAGCCGTCGCGCAGCCAGCCGTCGAGTTGCGGCTGGTCCTTGAGTTGCTGGCCCCGCAGGCGGGGAACCGCCATGAACCGGCAACTGACATCCGGCAACGAGGTCATGTCTCCCCAGAGTTTCTCGAATTGGGCGACTGGAAAGACATCTTCCTGTCCGTGCCCCCAGCGTTTCTTGACGTCCTTGAGCGTGATATAGGCGGGAAGCCGGAGGGCGAATTTGCGAACCGCGGCATCGGTTTTCTCGGGATCGGCGAGATCTTTTCTCGAAAGATGGAAAAGGGCCAGCAGCTTGTCGAGGTCGATCCAGGTCGTCATCGAGTTGTAATAGGAGAGGGAAAACTCGTCCTCCTCCCGCGGCATCGTCAGGCCTTCGAGAAGGCGGACGCGGCCATCGACGCGGGCCAGGCCGCCGCCGCGGTCGTCGATCCTTCGCGTGATGACCTCGAAGCTCAGGCAGGCGGCGGAATGGAGATGGAGGCCCAGGATGGCGGGATCGACGCTGGCGCCGAGTGTGTCGATGTTGTGCAGCATGAGGTGCTTCAGGCCGGGCCGTTCGGCAAGCAGCGCCTGGAGAACGCCGTTGCGCAAGAGGTTGGGAACTTCAAACCAGTGGCCGACGGGATGGAGGCATTGCAAGGGAAGATTATCGGTATAGTCGCTCGCTTCGCCCATGTTCCGCGCCCAGGAGAGAAGAGCGGCCCGCGCGCTTTCCCTGACCTTCTGGGCTTGCTGGTCGAGAAGCTGTTGCGGCATTTCCTCCCAGGCGAACCGGAGGTCGCGCACCGTCGGGATGAAGCGCAGCCCCACGGCGCGGCCTGGAGAGAGCAGGACGCGCCCCGGGTAGCCATAGTTGCCGCAACGGGCGAGGAATCTCTCGACCGGCGCGTGGGTAAGATAGCTGGTGGTGATGACATGGGGAAGAAGCGTCCCGCAGAGCGTGCCGATCTTGCGGCTCTTGGCGAGATGCGTTTCCACGAATGTGCGATGACGCCCGCCAAGCTTGCAGAACGGATGAAGCGCTTTCACGACTCCCGCGCCCTGCGTCCAGCGGCTGCCCGCGCCCGCGGCAAGCGTGACGACGGCCACCTCGCCCGAGGCGAGCGCGGCCATCCCCGCCTCGCGCAATTCCGCGGAGAGCGGATGCGTGGCGTCGATGACGTCGCCGGGAGTGACGTCCTGAATGGTGGTCGTCTGGGGAAGACGATTCTGCGCCAGGCCGATCCGCCCGCTTTGGAGGTCCGCTCGAATCTGCTCGTGCTGGACCTTGTCGAAGCCCCACGCTTCAAGCAAATCCGCAAGGTTTTCCCCGAACTCGTCCGGTTTCATTCGCGGGAAGAGCACTTCAAACAAGGTCCGAACCATGCCGCCCAATTCAGGCCGGTCGCGGCACGCCACGCCAAATGCGTCCAACTCCGCCCGCCGGAGAGGCGAGAGAGCGCCCGGATCCATCCGGAGGAGTTGCGGCACGGTGAGCGCATAATATCCCGGCGGAAAAAGCGCCTCGCTCCCCGAGAGCAAATCGGCGAAAGTGCCGCGCTCATTGATTGAAAAATCATAGACGACCGGGTTCATCGCGAAGGGGAGCGCATTTTCGAGTTCGCGCTTCGTCTCCGCCATGATTTCCAAGAGCCGGCCCTGGGCTTCGGCCCGCCGATCCGCGGAAAAGATGAATCCCATTCCGCCGCCGGACATTCCACCGAGCATCCAGAACCCGTGGAAGGCGTCGCCGAACTCGAGGCGCACTTTGGCGATGAGCGTTTCCGTGTAGAGATTGCTGGACCACGGAATGATCGTCTGGATCGGCCCGAAAAAGTTCCATGTGGTCGCGCCGCCGACCGCCTTTACGTCCCCCGTCCGCAAGGCCGCCAGGATCTGGTCAAGCACCGTCAGCGCCTGTTTCCGCCCTTCCCATTCGGCTTCGGAACGCAGGAGATATTTCTCGGTTGCCATTTCGAGAATCGGGCCGACGTTTTGCGCCATGCCGCCGTGGACGAGGACGAGGCAATCCTGCAATTTGCGGCGCGTCTCGGGAGAGGCGTCCACCCCGTCGAGCAGGCGGTGCTTCGGAAGGAGTTTCCCCCGGCTTATCCCAAATTCGGCATCCCCTTCCGCCGCCAGTTCGCCCGAGATGAGTTTCATGCCGGGCCATACGCCGCCCGAATCCTGCCAGCCTCCTCCCGAGCCGCCCAGCCATTCGCCCAGGATGGCCCGCGCCGCGACCAGGCGGCGCTCCTGTTCGCGCAGCGGGCCGGTGAGGGAGCTTGCCTGGCCGGTGGCCCTCATGCAAACGGCGATGAGACCGGCCAGAAGATTGGTGGAAACCGCGAGGCGCGATCCTTTGGGGATGTCGTGAACATTGCTGGCGATCTCGATGCCGCGCCCCGGGCCGGCGATCCGCGACAGGAGTTCGCCAAGGCTCTGGCCCGAGCCTTCGATCCCCGGCGGCACGATCCCGGAAGCCACCACGGCGGCCTTCAACAGCCCGAGGTAATCCTTCGCAAAATCGAAAACCTCCGAGAGGCTCGATATGTCTTTGGTCGCGTGCAGATCGACACTGGTAAGACGAAGGAGCGGCTCGTCGATGACCCGCAGGAACGCCTCGACCGGCGGACGCGGCGCGGCGTCCCGGCCATGAACCCCGAGATCGATGGAAACATTCAGGACACGCGCTCCCTCGGGGAAATCCATGCCGAGGAAAAAGACGTCGCTCCAGGCGCTGTGCGAGAGATCCATGCGGACGGGCGTTTGTTCGCGCAGGATCGGGAAGGCGCCGCCCGGGGAGTGTGCCAGGAGTTCCGGCCGGATGCGAAGCGGCTGGTCCGCGGGATGCCCGATGCGAAACATCCACTGGTTGCCGCGCAGGGAGCGGACGCTGCGGCGCACCTGGTTGGCAAGGGTCTGAAAGCCAAGCCCGTGGTAAGCCGAGGCGAGGGCGCTGGAAATGGCGTCGCCGGGGCCATCGGATGCCTGGGCGTGAAGAAAGAGGTCGATGGCTTCTTCAAACCGGCGTCTTAGCAGGTGCGTGTGCCCGTCGAAAGGGAGATTCCCGCCAGGCTTCAACCCGGGCTTCGCCGGGATGTGATAGCGATAAATCGCATAAAGGAAAAGGAGCGCCCGCACCTTTTCGTAGAGGTTCGTGCTCGACCGGCGAAAGTCATCCAGATCCGCGCATTCCCGCAGGAGATCCTCGAGCGTCGCGTCGCCGCAGCGGGACTCGAGGGAGGCATCGCGAAGCTCGGCGTCCTGGGCGGTGATGATGCTGACAAGGCGGCCGCGCATCAGGTTACCCGCTGGGCAAGCAACTCGACCAACTGCGCGAGGACCTCCTCCCTCTCGTTCCCTGCGAGAGCCAGCGCCAGTTGGGCGATCAACAAGCCATATTTGGCATCGAGATCATAGCGCTGCCCCTGCACTTCAAGCGCCAGATAGCGTTCCTTGCCGGCCAACTCGGCCAGCGCGGGGGAAAGCTGTATCCTGGATGTTCCGCGGCGGATCTCGCTCTCGAGGATTTCCATGATCTTCGGGCTGAGAACATGCATCCCGAAAAAGCAGAGGTAATGCCCCGCGCGCAAGCCGGGCACGATGAGATGCTGCTCGGCCTCGGTCGGGGTCGGCTTCTCGATGACATTTTCAATGAGAAAAATGTGCTGCCGCCCCTGGTCGAGCCGTCCGCCGACAGCGCCGAAATACGGAAGCTTGCTCTCCCGCGTCGCCTGCACCGCCGAGACCGAGCACGATTCCGCCTCCGCCGCGTCGATCAACTGGCGGGCGCAATTTTTGGGCTGGCGACTTACATAGAGATGATCGCTCACAAGGAGCAGGAACGGCTCCTCGCCGGCGAAATCACGCGAGCAGAAAACGGCGTGGCCGTAGCCGAGCGGCTCGCGTTGTTCGACGAAGCGGATCCTCCCCGCATGCGGATCGGCCGCCTCGGCCAATTTGGCGTCGTCACCCGGATGAATGACCAGGCAGATCTCCTCGACGCCCGCATGGACAACCTCTTCGATGACGATCCGCAGGGCGGATTTCCTGACGCCATCGCAATCCACAAGGCTCTGCAGCGGCAGGCTGCGCTGGTTCTGCCCGGCGGCGGTGATGACAGCCTTTCGAATCGCCACGGTGCCGCTTCCGCCGAGTCAGCGTTCGAGGGTAAACCCGATCTTCACCGTCACCTGCCAGTGATCGACTTTGCCGTCCACGATGTGGCCGCGCGTTTCCGACACCTCGAACCACCGCATATTGCGGACGGTCTTCGCGGCGTGTTCGACGGCATTCTTGACGGCATCCTCGATACTGTGGGGGGACGAGCCGACCAGTTCTATCTTTTTGTAAATATGATCACTCATGCGGCTTCCTTATAGGGGTTGTGGCAGAAAAAGACAATGTCGAAATGCCTTGCTGCTGATCTCGCGAAATGTCCGCCGGTGGCCAGGGAAACTGGTTAGTTGCGCGCGGTCAACTTGGGCTGCAAGTACTTCGCCAGGAACGCTTCCATCTTCCCGTAGAAGTCCAGGCGGTTCTCGGGATTGGAGAAGCCGTGGCCCTCGTCCATTTTCACCATGTATTCGACGGGCTTGTTTTCCGCCTTCAGCGCCTTGACGATCTGCTCGGCCTCGGCGTGGTTGACACGCGGATCGTTGAATCCCTGCGCAATGAAGAGGGGCGCCTCGATATTGTCCACGGCAAAGAGCGGGGAGCGCGAACGCAGGAATGCCACCTCCGTCTTCGGGTTGCCGACCCGGCGGTACATCACGTCGCGATACGTTTCCCAGTAGGGCGGTATCGTGTTCATGAAGGTGAGCAGATTCGAGATGCCGACATAATCCACGCCGCACTTGAATACCTTCGGCTGGAAAGCGAGGGCCGCCAGCGTCGCGTAGCCGCCGTAGCTCCCGCCGTAGATGCCGACCTTATCCTTGTCCGCGTATCCCTGCGCTATGCTCCAGTTCACGCCATCGACCATGTCATTGAGCATCTTGCCGCCCCATTCGCGGTCGCCCGCGTGCAGGAATTTTTTTCCGTAGCCGGTCGATCCGCGGTAATTCACCTGGAGGATCGCGAAGCGGCGGTTCGCGAGAAATTGAGCTTCCGCGTCGTAACCCCAATCGTCCCGCGCCCAAGGGCCGCCGTGCACGACGAGAACCGTCGGGAGATTCTTCGGCTCGACTCCCTTCGGCAGACTGAGATAGCCGTGGACAGTCAAGCCGTCGCGGCTCTGGAACTGGATCGGCTTCATGTCCACGAGTTCCGCCGGTTTGAGCCAGGGCCTGGGCCGGTAGAGGAACTTCGTCGTTCCGGTGGCGCGGTCGTAGGAGTAGGTCGCGCCGGGATCGGTCGGGGAATTATAAGCTATGATCCAATGCTGCTCGTCCGCGTCGCTGTCGCGGAAGAGAACGTCTCCGTCGTGGACTTTTTCCAGTATGCTTAGGTCTTTCTTTAGCTGCGGATCGAAAATCTTATAACTCAGCCGGTCCTTGTCATAGGTCACCCCGAGCAGTTCGTGCGTCTTGTCGCTGATGATCGGGCCGTCAAGGTCATACTCCGGATCTTCATCGATGAGCGTTTCCTTGCCGGACGTGAGATCGAGCGTGGCCAGGTGCGACGTGTTGCTCCCCCTGGCGCTGGAGAAAAAGAGAGCCTTTCCGTCCGGCGTGAAGGCCTGGATTGCGGCATCCTCTTCGTCCGTGTAGGTAGCCAGCACGCGGAACGGTCCCGAGGCTCCGTCCCGCACCCGGACTTGAGTCTGGCCGTTTGCGATCTGCGCGGCGGCTGCGCGGAGGACGCCCTTGGTGTCGGTATACCATGAATCGACATCCCCCGGGTTCTGTTCGATCATCTTCAATTCACCCGTTGAAATTTGCAGGTGATAAACGTCGAAGTAATGCTTGTCGCGAACGTTCATGGCGATGAGCGCCTCGTCGGGCCGCTCCCGGGGGAGATCGACAAAATCAGCACGCGCCCCTTCCTCGGGAGTGAGATCGACGGCCGGCGCCTCGGGCTTCGACGGATCGGCCCGGTAAATATGAAAATTCTCGTTGCCACCCTGGTCCTGCGTGTAGAGGACGTATTTGCCGTCGCGCGTCCAGGTGAAATCCCGGATGCCCCGCGTCTTCTCGTGCGTGATGACATGCGCCTTGTCGAACTCGCCAGCCGCGCAGACCCAGACGTTCATCCGGTCGTTGTCCGGCGCGAGGAAAGCGTACTGTTTCGCGTCAGGAGAAATTTCGGCGCTGCTGATCTTCGGGTTATCGAAGAAATCCTTTATCGGTATCTCCGGCGGCGGCTGCGCGATCGCGGCGCTTTCAGCGGTGTTGGTGGGTTTGGCGGTTCCGCCATATCCGACGGCGTACGCCGGGATTGAGGAGAGAAGCAGGAGGAACGGGGCGGCTCGAAGGATAAAAGGATTCATGGTTTGCGGTACGTGTGACCCCGCGTCGCCGGCAAACGTTCAAAAGAAATGAGAGCGGGTGACCGGTTCATTCCCATTGGCTGTTCTTGCTTCCGATATACGCAAGGAAGAGACCGGCGAAGACGTGCGAGCCCAACACCCAGAAGCAAAGCGGCACGGCGGAAAGGTGTGTCCGGGTCACGTCCTGGACGATGTCGTAGAGGCGGGTGTCGCGCATGCTCTGCAAGAAGCCGGACCAACTCCAGTAAGCGGCGATGAAGGGGCGGGTCAGCCACCCGATGAAATCGGGCAGGGCCAATACGGCTCCCGAAAGCGGGAGTTGAAAGCCGACAAGGTACACGGAGATGAGCGATGCCTGCTCGGGCGACTTCGTGAGGCTGGAAATGCCCAGGCACACGGCCGTCATCGCGGCATTGACCATGACCAGCATGGCAACCTGGCTGACCAAATCGCCCGGAAAATGAACGATCACATTGACGAAGATGGCCATCCATAACGATTGGGCGCCCACGAGCGCCGCGAGAAAAAAGAACTTGCTCATCACGTAACTCAACGGCCTCACGCCGCCGTATTTCTCCTTCTCGAAGATGAGGCGCTCGCCGGCAATCTCGCGGGAGGAGTTATTGGATCCCATCAAGGTCAGGAGGACGACCTGGAACATCACCAGCCCCGAGACGAGGCTGCCCGTCCGCGCGGACTCCTTCTGGAAGGATGCCTGTTCCACCAATTGCTGAAGCACGTTGGTCTGCGCGCTCATGTTGAGGTTCTTGATCTGGGGCAGGCCGTCCCAGGCGAAAATCACGACCAGGAATGGGAATCCGAACAAAAGCGCCAACTGAAGCATCACCTGGCCGCGGTCGCGGAAAAAGAGACGCCACCGGCGCGCGAGCAGGATGTGAAACTGAGTAAAAAAGCCGGGCACGCCGTGGGATTCCGCCTTGAGAACCTCGGCGGACTTCCTGGAGACGGGAAACCGGAATATCCGCGCGAGGCTCTCCTTGCGGGGAGATAACGCCTCGCCGTCACTCACCGCGAAAGAGTCCCTGTATTTCAGCCAGGAATCGTGCCACTCGGAGGGCGTGCGCTCGGCCAGGCGCGGGAAGAGATCCTCCGGGTTTCCGACGCTGAAGTAGTGGTATAGGAATTTGGGCGGGCCGTGGTAGGCCACGTGCCCGTGGTGGAGAACCAGGACGCTGTCGTACAGGTCCGCGTGCCGCAGGCTGTGCGTCACCGAAATGACGATGCGTTCGTCCTCCTGGGCGAGCCGCTTCAGCAAACGGACGATTTCATCCTCGGCCTTCGGGTCGAGGCCGCTGGTTACTTCGTCGGCCAGCAGCAAGAGGGGGGAAGTCACCATTTCCATGGCGAGAGCGAGCCGCCGTTTCTGGCCGCCGGAGAGGACTTGGACCCGGCGGTCGCGCAGTTCGCCCAGCCCGACGTGGTTCAGGATCTCCGCCACCCGCTCCTCGCGAGAGATCTCGTCGATGGCGACTCGCAGCCGCAGCGCGGATTCCACGCTTTCCGCGACGGTCAATAAATCGTAGGCAATGCTGAATTGCGGCACGTAACCGGTCTCGTGCGCATCGAGATCTTCGGAGGCGAGATCGCGCCCCTCCCAAAGCACCGTCCCCGCAGTCGGCTCCCGCAATCCGGCGATAACCTTGAGCAGCGTGCTCTTCCCGCAACCGGAAGGCCCGATGACGGCAATGAAATGCCCGCGCGAAAAGCGGGCCGAAACATCGTTCAAGAGAACCTGCCCGTGGGGTTCCTTTCCCAGTTGGAGGGAAACATTGCGGAGTTCGAGCACTGCCTGAGAATTCCTCCGGGAAACGCGTTTGTCACTGGAATTTTTTGGACTTTGCATTTCCAACATGGGATGAGTCCAATGGATGAACACGGCCGCCAACCGCCGAGCCCCTCGATCGACGCTCAAAATCTGCCTTCTGTCGGCCCTGTGCCTCGCCATCTTCGCCATTTTCGCCTTTCTCGCGTTGACCGTCTGGTTCAACGCCTTCCTCAAGAGCGACAAATTCCGCCGTCTCATCAGCCAGGCCACTTGCGGCGCCATCCAGGCCGACGGCCAGTTTCTCCCCTTCCACAATTCCGGCACGACGATCTACACCGATGGATTCCAGGCGAGCGGCATCGGAACCGCATTCTTCGACCAGTTGCGCGCGGATCAGTTGCGGGCCGGCTTCAATCTGCATGGGCTCCTGAGGCGCACCTGGCAGATCGACGAGCTGGAACTCCAGCGGCTGCGGATTTCCGTCGGAAATAACGAAGACCGGCCACCCGCGCCACCGGGACTCGCACCGGGGGAAGCCGGCGGCTCGGGATTTCTTCCGAACAAGGTCGATTTGCGCGAGGCCGTCATCGAAGACACGGCAATCGACTGGAAGGGAGCGTCCGACCGCGCGGGATCGGTCACCGGGACGAAGCTGACGATCACCCCCGACGATTCCCAGTCCGTGAACGCGGAGGATGCCGGCCACCCCGGCGCCTGGAATATCCTGGCCGAGGGCGGACACATCGAGGAGACGGGCCTGCCGGCGTTGGAAATCGGAAGCGCGAAGCTGCGGTACCGGCGGCCCTCGCTTTTCGTGCTCGATTCCGAACTCAAATGCAAGGACTCGGGGAACATGGCGGTGAGCGGTGAAATCAACTTCGAGCAAGCAATGGATTTGGAGATCAAGCTCAACGGCGTTCCCGCCGCTCCACTGTTGAGCGTTGACTGGCGCAAGCGCATCGACGGGAACCTCTACGGCGACGTTCACGTCCGTTCCACCATGCCGATGGAAGGGCCGCCGGACCTGGAAGGCTCGCTAAGCCTCATGCAAGGCCGTTTGGAAGCCCTGCCCGTTCTCGACCAGATCGCCACATTCACCCGGTCGCAACAATTCCGGACGCTGGCCTTGAGCACGGCGTCGGGCGATTTCAAGCAGACGGCAACCCGGCTTGAAGTGAAGAACTTCATCGCGGAATCGCAGGGCCTCATCCGGATCGAGGGAGCCTTCACGGTCGAGAACGCGATGATGGACGGCACCTTCCAGGTGGGGATAAGCCCGGGGAGCCTCCAGTGGCTGCCGGGCCTCGAGTCAAAAGTCTTCACTACCTCGCGGGACGGCTATTTATGGACATCCATGCGTCTCACCGGCCCGGTGGAAAGCCCGACCGAAGACTTGACCCCGAGGCTCGTCGCGGCGGCGGCCGGCACGGTTATCGAGGGCGTGCAGAAGACCCTCCACGATCCGGCCGGCACGGTGCTCGACGCCGTGAAGTCCTTGCTGCCGCCGTAGCCGGTCTGGTTCCTTTTCTCTACGATTGCAGCCGAGATGGACCCGCAGGAAGCTCTCAATCGCCGGGCGCAGGTTGAGGATTTCCAGCGCCGGCATCACACCAAGCTGGTGACAATGCTCTTCAGCGACATTGTCGGATCGACCAAGCTGAAGCAAATTCTCGGCGATCGCGGCGCCATCCACGTCATCCAGCGCCATCACACAGCATTCCGCGAAATTCTGAGCCGGTTCGATGAAGGCGAGGAAATCAGCACCGCGGGGGACGCCTTCTTCCTCGTGTTCGCAAAGCCGTCGGATGCAGTGAAGTTTTCGCTGTTGGTTCAAGCCGGACTTCGGCGACTGGCGGAGGGAACCGGCCATCCCGTCTTTGACCGCATTGGGATTCACGTCGGCGAAGTGTGGGTGGACGAGACGGCCGCACCCGGCAAGAGCCACGATCTCTACGGCGTCCAGGTGGATACCTGCGCGCGCGTCTCATCACTTGGCGGGGCCGATCAGATTCTCCTGACGCGGTTCGCCTTCGACAGTGCGCGCCAAGTGCTCAAGGGCGAGGACTTGGAGAACCTCGCGCCGCTCTCCTGGCTCAACCACGGCCCTTACTTGATGAAAGGCGTCGAGGAGGCGCTCGACGTCTGCGAGGTCGGTGAGACCGGCAAAGCGGCGCTGACCCGGCCGGCCGACACAGAAAGAGCGCATCGTTTCATTTCGCCTGATGCCGAGCCAGTGTTGGGATGGCGGCCCGCCGTGGATCAGCCGGTGCCGGGCACAAGCTGGGTGCTGGAAAAGAAACTCGGCGAAGGCGGTTTTGGTGAAGTCTGGCTCGGGCGCGACAAAATTCTCAAGACGCGCCACATTTTCAAGTTCTGCTTCCGCGCCGACCGCGTTCGCTCGCTCAAACGCGAGGTCACGCTGTTTCGCGTGCTCAAGGAACGCGTCGGCGCGCATCCGAACATCGTCGGCATCGAGGCGACCTATTTCGACGAGCCGCCATTCTACATCGTGATGCAATACGTGGATGGCAGCGATCTGCCGGCGTGGTGCGAGACCCAAGGCGGGATGGGAAAAGTCCCACTGGCCGCGCGATTGGAAATCGCCGCCCAGGCTGCGGATGCGCTGCAGGCGGCGCATGACAGCGGCGTGATTCATCGCGACGTGAAGCCGACGAACATCCTTGTCGGCGGCGACGGCAACGCGGGCGTCCGCGTTCACCTCACGGATTTTGGCATCGGCCAGGTCGTTTCCGCGGAGGCGCTTGCAGGCGTCACCCGCGCCGGCTTCACGATGACGATCATGGAGTCCGCTTCGCAGACCGGCACGCACCTCTACATGGCGCCCGAGCTTTTTGCGGGAAAGCCTGCCTCGATTCGCTCGGACATCTATGCGCTCGGGGTCGTCTTGTATCAGTTGCTCGCCGGCGATTTCACCCGCCCGGTGACCACGGATTGGGCAAAGCAGATCGCCGACCCGCTGCTGCGGGAAGATTTGGAAAAATGCTTCGCCGGGGACCCGCGGGAGCGCTTCGCCGGGGCGGCACAACTTGCGACCCGCTTGCGCACGCTTCCAGACAGGCGCGCTGCCGAAGAGCAGGAGAAAGCCCGGATTGCGCTCCTTCAACGACGCGCTTATCGCCGCGGCCTCCTGCGTGCGGCGGCGGCGGGCGCGGTGGTGATCGTGCTCGTTGCCGCCCTCGCGTTTTATGGCTTGCGGCAGGCGCGGATTGCCCGCGCGAGCAGCGAGCGCGCCCGGCGTAGCGCCGAGGCCGAAGCAAGCGCCCGCGCGGCTTCCGATGAGTTGTTGACCAAAGTACAGCTCCAGCGCGCCGAAGATTTCCTCGCCGCCGATGACGCGGCCGGCGGCCTGGCTTATCTCGCCAACGTGCTTCGACGCCACCCATCCGACACCATGACCGCGCAGCGTCTGCTCTCGGCGCTGCGCGATCGCAGCTATGCGCTGCCGGTGAACAAGCCCATCGCGGAGGGATTCGCCATTGGCGGCGTCGCGTTCAGTCCCGACGGACGCAAGCTTCTGGTGTGCGCGGGGACCTGGGCAGGTCTTTTTGATACGCGAACGGAGCAACCTCTCCTGCAATTCCAGAACACGTTAAGCGGACCCAACCGGGGCTCTTTCAGCCCGGATGGGAAGCGGGTTTTGCTCCTTGGCTTCATCGATGCCGGCGTATTTGACGCTGAGACCGGCAAGGCGTTCGGCGCAACGCTTTTGCACCAAGGCCGCCTCAATCCTTACTATGGTGGACACTATAGGCCCAGCGCCCAGTTCAGCCCGGACGGTCGTTCCGTTTTGACGACCTCCACCGACAAGCGCGCGATCATCTGGTCGCTCGCGAGCGAAGACCATCCGCGCATTGAGCTCAAGCAGGGCGTGGAAGTTTACAGCGCCGCATGGAATTCCGACGGCAGCCGGGTGGCCTCTGCTTCATACACAGGCCTGGTCATAATCTGGAATGCAACCTCCGGCGCGGAGATCTCGCGGTTCCAGGCGCCACCCGGTTTGATCCCGCGGATGTTCTTTTCGCCGGACAACGAACGGCTGGCGACCATCTCGACCGACGGCCACGTGCGGATCTGGGAGCTTAAGAACAGCCGCGTGATAAAGGATCTCGCAGTCGGTGCTGAAATGGCCGCTCAAAGTCCTGACGGCCGAACACTCCTCGTCGCCGATTCGCAGCACCGGATATTGCGCTGCGATGCGGAGACCGGCGAGATTCTTAAAAGCCGGAAATTCTCGCATGCGCTGACCAACCTTGGGTTCTCTGACAAGGGAGCGCTGATCTCCACCAATGATCCCAGCGCCTGTGTTCTCGACCCGCAAACGCTCGAACCGCTTTTCGCGCCGCGAAACCTCGACTCAGAGATTACCGCCATCGATCTGAGCGCCAGCGGCGACCGCATGGTGACCGCGACGGCCAGCGGCAAGGCAACCATCTGGGACATTAGCCCGCGCGCCGCTCTGCCGCTCCTGCTCGATCATGGAGCCGGAAATATTGGTGCGGCGCTGAGCCCAACGGCCAAACTGGCTGTCACCACCGGCGACGACGGGCGAGCGCGGATGTGGGACACGATAACCGGACGCCCTACCGGAGTGGTCGTCCACCCGGCTGTCGATCCCTCTC
>Ga0302324_100017999_pt1 | contig 13970 bp, 11 predicted proteins | sample Palsa_T0_1_FD_201949 | JGI IMG/M metagenome (GOLD analysis project Ga0302324, IMG submission 201949) | Peat permafrost microbial communities from Stordalen Mire near Abisko, Sweden - Palsa_T0_1 | ecosystem: Environmental > Terrestrial > Soil > Palsa > Peat permafrost | place: Sweden: Abisko... | reverse complement strand
TTTTCACGGCGCCCGTGAATTGGGCCTTCGTCATGTTCGACTGCACGCGCAGCGGCTTGGCTTTCGGCGCGCGCCGCTCGGACGGCAAAGGGCGTTCGAGCATCCGCTTCGTTCGCTCGATTTCGCGCACGGCCGCGTCGTATTTTTTGCGCAGGCTGCCGGGGCCTTCGGTGAACACGTTGCGGATTACCCACACGCGGTGCCGCACGTGATCGAAGGCAAGCAGCCCGTGATAGAACATCATCACGGAGTCGTCGACGCCCACATCATCGCGGCCCGTGGCGGGAATGCGCTCGACGAGCCGCACCATGTCGTACGCGAAATAGCCGATCGCGCCGGCGATCAGCGGAGGAAGCCCCGGCACGCGCACCGGGTGATAGCGCTGCGTCAGGCGGCGCAGGTGCTCGACGGCATCGCCCTCGAAGCGCGCCTGTTTTTTCCCCGTTTCCAGCGTGCACTGCCGCCCTCGCGAGCGGAACACCTCCTCGGGATTCGCTCCGGCGAATGTATAGCGGCCGATCGTTTCGCCGCCTTCCACGCTCTCGAGCAGGAAGGAGTATTTCGCGTCGCGCGCGATGCGCAGATGGGCACCCACGGGCGTCAGCAGATCGGCCGTGTAGGTGTCATATACCGGGACAAGATTCCCCTGTTGCGCCAGCCGGGAAAAAGTTTTGAAGTCTGGTTGGATCATCGCTTGGCCCGCTTCCCTTTTGGCGTTTGCTTCGTTCCGCTCCGCTTTTCTTCTCGCGCCAGCGCGGATAGGACCGCGCGGCGCATGGCGTCCACCGGGGCGCGAGCGCCCGTCCAGATTTCCCACTGCGCCGTCCCTTGCGCAACGAACATTTCCACGCCGGAGACGGTGTCGATGCCTCGTCGCGCGGCCAGTTGCAGCAGCCTGGTTACGCGCGGACGATAAATGGTGTCAAATACGAGCCGGCAATTCAATTCGCGCGCGTCGAGCGGCGATTCCTGAACGTGCGGATGCATGCCGACCGGCGTGGCGTTGACGATGGCGTCGAAAAACTGGCGCCGCAATTCGCTCCAGGGCACGGCCTCGCCTTCGAGGGCACGCGCGAGCGATTTCGCCTTCGCGGGCCGCCTGGCGCACACGCAGACGCTGCTCCCCGCTTGCGCCAGCGCAAAAGCTACAGCGCGGGCCACGCCTCCCGCACCTACGATCAGCACACGGCTGCCTCGCAGGGGCATGCGCCGTTCCAAAGCGCGCAGCACGCCGACGTAGTCCGTATTGTACCCGTAGAGTTTCCCGCCGCCGCGCGCCACCACGGTATTCACGGCGCCAATGCGCGCGGCAAGGGGATCGCAATCGTCAAGGAGGTCCACGATGCGCTCTTTGTGCGGCAGCGTGACGCTGAAGCCGCGGATTCCGAGCGGGCCGGCCGCATCCAAAAAATCTTTCAGGTCGCGCACCAGGAACGGCAGATAGACCGCGTTGATTCGACGCGCCGCGAATCCGGCGTTCTGCATTGCGGGCGAAAGCGAATGGCCGATCGGGTCGCCGATCACGCCGTAGACGCGCGTCTTCTTGTTAAAGCCCTTGGCGCGGTAGACGCCGTACATTTCTTCCAACGAAATTTGGCCCGGCGCGGTGGCGGATTCGACCGGCGCATACGCAAAGCCATTCTTTTCGCGCAGCGCCAGAAATCGCGCCGGCAGGGCTACCTCGCCCATCGGGACGGCGATGACGTTCCGCTGCGTCCGCGCAAAGCGCAGCAGCTTCACGGCATCCGCGAGTGAATCGCAACGGGCGGCGATTTTTATGGCGTCCGGCCGCCCGCGCCTCAGCTCTGCGGCGACCCGTGGCAAGTCCGCCCGCATTCGCCGGAAAAAATGGGCCGACGCCAGTTGGCGGCCCTCGCCGAGCAGCACCTCCAGTAATTCGGGCGGGCACTTGCGGATGGTTTCGATGTCCAGGTCGTACCAGGAACAACCCGCGCGGATAGCCTCCGCCAAATGCACCAACTGCTGGGCGACCGTACCGCGGTACCTGCCTCCCGCTTCCCGCCGCCTGCAGGTTGCAATCAGGTGCGGCCGGGGGCGGGCGGGTTTGAGCTGCTTCAGGAAGCGGGCGATCTCCGCGTCATCAGATAGCCAGTCAAGGCGGAGTTCCACGGCGCGAGTTTGGCGGAGCGCCTGGCGGAGCTGCCTGCGCATCGATGGCGCGCCGGACGCCGCGACCACGGCGCAGATTTTGTCTCGACCTAACACGTGTGTTTCCTGTCTTTTCCGGGTTCTTCCCGCCACGGCCCGATTAACCGCAAAAGAGGGAGTTCTTGCTTCTACCATGTGGTGCACAATGTGTAAAGCCTGTCCGACCATTGTCTTGACGCCCCCGGACCCCTCTGTTAGTTTCGGCTCATCGGCAGGTGCCTGGTCTCAGGCGCCCAGAATTCGATAAGGAGCGAGTATCATGCGCGGGAAAATTGTCCTTGTGGCTCTAGCTTTGAGCCTTTTCGGTGGTTACGCGGCGGCGCAGAGCGTGCCAGCGGTGGCCCTAACCTCCGATGTCTATTGCTCCGGATTGGTCACGACCGAGTCGGTCCCGCGCGACACGATCCTAATTACGGGCGAACAGTCGGCCAACAAGATCGTCTTCGAAGAAGGCGATTACGTGTACGTGAATAAGGGAGCCGATGCCGGAGTCAAAGTCGGCGACGAGTTCTCCGTAGTCCGGCCCGTAACGGACACGATCAAAATCGATTGGACCAAGTGGCAAAGCGCCATCCTTAAAAAGATGGGAACGGTGTGGGAGGATGAAGGCCGCCTGAAGGTGATCGTCGTACGTCCGGACGTCGCAATCACGCAGATCGAACATTCCTGCAACACTCTCCAGCGCGGCGACATCGTCCTGCCTTTCGCCGAGCGCCCCGCGCCGCCGCTTAAATCCGAGGACAACTTCGATAAGTTCGCCCCGGCCGACGGCAAACCGATGGCGATGGTGATTACCGGAAAGAAATTTCAATCGCAAGTCGGCAACGAAGACATCGTTTACGTAAATCTGGGCAACGCCCAGGGAGTAAAAGTCGGCGACTATTTCCGGATCTTCCGGTATCAGGGAACGGAACACGAGACCGTCTACATACCGCGCCGAACCGCGTTTGATGTCGAGGGCGTTCAGGGGCCAACCTATGGCTTCGGAAAGGCTCCTGCGAAATATAACTGGAGCAACGTGCCACGCGAAGACTTAGGCGAGGGAGTCGTGCTACGCACGGGGCCAAACTCCGCGACGGTGCTGATTACCTTCACTCTGCGCGAAGTTTTCGCCGGCGATTACGTCGAGATTGAATAACGGGATTTCGTCCGGGTCTCGCGCCCGGACGAATCTTCCGTCCGAAAGTCCGCTTCGCCAAATATCTCCGCTGTAAACCCGTGGATTCGGGTCTCCGGGTTTCTCCACGCCTCCGGTTCGAGCCCCGCCTTCACGCACGTTTGTTCCAGGAATTTCCCGGCCGTCCAGTGGAGCTCGCCGGCCACCTGTGGGAGCAGAACGCCCCGTTGCAAGCCCCGGCTTACAATCAGGCCGTGCTTGCCTACTTCGATGCGGTTCGGCGCAATCTCCTGCGCAATGGAGAGGATGGAAAGTTCGATTTCGATGCCGCCGAGTTCATCGGCGCGGACTGGATTGAACCGGGGATCTTCGGAGGCAACCGCCCGGGCGCAATGGGCAACAACCTGGACCAGCGGCCCGGTGGACTCGATCTGGCCGATGCACCCGCGGAGGCGCCCGCGCTGGCGCAGCGTAACAAACGCTCCGCCATACGCATCGAACTCCGGCACCACCGGCAAGTCGTGGGAAGGTTCACGGCCCTCGGCCGCGAGCGTCAAGGATTGCCTGGCTACTTCCAGAAGCATCTGCCGTTCGCGGCTACGGAGTGAGGACATCCTGCGGCTTTTCTTCCGGTTCGACTACCAGCAGGCGCCTGCGGCGCTGCTGCACGCGAAAATTGATCTGGCCCCAAAACATTTGGAAATAGTGGATCGCGGAACCCACGGCGCTCAGCACTACCAGCCAAAGGAGCGTCGTACCGAGCGGTTTCAGCGCCGGATGATTCGCCGTCAGGATTACGGCGCCGCCGGCCAACACCTGCAAAATCATTTTCGTCTTGCCCAACGCCGACGCGGGTATCACCAATCCTTCCACGGAAGCAATTTCGCGCAGGCCCATCACGATGAATTCGCGTCCGATGATGATCACCACCATCCACGCTTGCACCAAATGCATCTGAACCAGCGGAATGAACGCAGCGGAAATCAAAAGTTTATCCGCAACCGGGTCCAGCAGAATTCCAAGCGTCGTGATCTCGTGGCGCTTGCGCGCGATGTATCCGTCCGCCGCATCCGTGAGGGCCGCAACAGACAGAATCAGAACGCCCCAGATTTCAAAATGGATGGGCAGGCCCCAGAAATCCCAGTTCGGCTGGCGGGTGAGCAATACGACCACAAGGACGGGAACAAAGAAAATTCGAAGAACCGTGAGACTGTTCGGCAGATTCATTTCGTTCCCGGAAGAAACTGGGTGAAACCCGCGAGTAACCTTTGGCGATCCTATCGAATATAGTATCGAGCCGCCATAGAGTCAACGGTACGCGGCATTTGTTCAATGAATGTTAACTATAATCAAATGGATCGGGGCGCGCGCAAATCCCTGCCCTAGTGAGCCTTAGGGGGAGAATTGCTGCAAATCTGTGCAAATTTCGGCGCAGCTCAAATCGCCTACAATCGTAGAAGTACGACGATTCGCTTCCGCTTGCCATGCTCGTATCTTACTTAAGACAAACCGGTTATAAAATATCGCCTTGAGGCAAAAAAAGGCCTCGCGGAACCCGATGTGGCTTTCACGCCAGTTCCGCAGACCATTTTTCCACAGGGATTTCCAGAGGGCGTTTGGTGAAGCCCTAGGGGGTCTGGTTGGCCAGCGGGGCTTTCTTTGGCCGGGAGGCCATGCACCGCAGCCACGCGGTCAGCGCTCCCGCGTGGCTGCAAGTTGCCTGCCGGTCGGCGAGACCTGGGACGGCCACAGTCGTTTGATTCGACGGCAAGCTCTCAACTCCGCTGAGAACCGCCGTAACCTGGTAGCAGTAGGAGGCTCCGATTGCGACAGCCAAATCCACAAAGGACGTGCCCGCGACGGGCGCCGCGTTGATTGCTGTAAAGTGTCCGGGACAGGTTGCAGCGCGGTATACGTTATAGGTGAGTGAAGGGTTTGCGGCTGCGGTTGTGCTTGCGACCCATGTAATTCTTGCGGAGTATTGCGATTGCGCGGGCAGCGCGCCGAACACGAGCGCAAGCGCCAGCAATGCTGCGATTCGTATCATCTCGAGTCCTTCCGTTGCTCCCGATTCTCGGGGCGAGTTTTGGTCGTGCGTCCCTTTTTTCGAGGACACTTAATCGTACGGACCTTTCGCTCGCAGCTGGATTCGGGTTCCTGTGGACTTTTGAATCGAGCGTTCGCGCCAGAACCTTGTTCGTAGCGCCGGCGTCTCGCCGGCGATTTCGTGCGGCGCGGGTGGGAACGCAGAACGCCGGCAGGATGCCGGCGCTACGGGAAACGCACTTCGGCCCGGTGTCACGGTGGCGGACAAGTTCGAACAAAGTCACCCACTACCACCGGGCGGCGTCCTAGCGGTCAAACGGTCAATCCAGGATAAATTGCTGGAGCCGTCGCGCGGCCGATTCGGGCAATTCCGCTTCCAGCAGAAAATGCCCATCGAGGACTTCCGAACGAAGCACGCGCCCTCGCGCCTGCACCACCGAAAGATGGCGCCCGTCGTCCACCGGCAGGCGCAGGCGTAAGCGCACTAGCGGATCCACCGGCATCGCCGCATCGATCGCGACGAGCAGCTCCTGAAGTCCCGCGCCCGTTACGGCCGAGGTGAACACCTTCGCGCGCCCCTGGCCATTGGAACTCTTCAGGGCCTTGATCTCTTCCTCGCTCAGAAGGTCCGTCTTATTCAGGACCTGCAAGCGTGGCCGGTCTTCCACGCCAAGCTCGCGCAGGACTTTTAGCACCTCGGCGTCTTGCTCCGCGTGGTGCGGATTTGAGATGTCCGTCACCTGTAGAATCAGGGCCGCTTCCTGCACTTCCTCAAGTGTGGCGCGGAAAGCGGCAATTAGATCCGAAGGCAAGTCGCGGATGAATCCGACCGTATCCGACAGCAGAACGCGGCGCCGCGACGGCAGGCGAATCGCGCGAATCGTGGGATCCAAGGTCGCAAACATCTTCGAAGACGTCAGAACGTCCGCGCCGGTCAGCGCATTGAACAGCGTGGACTTGCCGGCGTTCGTGTAGCCCACAAAGGCGATCATCCCCAGCGGCACGGCCTGGCGCGCCTGCCGGCGGGTGCTGCGCTGCCGGCGGACAGTTTCGATAGCGTCCTTGATTTTCCTGACGCGATCGCGGATTCGCCTGCGGTCGGTCTCAAGCTTCTGCTCGCCGGGCCCTCGCGTCCCGATACCGGCTCCGAGCCGGGAAAGCTCTTCTCCGCGCCCGGTCAATCGCGGAAGCAGGTAGTTCAGCTGCGCAAGCTCAACTTGAAGCTGGCCTTCTCGCGTGCGCGCGTGCGTGGCAAAGATATCGAGAATCAGTTGGGTGCGGTCGATCACGCGGCAGTCCGTCACTTTTTCCACGTTGCGGAGCTGCACCGCCGTTAGGTTGTGATCGACGATAATGAGCGGCGCATTCCGGAGCTGCGCTTCCGCGCGAATTTCTTCGAGCTTGCCTCGCCCGACAAGGGTGGCGGGATCGAGCGCGTCGCGGACCTGGAGCAGGCTGCCCACAATATTTGCGCCGGCGCTCTCGGCCAGCTCCTGAAGTTCATCCAGGGAATCGCGGCTGGCGACGGCCGTGCCGGAAGCCTTCGCGCGAACTGGTTTCTTCAAGGCTACACCGACGAGCAACACGCGCTCCCGGCGATCCACGGGTTGAGCAGCTTTCATCCGATTACGCTTTGGCGGGGCAACCCGGTCTTTCGGGGGTTCTTTCTCATGCGTTCGGTTATTATACGCTGGTTACCTGACGCCAGAGAATTCCCCAAGCCACCATCCGAGCACTCCCGGATTGCCTGACGGACACCGATGTCGTAGGCTGTACCGGGCTTGGGGGGCTGTGCGCCGGGATCTCACGGCCCGGCTCATCGTTAGGCGGGGGCTGGGTTCAAAGCTGCCCAAGTAGGCCCGCTCGCGAACGGCATTGCGGGGAAAGCTCTTGGTAGCGCGGAAGATGCCATCCGATCCGATCGGACGGAATAATTCGCCGCGCGCGGATGGGATAGGCACAACCACGATTATGGAACAACCCTTTTGAGCCCGCTCGTCCAAAGCGAAAATCAGGGACGCCATAAAGTCCTTCTCTTCATCGGCTACGGACTATCTCTTGCGTGTCTTGTGTGGCTGCTTCACGATTTCCACGTTATCCAGGCCGTGCACGCGTGGGCCAACGTGAGGTGGGACTGGGTTCTGCTGGGGATTGGATGCGATCTTTTCAGCTACGTGATCCAGGCGCTGCGATGGAAATTTCTGCTCGCGCCTTTTGGCGAAGTGCGGTTGAACCGTTCCGTCCGAGCTGTGTATACGGGTCTGTTTGCGAACTTTGTTTTCCCGCTGCGGCCGGGTGAATTCCTGCGCTGCTACCTGCTTTCGAATTCCGAAGACATCACTCTGGGTCGCGTTCTGGGATCGGTGGGCGTTGAACGTTTCGTGGATCTCGTGATAGCCACGGCGTCTCTCGCGGTCGTTTCCCTGCTGGTTGACCTGCCGCAGCGCTTCCAGCGCGTCGCAGACACGCTCGGCATCGTCACGCTTGTCCTGCTTTCGATGGTCGTCGTGTTGATTCTCTATCTCGAGATCAAACTGGGCACCAATCCTGAACCGGAAGTGGCGCACCGGAAGCTTCCCGGCAAAGTCATGGAAGTGCTCACAGATTTGCACGCGATGGGCACGGCCACGACTTTCTATGCAGCCGTGCTTACATCCGTTCTGATGCCCGCCTGCCAGGTCCTGGGAATTTGGGCCGTGATGCGATCGTACGGGCTGCAGTTGTCCTTCCTCGCCGCGATCGTCGTCCTGCTGATCATCAATCTGGGCGTCTCGCTTCCGAACGCGCCGGCGAACGTCGGCGCCTACCAACTGTTTTGCGTTTTAGGATTGAGCGTTTTCCAAATCGAGAAGACCACGGCGACCGGCTTTGCCTTTTTTGCCTTTCTCGTTTTGACACTTCCTCCGGCTCTGATTGGCTTCGCGGCGTCGGTGCATAGCGGCCTATCGCTGAGCTCGATTCGCGAGAAAGTCAGCGGCATGCCCCGGCAGCAAGCTCTCCGGTCCAACGCGCAGGACTAAAGGCGCCATTGCAGGCCTTGGCGGCCGTCTTTGGCACATCACGCTGATTTCCATTGGAGGCTCCCAATCCGTCCGGTATATAGTTTATATTCCAGTCCGAGCGCCGGACAAAACCGCCAATGGTTTCATGCCTTTAGGTAAGAGGCCTTGAGCGGGCTTTTCTAACCACACGTTCGTGCGAAGGACACACGGATTTTCATGGCCCCGGATATCAACAAGCATCTCGAGCGCGGAAGGCGAAGCCTGGAGAAGAACAAACTCCGCGAGGCCGTCGCAGAGTATCAGTCCGTCCTCGAAGAGATGCCTTCTCACCAAGAAGCGGTGCAGGCGCTTGCGGATATCCACACCCGGCTCAACGAGCCTGCTCTGGCCGCGCAGTATTACGGCGTGCAGTTCGACCGGCTGCTCGAGCTGGGCGACGTTGCCAAAGCCTCGGCGATCTTCACGCGTTTTTTGCGGCCTCTTCCACAGCCTCCCGACCGCCTCATGCGCTACGCCAACCAGCTCCAGAAGCAAAACCACGCGGCGGAAGCGCTGGATCAATTCGCGGCTGCGGCGGAGCTTTTCCTTTCGCAGCAGCGCGATATCGAGGCGCTGGCATGTTATGAAAGCATGGCCCTGCTCGATCCGGACAATTCGACGCGGCACGTTACGCTTGGCGAGCTCGCGGAGAAGCTCCGGCACTCCGATCTTGCGGCGCGCAGTTTCCGCCGCGCGGGACAACTGATACAGAGTTCCGGCCACCTGGATGAGGCGCTGGACTATTTCGGGCGCGCTCACCATCTGCTCCCGAACGATCGCGGCGGCGCGCAGCTCTTCGCGGAAGCAAAACTCCGTAAGGGGGATCCGGAAGGCGCCGTGGCGCTCCTGGATCCCTTCGCGCCCAACAATAAAGAAACGACATTTCTCGCGCTCTACGGCGAAAGCCTGTTGCGCGCCGGCCATCTCGACCGCGCGCGCGACGTGCTTCAGACTTACTACACCCTAAAGCCGGACCGTTACGAGAAACTCTTCGAGCTCGTCGGAGCGTACGTTCTCGCCGGGGAGGATTCCAAGGCCGCCTCGCTGCTCGTGCAAACGAAGGAATGGATGCGCGCAGGGCGGAAAGAGAGCGAGCTTTCTTCGCAAATCGATCGCCTGGCGGTATCGTATCCGGCATCGCTTCCTCTGGCGGAAGCGATTGCGCGCGCCTACGAAGAGATGAACCGCGAGACGAAATATTTTGACGCGCTCGTGCGTCTCTTCGATCTCTATCTCGACGCAGGCTTGCTGCGAGAGGCCTGCGATGCGCTCGACCGCCTTGTGGATATCGACCCTTACGACTACCGCAATCAAGAACGGATCGGCAGGCTCGAGGGAAAAGTAGATCCAGCTCTTCTCCAGAACGTCCTTTCCCGCGCGGCGAAGGCGGCCACCGTATCGACGCGCAGCGGCGGGTTTTCAGGAGCCGGCTCCGAGGCGGGTGCAAGCGGCGAATCCATGTCGGAAGACGGCCGCGCGCAGCAGGCGCTGGAAGATCTGGTCGTGCAGGTGGAAATTTTTCTTCAGTATTCGCTCCAGGCAAAGGCAGTCGAGCGGCTTGAGCGAATCGCGGAACTCTTTCCCGGAGAAGAGGACAAGAACGAGCGATTGCGCGCGCTGTATGAGCGCGCCAACTGGTGGCCGAAGGGAGCGCCCCGCAAGGCGGCTCCGGCGGCGCCCGCCGCGCCGCCCGCTGCGGAAGCTCCCGCGAGCCCTCCGGCGCCAGCCGCCGCCGAGACGCACCGGGACCTTGCAGCCATCGCGGAAATCAACCGGCTGATGTACCGGCAATCGACACCGACCGAGCTCCTGGCGACAACGGCCGCTGAAATCGGCAAGTACCTCAGCGTCACGCGATGCCTGGTCGCGGTGGGAGCGACGGGAGAAACGCCGCAGCTGACCGGTGAATACTTTGCACCGGGCGTAGTGGCCGCGGGCACCACGCAAATTCCCTCCATCATTGCGCTGGTAACGAAAGCCACTCCCGACCCTTTGGGCGGAATCGAGCTCCACGCCGCCAGCGCGCCTGCCCTTCGCGAGCTAGGCCTCGAATCGGCGCTGGCCGTTGAGCTGACGGACAAAGAGACGCAGGCGCCCTCCGGCGCGTTGCTGGTGGGTGACGCAGGCGCAAGAAAGTGGAAACCGAACGAGAGTTTTTTCCTTCAGGCGGTGGGCGATCAGCTCGTGCTTTCGGTGAGCCACTCGAGGTTGCGTTCGCTGGTGCGTTCGCTTGCGGTTGCGGATGAAAAAACCGGTTTGGTGAGCCGCGGCGCCTACATCGATTGCCTGCTGGTGGAATCGAATCGCTCGCGCTCGCAGCGCACGCCGCTTTCGCTGGTTGTCCTGCACATCGACCGGGGCGGCGAGCTTTTGCGCCAGCACGGCGACGCGGCCGTCGAGCAGTACGTCGACCAGCTCGCGCGCGCTTTGTCTTCCGCGGTGCGCCAAACCGACATCGGCGTAAAATACACGGCGTGGTCGCTCGTATTCGTTTTGCCGAACACGTCGCTCGAGCACGCGCGGGCGCTTGGGGAAAAGCTTCGACATGTCGCATCCACCGTGCGGCCATCCTGGGGGGAATCGGAGCTTACGGCAAGCGTCATCGTGGCCGAAGCGTCTTCGCGCCCGGGCGACGAATCAGAGGATCGCGTGACGGAATGGATCAACCGCGCGGAAGCGGGACTGGACGAGGCGCGTCAACAAGGCGGCAACGTTCTGTTGTCGCTTGCGACTCCATAGAAATCATGGGTGCCGATTGATGGCAGGACACAGAAAAGCGCCGGCGAAGCTCGGCGGGCGCAATGGCCTAAATGCAGCGGGGCTCCACTTCGGCATCGCGGTCAGCGAGTTTAATGATTTCGTTACGGATCGGCTCCTTGCCGGCGCGGTCGACGCGCTGGAAAGCGCTGGAGCCGGCAAGAAACAGATGGAAATCGTTCGCGTTCCAGGAGCATTCGAACTGCCTATGGCAGCGAAGAAGATGGCGGCCACCGGGCGGTTCGATTCGATCATTTGCATCGGCTGCGTGCTGCGCGGGGAAACTTCGCATTACGATTACGTGGCCTCGGAAACGGCGCGCGGCATTCAGCTCGCGCAGCTCGATACGGGCGTGCCAATGGGATTTTGCGTGCTCACCTGCGACACGCCGGAACAGGCGATGGCTCGCGCGGGCGGCCAAGGCGAAAGCAACAAAGGCCATGACGTGGCAATCGGCATGATCGAAATGGCCCGGCTTTCGCGCACACTTTCGAAGAAACCCGCGCCGCCCGCTCGTCCCAAGCGGCGCCGAAATCGCCGATGACGCTCCGCCACAAATCGCGCGAGTTCGCCCTGCAGATGCTTTTCGAATGGGACGTGACGCACGAGGAACCGGCGCGCGTTGAAAAGCTTTTTTGGAAATCGGCGCGCGCGTCGGAATCGACACGCGAATTCGCCCACCAATTGTTCGAAGGGACGGTCGCGCAGGCTGCCTCGATCGATCAGCTCGTCGAGAAGCTCGCGAAAAATTGGAAGCTTGAAAGGCTCGCGGGCGTCGACCGGAGCATCCTGCGCCTCGCGATCTACGAGATTCGCTTCGGGCCTGCCCCGCCGAAGGTTGTGATTGACGAAGCGCTGGAGCTCGCTAAGAAATTCTCGTCGGCCGAGTCACCCGCGTTTCTCAACGGCATTCTTGATGCCGCTTACAAAAGCGTCCAGACCTGAGCTTCAGAAGTGCCTAGAGATTCCTGACCAGCGCCGTTACTCCATCGAGCACGCGGCGCGTGGTGTCCGCGCGCGTGGTTTCGGAGTAGACGCGCAGCATGGGCTCCGTCCCCGAAGCGCGAACCATCGCCCACCCGATGTCCCCCAGATACACTTTTACGCCGTCGAGATCCTCACGGCGAACGATCGGCCAATCGAGAAAATGGTCCAGTTTCTCCGCCGCGAAATATTCAAGGGCCTTTTCCTTCTGGCCCTGTTTCAGCGTTAAATCCACGCGGCCGTAGTGATGCTCGCCGAATTCCTGATGCAGCATCGCGACCAGCTCGCCCAGGCGCTTGCCGTGCCAGGCCATCACTTCCGCAAGCAGAAGGGCGCTTACGGTTGCGTCGCGCTCCGGAAGATGCAATTTCGTTCCGATGCCGCCGCTTTCCTCGCCGCCCAGCAGGACGTCACCCTCGAGCATGCGGTCGCAGATGTACTTGAACCCGACGGGCGTTTCCCATACTTTGCGGCCGAGCTTTGCGGAAATTTTGTCGATCATCTTGGTGACGGTAAACGATTTTGCGACGTCGCCCGTGAGCTTTCTCGTCCCCGCGAGGTGCCAGAGGAGGATGGAAAATATCTGGTGCGGGGTAATGAAAGTGCCGTCCTGGTCCATCGCTCCGATGCGATCCGCGTCGCCATCCAGAGCGAAACCTGCGTCGTAGCCGCCGTTGCGCAATGCCTGGCGCAGCGCCTCGACGTGCGGCTCGATCGGCTCCGGATTCACGCCGCCGAAGAGAGGATCGCGCGTGCCTCGGATTTCGGCGGCTTCGATCCCGTGGCGCCGAAAAAGCTCAAGCAGCAGACCCCGGCCCGCTCCGTGCATGGGATCGATCAGAAAGCGGAATTTCGCTGCGCGCAGGCGGTCCCAATCGACCAGGCCCGCCAGAGTTTCCAGATACGGAGTGCGCACATCGAGTGGCTGAATCAGGTTGTTTTGCGGAGGAAGCGCGGGAACGCCGTCGCGCAGAATTTTTTGGAGCTCGGCTTCGATCTGGGCGACGATGCCGGGCGATGCGGAGCTTCCGTAACTGGCCTTGAACTTCACGCCGTTCCAACGATACGGATTGTGACTCGCTGTGATTTGAATTCCTCCGGCCGCGCCACGCTGGCGAACGAGCAAGGAGATTGCGGGCGTGGGACAGGCGTCCTCGGCAAGCCAGACGGGCGTGCCGGTTGCGGCCACGGTTTCCGCGGCAACGCGCGCAAAGCGCTCCGATCCGAAGCGCGTGTCGTAGCCGACGAGAATGCCGCTTCCGGGCTTTTCGGCGCGGATTGCATAGCGCGCGATGGCGTGGGTGACCTTGCGGAGATTGTCGTCGGTGAAGTCCTCCGCGATGACGCCGCGCCAGCCATCGGTGCCAAAACGGATCTCGATGGCGTCTGTTGAGGGCCCGGTTACGCGTCGATTAGACAAGGGTGCCGTCCTTTATTGACAGCAGGTTACGGGCGTTTCTAATCGCCGCGCGTCGATTAGAAACCGCGGCCGGTGGAGAGTTATCGCGCTCCATTTTTTCAGCATAAATATCACCGCATCGAAGCTGCCATGAATCCGAGGGAATTTCAAACGGTTGTTGGTGTAAAGAATGCCGGGTCCATTTTGGAATAAGCGCAACGCGCGCAGAAAGGCGAAGAGAGATCCCTCGCTGCGCTCGGGATGACACCAAACCCGATCCCGCCCGCCCATTTTGTAGGGGCGTAGCACTGCTACGCCCGGCGCACATGCTTGGCTCGGCGCGGCTTATCTGCGCGCGCTGATTCCTCCGCCCCGCAATCCCGCCCGTGGTATCACGACCGGCAAACGCCGCAGCGGGCGTAGCAGTGCTACGCCCCTACAAAGGCAAGGCCGGCCG
>Ga0302324_100017998_pt1 | contig 13970 bp, 13 predicted proteins | sample Palsa_T0_1_FD_201949 | JGI IMG/M metagenome (GOLD analysis project Ga0302324, IMG submission 201949) | Peat permafrost microbial communities from Stordalen Mire near Abisko, Sweden - Palsa_T0_1 | ecosystem: Environmental > Terrestrial > Soil > Palsa > Peat permafrost | place: Sweden: Abisko... | reverse complement strand
CCGCCACCCCGGGTGAGCCTCCAGAGCCTTTCCGAGCTATCCGTCCCCGAGACGCCCTATAACGAGTATGCTGACGCCGACAGCGACGTTGCCCGCGCCTTCGCCCAGGCCCGCGCCGAACACAAGCGCGTGCTGATCGATCTGGGGGGCAATTGGTGTGCGGATTGCCGGATTCTGGCGGGACTCATGGAGTTGCCCGAGGTGAAGCGATTTGTCGACGCGCACTACGTGGTGGTGATCGTCGATGTGGGCCGCTTCAACCGCAATCTGCAGATCCCCGCCCATTTCGGGATCACCCAGCGCCTGGAGGGCGTGCCTGCTGTGCTGATTGCCAATCCCGACGGCACACTCATCAATGAGGGCCACATCGCCGCGCTCGCCGACGTCCGGAGCATGAGCCCGCAGGGTATCGTCGATTGGCTCGCCTCCTGGGCGTAGCCCCCGCGCGAAACGTCAGAATTCGGAGGATGTCCGGTCGTCGACCGGCGGCTGGACCATGCCGACCACGGCCGGTTTTGCGGCCGCGGGCACGGGCGCTATCACCCGGTCAATCACCTGAATGACGCCGTTGGACTGATAAATGTCGTAGATCGCGATATCTGCGACGTCGCCTTTTTCGTCCATCAGCGCAATATTTGTAGGCCCATTCAGCGTCGCGGTGATCGTGCGGCCGTCCACCGTCATAAGTGCGGCCTGCCCGCCGCCTTCAGCGATGCGCTTGAGCAAGGCCTGGGAATCGAACAGCCCGGGCACGATGAGATAGCGCATAGACCTGGCAAGCTCGGCGCGATGGCCGGGATCGGACAGGGCCGACCGCGCGTCCGGCGAAAGCGCCGCAAAGGCGGCGTCGGTCGGTGCGAACACGGTGAACGGTCCCTTGCCTTTGAGCAAGTCGGCCACGCCCGCATCCTTCATCAACGCGACCAGTTGCGCATGCTGGGGCGATTTCGAGGCATTGTCGAAGATCGTGTCGCCGGCAAGCATGGCCTGGCCGTCGATCATCGGGTTGGCGACTTCACTCATGGGCGCAGTGTTGCGGTCCGGCGGTCCGACATTGGTGACGGCGCCTGCGCCGGCGCCCAGTGCGATGGCGGTGGCAATCGCTGCGATCATCGGATGATGCATGTCAGACACTCGAGCCTTTGCGGGGCCGCCCGCGGCCCCGATCAAGGAGCTAATAGCTACGGCGTACCACCAGTTCCTCTCGAGATCGCAATATTCCGCGGTCTTAGCTTCCCGAGTGTGAATTGTTGCTCGAAAACAATGTCGGACGCCACCGGTCGCGTCATTTGATGCGGGATAGGGAATAGTCCGTATACGGATAGGCTTGCCGGCCGGCAGGCATCATGCGCAGGCGTGGTCGACAACTTTGCGCAGAAACCGCTCGCACGCTTCTATCTGGGACAGTGCGACAAACTCATCGGCGCGATGCGCCTGGTCGATCGAGCCGGGGCCGCAGACAACGGCTGCGATTCCCGCCTGTTGAAAGAGTCCCGCTTCGGTACCGTATGCGACGGTGCCGACCGCGTTCAGCCCCGTGATCTCGCGGGCAAGCGCGACGGCCGGCGAGGCCTCGTCCAGCCTGAGGCCTGGATAGAGACTTCGGAGCTCGGTCTCAATCTGCGCATGGGCCGCGTGGGCGCGATATTTCGGCAGGATGAAGGCTTCAGCCTGCGCGGAAACACGCGCGACGATGGCTTTTGCTTCTCGCTCGGGCAGCGAGCGGCATTCCCAGCGAATGATGGCTTCGCGCGCCAGCACGTTCACCGCTGTTCCGCCCGAGATCATGTTGGCCTGGATGGTCGTGTAAGGCGGGTCGAAATTCGCATCGGCATCGCGCTTGAGCTCCTCGCCGAAAGCCTCCAGCAGCGCGACGAATTCGCCTGCCATCATGACCGCGTTGGCGCCCTTGTCCGGCGCGCTGGAATGGCCTTCCTGGCCGAGACAGCGCGTGCGCATGCCCGCGCCCCCCTTATGTGCACCCACCACGGTCATGTCTGTCGGCTCGCCGATGATGGCGAGCGCCGGCCTGATGCCAGAAGCCTCGACGTCGGCCAACAGACCACCGACGCCCGCACAACCGACTTCTTCATCATAGGACAGCGCGAAATGGATCGGCCGCACGAGCTTTGCCCGGGACATGTCCGGTGCAAGCGAGAGCGCCACGGCGATGAAGCTCTTCATGTCGGCCGCGCCGCGGCCGAAGAGCTTGCCGTCGCGTATCTCGGGCGCGAATGGATTGCTCGTCCAGTCCTGCCCGTCCACCGGCACGACATCGGTGTGCCCCGACAGCACATACCCGCCGGAGCCGCCGGGGCCCAGGGTCGCGAACAGGTTCGCCTTGTTGCGGTCGGCATCGAAGGTCCGCCTGCAGCGCGCGCCGGCGCCGCGCAGAATCTCTTCCGCGAGATCGATCAGGGCCAGATTGGAATTGCGGCTGGTCGTGTCGATGGCAATGAGCCGGCAGGCAAGCGATACCGCATCGGAACGGGAAGACACGGGCGATCAGCCGTCAAATGTCGAGGTGGGGTTACCAATCACGCTCAGGAATTCGCGACGGGTAAGCGGATTCTTGCGGAATTCGCCATGCATCGACGAAGTGACCATGGTGACGCCGGGCTTATGGACGCCGCGCGTCGTCATGCATTGATGCGCGGCTTCGATCACAACAGCCACTCCCTTCGGTTCCAGCACCTTCTGGATGCAGTTGGCGATCTGCGCGTTCATTTTCTCCTGCACCTGCAGGCGGCGGGCGAAGGTCTCCACCACGCGCGCAAGCTTGGAAATGCCCACGACCTTGTTGCGCGGAAGATATCCCACATGCACACGACCAATGATGGGCGCCATGTGGTGCTCGCAATGCGATTCGAAACGGATGCCCCTCAGCACGACCATGTCATCGTAACCTTCGACTTCCTCGAACGTGCGCTGGAGATACTCCTCCGGGTCCTCCTCGTAGCCGGAAAACCAGTCCTGGAACGCGCGCGCCACGCGGGCCGGCGTCTCGCGCAGGCCCTCACGGTCCGGATCGTCGCCCGCCCAGCGCAGCAGCGTGTGGATCGCCAGCTCCGCTTCGGCGCGCGACGGACGCGATACGGCCGCGCCGCGCGCAAGCCGCAGGGACTTTTTCGGGGCTTCGGACATGGGAGACGCTCGTTTCAGTGGCGGGTCTGCAATTAACGCCTGAAACCTTTGACTGGATCAACCCGAGGGTGCGGCGGCCGCGCTTTAGTGAATCTGGCGGCGCTCGTGCGGGCTTTCAAGGAGGAACATGGGAATATCGATTTCGAAGGCCTCGCCGGACGCGGTCCGCATCTGGTAACGGCCCACCATGGCGCCCGACGCAGTCTGCAGCGGGCAGCCGCTGGTATATTCGAACATCTGACCCGGCTCGAGCACCGGCTGGGCACCCACCACGCCCGGTCCGCGCACTTCCTGCACGTGACCTGCGCTATCGCTGATATGCCAATAGCGGGACAGCAGCTGAACGGTCTCCGCGCCCTTGTTCTCGATCGTGATGGTGTAGGACCACAGATACCGGTTTTCTTCCGGCTCGGACTGATCGTCGAGAAACGCCGGCTGCACGGCCACGCGAATGCCGCGAGTCGTCCTCTCGTAGAGGAAATCGCGGCGCTGTGGCGACCGCTGCGGCCTGCCTGTGGTGCCTTCCTGCATGGCGCGACTATCGCGCGGATTCCCCGGAAGACGCAAGCGCGGGAAAAAATCGTGGTGAACCGGTTCTGGCCGCGAAAGTCCAAATCTCAAAAAAGAATTACGACACGCACGCGCGCGGCAGGGACGAGCCCTGAAGCGGCGGAGAATCAGAAGGAAGATACGGAAAACTCGAACGAATTCGGCGCGTTTCGTGCGATTGAGTTTGCGCGCGCGCGCAGGCGCGACGTAATCTGCGCTAAATCATTTCTCCATATTATCCCGGCCCGCGCGCGCGAATTCTTCAGGCTCGTGGCTCAACGGTCACATTCGTCTTCACCGAGTTGGCGATGAAGCACTCCTCGTGGGATTTATGGTGAATTTCATCGAGCGCGCCGGCGTTCATCTGCGTATCGGGTGCAAAGCGCACGCGCGGCCGCAGGACCACATTCGCCATCCACAGCTTTTCGCCGGCACCTTTCTCGAGCACACCCGAGGCCTCGTCGTCATAAGCATCCACCGTGAGGCGTTTGCGCGCGCAAATCGCGAGAAACGTCAGCATATGACAGCTGGACAGCGATGCGACGAATGCCTCTTCCGGATCGACACGGTCGGCGTCGCCCCTGAACGCCGGCGCCGATGAGGCGGCAAGTGCCACGTCTCCGTCCTTGAAAAGGATTTCGTGGGCACGGTTGTAGGTGTCATAGGTGAAATCCGCGCTCGTGCGCGTCCACTTTATATGTGCGCGATGCTCGGACATGGCTTTCTCCTTCAAACGGCGGCAAGCGCCCGGGCGAGGTCTTCGCAGAGATCGGCCGGATCCTCGAGGCCGACGGAGAGCCTAAGCATGCCGTCCGTCACGCCCAGAGCGGTGCGCGCTTCGGGCGAAAGCCGCTGATGGGTGGTCGTGGCGGGATGGGTGATAAGGCTCTTGGTGTCGCCCAGATTGTTCGAGATGTCGATCAGCTTCAGCGCGTCCGCCAGCCGGTAGGCGGCCGCCTTGCCGCCATCCACTTCGAACGTCACCACGCCGCCGCCGCCATCCATCTGGGCACGTGCAAGCTCGGCCTGCGGATGATCGGCGCGGAAGGGATAGAGCACACGCACGATCTTTGCCTGCTCCGCCAGAAAATCGGCGACCGTCTGGGCATTGGCGCAATGCGCTCTCATCCTCAGATCGAGCGTCTCCAGGCTCTTCAGATGCACCCAGGCATTGAACGGGCTCATCGCCGGCCCGGTGTTGCGCAGAAATATCTGAAGGTGATCCTTCAGGAAATCATCCTTACACAGAATAACACCGCCGAGGCAGCGACCCTGCCCATCGATATATTTGGTGGAGGAATGCACGACGATGTCTGCGCCGTACTCCATCGGACGCTGCAGCGCGGGGCTGGCAAACGCGTTGTCCACGACCAGCCGCGCGCCGGCACCGGCCGAGATCTTCGCTACCGCCTTCACATCGACGAGCGCGAGCGTGGGATTGGCCGGGGTCTCCAGAAAGAGCATTCTGGTCTCGTGCCGCACCGCGGCGCGCCATTGCTCCGTATCGTGGCCATCGACCAGCGTATGTGTGATGCCAAAGCGCGGCAGCATCTCCTCGATCACGTAACGGCAGGCGCCGAACATGGCTTTTGCGGCGACGACATGATCGCCCGACCGCAGGCAGCACAGGAATGTCGCTGTGACGGCCGCCATGCCGCTCGCCGTGCCCCTCGCGCAAGGGGCGCCTTCGAGCGCCGCCATCCGCGCTTCGAACATCGCAACCGTCGGATTGCCGAAACGCGTATACGTAAAGCCGTCGGCGCCCTTGAAGCGCGCTTCGGCTTCCTCGGCGGTTTCGTAGGCATAGCCCGAGGTGAGAAAGATCGGCTCGGCGGTCTCCTGAAACGGCGAGCGGACCTGGCCGCCCCTCACCGCGAGCGTGCGCGGGCGCCAATGGCCGGGCTTTTTGTTGGTTGCCATGGCATCCCTCTTGCCGCGCCTTGCCCGCCCGGGTCAAGCCGCATTAAAGTCGCAAAATCCTGGCGAAATGGCGATGACCGACTGGCGCATGGACGCCTGCCGCCCAATTCGCTATTCGCTATGCTCCATTAGCGCCTTTCGAGAACCGCAAGAAGGAAGCCCATGAATCCCATCGGCCATCATGCCGCGCTCATCTATGTGATGGTCGTCGTCTCCGCCTCGGACGGCAACATGAGCGAGCGGGAGCTTCGCGCGATCGGCGGCATCATCAAGACGCTGCCGGTTTTTCGCGATTTCGACGAGCATCGTCTGCTGGCGGCATCGCAGGAATGCGCGGCGATCCTCGAGGAGGACGAAGGTCTCGATGCCGTGCTGGGGCTGGTCCGCAATACATTGCCCGAGCATCTGCGCGAGACCGCCTATTGGCTTGCGCTGGAAGTTGCCCTTACCGACTCCCGCGTGATGCTCGAAGAGATACGCATCCTCGAGCGCATCCGCCACGCGCTTGGAATCGAGCGCCTTGTATCGGCAGCGCTCGAGCGGGCGGCGCGGGCCCGGTATCAGATCGCATGAGCTGGGCGGCCGGCCTGCAAATGCGGTGTTCGCTGCCATGAAGCGCCTCATTCTTCTGCGTCATGCCAAGTCGCTGCAAGACGAGGCGATAAAGGACAAGGATCGTCCGCTGAACGCGCGCGGGCGCCGCGACGCGCCGCGAATGGGCAGCTACATGCACCACAAGCGCTATCTGCCCCAGCTGGCGCTCTGCTCGTCCGCCAGACGCACAGTCGAAACGTGGGAGCTGGTCGGGCCTGAGCTGGATGCGGCCGTGCCGTCCCGTTTTCCCGACGCGCTTTATCTCGCTTCGGCCGCAACGATCGCGAACCTTGCGAGGGCTGCGGACGATACCCTGTCCGTACTGCTCGTCATCGGGCATAATCCGGGTCTTGAAGAATGCGCGCTGGCGCTGGCGAGAAAGCCCGAATCCGCAACAGAAAGGGCATTCGACGCTGCGCTGCGGACCAAATTCCCGACCTGTGCACTCGCCGTTCTCGACTTCGATACCGCCTGGAGCGGCATCGCCGCAGCGTCCGGCGTGCTCGTGGACTTCGCGCGGCCGAAAGACCTCGAGGACCGATAGGCTCAGCGCGCCCTGCCGCGCTCGGTAAGCGCCAGCTTGCGCCAGCCGAAGGCCGTTTCCGGAACGGGATCGCCCATCATCCGCGTCGTCCGCTCGCCGATCAGGCGGCCGCCCATCGCTTCGTAGAAAAAGCGCGCCGGATTCGAGGCGTGGGCCCAGATCACGCAGGAGGAAAATCCGCGCGCGCGCAGCGCGACAAACGAGCCGTTGAGCAGAGACCGGCCGACACCGCAGCCGAAATGCGTGGGATCGACATAGAGCGTGTAGACCTCTCCATCGAAGCTCAGCCCCCTGTCGCGTGACGGCCCGAGACTCGCCATCCCGATCACGCAGCATTTCGAGTCCTCGGCAATGAGCACCTGCTCGCGGCCGTTTGCCTTGATGGCGGCGCGCCAGCGCGCCGTCTGCCCTTTTGGCGTCATGGCGCAGAGAAGCTGCTTGGAGAGAATCGCGGGATAGGTGTCGTGCCAGGCGGCGATGTAGACGCGCGCGATCGCGCCAGCGTCATCCGGCTTCGCAAACCTCACCGACGCAGTCAGACCATCCATGCGCCAAGCTTGGCCGAACCAGGTGGGGCACGGCAAGCGTTTCGTGCGCTGCCGAGCAGATGAGCCGGCAACCGGACTGGAACCGATTCGTGCCTGATTCGAATTCTCCGGAAGGACTCAGCGGCGGGATGCGACAATCGTCCGCTGCACAATGATGGCAGGAATGCGACACGGAGCGGGAATTAAGTACTTTCACGTCTTTGGGATTTTCAAGAAAGAGATTACACTGAGACTCAATCGACCGTCTTTGTCTGCGCCTCATAGGGCATTCAAATCAGAACCGTCGAATTGGGTGTCGGGAAAAAGCGCAAGGTCAGGGCTTGGAGCGGGCGCGGAAGCGTGTTCGCCATCAGCGGAATTGCGCGCGCGACGCAGCGTCGGCGGGAACAAATCGGGTTTGGTTAACGCTTACTTCACGGGGCAGTGAGAGAATATGCAACGAGGGATGGTAGGCAAACATCTTGTCATGGACGCAAAAGGCCACGATGTTTTGTTGTGGAGGGCGTACCTGACGGACAAGGAGCTGCAGCGATGAGCACGCTGGACGTCTTCGATATGTTTTCCCGGGACTACGCACGCGAACAGCTGGAAACGATGAGTCTCAGGGACTGGCTCCTGGCCGCCCGGGACGACAAAATGCTTTACGCTACCGCCTCCGAACGCATGGTGGCGGCGATCGGAGAGCCTGAGCTGATCGATACCGCTCAGGACCCGCGATTCGGACGCATCTTCTTCAATCGTACGCTCAAACGGTATCGCGCGTTCGAGGGTTTCTACGGCATGGAGGACACGGTCGAGCGGATCGTTGGCTACTTCAAGCACGCCGCCCAGGGCCTCGAGGAGAAGCGGCAGATCCTCTATCTTCTGGGCCCGGTCGGCGGCGGCAAGTCCTCCTTGGCAGAGCGACTCAAGGATCTGATGGAAGTCCATCCGATCTACGTGCTCAAGGCCGGCGACGAGATCAGCCCGGTGTTCGAATCACCCCTGGGGCTTTTCCGCTCCGCCGAGCTCGGCTCCCTTCTCGAAGACCGCTACGGCATCGCCCGCCATCGCCTGAGCAGCGTGATGAGTCCGTGGGCCGTCAAGCGTCTCGACCGCTTCGCCGGCGACATCTCCAAATTCGAGGTGGCGCGACTTTTTCCCTCCAAGCTTCGCCAGATCGCCGTCGCCAAGACGGAGCCGGGCGACGAGAACAACCAGGACATTTCCTCGCTCGTCGGCAAGGTCGATATCCGCAAGCTCGAGCACTACAGCCAGAACGACGCCGACGCCTATTCCTTCTCAGGCGGCCTGTGCCGCGCCAACCAGGGGCTCCTCGAATTTGTCGAGATGTTCAAGGCCCCGATCAAGGTGTTGCACCCGCTGCTGACGGCGACTCAGGAAGGCAACTATATCGGCACCGAAACCCTGGGGCCCATTCCGTTCAGCGGCATCATCCTCGCCCACTCCAATGAAGCCGAGTGGCAGGTGTTCAAGGCCAATCGCAACAACGAAGCGTTCCTCGACCGCATCTCGGTCGTCAGCGTGCCCTATGTCCTGCGGGTAACGGAAGAGACCGGGATCTACAAGAAGCTGCTGAAGGCGAGCCAGCTGGACTCCATGCCGTGCGCGCCCGAGACGCTGGAGATGCTGGCGAAGTTCTGCGTCATGACGCGGCTGAAGGAGCATGAGAACTCCAATCTCACCTCCAAGATGCGCGTCTATGACGGCGAGAAACTCAAGGATTCCGATCCCAAGGCGAAGACCCTGCAGGAATACAAGGACACTGCCGGTGTCGACGAGGGCATGACGGGCATCTCCACCCGGTTCGCCTACAAGGTGCTGTCGGAGACGTTCAACTACGACTTCAACGAGATCGCTGCCGATCCCGTCCATCTGATGTATGTGCTCGAACAGGCGATCAAGCGCGAGCAGTTCCCCGACGAGCTCGAGAAGAGATATCTCGAATTCATCAAGGCCGAGCTCGCCCAGCGTTATGCGGAGTTTATCGGCAAGGAGATCCAGAAGGCCTATCTGGAATCCTATGGCGAATACGGCCAGAACCTCTTCGACCGCTACATCTCCTATGCCGACGCCTGGATCGAAGACCAGGACTACAAGGACGCCGACACCGGCCAGCTGCTCGACCGCGCCGCGCTCGACAACGAGCTTTCCAAGATCGAGAAGCCCGCCGGCATCGCCAATCCGAAAGACTTCCGCAATGAAGTGGTGAAGTTCTCGCTGCGCTATCGCGCCGCCCATGACGGCATCAATCCGGCGTGGACAGCTTATGAGAAGATCCGCACCGTGATCGAGAAGCGGATGTTCAGCCAGGTCGAGGACCTGCTTCCGGTCATCAGCTTCGAATCCAAGAAGGACAGCGACACGCAGACCAAGCACAACGAGTTCGTCAAGCGGATGCTGGCGCGCGGCTACACGTCGCGCCAGGTGCGCCGGCTCGTGGAATGGTACATGCGGGTCAACAAGGCGGGGTGACTGGATAGCGTACTGGCGAAGCTGCCGGCTTCGCCATACGCTGCAATCGAAAGGTTCCGCCCTGCTGAGGCTGCCGGTATCGGCTTCGGCCGGGGGGTGTTGGCCCCATGACCCACTTCATCGACCGCCGACTCAATCCGAAGGGGAAAAGCCTCGGCAACCGCCAGCGCTTCCTGCGCCGGGCGCGCGCACAGATCCGCGAAGCCGTCCAGAAGTCGCTGAAGGACGCGGCCGTCGCCGACATCGGCAAGGAACGCAAGATCAAGATCTCGACCAAGGGCACGAAGGAGCCCCGCTTCCGGCTCGACCCTCGCGCGGGCGGCGAGCATGATTTCGTGCTCCCCGGCAACAAGGAATTCATGCCGGGAGACGAGATCAAGAAGCCCCGCTCCGGCGAAGACGGCGGCCGCGGCAAGCAGGCCAGCGATTCGGGCGAAGGCGACGACGATTTCGAGTTCACGATGACGCAGGACGAGATCCTCGACATTTTCTTCGAGGACCTCGAGCTCCCCAACCTCGTGCGCACGACACTCAAGGAGACGCCCACCAAGGCCTGGCGGCGGGCCGGCATCACGACTGCAGGATCACCCACGCAGATCAATCTGGTGCGCACCATGCGCAATGCCTTCGGGCGGCGGATCGCGCTCAGGCGCCCCAGGCCGCAGGACATGCTGGAGCTCGAGGCCCAGCTCGCTGCGCTCGAGATGGAAGAGCCTCAGACCGATGATACGCGAGGGCAGATATCGGCGCTCAAGGACGTGATCGCGAAGGCCGAAGCCCGCCGCAAATGGATCGCCTTCGTCGATCCCCTGGACGTGCGCTTCAATTCCTTCACCGAGCAGCCTGTGCCGACCAGCCAGGCGGTCATGTTCTGCCTGATGGATGTGTCCGGCTCGATGGGCGAGCGAGAGAAGGATCTCGCCAAGCGATTCTACATGCTCCTGCATATGTTCCTGAGGCGGCGCTACGAAAAGGTCGACATCGTCTTCATCCGCCATACCCATGACGCTCAGGAAGTCGATGAGCAGGAGTTCTTCTATTCTCGCCAGTCCGGCGGCACGATCGTTTCCACCGCGCTCGACAAGATGCTCGAGATCCAGAAGGAGCGCTATGCGACGGCCGACTGGAACATCTATGCCGCGCAGGCATCAGACGGCTATACGCAGTCAGGCGATGCGCGGCACTGCGTTGAGATGCTCAACGCCGACATCATGCCGCTCTGCCAGTATTACGCCTACATCGAGATTCTCGACGAGCGCGAGATGGAAGTGTTTGCAAGCGAGGATTCCGGCGCCGAGCTGTGGCGGGCCTACAGGACCGTCGCCGAGCTCTGGCAGAATTTCGCCACCAAGCGGATCTCCAAGCCTGCCGACATTTTTCCTGTGTTTCGCGAGCTGTTCAAGAAATCGGAGACCGCGTGATGGTCACGAGGCCGATTGCCGAAAAACCCCTGTTCACCGAATCAGGCTGGGACTTTGCCGGTCTGGACTGCATCTACAGGGCGATCGAGGAGATCGCGCTCAACGAACTCAAGCTCGACGTCTATCCCAACCAGATCGAAGTGATCTCGTCGGAGCAGATGCTAGACGCCTATTCCTCGCTCGCCATGCCGCTCATGTACAATCACTGGTCGTTCGGCAAGCTGTTTGCACGCGAGGAAACGCTCTATCGCGGCGGCTATCAGGGCCTCGCCTATGAGATCGTGATCAATTCCAACCCCTGCATCTCCTATCTCCTGGAAGAAAACACGATGACGATGCAGGCGCTCGTCATCGCCCATGCCGCCTTCGGCCACAATCACTTCTTCAAGAACAACTACCTGTTCCAGCAATGGACCAACGCCGAAGGCATCCTCGAATATCTCTCCTTCGCCAAGCGCTACATCGCAGCCTGCGAGGAAAAGCACGGGCGGGAGGACGTCGAGGCTATACTCGATTCGGCGCATGCGCTGATGAACGAGGGCGTGTTTCGCTACCGCCGCCCGCCCAAGCCGTCGAAGGAGCGGGTGCTCGAAAAGCGCCGTCGTCGCATGCAGTATGAGGAGGAATCGCGCAATGAGCTGTGGCGGACGCTGCCTGCGGGCGTGGAGCCGCCAGGCGCGCCCCCCACGACCGAGATCGAGGAAGGCGCGCCGGCGGAGATGAAGCTGCCCGAGGAGAATCTTCTCTATTTCCTCGAAAAGCATTCGCCCGCGCTCAGACCCTGGCAGCGCGAGGTGCTGCGCATCGTGCGCAACCTCGCGCAATATTTCTATCCGCAGAAACAGACGAAGGTGATGAACGAGGGATGCGCCACCTTTGTGCACTACACGCTCATGAACGCGCTCTACGATCGCGGCCTGATCACAGAAAGCTCGATGCTCGAATTCCTGCACAGCCACACAAGCGTGGTCTTTCAGCCGGAATTCGACGATCGAAGGTTCAACGGGATCAATCCCTATGCGCTGGGCTACGGCATGATGGCCGACATCAAGCGCATCTGCGAGCAGCCCACCGAGGAGGACCGCGACTGGTTTCCCCAATTCGCGGGATCCGGCGACACGATGGCCGTGCTGAAGGATGCCTGGGCGAATTATCGCGACGAGAGCTTCATCGAGCAGTTCCTGAGCCCCAAGCTGATGCGTGATTTTCGTATGTTCGCGCTGCACGACGAGGCCGACGAGGCCGCCTACAAGGTCTCAGCCATTCACAACGAGCAGGGCTATAAGCGTGTGCGCGCCGCGCTCGCCCGTCAATATGACGTCGGAGCGTCAGACCCCAACATTCAGGTTGCCGCCGCCAATCTCACGAGCGACCGCAAGCTGCTTCTCGAACACAGGATGCATCGCGGAATTCCGCTGCACGAGCAGACGAGGGACCTCGTCTGCGGGCACATAGAACGCCTTTGGGGACACGAGGTGGTGCTCGCAGAAATCGCGGATGAGGACCAGGTCAGCCAGGCCGAGTGAGGCCGCCCGGTCCGTCTCCGCTCCGTGTCACGATACATGATGGTGCGAAGCAGTCACGACGACCTGCTCGATGGCCGGTGCCGAAACTGCGCCTGCCTGCACGGCCTGGGCCGACTGCGGCATCGCGAGCGACGCATAGAGCAGGAAGGCCGACGCGACAATCATGGCGCCCGTCAGCAGGTTTCCGGCGGATTCGCTGGTGGTGGAATTCGTAAACATGGTGCCTCTCCACTTGGGCGGTGGCTAGTAGGTAGTTCCTTCTAGCGTCCGCGGGTGAGAGATAGGCCTGACTTGCTCTGGAGCAACTTCTGCCTGCCATGCAGCCCCGGCATGGCTTGAAACCTTGAAGGCGCGGGAGGCGCGCCAGTTTCTGCGGCGCGTCGCACCGTCCAGCACCCCCATTCTCCCCCTTTTCGTCCTTCCGAACGCATGCGAGCCTGTCGGCAAAACCGGAGGAAACCCCATGGCTGCGCGCTCAATCGACACCCGAACTGAGGATATGACCGCCCGCATCGAGGATGGCGTGGCGGTCCTGACCATGAACCGGCCCGAGCGCCGCAATGCGCTGAGCCCGGAGATGCTGAGGGCAATGGGCGAGGCGCTGTCCGCCTGCGAGACCGACCCGGACGTGGGCGCGATCATCCTGACGGGCGCGGGGGGAGCCTTCTGCGCCGGCGGAGATGTGAAGGGCATGGCCGAGCGCGGCGACGGCGAAGTCCGCCTGGATCTCGACAGCCGCATTCACGCCCAGCGGCTCAGTCAGCGCGCGACTGCCGGTCGTCTGCACGCCATCCCGAAGCCCACCCTCGCGGTGCTGCCTGGAGCGGCGGCAGGTGCGGGCCTTGCGCTGGCCCTCGCCTGTGATCTGCGGATCGCATCGGAAAACGCCGTGATGACCACCGCTTTCGCCCGCGTCGGCTTTTCTGGAGATTATGGTGGAACCTACTTCCTTACCCAGCTTGTCGGGACGGCGAAGGCGCGCGAGCTCTATTTCCTCTCCGAGCGCGTGGACATGAAAGAAGCGCTGAGGCTGGGGCTCGTTAATTGGGTCGTGGCGGCCGATTCACTCGAAGCAAGGGCGATGGAAATCGCCAGGCGGCTCGCTGCCGGTCCGCGCGTCGCGTATCGCTACATGAAGGAGAACCTCAACCGCGCCGCGGTGGGAAATGCCGAGGAATGTCTCGATCTCGAAGCCACCCATCACGTCCATACGGGCCTGACGGAAGACCATCGCGAGGCCGCGCGCGCG
>Ga0302324_100017997_pt1 | contig 13970 bp, 7 predicted proteins | sample Palsa_T0_1_FD_201949 | JGI IMG/M metagenome (GOLD analysis project Ga0302324, IMG submission 201949) | Peat permafrost microbial communities from Stordalen Mire near Abisko, Sweden - Palsa_T0_1 | ecosystem: Environmental > Terrestrial > Soil > Palsa > Peat permafrost | place: Sweden: Abisko... | reverse complement strand
TACGCCCCTACAGCGTGGCCGCCGACTCGCACGGCAGGATCATCGTCACCGATCCCGGCGCGCAAGGCGTCCACATCTTCGACTTTGCCCAGCGCAAGTACAAGTTCATTCAAAGAGCAGGGAAGTCCCACGACTCCATGAACACGCCGCAATGCGTGGCCGTCGATGCCCAGGACAATATCTACGTCACGGATTCCGACGCGGGCGAAATTTTCGTCTTCGCGCCCAGCGGGAAATACCTCCGCGCCATCGGCAGCCTGAAGGGTGGCGAGGGCTATTACAAGCGCCCCACCGGCATCGCCGTCGACTCCGCGGCGCAGCGCATCTACGTCACCGACACGCTCCGCGATCAGGTCTTCATGCTCGACATGCAGGGCGAGGTGCTCAAAACCATCGGCCAGCCGGGCGCGGGCGACGGCGAATTCAACTCCCCCACCGAGTTGCGCCTCGACGGCCCCAACCTCATCGTTGTCGATGCCATGAACTTCCGCCTGCAGGTCTTTGACCGCTCTGGCACTTTTCAGTATGCAATCGGGAAGATCGGCGACAGTCCCGGCGCCATCTTTCGCCCCAAGGCTGTCGGCGTCGACTCGGAGGGCGATCTCTATGTAGTGGACGCTGAGTGGGGCATGGTGCAGGTCTTCAACCGCCAGGGCGAATTGCTCTACGACTTCGGCGCTGCGGGCACTCATGCAGGCGAGTTCCAGCTGCCCGCCGGCTTGTTCATCGACTCCGCCGACCGCGTGCTGGTGGTCGATTCATTCAACCGCCGCGTGCAGATGTTTCAGTATGCCGGCTTGAAAAAAACGCCAGGGGAGGCAGGCCAGTGACGCGCTTGCGCATCGGCGCCATGCTCGCGATCCTAATCGCCGCCGCCGCGCTGCACGCGCAGATCGCGACCGATGTGATGGGCGCGCACAATCTTGGCCCCGGCGGCGGTTCGCCGGTCAAAGGCGCTCGCCCTGACGCCTGCTCCTACTGCCACGCGCCCCACTCCGGCCTTACTCGCGGCCTGTGGAACCAGAAGCTCACCACGCAGATCTACTCCACCTACGACAGCAAAACGGAAAAGAATCCCACCCGCCAGCCCGCGCTCGGCGCCGTCAGCAATCAGTGCCTCAGTTGCCATGACGGCACCGTGGCCGTGGGCGCGACTGTAGCTTACGGGCAGGTCAGCACGCGCGGATCGATGAATGCTGTCGATGTCTTCGGCAGCAACCTGCAATCGTCCCACCCTTTCAGTCTCGTGCTTCCGCTCAAGGACAACATCGACCTGGCCGCATCGCTCGTGGCCAGCAGCCGCGCCGCCGACCCCACCGGCCAGGTCAAGCTGGTCCAGGGCAATGTCGAGTGCACCTCCTGCCACAATCCCCACGTGCAGGCCAAGGACCCGATTTCGCAGAATTTTCTGGTGAAAGACAGCTCGGGCGGCGCTCTCTGCCTGGCCTGCCACGATCCAACCCGCCAGATGAGCGGTCGCATCAACCCGCTGGCCGGCTGGCAGCTCAGCGCGCACGCGCTCTCCACCAGCAAGATCGCGCCCCAGGCTCTGCTCGGCAGCTACCATACGGTGGCCGCGGACGCCTGCATCGGGTGCCACGCCCCGCACAAAGCCTCCGGCACATCCCCGATGCTGCGCGGGCAAGACGAACAGGACTGCATCGCCTGCCACAACGGCGCCAACATCTCGCCCATGCCGCAGTACGCCAACGTGTTCTTGGAATACGCGGCGCCCAAAGTCGGCCATCCGTTCCCCAACTCCACCGGCCGCCACGATGCCGCTGAAACCGTCCTGCTCAACAACAATCGCCATGCCACCTGCGTAGACTGCCACAGCGCGCACGGCTCGCAGACCGTCGGCATCTTTCCGCCGCCGCCGCTCATCCGCGTCTCGCAGCAAAATGTGGCCGGCATCAGCGCCACCGACGGCACCAGTGTGCTCACCCCGGCCGTCAATCAGTATGAAAGCTGCCTGCGTTGTCACGGTGCCAGCTCCGGCAAGCAAATACTGCCAATCTATGGATATTTTCCGGTGCGCGCCGTGTCGGCGGGCGATCCGCTCAACCTCGTCCAGCAGTTTTCCGTGACCGCCCCCTCCAGCCACCCCGTCATGCACGCCCGCAGCAGCACGTTTCCGCAGCCCAGCCTGCGCACGGCAATGCTTAATCTCGACGGCCTCACCCAGGGCCGCTCCATGGGCATGCAGATCCTCTGCACCGATTGCCACAACAGCGACGACAACCGCGAGTTTGGCGGGTCCGGCGCCAATGGCCCCCACGGCTCGCGCTGGCCTCACATCCTCGAGCGCCGCTATGAGTTCAGCAGGGCCGTCATGCCCGGCCAGCTCATCTCCAACCTCTTTCCCAGCCCCGACCTCACCGTGACCGGCCCCTACGGCCTGTGCGCCAAGTGCCACGACATGCAAAACCAGATCGTCAAAAACACCAGCTGGACTCAGCACAGCACCCACATCGGCGCAGGATTCTCCTGCTCCGTCTGCCACACCGCTCACGGCAACGGAGCCATCAGCGGCGCCATCGCAGGCGATCGCCTCATCAACTTCGATATGAACGTGGTAGCGCCCCTTGCCGGCCAGCCTGTCTCCTGGAACCGCACCGCCAACACCTGCGTACTGGTCTGCCATCAGGCCGCGCACAATCCCAACGGCAGCGTCACCGGCGCCGGCGCCCGCAGCGGCTTTGGCTCAAAGAAGTGATCCTTGCTCGGATGGCATGAAACTTCGAATAGCTCCGCATTGGCCGGAGAAACAGCCCGCCGATCAACGCTTCCAGGCTAACCCGCCAACTTGCCGATCCGCGCAGAGGAGCCAACTCGCTGCACCTATTTGAAAACCAGCTCTCACGGCGGTTCCCGTCCGCGGTAGTCCCACAAATTGAACTTGGGTGCCCCAGGTCTCGCTTTTGAGACCTGGGATACCGCCAATCCATTCGCTCCGCACCCTAAAACACCGTCCGCGCCGTCCCGCCATTCATCTCGTTCGACACCTCCCCATGGCACTGCCTGCAGAACTGCGCCGTCTGGTTTGACATCGGGTTGCTGTCGTTGGGATTGTAGGGCGCACGAAGGAAAAACATCGTGGCGTAATTTCCCGCCGGCAAGCCCGACGTGGAATTGGCCCCCACCGTCACCACATTCATCACGTGTTGATCGTGGCAGGTGGTGCACATCACCACCGCGTTCCCGTTGTAGATGGCGGGCTTCACAAAGTAGCCATAGTTCGACACAAACCTGCTCGAATTGGCGCCTTTCATTTCGATCGAGCCATGATTCTCCGTGCAATCCCAGCCCGACCCGCCGCAGCTGAGCGTGGCGGTCAAGCCCACGGGATGTTCGCTCACATAGTTGCCCATGCTGCCGCCGGTGTTTCCAAGCAGCGTCGGAATCGAGTTATTGGTTCCATAGGTCGCGGGCAGCGTCTCGTATACCTTGTTCTTCATCATGGAGGCTGAGGCGTAGTTGCCATCGTGGCAGCTCAGGCACGTAAGCAGGCCGGCCACGTCGGGAGTTTCGGCTGTCATGCTGGTGGGCAGCACTTCAACATATTTGCCGCCGCCGGTGGCGATGGTCTTGCCGTACAAGCCGCCCACATCCTCGCCCCAAAGCGCCACCACTCCCGACGACGGATCGGCCGTCTTCGCATTGCCGTTGCCCATCGCGCCGCCGTGCGGTGCGTGGCAGGCCGTGCAGCCGCGGCCGGAGTTCAGGTGCGCGCCCAGCACGTCGGTTGCCGGCGCATAACCCGCCTGGCTCCAGGCCACACTCGAGCAGGTCAGCCTTGCGCACACCAGGATCGTCACCGCCGCCGACAAATGCAATTTCATTGATCAGAACCTCCTTATCCCTTCTTCCCTGATCGGCTAAGGTTCTTCTCATCTGGAGCTGCAACAGTGCGTGGGTCACGCATTGGTAATCAAAACCGGCCAATCCCACGAGAACGAAGACACGGGCAGACCGCGTAGAATTGGCTTTGAACTGCACCGCCAATGCTTCGATTCTGCGAACGGCTTTCCTCCACGCTCAAACCATGACTGTGATTCAAATCACCGTCAACGCCTTCCTCCGCACTGTCTAATCTCCTTTAGAACCTGTTTTCGTTCAGGTGTTTGCGCGCGCAGCCTTTGCTCCCGCTCGTTAATGCAAAGACGGCACGCACATCGCTCCGCATCTCGATGAGGTCGTATGGGATTGTTCCGTCATTGCGTCCGGATCTGCTGGCAGGCCGCCGTTTACCGCAGCCGCATCCCAATCCTGCGCGCCTGCGTTTGCCTCGTCGTATGCACGTTACCGGCCATGCGCGCCGCGGCCGCCGTACATCCCGTTCCGCTCGACAAGAACACCGACCCCGCCAAGTGCCTCGAATGCCACGAAGACAAGACCAAGGGCAAGGCCGTTCACTCCGCCATTGCCATGGGATGCCTCACCTGCCATGAGATCCGCGTCAACAAGGACATCACGCGCGTCAAGCTCATCACTGCTACGCCCGTTTCGCTTTGTCTCACCTGCCACGCCGATAAAAAGGCGGCCGACATCAAGGGAACCGTGCACCCGCCCGCCGTCCGCGACTGCCTCTCCTGCCACGACCCGCACTCCAGCGACAACAAGAACCAGCTCCTCAAGCCCATGTCCGGCACCGAGAAGGAGAATCTCTGCTCCAGCTGTCACCAGACCGGCCTCAACGTGCCGGAGAAGGGAAGCCTCCACGCCGCTGTGGCCATGGGCTGCGACACCTGCCACCTCACCCACAGGACCGGCGCAGAGCCCACGCTCGAAAATCGCTTCCATCTGGCCAAGGCCGTGCCGGCGCTTTGCGTGGATTGCCACGATCCCAAGGATGCCGGCCTGCAGAAAGCTCACCAGAACCAGCCCTTCGGCACGGCCAACTGCGTCCAGTGCCACGATCCGCACCAGTCCGCATCGCCCAAACTGATGGCGCGCTTCCAGCATCCGCCGTATGAGGCCAGGAGTTGCGACATGTGCCACGCGCCGGCCAGGGACGGCAAGGTAGTCCTCACCCAGCCCGACGCCAAGACCATTTGCGTCACCTGCCATGACGACAAGGCCAAGCTCATCGAGTCGGCCAAGGTGCCGCACCCTGGGGCCATGGGCGACTGCACCGACTGCCACGACCCCCACGCCAGCAGCGAGCCTGGCCTGCCCAAGACCGACGGCGTCAGCATCTGCCTCGGCTGCCACACCGATATCGACGACCTGCGCAAGAAGCCGGTGCATCATCAGCCCGCGTTTGCGCAGGGATGCGGCACCTGTCACACCCCGCACGGAGGCGAAAACGATCACCTGCTGCGCGCCAAAGGCAACGCCCTGTGCCTCGAGTGCCACGGCCCCGACGCCGTCCCGCAGGCCGTGCCCGCCGAGCACCTGCTCACCATCTTCAACGGCCAGATCAGGCTGCCCGACGACTACTACAAGAAGAACAAGGTGCCCGTGCTGCCGCTGCGTTTCGGCCTCGGCCATCCGGTCGAGTACCACCCCGTGTCCGACGTGATGGATCCGACCAATCTCACCAAAATCAAGACCAAAATGAGCTGCCTCAGCTGCCATCAGCCCCACGCCTCGGCTCAGCCGGGGTTGCTCGTCAAGGACCAGTCCAACAACATGGCCTTCTGCGATTCCTGCCACAAGAACAGGGTCAACATGAAGGAAACCACTTCCCCAGGAAATTAGCGGAGATCGGCATGTTTCGCACCCTCTTCAATTCGACCCACGTCCGCAGAGCATCCGCGCTGCTTATGCTGCTTGCCCTTGGCCTGGCTTTCGCCTGCTCCGCCAGCGCTGAGAAGAAAAAGAAGACCGACACCGCGGCTCCGCCCGATGTGGGCCCGCGCAAGTTTCCCTTCGACCCCAAAAAGCTGGTGTGGCCCAGCCCGCCCAACGTCGCGCGCATTCGCTGGATGGATTATTTTGCGGGCAGCAAAGTCGACTACACTCCCGCTCCCGCCGCTAAAGCCAAGGCAACCTGGATGGACCGGCTGGCCGGCGGGCAGTCGCAGGCCGAAAAGTTCAATCCCAAGACATTTCCGTTCCAGCTCATCGGCCCCTACGGCATCGCCGTCGATTCCAAAGGCCTGGTCTACGTGGCCGACCAGAAAGTCGGCGCAGTCTTCATCTTCGACACGGAGACCCACGACACCGAGATGATCCGCAACGGCTTTGAGGCGCACTTCGGCTGGATCAACGGTCTCGCCATCGACGACGACGACCGCCTCTTCGTATCCGACGGCAAATTGCACCATGTGCTCATCTTCAATCCGAAGCACGAGCTCGACAGCCAGATCACAGAGGGCCTGGTCGATCCGGTCGGCATCGCCCTCGACACCACCAACCGCTTCCTCTACGTCGTCGATACGCAGCAGGACCAGGTCATCGTCTACGACGCCGACACTCTCAAGCTGCTGCGCCGCATCGGCACCGGCGGCAAGAATCACTTCCTTACCTCGCCCGGAGACTTCGGCGCGCCGCAATGCGTGGCCCTCGACCAGGACGGAAACGTCTACGTGACTGACACGCTGAACAATCGCGTGGAGATCTTCGACGCCGACGGCAACTTCGTCAGCCTGTTTGGCAAGCACGGCGATGGCCCCGGCACATTCGCCCGGCCCAAGGGCATCGCGGTGGACTCGGACGGCCACATCTGGGTGGCCGACGAGATGGAAGACCGCCTGCAGGTCTTCAATCGCGACGGCCAGTTACTGACCTATGTCGGGCTCGGTCACGGCGATCTGCCGGGCCAGTTCAAGGCCCTGGTGGGCGTAGCCGTCGACAAGCAGGGGCGCGTCTTCACCACCGAGCAGTATCCCGGCCGGCTGCAGATGTTCCAATACGTCAGCGACTCGGAAGCCGCCGCGGAAAAGGTCAAGCACGATGAGGAGCTGCAAAAGGCCGCCGAGCGCCGCCAAAAGGCCGCCGCCCCTACGCCGCCGCCCGTCAAACAATAAGAGACCGCGGAGGCTGCGGCCAGGTCTTTTCCACAGCCTGTTCAGCCCTTGGTGGGCTCAGAATGATTGAGCGTTCAAGCCCGGGCATTTCCACGCGATCCATGAGATGACTGCCCCATCGAAATGCCGCATCGATCTTCTGCTCGTGGAGCGCGGCCTGGCCCAGAGCCGCGAGCGGGCGCGTGCGATCATCCTGGCCGGGCGCGTGCTGGTCAACGAGCAGAAGATCGACAAGCCGGGAACTACCGTCGCGGCCGACGCGCCAGTCCGCATCCTCGGCGACGATCCGCAATTCGTAAGCCGCGGCGGCATCAAGCTGGCTGCTGCGCTGGCCCACTGGCAGATCGCGGTCACGGGCCGCGCCTGCCTCGACGTGGGCGCGTCCACGGGAGGCTTCACCGACTGCCTGCTGCAGAACGGCGCGGCGCACGTGACGGCCGTCGATACGGGCTTCGGCCAGATCGCGATGAAGCTGCGCCTGGAGCCGCGCGTGCGGCTGCTCGAGCGCACCAACGCGCGGTTTCTCGCTCCAGGCGCACTCGGACAAGACCGCCAACCGCCGCCGCTCACGCTGCTGGTGATGGACGTCTCATTCATTTCGGCCACGCTGCTGCTGGGCCCCGTGCTGGCCGCCGCGCCCTATCTCGCGGAGATGGTCGTGCTGATCAAGCCGCAGTTCGAGGCAGGCCGCGGCCACGTCGGCAAAGGCGGCATCGTCCGCGACCCGGCGGCGCACCAGCTCGCCATCGATAAAGTTGCCGATTGCGTCCGTGCGCTCGGCTGGCAGGTGGTCGAGGTCATTCCATCGCCCATCACCGGTGCAGAGGGCAACGTAGAGTTTCTGCTCTACGCGCGGCGGCCTGCGAATCCTGTAGAGGCTAAAGAAAACGAATCGGTTGAACACGATGTGCGCCACTCCACGCTCGGTTCCGGCCGATCGTGACTGTGCAAAAATCGCTCGAATCCAATGAAGAAATCCCAATTGCGTGCTGGCCGTTTGGGAATTTCCAAGAACAGGAATTCCGGCCTTCCTTATCCACATCAACCGGTCCTTCTACCGTTGACCCTGCCCCCCAGACTGCTTAGAGTCTGTAATCGGAAGACAAGAAATTCACCCCGTTCGGCGCTTTGAAAGGGCACGGCTTCAGCCGTGCCGCACAAAGCCACAATTAAGGTTTGGGCTTTAGCCCCCGTGGGACTGTATTTTCAATCGCTTGCACTCCCTCAGCGGCTAAAGCCGAAACCGTTTGAATGGCTGTTCGGCACGGCTGAAGCCGTGCCCTTTCAAGGCTTGTTTTTTTTTACCCTGTTTGGCCATTTGTTTTTTCGGCCATTCCTCACACCTCGCGGAAGCCTTACATTTTGGAGTAACGATGCTGAAACTAAAGAAGATTCATATCCTGGGCTTCAAGAGCTTCTGCGACCGTACGGAGCTTACCGTCCCTGGGACGGGCATTGCCGTGGTGGTGGGGCCGAACGGGTGCGGCAAGTCCAACATCCTGGATGGCGTGAGCTGGGTGCTGGGCGAGCAGTCCGCTAAAACCCTGCGCGGCACGAACATGCAGGATGTGATCTTTGCCGGCACGCGCGAGCGCAAGGCGCTGGGCATGGCCGAGGTGACGCTCACCATGGTCGACCCGGAGGCGTATGAGGGGCCGATTCCGGTCGAGCCGGAGGTGACGGTCGATCACGAGGGCCCCGCCGACTGGGACGAAGACGAGGTGCGCCGCCTGCGCGCCGTGGAGGCCGAGGAGATTATTGCCGCCGAGCAGCCGGGGCAGGTGATCGAAGATGACGCACCGGAAGTGCCTGCGCAGGCCGCTGCATCCGGCGAGGGCCCACAAGCCGTGGTGCTGAAGATCCGCCGCCGCAAGTTTCAGCGCACGCCGCAGAAGGGCGAGATCGTGATTACGCGACGGCTGTTCCGCACCGGCGAGAGCGAATACCTGCTCAACGGCAAGCTGTGCAGGCTGCGCGATATTCAGGACATCTTCATGGGCACGGGCCTCGGGCCGGAGAGCTACGCGATTATTGGCCAGGAGCGCATCGGGCAGCTGCTCAGCTCCAAGCCGCACGACCGCCGCGCGATTATCGAGGAGGCGGCGGGCATTACGCGTTTCAAGACCAAGAAGCGGCTGGCCGAGCTGCGCCTGGAAAGCGCCAAGCAGAACCTGGCGCGTGTGGACGACATTTTCGAAGAGGTCACGCGGCAGATGAACAGCCTGAAGCGGCAAGCGGCCAAGGCCGAGCGCTATGCTGCGGTGCGCGATGAGCTGCGCGGACGGCTGCGCGTGGTGCTGGCCAGCCGCATGGCCGCCATGGATGGGAGCCAGTCGCGTCTCGAACAGGAGATCTCCGCGCTGACCGAGCGCATCAACACATCGGCCGCTGAAATCGAAACCATGGACGCGAGCCAGCACACGCTCACCGAGCGCGGATACGAGCTTGATCGCGAAGGGCAGGAGGCGCAGAACAGCGCCAACGCAGCGGCCGTGGAGCTGGAACGCGCGGCGGCTCGCGAGCGCGCCAACACGGAGCGCGTGAGCGATCTGGATGCGCGCACCGCTGCTGCGGCCGCGGAGCTTGAGGCGACGAAGACGCAGCTTGCCGGCATTGCCGAGGAGCGCACCGAGCAGCGCGCGTTTCTTGAGACGGCAGCCGGTGAGGCGCGCGCGTTCAGGCAGAAGGTGGAGGCGCGGCAGCAGGAGGCGCGCTCGGCGGCCGAGGAAGTCTTCAGCGCCGAGCGTCAGCTTGAGGCATCGCGCCGCCACGCCATGCACCTGCTCACGCTGGCCGGCAATGCGCGCAATCAGACGGCGCAGGCCGAGGAGAGCCTTGCGGCTCTCGAGCGCGAGGCCTCGCGGCTGGCTACCGAGATGAGCCAGGCGCGCCTCGAGCAGGAGCAGCTGGGCGCGCAGAGCGGGCAGGCGCGGCTCAAGTTTGAGTCGGCGGCAGACGGGCTCAAGCGCCTTGAGAGCGAGACCACCACCCTGCGCGAGGGCCTGCTGGCGCGGCGCAGCGAGGAGAACGCACTGCGCGCGCGCGCCAACCAGCTGCGCGGTGAGCAGGCCACGGTGGCCGGGCGGCGCAATGCGCTGGAGTCGCTGATTCGCAATCACGGCTACTCAACCGACACGGTGCGAAGACTGCTGAAGCCGGGGGCGCTGGGCGAGGGTATGGCGCCCGTGGGCACGCTGGCGGATTTTCTGGAAGTGAGCGGCGCATACGAGGGCGTGGTCGACGAGTTCCTGCGCGACGAGCTCAATTATGTCGTGGTGGAGAGCTGGGTGGCGGCCGAGCAGGGCGTGCGGCTGCTCAAATCGGGCGTGGATGGGCGCGCTACGTTCCTGATTCATGGTCCCGGATCGGCGGACGGCGGGCCTTCGGACGAGACTGGGACGATCAGCGCGCAGGGCCTCACGCCGCTCAAGGATGCGATCAAGGTGCTGAATGGCTTTGGCAATTCGCTTGAGTCGATCCTGCCCAAGCTGCGCCACGGCTACCTTGTCGACGATCCGGGCGAGGCGCTGCGGCTGGCGGCGCGCCACACGTATGCATTTTTTCTCACGCCGGACGGCGAGTGCTTTCACAACTCGACGGTGACGGGCGGCAAGCCGGCCAGCGAGGGGCCGCTGGCGCTCAAGCGCGGGCTGCGCGAGACTGAGGCACAGTTGATCAGGATCGAGTCGGGCCTGGCCAAGGCGGAGACGGAGGCCACGGAGCTCACGCGCACCATTGAAGGTATCGCGTCGCGGCTTGAGGCGCTTGGTGCGGAGCGGCGCCAGGCGGAGAGCGATGCGGCCAACCAGGGCGCGGCGCTGAAGCAGATGGAAGCCGAGGCGCAGCGCGTGGAGCGGCGGCTGCTGGAGTGGACCGCGCAGGAGGCGCGTAACAAGGATGCGCGCGAGGCGCGGCAGAATGCGATCGGCCAGAAGCGCGCCGAGGCTGAGAGGCTTGAGGGCGAGCACACGCAATCCGAGGCGGGACTCGATGAGTTGCAGGCAAAGTTGACCGCGTTGCGGCAAAGCCGCGAGGCGCTGCAGCAGGAGGCGGCGCAGGTGACCGCAGAGCTGGCCGGCCTGGAAGAGCGTCGGCGCGGCGCGGAGGCTTCGTTCCAGCGCATTGACCGGCTCCATGCGGATCTGGAGCGGCGCGTGCTCTCGATCGAGCAGCAGCGGGCCGCGGCCGTAGCCGAGCGCGAGCAGCGCATCCGCGAAACGGCGGAGCTGGCTGCGCGCGGGCAGGAGCTTGCGGCGGTTCGCGCCGAGGCGCTGGCGCAAGCCAAAGCGCTGGCCGCGCAGGCGCAGGCTCTGCGCGTGCAGCTTGCGACTCTCGAGACGCAGCTCAAGACGGGCCGCGCCGCGCTCGACCAGTTGCGCGAAGACCGCTCGGCGCGATCGAGTGAAGTGGCCAAGCTGCTGTCGGACCTCGAACACCTCGAGAGCAGTTGCCTGGCCGAGGTCAATGTCGAGGCGGCTGTGCTGCGCGCCGATGCCGGGATCGTTCACCTTGCCGACGAAGCGCTCACGGCCGAGGAAGATACCTGCCGGGCTCTTCGTCAAAGAATGGAGCAGATGGGCCCGGTGAACATGATGGCGCTCGATGAGTACAACGAAACCGCGGCGCGCCACGGGTTCCTTGAGGCCCAACGCAAGGACCTGATGGAGTCGATCGAGAACACGCAGGACACCATCAAGGAGATCGATCGCATTTCGCGCACCAAGTTTGACGAAGCGTTTGCGCGCATCAATGAGAACTTCGCCGGCGTGTTTACGCGGCTCTTCCACGGCGGGCAGGCGTTCCTGCGCCTCACCGACCAGGAAAATCAGGCTGAGAGCGGGCTTGAGATTGTCGCTTCGCCGCCGGGCAAGAAGCTTCAAAACGTGCTGCTGCTCTCGGGCGGCGAAAAGGCGCTTACCGCGCTGGCGCTGCTCGTCGGCATCTTCCAATTCCAGCCCAGCCCGTTCTGCGTGCTCGACGAAGTGGACGCCGCGCTGGACGAAACCAACGTGGGCCGCCTCGCCGACCTGCTGCACTCGCTCAGCAGGGAGACGCAGTTCCTGCTGGTCACGCACTCCAAGCGCATGATGCACTCCGCCGACATGATTTACGGCGTCACCATGCAGGAGCCGGGCGTGTCCAAGGTGGTGAGCGTCAAGCTGGGCGGGCATGAGCTGCAGCGGGCTACCGCGTGATTCACAATAGCTGGTTGTAGACCACCCGCGGCAGCAGTTTACCCTTCCAGTACTGCACGTGCGCGTAAAACGGAATGGTGCAGGCAGGGTCGTTGAGGTTCAGCACCTGATACGAATGCGGCTGCAGGGCAGCCGGATCGTCGAGATTCACCACGTCGGGCGGACGCGGATCGTCAGGATCGTCGTAGTATCCCAGGCTGCCGCTGATGATATCCTTCCGTGACCAAAGATTGATCCAGCCGGGGCCGGTTTTTCGGATCGGATCGTAGCGGTAGCTCAAGTCCGAGATGAGCGGCTGGAACGCGCATGCTGCAATTTCGCGAAGCTTGCCGTCCGTCGTGCCGCGCTTGAACTGGGCGCGAAATATGAAAGCCGATTTATCGAGCGGCGAGCCAAAAGTGATGAGCGCCCTGGTGCGCTCGACAGCCGTGTTGCGCACGCCGGGCAGCACACTTGTCTGCTCTATATTGAAGATCGCATTCAGCGTATCGTAAGCAATCACCGTTCCCAGGGAGTGACCGACGATGACGATTTTTTTGTAATCGGGAATCCATCCCGCGGCCGCCGGGTCGCGCGAACCATAGTAGATGAGCCTCGCAGCATCGAGTCCCACTTTCTGGATGTCGCCGCGCAGCTTTTCAAACTTGCTGTCCTTATAGGGCGCGAGGTAGGCTGCCACGCTGCCGGCATACTCGGTGAGGAAGAAGCGCAGGAACAGCGCCAGGCCGATCAGGGCGCACCACGCAAGAACTGCGCCCGCGTAAGCGCCTTTGCCGATATGCCCGCCCGGCGCAGGAAGAAGCAGGCCACAGAGGCACAATGAGAAGGTCTTTCCCACCCAGCCGACAAACGCGTCCCACGGCGATGCGATCTGCGTATAGATAGCATCGAGCACCGTCTTGAAGACCTCGGACGCCTTAGGCGAGCTCAGATGATGCGCAATATCGCCCACGGCGCTCAGTGCCATCGCAATCATGGCCACGGTGAATCCCAGCACGAGCATGATTGTCAGCAAAGCGAACGGCGTGGTCCGCGTGATGCGCATGGAGCGAAAATCGCCGAATACCCAGCGCTGAAATTTGAAGCCGCCGCCGATGATGCTGAACAATCCGTTCTTGCCGCCTTCCATCAGGAACTTGATCGTGTCCCAGTACTTTACTTTGCCGGCGGTAAGCGGCGCCCAGTAGGCCTCGTAAATGTGCGCCTCGTGCGGCGTGCCGGCTGCGTCCTCCCAGACGAGCTCAACGCGAGCCAGGAACTGCCCAGGCTTGCCCACTTTGGGCGCGAGCTTTACCTGCACGTCGTTGACAGTTCCATTCTGCTCCTCGGCCTCGTCGAGGATGGCCGAAGCCAGGTCGCTCAGCGTTTGGAAGCGCACCTGCTGGCCCATGCCGTGAAAGACCAGCACGGCGGTGGGCGAAGGGCCAGCAGCCTCTGCCGGAATCGGCTCCATGGCCTTGAAGAGCCCAACTGGCGACTCCGCCTCTTCGGCTCCGGTGGCCGGCTCCTCAAGCGTCTGCTCGGCGGTCAGTCCGGCGACAAACCCCTTAGCCTGTGGCGGCACTGGAGCCACTGCCTGAGCTTTGGCGTAACTGATCGGAATGGGGAACTTGCTGGCGCGCCAGCCGGCAGCTTTCTCCGGCTTATCGCTGCCGTCGGCAGGCTTGGTGGTTGAGTTGCCCATCGCGCTGACCTCCAGGCGGCGATTTTTCCCTGCAAGGAAAATCTTCGCCGCGCGCTACGATGCAAATGAAATGTGCATCGACAGTATCACGGTTCCGGAGGGAGCGAACAGAAATTT
>Ga0302324_100017996_pt1 | contig 13970 bp, 9 predicted proteins | sample Palsa_T0_1_FD_201949 | JGI IMG/M metagenome (GOLD analysis project Ga0302324, IMG submission 201949) | Peat permafrost microbial communities from Stordalen Mire near Abisko, Sweden - Palsa_T0_1 | ecosystem: Environmental > Terrestrial > Soil > Palsa > Peat permafrost | place: Sweden: Abisko... | reverse complement strand
GCCGATGCCGCTGCCGCCGCCAGTAATGAATGCCACCTTGCCCGCCAGCTGCTGCATCGGCATCCCAAGCCTTCAGGGCCTGCGTGAGCGCTTGCCGGCGGAGCGGCTGCGAGCGCCACGCGATGCAGTGCCACGCGATGCAGTGCCACGCGAGGCAGCGCCTCGCTGCATACCGGCCTTGGCCAGTCGCGGTTTCGAGCTCTTGCGCTTGCTGTTCTGGCTGCGCGCCTTGGCGCGCGGCGCCGCGCGCTTGGCGCCGGTGCGCTGGGCGCTGGCGTGCTGTTCGGTGGCGCGCGCGAGCAGTCGCCGGTCGCGCTCCTGCGCAAACAGCGGATTGCGCAGCACCACGGCTTCGGCGGCGACGCGCGCCGCCGGCGGCGCCGCCTCGACCGGCACCGAGGCCAGAATGGCCTCGAAGCGCTCGCGCAGACCCGGCTCGTACTCCGGATGCGTCAAGATATAAAGGTCATTTCGCAGGATGCCCTGCAGCACGCGTTGGCCGACTTCCATCGGATCCATGCCGGCGGGCAGAATCTTGGTCTTCATGAACTCCTCGCGCGCCGCGCGCTCGCCGGCGCGCGCGGTATAGCCGGTGTGCGCGTAGTGGCTTGGGCGGGTGCGCTCGATCTCATGAATATTGGTATGCACGAGCCCGGGACAGAAGGCCGATACGCCAATGCCGTGCGGAGCAAGCTCGGGACGCAGCGACTCCATGAGACAGACCGCGGCATACTTGCTGGAGTTGTAGATGCCGGCTGTGCCGGCGGCGAACAGCCCGCCCATGGAGGCGGTCGTGACCACGTGGCCGCCTTCGCCGTGAGAACGGATGCGCGGCACGAATTCATGGATGCCGTTGAAGACCCCGCCGAGATTGACACCCATCGCCCAATCCCAATCGTCGTAGCTGGCCTCGAGCAGCGAGCCGATGATGCCGACCCCGGCATTGTTGCAGAGCACGTGAATCTTGCCGAACAGCTGCTCGGTCTCCACGGCGGCATGCGCCATCGCCTTGCGGTCAGCCACATCCACGCGTATGGCGTGCACGCCGGCATTGGCGCCGCGGAACAAACGCAGCGCCGAGTCGAGGTGATCCTGGCGCACGTCGGCGATGACGATGCGCATGCCGGCGGCGGAGAACACCCGCGCCATGCCCAGCCCCATGCCGCTGGCCCCACCGGTGATGAAGGCGACCTTGCCGGCGACGTCTTTCATACGCTGGATCGTCTCACGCCTGAGCGCGCAGCGCCCAGCGCCGCCGGCCAACGGCCGACGGCGCTTGCCTGGCAGCCCGCGGCTGCGATCGCCTCAGAATTTTCTCCTGAAGGTGATGCCCCACTCGCGAGGCTCGCCCGGCTGTGCCGACATCTGGCCCTCGCCGAAGGCACGCAGATCGAGGAAGCTCTGATAGTAGTAGCGGTTGCCGAGATTGGTCGCGAACGCCGCCACCGACCAGACATGCATCTCCGATTCCCACGTCAGGCGCGCATTCAGCAGCGTCATGGCCGGGGTCACGGCGACACCGGTGCCGTCCGGATTGTAGTTGTTGTAGTTGTTGTTGTAGTACGCCGAGTGGTAACTGGCATCCATCCGCGGCGTCAACGATCCGACCGGCCCCAGCGGGATCACATACTGCGCGCCCAGGCTGCTGGTGACCTTGGACATGCCGACGTTGAGGTCGTTGTATCCCGGGTTGCCGGAGATGCAGTTGTAGTCGGCCGCCGTGCCTTCGGGAATCGCCGCCGCGCCAAGGTCCTGGCAACCCTGATTGTTGCCGAGATTCTTCCACTTGAAGTCGGTCAAACCCGCCGTGTAGCTGATCGTCAAGCCGTTGATCGGCGTCGCGTCCAGCTCGAACTCACCGCCGGTGATGTCTGCGGAACCGACGTTTTCGGGCGCAGTGAACGGCGCGCCGCTGGCATCGAGACGCTCGGAGGTGACGATGACGTCGCGATACAGGCCATAGTAGGCCGCGAGATTGGCCCGCAGACGGTGATCGAACCACTCACTCTTCACACCGATTTCAAACTCGGTGAGCTTCTCCGGCTTGTACGAGGTGATCTGCAGATTGTTGAACGGACGGGGGTTGAAGCCGCCGCCGCGAAAGCCGGTCGTGGCCGAGGCATAGGTCATCAGATCCGGGGTCCACAGATAATCGAGCGCCGCCTTCCAGTCCACATGATCGTAGCTCGTGCGTCCCTCTACCCCGCGCAGATCGAGTATCGGATTGGGAATATCAATCAGCGGGTTGTAGTGGTTGAAGGTGTAGTCCTTGTCTTCCTCCGTATAGCGAATCCCGGCCGTGCCGTGCAATTCGTCTGTGAACGCGTAGGTGCCCTGCAGGAAGCCAGCCCTGTCGGTGGTATAGGCAGGATCATTCTGATTGAAGCCGAGAACCGGCTGGCCGTTGAACGGCGGTCCGGGTGTGAAGAAGCCGGTCCCGTTCGTCAGACCCGGTATCACCGTACCCGCGAAGTCGAAGTTCAGGTCGATGTGGCCGCGGTTGAGGCTGTAGCCGTAAAAGTAGAATGCGCCTGCCGCCCAGTTGAACTTGTTGTCGAAGGCGTTGCCGGTGAGCTGAAACTCCTGGGTAAACTGGCGGTGATCGAGCAGGTTGTAGGCCCAGGCCAGCGCCATCGGCGAGTTGTCCTGATCGTCGGAGAAGTTGCCCCACCAACCCTGCGCCGCAGTGATGGATTTGAGTTGCACCTGCGGCGTGATCTCCCACGTCAGTACGTTGCTGGTGCTCCACTCGTGAACCGTGTTGACCGCCGGATAGGAGGTGCCGGTAAACGGATCGTAGAACGTGGAGTAGGTGTTGTAGGTGCCACCGGTCTGGAAACGCTGATCGTATGGAATGCCGTACTTCGGGATCAGCGTGTTGGTGTTGAAGGCCGCCATGGCCGGGGAAATGGCCGGGTCGGCGACCACCATGACTTCCGCCGCCGCCTCGGAGTTATCATCGATCACCGAGGTCTCGAAATTGTCCTCGACCACGTCGCTGGGCACCCAGCGCAACTGCGCGCGCGCGCCAATGACATTGACGCCGCCTTCAGTGCCGAGCGTGCAGTTGCCATTGCCCAGCTGCTGCACGGGCAGGCTGCCCGAGGTGCTCGGGTGCGCACAGGCATAGTCAATGCGATCGACATAGCCGTCGCGGTCCTTCGACAGGCCGCTGACCCGCAGCATCAGCACGTCCTTGATGAGCGCGACGTCGAAGCCCGCGCGCACTTCGCGCCGGCTGTAGTCGCCAACGGTGACCTCGGCGAAGCCGCTATTGTCTCCAGTCGGCTGCTGCGACACGATGCGGATCGCGCCACCGATCGAGTTCTTGCCGAACAGCGTGCCCTGCGGTCCGTTCAGGACCTCGACTCGATTCACATCCAGCAGATCGAACATCGAGCCGAAGGTGTTGGCGAAATAGACGTCATCGACGTAGATGCCGACGCCTGGCTCCGCCGATGCGAAATTGAAATCGCCCTGGCCGATGCCGCGGATGGAAGCCGACATGGTCTTGCCATAGGCAGCATTGGCCTGGAACAGCGTCAGATTGGGTGCCGCCTTGGCGACGTCGGCAAGATCGGCGACGCCGCGCGCGGTCAGTGCGTCACCCGACAACGCCGTGATCTCGAGCGGCGTCTCCTGCTGCTTCTCACTGCGAAACTCGGCCGTGACGACGACCTCCTCGAGCGTTGAGGAAGTAGCCGTGCCGGAGGGTGCCGTCTGCGCCGTTTGCGCCTGCTGCGCCTGCACCGCAGCGGCGCCAAGCGAGAGTGTCAGGAAGACGGCATAGGCAACGCCGCGCGGCCGTTGCGAGGCCGCGCCGCGCGAATGCGAAGAACTATGGTCGGCTGACGTATACATCGTGATCCCCCAGACAAGCATTAGTAGAATTGGTTGAAACCGCGTCCGTGCGTAGCGCCGCCATGACCCCCCAATCCGCGATCGTCTGTTGCTGTTCCGCTACGCTTTTTCGCAAGTCTCTTGTCGGTGTATCTCGCCCAATTGTGGCCGCCGCAACTCGCCTGCGACAGAACGAAATATCCACCTACAGCGCAATCCTCGCGACTGCCATGCTGACGGCTCGCGGGGCAACCCGCGTGCTGCCGCGTTGGCTTGACGCGACGGCGGTGATCGCATGTACTGCGGTGATCGGCGCGCCTCTGAGAGTGAGACGATGATCGAGCTATACACTGCGGAAACGCCGAACGGCTGGAAAGCCTCGATCGCGCTCGAGGAACTCGAGCTGCCCTATCAGGTGCGGCCGATCGCTTTGTCGAAGAACGAACAGAAGCAGGCCTGGTATCTCAAACTCAATCCCAACGGGCGCATCCCGACGATCGTCGATCACGACAACAGTGACTTCGCCGTGTTCGAATCCGGCGCCATCCTGATTTACCTGGCCGAGAAGACCGGCCGACTCATGCCCAAAGATCCCAAAGGGCGCTCGCGCGTGATTCAGTGGACGATGTTTCAGATGGGGGGCATCGGCCCGATGATGGGTCAGGCCAATGTGTTCTTCCGCTATGCGCCGGAGAAAATCCCGTACGCCATCGAGCGCTATCAGCGCGAGGTGCGGCGCCTGTTCGAAGTGCTGAACGCGCAGCTCGCTGAACACGAATTTCTGGCCGGGGAATACTCGATCGCTGATATTGCCAATTGGAGCTGGGTGCACAGCTACAGCTGGTCGGGTGTCAGCATCGATGGCCTCGATCATCTCAAGCGCTGGATCGACACCGTGGCTGCACGGCCCGCCGTGCAACGCGGCCGTGCCGTGCCGCCGCCGGCGGATCTGGGCGCGCAGGACGAGAAGACCTTGCAGGGCGGACGCAAGATCCTGGTCTGAGCTTGCCTCCGGGAGGCGTCCATATAAGTTGCATGGTTCGATTCCTGTTTGGGCGGACCCCAGTGGTCCGTTCACCAAACAAACAGACCGCGCAGGGTCCGCCCGGAGTCGATCGCAGCTCATCAATGCCGGATCAGGGCGGATCGAGGCAGCACCGGCCGTGACAGCGGCTTTGCGTTGGCGCGGGCGGTGCGAGTTTAGCGCTCAGTGCATGGTGGAAGCGTCGTAGGTACTTCACGACAGAAGCCGCTACTAGAAGTAGTTGAAATATTCGATCCTAAGCGGTCGCTTGTGGGTAACGTTTCTGGGCGAGGAACTGATGCCCTCCCGAGAGCTCCCAGATTGAAGAAGTAAGGCAATAAACCCTATGTCGAAGCCGGGCAGCTGCACCGATAGCGACAGCAGCTATTGCCCGATACCTTCGTATTGCGCGTGGTTTCAAGACCATACGACGTGTCGCGCACGTAGTTTCGCGCCATTGCTCCGCTGACGCGACAGTGCGGTAGCGCCCCGACGGCGCCAACCGTTGGGCGTTCAATGCAACGTAATAGGTAATCGGAGAATTACATGTATATGGGTAGCACTCTTGGGGCCCTTCTCGTCGTACTTTTCATTGTTTACCTCGTGCGCAGGACATAATCGCCCAGATATCAATCGGCCACCGACAACCTCGATGTGTTCTAATCGATGTGTTCTAATGCGCCACGAGCGCGCAGAAATGCTCTTGTCGAAGTCTAACGCCGCACGACATTCACCCTCCTCCAGCGCGGCGACGGTACAAACTTCAGGAATCCTGCCAGGTCCGGCAGCTGCTCGACCTCGGAAGGCATGACAGCGTACCCGGCGAAGTCCGGACCGATAGCCACTTGTCGGGACAGCGCGATTTGCTCGGCGTTGTAGCGAAGAAACCATACCGCCCGCCCTCCGTACCCTCTTGCCAATTGGTAGCGGATTCCCATTCGGACGCGAATCTGAGACCGGCGAGATAGAGTGTCGTGGCCAATCGGTGGTTCTAAATGTCGCCGGTCAGTTCCTACCTTAATAGACTACGTCAACACCGCGCTGGGCCTGACCCAGGCCGCCTGCATCCGCAGAAGCTTGACGAGCAACGCGCGCAACACCCGCCAATGGTGCGGTGAAGCCCGGGGTCACCGATGCGCTAACACCATTTAACAATATCCGCCGAATCGTCGAGTTTGATGGGCGATCCGATCGCCGCCAATGTCCGCGCGATTGGCCCGCGACAGGGTATATTATCTTGTGATTACTACTTGTATCGCTATCGTGGCAATTGGCAGCGTCTTACTTCAAGGACGAAGATAATGACCTCAGGCTCAATGTGGCTGATCGCGGTGGCATTGCTGTTCGGACCAATGGCAGCTGAAGCGCAGGTGCAGCCGGTGCTGCAGCGCGGATATGACGCGAACGTCAGCGGCGCGACACTCACCGAGACCACACTCAACTCATCCAATGTTGGGGTCAACACGTTCGGACTCCTGTTCGAACTTGCCGTCGATGAAAAAGTCTATGCGCAACCCCTGTACGTGCCCAATGTTGCCATTCCAGGCTTAGGTTCGCACAACGTCCTCTACGTCGCGACGATGAACGACACGCTGTACGCGTTCGACGCCGATGTAGGCGGCGCACCTTTGTGGTCGGTGAATCTCGCCAGCTTGGTTGGCGCAACGGCACCGATATGGGCGAACGTCGCAATTCCTCCTGCTACTCCTGTTGGCCACCTCGGCATCTTGAGCACGCCGGTCATCGATCCTTCCACGGATATCATGTACGTCGTCGCTTGCACGCTGGAAGGCTCTGCGATGGCATACCGGCTGCATGCAATCGACATCACCACTGGCTCGGAGCCATACGGCCCCGGTGTGCTGATTACCGGCGGATATGGCGGCATCACATTCGAAACGCCCTACGTGGTGCAAAAAGCGTCGCTGGTGCTTGCAGACAACCAGGTCGTCTTCGGCTTCTCTGCGATGTCGCAAGAATACCCCCTCAACTACGCCGGCTGGGTGCTGGCCTACAACAAGCAGACACTGCAGCAGAGCGGCGCCTTCGCCTCCGTCACCACCGGCAATTTGCAGGGTGGGGTCTGGCAGTCCGGGCGTCCGGCCGCCGTCGACAGCTCGGGCGACGTCTACGTATTCACGGGCAATACCTCTAAGGGCGGCTGGAACGGTTCGATCGACTTCAGCGAAAGCGCGCTAAAACTCGATCCTTCCAATGGACTGGCGTTAGTCGACTGGTTCACCGCCGGCAACTGGCAATACCTCGACGACAACGACCTCGACCTATCCGGTTCCGGGCCGCTGCTGATCCCGGGCACGAGCCTGCTCACCGGCGGCGGCAAGTCGGGTGATCTTTACGTGCTCGATTCGACCAACCTCGGCCACTGGACCGCCACCGACAGCCAGGTCGTGCAAAGCGAAAATATCACCGCGGGCGGGGAGATCCGTGGCGGCCCCGTGTACTGGGAGGGGTCAGCCACCACCGGGGGTCCCTTGATGTATGACTGGGGCTCGGGCGATGTGCTCAAGGCCTTCTCATTTAACGGCAACACGTTCTCGACCAGCCCCATCGCGCAGGGCGCCTACACCGCGGTACAGCCCGGGGGATTTCTCTCGCTGTCCGCCAACGGCAACGTACCCGGCAGCGCGCTGCTCTGGGCCAATACTCCGGTAAACTCCGCCGCAACTCCGCCGCTCCCCCCCATTCTGCACGCTTTCAATGCCGAAGATATCACGCAGGAATTGTGGAACTCCACCATGAACACAGCGCGCGATGGGGGTGGAAGCTTTTCGCATGGCGTGCCGCCGATGGTCGCAAATGGCAAGGCCTATATGGCAACGGGGTCCAATCAAGTAGCGGTCTATGGAATCCTGCCCTACACGATCTCACCGACCTCGCTGGCATTCGGCAACGTGCAGACGAACAAGGCCAGCGCAGCGCGGTCGGTGACGGTGACGAACGTCAGTAATGCAGCAGTGCCCATCACCAGCATCAGTTTCAGCGGCAGCAACCCCAGCGCCTACTCGCAGACCACGACCTGCGGGACGTCCATCCCCGTCGGGTCGGCCTGCACCATCAGCGTGGTGTTCATGTCCGCCGTGGCCGGCTCGTTGCCTGAGACGCTGAATGTCAACGGAGGCAGTGGCGCGGGCACGCAGCCGGTGACGCTCACCGGCACTGCGGTTGCACCGACCTACACTGTCTCACCCACATCGCTGGCGTTTGGCAACGTGCAGACGAAAACGACGAGTGCGCCGCAGACGGTGACGGTGACGAACGGCGGCAGCGCGGCACTACCCATTACCGACATCACGCTCACCGGCGCGAGTGCCAGCTTGTTCTCGCAGACGAATACTTGCGGTACCTCCGTCCCCGCCGGCTCGAAATGCACGATCAGTGTGGTGTTCACTCCCACCTCAGCCGGATCGAAGGCTGCAACGCTGAATGTCGTCGGCGGCAATCGCACGGGAACGCAGTCCGTGACGCTCACCGGCACTGCCGTTGCACCGACCTACACTGTCTCGCCCACATCGCTGGCGTTTGGCAACGTGCAGACGAAAACGACGAGTGCGCCGCAGACGGTGACGGTGACGAACGGCGGCAGCGCAGCGCTGCCCCTCACCAGCATCACGATCGTGGGCGCGGGCGCGAGCCAGTTCTCGCAAACCAACACCTGCGGGACGAGCGTTCCCGTCGGATCGACGTGCACGATTAGTGCCCTGTTCGCTCCCACCTCAGCCGGATCGAAGGCTGCAACGCTGAATGTCGTCGGCGGCAGTGGCGCGGGGACGCAGTCCGTGGCGCTCACCGGCACGGCGGATGCAGCGGCCTACACGGTGTCACCCGCGTCGCTGGCGTTTGGCAACGTGCAAATGGAGACCACGAGTGCACCGCAGACGGTGACGGTGACCAATGGCGGCAGCGCAGCGCTGTCCATCACCGGCATTACGCTCACGGGCGCGAATGCCGGCGCCTACTCGCAGACCAATACCTGCGGTGCGCCCGTTCCCGCCGGATCGACCTGCGCGATCAGCGTCGTGTTCATGCCAAGCGCCGCTGGAAGCCAGCCGGCCGATCTCAAAGTCACGGCGGCTGGAACAACGCACACCACCGCACTCAACGGAACCGGTTACGTGCCCTTCACGGTAGCGCCCATGTCGTTGGCGTTTGGCCGCGTGGCGGTGAACACGGCCAGTGCACCGCAGTCGGTGACGGTGACCAATGGCGGCAGTGCAGCGCTGTCCATCACCGGCATTACGCTCACGGGCGCGAATCCCGGCGCCTACTCGCAGACCAATACCTGCGGCACGTTCGTTCCCGTCGGTTCAACCTGCACGATCAGCGTGACATTCACGCCCATCTCCACCGGGAACCAGCCCGCGGGGCTAAAAGTCAGCGCGCCTGGGGTGACGCACGTCACGACACTCAACGGAAGCGGTTTCTAGAAGAAGGTTTCATTGAGATACCGTAATCGAACGCGCTAAGAACGGTGTTCGCAGTCTTTGCTGCGGCGCTGCTACTGCCCTTATTAAGTCCGCCCGTGGTTGCCCAGCAAGAAGTCGTCCTCTACAACTTCGGAGGGATAAACGATGGCGCCGGCCCCCGAAGCAACCTGATATTCGATTCCGCGGGCAATCTCTACGATACTACACAGGGAGGTGGCTCGATGAGCGACGGGACCGTATTCGAGTTGACTCCCAGTGCCGGCGGGGGTTGAACTCTGCAAGCCTGCGGATCTTGCTTTGCGCATGACGCCGGACCTGCCGGGATTAGGTCTCCATCAGTCGTTGACCATCCGGTTCACGTTTGAAAGGTCTGTGGGCCATTGAATACTGAAGCCGCAACTGGAGTCCAGCACCTTGGGCCAAATGGAGACGGTTTCAAGCAAAGGAAGCGCGCCCCGCTTGCGCAGCGTCGAGACAGCCGTGAAAACAGCCTGATCGTCATACGCAGTTTCCATGACAACGAGCCGCGATCCGATACTTTGCGCCTCTGCTTCGCCTTGCCGCAGTACGTCCTCCGCCGCTTGTTCGTCAATATCGTAGATGTGCAGATCCAGGGTGTGCGGGCGGATTCCCGCAGAGCGGTAAATCGCAACAATGCTGTCGAGGCCGCGAGTCGCGCGCTTGAGCGAGGGGCCGTGACAACTCACAAATGAATGATCGTCTCCATAGGTCTTGGCATACGCCGTGACCATGTATGTCACGAACTGTTGCATATCCGCCTGCATCTCAGACGACGAACCACCGCCTGGGCAACTTTCATTCGCGAGATCGAAATAGACTGCTGTCCCGCTGGTACTTCCGCGCCGTGCCGCATCGATGACCTGCTTGCGAAGATTCCAGCCGCCAGCAAGATGGCTGCTATTGAAGCAACCGGTCTGGCCGCTCTTTGGACATTTGGGACTGCTCGCGCCCTGCTCCCCAAAGTTCATGTAGATCTTCGAATACCCCAACGAGGCCGCCTCCCTGATGACAGCCGTGATGTTGTTCAGCACAACCGGCGGAACGTCCGTCTCGTTCGAAAGGAGACCAAGATGAACTTCCGGGCCGCTGGTTGCACTGAGGTCGCTGCCACCGACCCATAACATCAGCCGCAGGACGTCCGCACCATTCCGCATAGTCTTTAACGTGGAGTCCACGCGGGCATGAATGGCGGGTTCATCATAATGCAGCAAAATGTTGTCAACTGAATCGACGGAATGGGCCTTCTGCGGGCCCCCTCTTTCCGCCGCGCCTTTTCCACCCGAGTGCGTATCGGCGCAGTCCACACGGGCGTGGCTGTACGTATAGCCAATAGAGACCGCCCCCTTCGCTTGGGCTAGCACAGGTGCTACGCCCCCAATTATAAATATTACAAATCCAGCGATCACCGCAGCGCAGGTTAGAAACAACGCGCCAACCATATAGGGGCGTGTCTTCAGGGCGGTACCCGGCCCTACAAAACCGTCAGATGACTCCTTGAACATGAAATCCGGCTTCACACACTTCCTCACAATATCCAGTGTCGAGTGTCAAGCTCTCCTCATCGGAGAGTAACAGGGCATGTTGGTTTTACCAATAGCCTCTTTGCGCTCGGCAAATGCGGGCGTGGCCGCCGCGCTGCTGGTGTCGGCGTTCGCTCCGGCGCTGCACGCTCAGCCGAAGCTGCGCAGCACCTCGGGCACTTTGTTCGGCATGGCCAGCGCGGCCTGCACCGCCGGCCTGGTGTTCATCGCCGTCAGCCACTCGCAGCTGCGCGGAGTCAACTGCGGGTTCATGAACTCGGGGAAGAAGCGCGGCACGCCGGTGGCCATCGAGTAGGTATTGACGTCGGCGAGAGAATAACTGTCGCCGGCGAGCCAGCGCGAGCCGGCCAGGATCTTCTCCATGCGCTCGATCGATGCACCGATACGGCGGCGCGAATCGGCCAGCTGTGCCTCGGTGAACGATTCGCCGGCGATGGTCGCCCATTTGTCGCGCTGCTCCTGCAGCGGAATTCGCGCCAGCACCTCATCGAGCTCATTCTTCTGCAGCCGCCGGGCGACCTGACGCACCATATGATGCCAGCCGATCATGCTCAGCGCGGGACAGAAATACTCATCGACGAACTTGCTCCAGATGCGCATGCGCGCGCGCGCGACCGGATCGGCCGGCCGCAGCGGTATGGCTGGAAATACCTCGTCCAGATATTCGTTGATGACCGTCGACTCGTTGATCACCGCACCGTCATGCAGCAGCACCGGCACCTGGCCGTTGGGATTGATCGCGACGAATTCGGGCCGATGCTGCTCGAAGCGCAGCAGATCGACGTAGTGGCTGACGAAGGGCAGAGCCTTCTCCTGCAGGCACAGCAGCACTTTCATCGAATTCGCAACCGGTTCAGCGTGGTACAGCTCGAGCATGGCAGCGCTACCTATGAGATGGCATCCAGGGGTGTCGCCGCGGCGGCGAGCCGAAGCGAGGGCGGACGCAGCACTAACAGCACCGCACCGCCGATCAGGCACCAGAGCGCCAGGAAATAGAAGCTGGCGCCGTAGCCATGCCCGGCGTCGTAGCGCCAGCCGGCAACATATGGGGTGATCGCGCTCAAGGTGGTGTTGATGGCCACCGCCAGGCCGGCCAGCGAGGCGAATATGCGCGTGCCGAAGTAGTTGCTCAGCACCGCCATCAGACACACCAGGCCGCCGCCGAAGCCGATGCCGAGGCAGGTCGCAAACACCAGCACGCTGGCGTGACTGCGCGCATTCACGACCAGCGCCAGCCCGACGCCGAAGCTGATCTGGAAGGCGGCCCACAGCCAGCGCGGATCGAGCCGGTCACCACAGGTGGCAATGATGAGCTTGGCGATCAGTCCGCTCACGGCCAGGACCGAAATCGCCTGCCAGGCTTCGGATGCGGAATGACCCAGATCGCGCAGGTGCACGAAGCCGTGCGCCAGATAGAGCGTATAGCCGCAGCTGACTCCGAGCAGCGAAAAAACCATGAGCCAGTAGGCCGGTGAGGCGATGGCATCACGGTAGGACCAGTTGCCCGTGGTCCGGAAGACGATGATGCGCGCTGCGGCGCTTCGCACGCCAGTGCCGGCTGTCGCCTCGGCGGCAGTGGCTACACCGTCCGGGAATTGACCGAGCTGCGCCGGCGACTCCTTGACGAACAGCGCGGCGATCACGCAGGCGAGCCCCGACAGCGCCGCGATCACCCACCAACCGACGCGCCAGTTGCCGCCGGCCAGAGTCACCACTTTGTCCAGCAGCCGTCCGGACACGAAACCGCCGATGGCGCCGGAGGAGTAGAGAATCGACAGCACCATGCCGCGCCTGCGCACGAACCAGCGCGCGAGGCCCGCCTGCGCGGCCAGCGCGGCGCCGGTGGCGACACCGCCGCCGACCAGCAGCCCAAAGGCGAACACCGCGAACCAAAAGGAGTTCACCACCGTTCCCATCAGCAGCGCGCCAACGATCAGCAGCACGCTGCCGAGCATGAGCGTGCGGCGCACGCCCAGGTGATTGACCGATACCGCGACCAGCGGGCCCGGCAGACCCGACATCACCATGTAGGCGCTGAACAGCAACCCGAGCGCACTGCGGTCCAGATGCAGCACCGGAGCCATCAGCGCATTGAGCCCGCTGGCGCCATAGGCGGGAATACCCAGGTTCAGAAACATGATGAGCCAGCAGGCGGCCAGCAGCTTCCAGCCATAAAACGCGCCCGCGCTCATGCCAGACTCAGCCCCACCGCGAGGCTTCAGGCCCGGGTACGAACGCTTCTGCGGGACGGCCGGTGCGGCTCAGCGCCAGCGCCGTCCGCACCGCCGGACGCGAGTGCATACGCTGCAAAAAGGCCATGATGTGCGGGCTCGCGCTCGCACTGACCAGCGACGGCGCCAGCTCGGGCAGGGGCGAGAGCATCGCAAAGGCATCGATATCGGCGATCGAGTACTGGCTGCCCGTAAGCCAGGGTGAGCTCTCGAGCGCGGCTTCGATGCGCCCCACGGGACCGGGCAACTGCGCGTGCGCCGCGACCACGGCGCTCGCCTCATCGCCCTCCAGCAGCGCCATCCAGGCCGCGCGCCGCTCGAGCGGCTCAATGGCCGCGATCTGCGTGCGCAGCGGCTGCGCGGGACGTGAGCGCAGCAACGGCGCCAGATGGCGCGCGCAACCCAGTGTGGTCACCGGGCTGGCCAGCGACAGCGCGATCGTCTGGCCCCAGGCGTGCGCGCGGTAGCGCTCGTAGGGATCGGTGGGCAACAGCGCCGGGCCGGGCAAAGCCTCGGCAATGTACTCGAGCAGGAAGAACGAACCGGTGATGATCGCATCATCGCTCACCAGCACCGGGCCCTCGCGCTCCAGTTGCAGCGCAGACTCGGCGTTGGCCGGAAACTGCGCGCCAAACTGCTCGAATTTCGTCGGATCGAAGTAGCTCGCGCTATAGCTCGTGCCCTTTTCCGCCAGCGCGACCAGCGGCTTGAGAAAAAAAATATTCGGTTCCCAGTGATACAGCTCAAGCATTGCCACTGTCCCGCTGCGCCGCGCCCGAACGCTCGAGAATCTTCACTCGCGACGCCATCTGCGTGCGGCCCTTGGCCCAGGTCGCGCGCGTGGCCGGCCGCTCGTAGATCTTGCGCA
>Ga0302324_100017994_pt1 | contig 13971 bp, 9 predicted proteins | sample Palsa_T0_1_FD_201949 | JGI IMG/M metagenome (GOLD analysis project Ga0302324, IMG submission 201949) | Peat permafrost microbial communities from Stordalen Mire near Abisko, Sweden - Palsa_T0_1 | ecosystem: Environmental > Terrestrial > Soil > Palsa > Peat permafrost | place: Sweden: Abisko... | reverse complement strand
AGCAGCCGCGCGTGGCGGAGATCATCCGCCAGTCGGAAGCGGTTTTCATCGCCGGCGGCGATCAGTCACTCTATGTGAACTTCTGGAAGGGAAGTCCGGTGGAAGATGCCATCAACGCGCATGTGGCGGCGAGCAAACCCATCGGCGGGACCAGCGCGGGCCTGGCCGTGCTGGGACAGTTTGTCTTTGGCTGCTTGGAAGACAAACCGAATGATGCCGATCTCACGTCGCGCGAGGTTCTGACTGATCCCTACATGAAGCGGGTGACCGTGGTACGAGATTTTCTGAAGGTTCCCGGTCTGGATAACATTCTTACGGACAGTCACTTCGCCAGGCGCGACCGCATGGGGAGAAGCCTGGGATTCCTGGCGCGCATCGTGATGGATGGTTGGTCGAAAACGCCCCGTGAAATTGCCATCGACCAAGCATCGGCGCTGCTGGTAGATGGTAACGGCCGAGCAAAGATCGTGGGTACGGGCTTGGGCGTTTATTTTCTGCAAGTCACGGAAGCGCCAGAGGTATGTAAGCCCGGCCAGCCCTTGACCCTGCGCAACATTGCCGCCTATCACGCCCCCACGGGAGCCACGTTCAATGTGCGCGACTGGAACGGCGAAGGCGGGGAAAGCTACGTGATCTCAGTCGACGCGGGCCAAGTCCGTACCAGCCGCATTGGAAATGCGGTTTATTAACTTCTTCGTGGGCGGCGGCGCGAACTACTTGTACTTGTCGTGCAATTGCTAGTTAGTCGCTACGTCATATCCAGTTTCTGAAGTCGACAACACCAGCGCGGCAACGGAGTTAAATCTGCGTACATAAGGGGACGATAACATTGACTCAGGATGTCTTGCCGTACCAAACTGTGCCTGCCGACACCGTTTGATTTCAATCAGTTCCCACTTGCTGTGAGTCCCCTGCTCCAGCATCCTCTTAGAAGTCTTCTCTGCGCCTCCTGTTTTCGGCTATGAGGTGCGTTTGACGATAAACACGCTCTTGTCGTCGATCAACGCCAGGTCGCCGTTCGCCCGGAGAAGCTCGTCTTGCTTTACTGCGTAATCCAGCAAGGCGTTGCAGATGTCCCTGGCCGGCTGGCGGTAGTGTTCGCGCAAAACCATTTCCAGTTGCTCGCGCGCCTGTCTGTCGCTGCCGTCGTAAACTCCATCTGTATAGAGAACTAAAATATCCCCTGGACTCATCAGCGTTATCTCACCGAGATCCGAAGATTCGACCTCTGTTTGCCGAAGGTTCAAGGAATAGTATTTCTTACGATCCGGATGATTTGCGGGGATCTGCAAACCAAGCGCGAGAAATTGCACCATGCGGCTTTCATTGATGTTCATGAATTTGCGATACTCCGCCGAGAACACTAGCGGTGGAGGATGCCCGAAATTCGCAAAGCGAAAATGGCCGCCTGGGCGGACTTCGCCGTATACCATGGTTGCGATTTCGCGTGCGTCTTCTTTCTCGATGATCCCCAATGCGTTGCGGGCGGTCACCGATTGCGCCATTCGCAGGTTGATGTTTTCGAGCAGCATGGGCGTTGTTCTGCCGTACCGATCTAGTTCGGTGAGCATCAATGCCTGGAATGTGTCATGTACTGTGGATGCAATCTTGGCTGCGATAATTCCGTGTCCCTGTGCGTCTACGATCAGAACACCCGCCGTCGAATAAAGATCACGCAACTCTTCCGCAACCCGCACCTGTTCGCAGCTCCTTGCGAATCGATACTCGGCTTCCATCTCGCGTCTGTAGCCTGGCATTGTTTTCAGCCACTGCACCTGATCGTCGACTGAATTGCGAAGAGGAACTCCTGGAGGAAGCGGCTCGAGAAACTCTTTTGACAGGCGCTGAGCCTGCTGAATGCGTGCGTCAATGTCGTAACGCTGTTGAAAATTGATGTATTCAAAAAGATCCCCACCGACAGTTTCAACAGGAATAGAATTCCCAAACATCTCGATGCCCGGGATGTGCGGTATCGCTCCTTCCGCCGGCATCAACCGCTCACGCAGGTATTCATCGATGCTTGGAACTGTGTTCGTCTTCGTCATAAAAGAATTCGGCGGCAGTGCACTGACCGCGGTTCCGGGCATGATAGCAGACCGAATGGCAAGTCCTGCCTGCCCGACCTTTTGCACATGGCCGCGGTGAATGCATTTCTATCGTGCACATTCTGGCAGTCAGAAAAGCTCAACAAAAATGCTGCGTGCATTCGCAGAAGGGAAACGGAAGGCGCTTACCAACTCCCTGTCCACCAGCCAACTGTATCGATCCTTCCCAGAAAGCGTAATCGTCGGGGTAAATGTTGTGGGCGCCGATCAGGCGAGCGACCTGGATTCTGTGCACTGCCTGCTGAGGCGTGCAGGATCAAAGCCGAAATCAGCAGAATCAATGGGAGTAAGAAACAATGGGAGTAAGAAACAATGGGAATTTCTTCGTGACACAAATACGCCTCCCATCTGCCGTTATTTCGCTAACACTATGAGGCATTGGGAGGTTCGTCAACAGTGGAACGACAAGTAATCCCGAAGATTACTGGGGGTTGTTTCCTCGGCTTCCGTTTCACATTGATGTGTCCGATAAATTTTGTTATCGGCGAGGAGAACTGCCTGGCGTAACCCTTGGGTAGCACAACAAAATGCCTGCCGACCGAGATTAACGAGGCAAGGGTCCATCTGAGGCCCGCATCAACTTTACACGGAGGAAAATCTTAATGAGCAAAGCAATCGATAACCTGCAAGCCGCACAACAGCGTGCAATGGCTGGCCGGCCCAAGGTCGGCGGATTCCCTTATTTGGCTGAGACGCTTCGGCGTGCCGGGGTGAAACGCAATCTCTGGTTCCTGCCTGCATGTCAGAGCCTGTATCTGACCGAACATGGGTCGGTCGTGACCCAAGACGCGCCGTTGGTGTCTGGCACCGTGGATTGTCCGCCATTCGACCAAGCGGCGCTCATCGCAGCGCTGAAAACGGACCAGGCAGGGAGCAGCACGTTCCCTGAGTTTATAGCGTCGTCCTGGCGAGCCGGAGTGGTCCGCTACGATGTTGACTTCGTGGCGCGGACAGTCACTTATTTCGGCTGTCTTGGCGAAGAGTACATCGAAAGCTATCCCATCGTAGAGGTGAACTAGTGGATGGAGGGTATTGTGCCGCTCAACCCACAACCCAACTCATAAAAGACGATCACTTGTACGACTTACGGGTATTTTGGCATTGCCCGCGCGTTTGCAAGTCGTTGTGAGACCTATCCGGGCTGGACTGTTACGGCAGAGTCCCGTCGTCCTCGCCATTAGTTCTAAAGCGGTTAGTGAATGGTGCTTCCACTTCAGCTCAACCCGCAATTTCGCCCACAGGCTATTGGATGCTTCCCGCTTCGAATCGCAGAGCATCAAGATATTTCTATTGAGCCGCGATCATCTCATCGAGGCCTTCGTCCGTGTACAGGCCGAGCGTGGTCTTACGCTCCCGGGGTCAGCGCAGGCCGCTACGCTTCCCCAGTGGAGCTGAACTGAGCCCAGTTCGTGGAAAATTCAACGCTATGACCAAGACGCCCAAGAGGAAACCCTGGGGCGGACGGCACACCTCGGTTGGAGGGGAGACCACTCGCGGTTAGTAGTTTCGGGGCAGTGACATTTAGAAAACCGCAGGAAATTGCACAGAGGCTGCTGGATGAATCGGACCCCGCTTTGTTCGAAAACGGACCAAGCCCTGAAACGAACCAGGCTCTAACCGCACTATACCGGCGGTGATGCTTACGGTCACTCACGAATACATCCGCCACCACTGCCCCACGCGAAGTGGGAACCACTAAGGAGAAAAATATGCGCTATTGCAATTCGTCCAATTCCCCGACCCTTGCCTGGACTCGGGCATGCCTTCTGATCGTCGGGTTGGCCGTACTCGTCTCATGGCCGGCATTGGCCCAATCCTCCGATGGCATCACGCTCTCTGGGCACGTGCCAATGAAGGTCCAGAACGGCTCGGCTACGCTGGTTGGCCATTACAATCCCAATCAAATGCTGCGCCTCGGGCTGGCCGTTCAGCCGCCGCACATGGAAGAGGAGGAGCAGTTCATCAAGGAATTGGTGACCAAGAGGTCGCCCAATTTTCATAAGTTCCTAACCGCCGACGAATGGAATGCCCGCTTTGCACCGTCGGCCGAGGATGAGCAGGCTGTTGTGGACTGGGCCAAGAGCCAAGGCTTCACCGTGACCAACCGCTATGCCGATCGGCTCCTGGTGGACGTGGAAGCTCCGGCCGGGGTCATCGAGAAGGCCTTGGGCGTCACGATTAACAATTACCAGGTTGGCGATGAAGTAGATTTTTCGAACGATCACGACCCGGTTATCCCGGAGAGCCTCTCCGGCATCCTCCACACCGTGGTGGGCCTCAACAACATCGAGAGGGTCCACAGGATAGGGTCCAAGCGCACGACAAAGGGTCCGGATTATGTTCCCGGCCACGTTTACAACGCGGGAGGGGAAACGCACGGCGACGGCGAGCCGACGAAAGCTCCGGCAAATCGAGCGACCAATGCGACGTCCAATCAAACACAGATGTCCGATCCACCTCCTTCGGATAGCTACCCCTTGCGCGAGATCTCCGGCACGTACGCCGCCAATCCCGACAACATACAAAGTTCGGAGGGTTACGACTACAACGCTCTGCAGAGGCTGAGCTTCTGTTGCAATCAGCCTGGCGATTCTAGCGGCTCACCCCCTGAATCCTCGATCGCGCTTGTCGGGTATGGAGCCTTCAGCACCACCGACACTAGCGCGTTCTTCAACTACTACGGGATGGCGTGGAACCTCACCTGGTACTGCATCGGTGGATCGCCTTGTCCGGGTGTCGACGGTGAAGCTCCCCTGGATGTCGAGTACTCGGCGGCAATGTCCAACAGCTACGGCTCCTATCTTGACACTGCGCACATCTATGAGTACGAAATCACAAACGGCCAGTACACCTCGTACTACGACGCTTGGGAAGACATTTTAACCAACAACTCTGCGAAGGTAGCTTCAACCAGCTACGGCTGGGAAGAGAATGTAGGATTCTCCGGCTCATATGCGACCGGCACCATGCATCCACTCTTCAACAGTATGGTGGGCCAGGGTTTCACGCTGATCGCGGCTTCCGGCGACAACGGCGCCAGCGATGGCTGCGGGGATGCCACCGCAGTGGATTACCCGTCCTCCGATCCTGATTTCCTTGCGGCCGGCGGCACCGAACTGCTGCTGAACGACTCTGGGATCTTCACCAGTGAAATCGGCTGGCAAGGAGAATCGTGGTCAGGTGCATGCGCCTCAAACCATGGTGGTAGCACCGGCGGCGTAAGCGTCCTTTTTAAGGCGCCCTCCTGGCAGAGCACCCTCGTCTCTCCCTACTACGAGTGGATCGGAAGCACGGAGTACGTGGTCACCGGCAACACGAACCGCCTGGTGCCCGACATCTCGCTGACTGCGAACCCGGATGTCATGGGTGAGTGGTACTACTCCGGCGGGTCATGGCAAGACGAAGGCGGCACCAGCATCGTTGCACCTGAGCTGGCCGGCTTCTTTGCCCAGGAAAACTCCTACCTCGACTACATCGGCAACGTTTGCGGCTCAGGGTCCACCGCATGTTCCCCGGTCGGCTACGCCAGCCCGTTTATTTATTATGATGCCTTGCCGGGTTACGGCGCGCCGCACAATCCTTTCTACGACATGCTCAGCGGCTGCAATGACAATGACATCACGAACCTGTACGGTCTGGTGTATTACTGCGCCGGTACGGGCTTCGACCTGGTTACCGGTTGGGGCTCGGCCAATATGTTGCAACTGGCCTGGGGCATCAACTGGCAAATGATTCCCGGCGACGGCCAACCTGTTGTCACCTTTTACTCCAGCCCGGCCACAAACGCCTGGTACAACTCCAATCAGGAAGTCAATTGGTTGGTCACCGACAGTACCACCGACGCATATCCAGCCACCGGCGTCGCCGGATTCACGCAGGGCTGGGACTCCATCCCCACCGATCCCCAAAGCGAGGCCCATGGCGGCGACGGCAACTCCTTCTACTGGGGCCCCGAGTACGCCTACGGCGCCAACGGATGCCTCTCCTTTGTGGCCAGCGGCTGCGCGGGCGGCGTCAGTCAAGGCTGGCACACCGTCCAAGTGGAAGGCTGGGACAATCAGGGGCGCACCGCATTCGGGAGCTGGGGCCCCCTTGGCTATGACACGATTCCGCCCGTCACCACGGCGAGCGTGAGCGGCACGAAAGACGGCTCGTATTACGACAACAAAGCGGTAGTCACTCTCACGGCGACCGATCCTGGATACACCTCAACCCCCCAGACCGGAAGCGGCGTAGCGAAGATTTTCTACCAGGTCAACGGCGGAGCACTTGCGACGTACTCGGTACCCTTTACCGTGAGCGCGAACGGCAACAACACGGTCCACTATTACGCCACGGACAAAGCTGGCAACGTGGAGGGCACCCAAACGCTCTCCTTCGGGATCACCTACAGTACCACCACCACCCTCAAGTCGTCGTTGAACCCGTCAGGCTTTGGGCAAGCGGTGACGTTCACGGCCACCGTGACGCCTGTTTCGGGCACAGCGACCGGGAGCGTGACCTTTAAGGATGGCGCGACCGTCCTGGGCACGACCTCACTCAGCGGCGGAATAGCGACTTACTCCAGTTCGGCGCTCGCGGCCGGCAGTCACGCAATCACTGCCAGCTTCCTGGGTTCTACCTACTTCCTGACAAGCGTGTCGGGTGCGGTGACTCAGGTGGTGAAAGCCGACTCGACACCAAAATTGACCTCCTCCGCGAACCCATCGGCGTATGACCAAGCCGTCACGTTCACGGCTACCATCACCCACACCGCGTCGCCCACGCCAACCGGCACCGTAACGTTCAAGAACGGAACCGCCACTCTGGCAACCATTACGGTCAGCGGCGGCAAGGCCACCTATGCTACCTCAGCGCTCGCGGTGGGGACGCACTCGATTACCGCCGTCTATTCTGGCGATGTGAACTACATCGGCAGTACGTCGGCGGCGTTATCCCAGGTAGTGGACAAGGCGGGCACTTCAACCACGGTAGTATCGTCGTTGAATCCGTCCGATTTCGGTGGCACGGTTACGTTCACCGCCACCGTAAAGTCCTCTACCACGGGGACGCCAACCGGAACGGTCACGTTTAAGAACGGGAGCACGACGCTGGGTACCGGGACCCTCAGCAGCGGGAAGGCGACGTATGCTACCTCAACGCTCGCGGTGGGGACCGACAGCATCACCGCGGTGTATGAGGCCAGTACCGACTTCAACACCAGCACGTCAGCCGTGTTGTCGCAGAAGGTCAACGAATAGAAGTTGCCCCTTGCGCGCCGCCGTCGTGCAAGTTTTTTCCGTCCCAGGCTTCGGGCTCCCGAAGCCTGGGACGGATTTTTTGCGGGAAAGGACTTAGCCGCTGATTTAGCACCCTGTTTCAGCGCATTCGCCAAATAATCGATATGCGGGGTGGCATGATTTGCGTAAATGATGAAGCGGAGTTCGCTGAAATTTCCACAACGCAGATGAAACGATTAATCGTTTTTGGACACTATACCAATAGTAGGAAATGTCGCGCTGTCGGGCGATTGCCCGACAGTTTAGGATCTCGGCCTGGTAACCGCTGGGCTGCGATCCACAAGAGCGCCGGAGTCGACGGGGGAGCGGCTCCGGTGCTTTGTTCCGTGTCCTCCCGCTGGAACATTCCCGTTATTCTGCGACTGAATAGGAGTCTTCTACTTCCTCGTGCCTGCGGCTAACTCCAATCTGACACTCGGACGCCGTCTCAGTGGGCACAGCTCTTCGAAAAATCCGCCTCTCGTGGTCGCTCGGGAGAATGGCTACACAGCGCCAACCGAAGTGCTAAACTGTGTGCCACTTCCAGGCTCCCGAGGCAAACTCTTGCAATTTCACTCCTTTGACGAAAGCTATTTGAGTCGATTGCGAGAGGCAGATTTTCTTACGCAAGAGCACTTTCGCAAGTACTTCACGGCGCTGATGAAGATGAAATTGCAGTTTCGACTGAAGTCCGCGGAAGCCATCGACGACGTGCAGCAGGAAACGTTTGTGCGATTTTATGCAGCCCTGCGCGAGGGAAAGATCAGGCAACCGAAAAGCCTCGGTTCCTATGTCAATTCGATATGCAACAATGTTTTGAAAGAAACCTGGCGCCCGGAGCCTACCATTTCTCTGGACGATGATGAAGCGCCGGAACTTCCCTCAGCACCAGTTGATTTATCCAAGATTCTCGATGACAGGCAGGCAGCCCAAAAGGTCCAGGAGGTTATCGAACAACTTCCCGAACGCGACCGGAGAGTGCTACGGGACATATTTTTTGAAGAGCGGGACAAAGACGAAGTCTGCCGCGAGCTTGGCATAACCCGGGACAATCTTCGCCTGTTATTGCACCGGGCAAAACAAAGATTCAAGCATTTGTATGATAAAGGAGATGATTCACGGAGGCTTATCTCGGCCTGATGGTTGTGCAACGCTGGATCGCTCCGGCGCACGGTTGCAATGCGAGGGGGCTTTTTACTCATGGATCACGAGATGGTGGCTGCTCAGAAAATGACGGAACGATATCTGCTCGACGAACTCGCTCCCGCGGCCCGCGACGAATTTGAAGAGCATTATTTCAATTGCGCGGAATGCGCGGCCGACGTTCAAGCTGGGGCTTTGCTCATCGAGCGGATTAGGGATGGAGCGATACGGGGTCCCGACGTTCAAGTAGCGCCTGTACCGCCGGTGCGCCCGACTCCACCAGCATGGCTGGCATGGTTGCGTCCCGCATTTATCGTTCCGGTCATGGCGACTTTGCTGGCCGTCATTGGGTATCAGAATCTGGTTACGTATCCGCGGCTGACGCGGCAATTGAACAGTCCGCAGGTCTTAGCATGGGCACCGCTAAACCTTAATACCTATGGATCGGAAGGTCCCACAATTACGGCGCAGCCTGGGCAACCCTTTCTTCTTTTTGTGAGAACTCCTCCGGGTGGACCGTATTCGAGCTACACTGCGGAGCTGTACAATCCGGCGGGCAAACTGGAGTGGTCACTGGCGTTTGCGATTCCGGCCTCGTCCCAGGAAGACCGGTTGCCGCTGCAGGTGCCGGGTGCGAATCGGGAAGCGGGGAGATATAAATTGGTGGTGCGGGGAATTACTGCTTCAGGGGAAAGTAAGGACATCGGCGATACGTCGTTTGAATTACAAATTCAAAAGTAAGCTCAAAGGGAAGGATCTAACAATATGGCCGGAAGTCTGAAGTTACCGATGGCGTCGGGATCCGTCCTGCCGTACCACATCTATCATGCTGATGCGTACGTACTCAATGTTGAACTCGAGCAACCGATTAAGCTGGCTAAGCGAGAATATGGGCGCGTTGCTCTTGAGAGCCGCCGCGAAAGCCTTATCACGCAATCGGTGGGCGAGACCAATATTGAAGGTCTGATTTTCTTCAAGAGCGGACATTCGCGTGTCGCCGGCGCTCATGTCAAGCAGAAAACGGATGCCTTTGGCAACGATCACGCCGGCTGGGTCACGTTGGCAACGGCGGCGCTCGAGGGATACAACGTCGAAGACGTCATTACCGCCGATCGCGTGGTAGCGCAGGTTTCTACTCAGCATTCGATGACCAACGACCCCGCGCAGCCAATCAGCCACGTTCCTCGGGTGAACTTTCTCGGCACGCACTTTGAAAACTTGCGCATCGGGGGTTATTCAGTCGAGGTCGAACTTGATCTGGCGCTTTGTGGCCCTAAACCGGAAGGCGACCGCTCTTATCTGCAAGACGGCGATTTTCTTGATCGCGTGCAACGCCAGCTCGATGGCGTTCTCGACAGCGACGAGGTTCCCAAAAGCCTGGAGGAGAAATACCGCGCCGAGATCACCTACCTCGACCAACTGAGGAAGCGCGCCAAGGAGGATCGCGACGGCGACGGCTGGAACCGGGCAGGTGCGAACATCGGCTCGAACGGTTATCCTAAGCTGCGATGTTCACTGGTCAAGAAGATTTCGCTGCCGATCGAGATTCCCGGAGTCAGGACGTTCGGGAACGCCATCTTTATTCGCGATTTTGGCACCGTCTATTTGGCCGAGCTCGAAGTTGGCCTCAAGAACGGCCAAAGCGAGTTGCAGGGCGATGCATCTCCGTCGAAGCCAAGCGACAGCAATTACTTCAAGCTAGAGATGCTGGCCATAGAGCTGGGTTGCCCGGCTGCCGGGAAACCAGTTGGAGCCGGCGTTTCGGACAACGGGCAAACACAGCCCTAGACTTCTTTTTTCTGCTATGCGTGACGATTGCTTGCGGGCTCGCCTGTGATCGTCGGGAGAGCCCGCAGGCTGCTTATCTACACGCCTACAAGACTTTCGTGCACGGCGACCTGAAACAAAGCCAAGATGAGGCCCATCGGGAATGCGCACGATTTCGAGATTCGAACCCGGAATTGGCTTGGAAATTCAGAATCCTGGAAGCGGAATCCAGCCTCTGGCAGGGGATGTATCAGCAAGCTCTGACGACCCTCAATTCGCAGCCGACCCAACCCAGAAACAAAGATTCGCTGATAGAGGTTCTTGCAATCGCGGGCGCTGCTCTTGGCCGTCTTCACCAGTTCCCCGAGGCGGAACAAAAGCTCGGACAAGCATCACACATCTGCCAAGATTGGCCCCAGGACACCTGCGGCGACGTGACCCGAGCCCGCGGCGTTGTAGCCATGCAACAGGGACAGCTGGACGCAGCAAAGCTGTTCTTCGAGCAATCTTTGCAATTTGCAGATTCACACCATGATTCGTTCCTAAGGGCGACAGCACTCCTCAACTTAGGTTTGACCTCGCTTCGAGATCTGCACTTTGACGAGTCTATCGATTGGACAGATGCTGCCTACCGCGAGTCAACAATTTCGGGAGCCGACGGCGTAACCCAGGGCGCTCTCGGCAACCTCGGCTGGGCGTACTACTTTCTGGGCGACACGGAGAAATCGCTCGAGCTTTCCCTCGAAGCCGCGAAGCGCGCCAGCCATGCGGGAAACGTCACCGCACAGCTGACCTGGGTCACGGCCGCCGGGTACGTTTACGCGAGTCGGGGAGATATTGCCGGCGCCACCCAGTCGTACCTGGAAGCGCTTGATCTGGCCGAAAAAACAGGCGGTCAGGAAGCCATCTACGCCGCCTACCGAGCGCTCGCTCTTGTGTCGGTTGAGAGCGGCAAACTCGATGAGGCGGGCAGGTATTCCGACAAAGCCATCGAGATTGCGCACTCCGATAAGACCCGTCTCGAAGAACTCAATCCACTCTTCGTCAAGGGCCTCATCGCAGCCCGCTCGGGCGATCCCACGGAAGCGGAGCGAATCCTCCACGAAGTCGAAAACGACCCGGAAACGAATGCCTCACTGAAATTTCGAGCTGAACATGCGCTCGCACGACTTTATGAAGAGCAAGGCCGCTCCGCCACCGCCGACCGCGAGTATCAGACGGCTCTTAGAACCATTGAAGCTTCTCGGTTGACGCTCAAACGCGAAGATTCGAAGCTGCCGTTTTCCAACAACTCCCGCCACGTCTACGACGACTACGTCCAGTTCCTGGTGGCGAATAAAAAGACAGGCGCTGCCCTGCGCTGGGCCGACTTCAGCCGCGCTCGCACCCTGAATGAGGGATTGGGATTGCTGCCGAAGGGAGGTTCCACGGACCCTCCGCAACTGGATGCCCAACAAATCGCGCGGCGCGCCGGCGGCACACTACTTTTTTACTGGCTGGGGGAGAAGCGGTCCTACTTGTGGGCGATCACGGCGCAGAAGACGAGCGTGTTTACACTTCCTCCCGGCAACGAAATCGACGCCGCCGTGCATCGCTATAGAGAGGCTCTCAAAGTGCAAGACGTTCTCGCAGCGGCCGACCAAGATGGTCAATCCCTTTATCAAACTCTGATCGGGCCAGCGCACAAACTGCTGGAGAAGGCGAGAAAGGTTTTCATCGTTCCCGACGGCAGCCTAAACAATCTGAACTTCGAAACGCTTCTTGTTTCTGAACCGAAGGCACCCCAAACAAAGTTGCATTACTGGATCGAGGACGTGACGAGTGCCGATGCTAATTCGCTGCGCGTCTTGGGCACGTCGCTCCCGGGCAAACAAAAACTCGATCGCACCTTGCTTATTGTCGGCAACAGTGTCGCGCCGAACGATGAGTATCGAGAACTGCCGCAAGCCGATGCGCAGATGAGAAGCGTAGAGAGCCATTTTCCAAAAGAAGAACAGAAGATACTTACGCGGGAGCATGCGACACCGTCAGCCTATCTAGCCAGCGCTCCGGAGAAGTTCTCGTATATCCATTTTGTCGCGCACGGAACGGCGAGCCAATTGAGCCCACTGGACTCAGCGATTGTGCTGTCGAAGGAGAGCGCAGAAAATAATTCTTTCAAACTCTACGCTCGCGACATCATTCGATATCCGTTGCGAGCCGATCTGGTGACGATCTCGTCGTGCTACAGCGCCGGCGATCGCTCGTACTCCGGCGAGGGCCTGGTCGGGATTTCGTGGGCGTTCCTCAGAGCTGGCGCTCGCAACGTTGTGGCCGCTCTGTGGGATGTGTCGGACGCTTCCACCGCGCAACTCATGGACAAATTTTACGATGAGCTGACCAGGGGGGCGAGCCCGGATGCTGCTCTGCGTGCCGCTAAACTGTCATTGCTTCGGGGCAAGGAATTCCACAATCCCTTTTACTGGGCACCCTTTCAACTCTACGCGCGGTTGGCCTGAGGCGCTGCGCCGCCCCAGTCATGCGCTGAGCTAGGAATTCGTTCAAATCGGCAAGGACGGAGACTTCACGCCGTCCAGAAAAGGGGCTTCGGGGAGATTTCCTCGAAGCGGATTTTGGGGAGAACCTCGCGGAAGTTCTCGTTAAAACGTAACTTCCGCTTATGCCGCTCATGCGAAAGGGATAACCAAGATCCGGTCAACACCTACGTGCTGATCGGTCCTCGTTGCCTGCATTGACGATTCAGCGTAAACCGAGCGAGTTCTCACGATTTGCTTTTGGAGATATTTCTTTCGCTCGGTTCACTTCGCCGTTCCACTAGGAATTCTTCAACGCAGCGGTCGCATCACCCCCGGACTCCGACCAGCAGCTAGGAAACGTTTCTGAGTCTGACGACACTATCTACGCGAGGCAGTTGCTCCGTTAAGAGAAGTGCATTCCAGTTCCACTCCAATTGGCGCACACCGGTCCGAATTCCGTTCAGGAGGAACTGAAAATGAACGACGTCCAGCCTGCCCGTTACAGCGACAGGGTCACTCATTTCTTCTCTGCTGGTTTTAACAGCAAGTCCTGATAGTCGAAGCTGAAGTCAGCCAGCGGAGAGACCGCTGCCATTTTGGCGCTGTCGATTGTTCCGTCTGGATTTAGGCAAAACGTCACGAAGGCGTCTTCGATCGTGCGCGTGCGCCAGTGGGCTTTGAAGGTGTTGAATTGCCAGGGCTGGAGGTCGCCGATCATGCCGGGCGTGTGGTCGAAAGTCATGGTCAGGGCGCCATTTTCCAAGCGGATTGTAATGGGACCATACCAGGCATCGGTGTAGACTCCGGCGTATTTCTCGAAAGGAAGAGACGGCTTGGAGTCGGCGGAGCGGGCGCCCTCGGCCTTCTTCATCTGGTCAGCGGCGTCGGCTTCCGCTTTGTCCTCGACGGCCTTGAAGCTCGTGATCCAGTCGGTGGGCGGGAGATGGAAATAATAATCGAGGACGTGATAAAGGATCGAGTCGAAGGCTCCGCCCGCTTCCGCGTTGGTTAGGATCACGACTCCAAGATTCTGATCCGGTACCAACATCACGCGGGAGACGAAGCCCCCGACTCCTCCCGTGTGGCCCACCAGTTTGTGGCCGCGGTAGTCGCGCAGTCCCCAGCCCAGGCCATAATCGGCGAAGTTGGGTTTGAGCGGGGCCAGAATCGGAGGAGGATCAG
>Ga0302324_100017989_pt1 | contig 13973 bp, 10 predicted proteins | sample Palsa_T0_1_FD_201949 | JGI IMG/M metagenome (GOLD analysis project Ga0302324, IMG submission 201949) | Peat permafrost microbial communities from Stordalen Mire near Abisko, Sweden - Palsa_T0_1 | ecosystem: Environmental > Terrestrial > Soil > Palsa > Peat permafrost | place: Sweden: Abisko... | reverse complement strand
CCGGCATAGTCGACGATCACGTACCGGCGGCCTTGCCAGCGGATTGTAGCTCCTGGCAGGAATTTGATGGAAGCGGCCATGGGTATTTGGCCCGTTCAATGGCTCTGCCGCCATTTAGCAGGCGTTTAACGCCAAGTCGACGCGAAGTTGGAAACCCACAGCTCGCAACGGACTCGACTATTCGCATCATAAACCGCTTCGCTACCAGTCGCAAATAGCGATGTGCGAGTCGCGATTAATTATGGAACTGACACGGATCGGCGCAGGCGAGAAATCCGTTATCCAAGGCTTCGTAGGCGATCTTCCTTTTCTCCAGTTACCGTTTGGCCCATTCGTGACCGTTGAGGCACAGTTTCACGCTCCACCGCGCATAGCTGCAAACTTTGATGAAGATGGGTCCGAAGTCGGCGTCGTCGATATAGAAATAGTAGTGGTTGACGTACACGGTCTTGTCGCGGTCGAACTGAAACTGCCCGTTTACCTTCTTCCCATTGAACGCCTGCGCCTTCTCCTGTGCCACGCCGATGAATACGATGCCGTCGCGGACTTGCCGTTGGCGGCGGAACTCGTTGGCGATGTCGTCCTTCCGTTCCTTGTGATGGAATTGGTAAAGCGGTATGGAATCGCGCTCCGCCAAGGACTTTACCGAATCGCGGAATCTCTCTGAAATTTGCCCCAGCACGACAGGTGAGGGAACCGGCTTGCCAGTTGCCCGCACATGAAGCCGATCAATCCGCCGCCGGTTGCCAGCTTGCCGATATACCCATTGAGATAAAGACGATCAAGGCACTCCACTTCGAGTGTGACGTGCCCGTCCAAAAGTTCGGGAATCGTCGCCATTCCCGGATTCTACGACAAAGCTGGCGCTAGGGCTTGTCGGTTTGAGGTCGAAGACCTCGCTAGCATTGTCGGCAGAAAGCTTAGCCTTGGCAGCGCTTAGATCCTTTACGCTTTGGGAGAGTAGATCTCGCTCGCTACGAAGCGCGAAAACACTGCTCTTGAATACATCTGTTCCAAATGCAATCAGGCCGCCGACAATTGCGATGGTGATAGTAGCAATAGGGCCAAGTTCTTTTGATACCACGGGCGGCGCAGCGGTCACGGTGGCTGACTCAGCCCCTCATTCCGCCGGGCGTACAACGTGGGCGGACATTCAGCAGCGCGACGGCCGCTGGCGCGTGGTGGACCTGGCAGGCAAAGGAAATCGCGTGCGCACCGTGCCCACGTCACCCTGGACCAAAGCCGCCATCGACCACTGGCTGGCCGCGGCCGGCTTCACCGGCGGCCCCATGCTTGGCGCGGTCAAACAAGGGGGACCGCATCACGGGACAGGGCATGAGCGCGGTCGATTTATGAGGTCGTCGATCGCTACGGCAAAACGCTGGGTGCGGCGCACCTTCGCCAAACTGGCCCATCAGGGCAGAGCGCCCCTCGAATAATCCAGCTCTCGCTCGGCCACGCCTCGACTCAGACGACCGAGCGGTACCTGGGCGTCGCGCAGAACCTCACTGACGCGCCCTGCGATTACATCGGCATCCGGGTCCATTGAAAGCAAATGCAGCCGCTGTTGTCTATGTCCGCTTTTTCCAGCAATCTTTCGCAATACCCCAATGGACCAAAAAAAAGGGAGCCACCTCCTGCAAACGCGCACCTGGGTTCTCGACGACGGGCTCGAAAGACCTTTCGGAAGTGGTGCCCAGGATTCCGGCGGGCCGAACCCGGACCCCCAGAAAAAAAGCCCGCTTGAGCACCCGGATTTTATGCTCTCGGAAACCAAGGCTGCGAGCGGGAAATTGAGCTAATCGCTTGTACTTTACAAACGCCATGTACAAACACCTCGCCATCCGGGTATGAGCGGATCACGACATTGCTAGTTCAGGATCGCTAGTCAGTCAATTCGTTGCCCGCCCGGCGGGAAGAAAGAATAACAGGCCGTAGTAAACGGGAATAGGCTAATTACTTGACTGCCGTCAGCGGTCAACAAATTAGCGCCTATAGCGATGTAACCCTTTAGATATCTCGGTCCATTTCCTAGCCACACGACGGTGATTGATTGGTTGCCCGTACCTCGGTCGATCTGAATGTTGCGGCCTCCATTAGTCTGGTGCACGGGGCCCTTGCATCCGCCGGCAGTACTTGGAAACTCCTCGGCGAAAATTGCTAGCCTTGCATGGTCGTTCGAAGCCAAGGTGTACTTCACTTTCATCTTGAGCGGGACGGGTTGGCCGGTAATCAGGTCATTACCGGCAGGCCCAGGAAGAGGATCCACCAGCGTGATCCCGAGGGAGTCAGTCGAGGTACTCCCGCCCGTATTGCTCCCGTTCGAATCACCAACTTGAGAGCCAGCCAATAGGGTATGCTGAATGCCCAATACCAAGCAATTCGCAATCATCAGTCTCGATAGCAGCAGCCCTAGGTGATATGTCCAACTGAAACCGTTATTTGTTTGCATTGTAGGTAAATCCTTTCCTCGTAAACAGCTCCGCGTTCTTTTAAGAGCGCTCGCACATTTCCTTGAGGCATCCCGACTGCCAACAGCAAGACCGCAGTTTAATCAGCAAAATCGGCAGATTACGGGCCGATGCCTTAGGCCAGCGGCTAACGAAACGATGAGGGCCTCACCAGTCAGTGAGTGATCGAGCTCTCAGGGCGGGCCACGATGTGTGGTTAATGTTCGGTCCAAGTCTCTGACGACGACATTGCGGGCCGGCGTGCTCAGCCGACCGCCCGTTGGGTTTAGGTCTAGCAGCAATACGGGACTGCCTCGCGGATGTCGTTCGAAGCGGTTTAAACCCCTATAATGGCCTGACTGCTGCACGAACTGGTGAGACCCTAATAGTCCCGGTAACTTCCGGGCCCAGGACTGGTTCGCCGTAAACCCGCCGATCAGTTTGGTCTCCAGACGCCTCCGGTGACGCAACTGATCGGCTGCGAAACGACCGTCGTCGAATTGTTGATGCGGCCCAGTTTCCGAGCAGTAGCTGCGATGGCCTTCGGAGTCCCAAGTGTGGCTCTTATACCTCGATAATCTGTTGTCCAGAAAAAACTGGACACCGAACTCCCACCTAACGCTTGGTCTGGTTCCGTTGACCCTCAACACCCAAGGAACACCGTTTGCATTGTCAACAGAGTCGTATATCCTGAAAACTGTCAATCTCATGACGCAATATGCGGAACTCGAAATCCTGCTCCGGAGACGCGAGTCCGATGGCTACCCTGTCGAGATGAGTTTTGTCGCAGCAAACAGCGACGCCGAAGAGCGTATTCCAATCCCGGGCCCAGCCTACGCCAACATCGATCCGAAGAAACTGCAAGACCTGGAGCCGGTGGACTACGGCAAAACGCTGGGGCAGTCATTGTTCGCGGATGCGCAGATTCGCAAGGGACTAAGCGACGCGCGCGCTTCGCTTGAGTCGCTGGAAGACGCCGCCCTACGAGTTCGTCTCCGCGTCGATTCCGGCGCTGAAGAGTTGCACGGTCTTCACTGGGAGACGCTATGCGACGGTGATGGGGAAACCCTCTTTAATGGCGACCAGATCCTGTTTTCGCGTTATCTCGCCAGTAGAAACTGGCATCCCGTCCGCGGAAAGACAGACTTGAAAGCGCTGGTAGTGGTAGCCAATCCTCCCGGTCTTGCGAACGCCTCCGACCCCGAACAGTTCGATCCGGACAAGCCGGACGATTCTGTTCCCAAACTTGCGCCCGTGGACGTTCCAAAAGAGCGCGCACGGGCCGAAGCCGGATTCCAAAAGGCGGGCATCCTGGTGAAAACCCTCGCGACGGGCGCAACGGACAGCCTGGGTCCCGCCACCTCGGACAACATTTTGGATCAGCTGGAGAACGACTTCGACGTCCTCTATCTGGTCTGCCATGGTGCGCTGATGTACGACGGGCAAGCGCGGCTGTACCTGGAGGAAGGCCTGGTAGATGGCTCAAAGTTGGTCGAGCGGGTACGGAATTCCAAGGCGCAGCCCAGGCTGGTTGTCCTCGCTTCCTGTGAAAGCGCCGGCGCTGAGGGGAAGGTTGCATCGGGGACGCTCAGTGCGCTAGGTCCTCTGCTTGTGGACGCTGGAATTCCGGCGGTGATCGCTATGCAAGGCAAGATAAAGATGTCGACCATCGCGCAGTTCATGCCGGCGTTCTTCCGGGCTTTGGCCAAGGAGGGCGGCCAAATCGATCGCGCTATGGGCGTGGCTCGAGAACGTGCCGCCAGCGCCGACTGCGACGACTATTGGATGCCCACGTTGTTCATGCGTTTGCGCAGCGGCCGGCTATGGTATGTTCCGGGCCTTGCGGGAGGCGATGGCGGAAGCAAAGACGCTCAAATCTGGGATCGTATCAACAAAGCGATCGAGGCTCAGCAATGTACGCCTATACTTGGGCCAGGAGTGCTCGACAGTCTGGTCGGCTCGACGCGCGACCTGGCGAAGGAAATGGCCGGCAACAAGTTCCCATTCTCCGCCTATACACGCGAAGAACTTCCAACCGTCGCGCAATATATGGCCGTGTATAACGGGCGCCCTCTCACTGCAAAAGAGGATCTGGCGAGGCAAGTCGCCAGAAAGCTCTGTGGGCAGACGGGTTTGGATCCGGAACAACCGGAGAACCTTTCTCGTATCCTTTCGTCGGCGGGCAAGGTGGAGCGCGCAGCCAATATGGCGGAACCTCATAAGGTGCTTGCCTCGAAACCGTTCTCGATCTACCTCACGACGAACTCCGACCGTCTGATGGAGGACGCGCTCATAGAAGTTGGCAAGAAACCACGGTCGGACTTCAGCCGCTGGAACAAAGATCCATTCTTCGATCTGCTGAACTTCAACAAATATCCGACGATCCGCGACCGCGAGCCGGAATACGTTCCTAGCGTCGCCAACCCCCTGGTGTATCATTTATTCGGCCAATTGGATTTACCCGAAGCACTGCCTGATGTTCCCGAGTCCTCCGCGGGCACGGTTCCTCTTGCTACCAGGGCGCAGGCCGGCTTAGGCTCGATCATACTTACGGAGGATGACTTCTTTAATTATCTTCTCAGCATCGGGAGCAAAGCGGACGCAAAGGATCTGACACCGCGGCCGGTTGGCTCAGCCCTGACGGCAAATTCACTCCTGTTCCTGGGGTTCCGCCTGGATGACTGGAGCTTCCGGGTGCTGTTGCGGAGCATCTTCAACAAGGAAGGTAGCGCCGCTCGCATGGTGGGCGCCAACTCTTACCCATGCGTGGGTGCCCAAATTCAACCGGAAGAAGATCGTGTGTCACAGCCCGGGATCGCCTCGAAGTACTTCGAGCAGTATTTGCTCGAATCGAAGATCGACATCTTCTGGGGCAGCACGCAGGAGTTCATCCAGGCGTTCCAGAAAAATACTGCTCCGGTGGCGTCTGGACAACCCGCATGAAGTCTCCAGCCAATCCCTATGTCGGCCCCCGCGCGTTTCTCGAGAGTGAGCACCTGTATGGGCGCGACCGGGAGCTGGCGGATCTGATGGATCTGCTGATTGCGGAGCGCATCATACTTTTGTACTCGCCGTCGGGAGCGGGCAAAAGCTCGCTGCTGCAGGCGGGTCTGATTCCGGCAATGAAGGCCCGCGGGTTTACAGCGCGCAAAGTAATTCGCGTGAACGGGGCACCGCGGGTGGGTGCGGCGGACGGTCGGCAGACCGCCAGCCGGTATGCCCTTAGTATGATGGTTTCCCTTCAGTTGGAAGGACGGCCCGCCGACCTGGAAGGGATGACGCTCAGTCAGTACCTGGATCCGAATCCCAACGGCGAGTTGTTGGTCTTTGATCAATTTGAAGAAATCATTACCACCGATCCGTTCAACTACGAGGCCAAAGCGCACTTCTTCGATGAGATAGGGGAAGCCCTGCGCGCGCGAGGCCGGTGGGCTGTGTTCGCTATGCGCGAGGATTACCTGGCTCGCCTGGATCCGTACCTGCGGCGGGTTCCTACGCGTCTGTCCAACACCTTCCGTCTCGACTTGTTGAGCTTCAAGGCGTCGCTAGAGGCCATCCGGAATCCCGCCACCCAGGCTGCGGTTCCTATACAGTTCACCAGCGAGGCAGCGGAGAAGCTGGCGCGCGACCTGAGCGCCGTGAAGGTGCAAGTGGACGGGCGGTCAGAAGTGCAGTCGGGACAATTCGTGGAGCCGGTACAGTTGCAAGTGGCCTGCTCGGATCTCTGGGAGCGGTTGCCGGAGGGCACGACAGAAATAGTCACGGATGATATCGAGAAGGTGGGAAACATTGACCAGGCATTGGGCGCGTACTACGCAGGAGCTGTAAAGAACGCGGCCGAGAGCTTGAGCTTGGCGGAACGCAGCATCCGGGTCTGGTTTGGGGAACAGCTCATCACACGGGAGGGCATCCGCGCCCCGGTTCTCAAGGGCCAAGGTCTCGATAGCGCAGCGGTCGACCTGCTGGAGCAAGCGCATCTGGTCCGCTCCGACAGTCGGATGGGGTCAATATGGGTGGAATTGGCACACGACCGGCTGATCAGCCCGGTACGCGACAACAATGCTCAGTGGTTTGACCAGAACCTCTCCGAGTTGCAAAAGCGCGCGGAGTTATGGGATCAACAAAAACGCGAGCCAGGTTTGTTGGTCGTCGAAACCGGGAAACTCGACCATTGGGAGAAAGAGGAAAAGCCAGCAGCCGGGTCGGTGGAAGATCAGTTTCTGAAAGCGTCGCGTGAAGTGGAGCGGCAGAACCGTGCCGCCGAGGAGCGCCGGGTAAAGGATATCCGGACGGGACGGATTCTTAGGGCTGGGGCTACGCTGTTGGCGCTCCTGCTAGTAGCGGCGTCGATCCTCGCCTTCTGGGCGTTTCGGGAAAAGCGCCACGCACAGGATGAGGAAACCGTAGCCCTATCGAAAACCGAAGAAGCGAAGGCTGGCCAACGTGCCGAAGCGGAGGCACTGCGCCAAGCGTCTCTGGAACGCAGTTATGCACGGGACGAGGAAATGGAAGCGGAAACGGCCGAGAAGAAAGCGAAAACAGCCCAGCGTGCTAGTGAGGTGGCGAACTCTGATTTCAGAGAGGTAGAGCGACTCACCCGGACTATCGGCGACATTGAATCAAAGTCGCAACTTAGCCTGCTGCTTAGCGTGCACGCGTCGTTGGTAAGTATAAATGTTGAGAAGGGCAAGCCACAAGGTGCGATCGATTTGCTCCGATCGCAATTGCGAGTTACTGGCGGGCGGCCCTTGTTAGGACATGACGCAGAAACGCGAGTAGCCGAGTTTTCGAAGGACCGATGCTGGCTGGCGACAGGAAGCGATGACGGTAAGATGCGGCTCTGGGATCTCACCGATCCGGATCCGGGCGGCCGCTCGTTTCTCATCGGTGAGCACAAGGGCCCAGTGCGTGGGCTGGCTTTCAGCCCAGATAAGAAATGGCTTGTCAGCGGCGGTCAAGATGGGATGATTGGGCTTTGGCGGTTGACGTCGGAAGGACCAAAGGCGACAGGCTTCAAGGGTACCAAATATGGTGCCATTCACTCACTGGCCATCAGCCCAAATGGTAGCTGGCTAGCCTTTGGGACTGAAAAGGGCAATGTATGCGTTTGGACGCTGTCATCTGAAGGACTTGGCGAAGCCCCTTGCGAAGTCGGTAAGCTGAAAGACGATGTAGAGCTTCCCGGCAGCGTGAGAAAGGTGCTATTCAGTGCGAAAGGACGCTGGCTTGCAACGGCGAATATCCCATCGCACAGGGGTAGAGGTTACACGCCGGAGGTTCTTCTGTGGGACGTGTCGGCCGACTTTCCGCGCGTGGCGCCCAAGCAGCTTTTGCCGGTGCCTGACCCCTCATTGGACGATTGCCTGCAAGCCTTCACCTTCAGCGCCGATGAGACCCGGTTGGCTGTCGCCTACGGCTACGACGCGCAAGTCTGGGATCTTACCACGCTGCAACCGCCGCAACACGGACAAGCAAAGCACTCGCAGTATATCCTTGCGGTTGGTTTAAGTCCGGACAATCGATGGCTTGCGACGGGTGGCCTTGACGCAAGGGTGCAGCTCTCGGACTTGACTACGGGCCCCAAAAAGCCGATCTTTCTCGAAGAGCACCTCGGCCCGGTGCGGTCCGTTGTTTTTAGCGATGATGGCTGCTGGCTTGCCACAGCTGGAGATGATGGCCTCGCGCATCTCTATGATCTCAGCACTCCATTGATGCCTAACTCGCTCTTGCGCGGTCAAGATCACGCGATAAAACGACTTCTCTTTAGCCCAGGTGCTGACCCGAACTATCTTGTTGCTATGGGAGACGATTTTCACGCACGGTTGTGGACAATCCCGGATCCTATGGTTGACCCGATCATACTACGAGGACACACTGGTCCAATCAATAGCGCGGCTGTGAGCCCAGATGGCGAATGGATTGCTACCTCCGGGAAAGACGACCATAAACTCCTCATCAGGTCGTTAAAGAGACCCCGCTTTCCGGTTAAGGAGCTCCCCCATTTATGCACTTCGGCGATCGCGTTCAGCGGGAACGGGCGCTGGCTGGCTACTGCGGACGATGAACCTTGCGATCAACAAGGAGGACCGCTTAAGCATGTGGTCCATCTTTGGGCCTTTCCCTATTTGTCCGCGAAACCTTTGGAACTAGACAGCAGAGGCGATCTGATCCCGTATCCAAACAAAGCACCGTTTGGTTTTAGTCCTGACAGCCGATGGTTGGCGAGTGGCACATGGAATTCTGGAATTAGCGCCAACTTATGGGATGTCTCTGGGGACAGTCCGTCGGCATCGCCGCAGTTTCCATGCCGGCTGAACGGGGGGAACTCAGTTCTGGCACTTGCTTTCAGTCCCGACGGGCAACACGTAGTCTTCGGAACCAGCAATTACAAAGCCTATGTGCTGGATTTGAAAGCCACCAACCCGTGCAACAGCAGTCCCCGCCTGCTAGGCAGCCATGGTAATTGGGTCGCAGGGGTTGCGTTCAGCCCCAATTCCCGGTGGGTAGCCACTGCGTGTTGGGATCACAAGGGACGGCTTTTTGATACCTGGAACAACAAAGCTAATGGAGCGGTTGCCGAATTGCAGTTTAGGGACAATGTTACCGAAGTCGCGTTTAGCCCCGATGGCCGTTCGGTGGCGTTTGGCTCATGGGACAGTACGATCCAGTTGCTGGACTTAAACAGCGCGAGCACTTCTAAGCCTATCAGCTTTACCGGGCACGATAGTAGAGTGTCCGCGATTGGCTTTAGTGCCGACAGCAAGTGGCTGGTCACAGCGGGCGAGGATCACACGATCCGTCTTTGGGATCGCACTGATCCGGGCGCGACACCAATGCTTCTACGAACCAACGGAATCGTATACCACATGGGTTTTTCGAAGGACGGTCACTGGTTGATAAGCGCTGGTGATGATGGAACATTGAGGCTTTGGCGCATGATGTATTCCGATTTGGTCGATGCGGCCTGTCAAACGGCCGGAAGGCAACTCACGCCGGAGGAATTCAAAGACTATCTTCCGGGTGACGAGCATGCCGAACGGCCTTGCGCCAGCCAACCTATGGTCAAGTAGCGCAGGCGCCTTCTCAATGCATGTCGACCTGGTTCAGCCGGGACGGCAAGATGCTGATCCCGGCTGGCAAGTCCCAAGCTTCCGCTGTTATCCGATATCATGTCCTCTACGGCACATGGACCTCGACTCGCCCCCAATCCGTTCCGTCTTGATCGCCTTGGAGGGGCCCATGCGCAGTCAAACGATTGAATTGGATGCTGGCGAACTCACCGTGGGCCGTGAGGTGGGCAACTCGCTCCAGCTTGACGATCGGGCCGCGTCGCGGCGCCATTGTGTTGTGCGATCCGTGCAAGGCCAAGTCCACATCGCCGATCTCGACAGCCGCAACGGAACGTACGTGAATGGCTTGCCGGTTCGGGAGCGCCAGCTTCAGCACAACGATCAGATCCGTGTGGGCGATTCCGTATTTCTCTTCCAGCACATGATTTCGCCCGGGGGACACAGCTCGGTCGAGTTGGACGATTCCGCGACGAGCAATACCAGCACGCAATGGAAGAGCGGCGGCTCCGTGTACTTCGACGAGGCGCAGCTTAATTCGTCGCTGCCAAGCGCTAATCGCACGGTGCGCGGGCTGCAAGTTCTTCTGCGGATCAGCCAGGCAGTGCAGGGCGCGCAAAGCTTGGAGTCGCTGGAACAGCACTTATTGGACGCTCTGCTGGAGGCCGTTCCAGCGGCGGCCGGCGCGATTCTGTTGGGTGCTGGTGCTGGCGCGGTGAATGCATCCTTTGCGGTGCACCGCCGTGGGCACGATCAACGTCCTCTCCATATTCCCTCCGATATTGCCGCCCAGGTCCTGTCCGGCCGCGGCGGGATTCTCTGGACGCGTGAAGCCGAAACCAACGCTGCGCCGCTTTCTTTGCTCGCCGTACCGCTATTGTGCCGGGATCAAATCGAGGGTCTGCTGTACTTGGAAGCGGGCGAGGGCGCTGTTTTAGACAACGGCCACCTGGATCTGGCGGCCGCGGTCGGAGTGATCGCTGGTCTGGCCATCTACAATCTTTTGCGATGGGAGACCCTGCGGAGCGAAAACGAGAGGCTCCAGGCCTCCGCCGAAGCTGGACACGACATGATCGGCTCCAGCCCGGCTATGGCTAAAATATATCGCTTCATCGCGCGAGCGGCCCCGACGGACTCGACGGTGCTGATTGGTGGGGAGAGTGGCACCGGCAAGGAACTGGTGGCGCGCGCGCTGCACCGCAACAGTCCTCGCCGGGAGAAGGCATTTGTCGCAATCAACTGCGCAGCGCTGACCGAGAGCCTGCTCGAAGACGAACTCTTCGGACATGAGCGCGGCGCCTTCACTGGAGCGGTTGCTTTGAAGAAGGGCAAGTTTGAGGTGGCCGATGGCGGGACGCTGTTTCTGGATGAGGTGGGTGAGCTGGCCCCCGGGCTGCAGGCCAAGCTGCTCCGGGTCCTACAGCAGCGGGAGTTTGAACGGGTCGGAGGCACGCGCCCCATCCAAGTGGATGTGCGGATCATCGCCGCTACAAACCGTGACCTGGAATTGGCCGTAAAGGAAAACGCCTTTCGCCAGGACCTGTTCTTTCGCCTGAATGTAATCTCGGTGGTGTTACCGCCCTTGCGAGAACGGCGAGGATATTACGCTGCTCGCGTCCCATTTTGCGCGTAAACTCGGTGAGAAGATCAAGCGGAGAGTAAACGGGCTTTCTCCAGCCGCCGCAGCGGCGCTCGAGAAATACGATTGGCCTGGGAACGTGCGCGAACTTGAGAATGCGGTCGAACGCGCTTTGGTTCTGGGCACTTCCGATGTATTGCTTCCGGAGGACCTTCCGGAAACGGTCCTCGAAGCCGCGACATCGGGACTGCAGTCTGCTCTGAGCGGCCATTCTCTGGGCGATTTCCAATCGAGGGTCGCCGATGCGAAACGGCAGATTGTACGCGAAGCTCTCGACCGCGCGAATGGGGTATTTACAGAGGCAGCCAAACTTCTCAATGTCCACCCGAATTATCTGCACCGGCTAGTGAACAACCTGGGTTTGCGATAGCGCTTTTTGTAGGCGCTATGGTTTTTCTTGACCTTTCGATAGGATATACTCTAATAATTCCTGAATTCGCCGAGGAGCTTTGTGGACGAATTTACGGGCCCGATGAGAGCGGATTATGGGCACACCGCTGTCACTATCGCGGGTTCCTGGGGTCCGTTCAACCTCATCCAGAAAGTTGGTGAAGGCTCGTTCGGTCAGGTGTACCGGGCCTTTGACACGCAGCTCGAGCGTGAGGTCGCCCTTAAGCTGTTGCTGCCCCGCGGGCTCGCCGAGGAAAACGAAGTGGAAGCGCTGTTGCGCGAGGCGCGTGCCATTGCACGCGTGAGGCACAACAACGTCGTTTCAGTCTATGGAGTCGACCGGCACCATGGCCGCGTTGGATTCTGGAGCGATTTCGTACAAGGTAAGACACTCTCCACGCTGCTCGCTGCTCAGGGGCCTTTTGGTCCCGTCGAAGTTGCGCACATTGGAATCGATTTGTGCCGCGCAGTCGGCGCCGTGCATGCAGCCGGGCTGCTCCATCGCGATATCAAGACCGGAAACATCATGCGCGAGGAAGGCGGACGCATCCTTTTGATGGACTTTGGGCTGACGCAGAAACGCGGCGCAGATCAGGGCTTGAGCGGAACCCCGGTATATATGGCCCCTGAACTTCTGGCCGGGCATCCCGCGACCGTTGAGACCGACATCTACGCCTTGGGCGTAGTACTCTTTCATTTATTGACGGACAAGTTTCCGGTAGGGGGAGCGGGACTCGACGCTGTGCGCGCAGCGCACGAAGCGGGATCGCGCCGGGCTCTGCTCGACATCCGGCCCGATCTGCCGGAAGCACTGGCGCGCGTGGTGGAAACCGCGGCGCATCCCAATCCGGCGACGCGTTACACAACCGCAGGCCAGATGATCTCCGCGTTGTCCAATGCGATGGGCTTTGGGCAAAGCTCGGTTGGAGAGTCTGGGGCGCAGATTCCGAAGAGGAGCCGGTCTCGCGTCTGGGTGCTCGCGCTAATTGCATTGGCGCTCGCTTTTGCGTTTCCGCCGGTGCGCCATTGGGTACTCCCGTTCACCATAACTACCGCGCCGCCCCCGAGCGTGCGTGAAGACTATAGTCGGGCTCGGGACTTGTTAGAACATTACTACAGGCCGAAGGCACTCGAAACCGCGATCCCTCTGTTTCAAAGGGTAGTCGATAGGGATCCGCAGTTCGCACCAGCGTGGGCCGACCTGGGACGCGCGAACTTTATGCAATTCTGGCAATTGCGCGACAACCACTACAAAGAGCCTGCGCGGAACGCCACGCTGCGGGCGATTGCGCTTAAGCCTGAACTTGCTTCTGCTCACGTGACGCTTGGGATGCTGTACACCGAGACGGGGCAGAACGATCTGGCTACTCAAGAGCTGTCCGATGCTTTGAATCTGGACAGCCGAAACCCTGAGGTGTATTCGGCGCTGGGCGCGCTGCACTATCTTCAAGGGCGCACCAATGACGCTGAACAGTCCTTCCGGAAGTCGGTGGAATTGAGTCCGGATAACTGGCGCTTGGCGAATGAATTTGGGTACTACTATCTCAACGTGGGAAAGTTCGAGCTAGCCGCGGAGCAGTTCCAGATGGCCGTGAACCTTGCATCCGACAATCCGCGCGCGCTGAACAATCTGGGATACTCATATTGGCGCCTCTGCCGGCTGCTGGAGGCCCGCGTAAGCCTGGAACAAGCCATTCGACTGGAACCTGGCGTCAGCCGCTATGTCAACCTCGGGCACGTTCTACAGGACCAGGGTAATTATCTGGAAGCTGCGCAAATGTATCAGAGGGCGACCGAGTTAGATCGCTTCAGCTATCTGGCATGGGGACTGCTTGCACCGATGTACGCTCGGATGGGCAAAAGCCCGGCCCAAGTCCGCGAGACGTATTTGAAAGCGATTTCGCTCGCCGAAGAGCTGCGGAAGCAGCGCAAGAGGCCCGGACTGTTGGCAGACCTGGGCGGATTTTACGCGGCAGTGGGGAACGAGCCCCAAAGCGCGCCACTGTTGCGCCAAGCCGCGGCTCTAGCTCCGGAAGATCCGGCGGTACTGTACGAGGCCGCAGTTGGATTCGAGGCGCTGCATCACCGGGACGAGGCCCTGAAATGGCTGGAACAAGCGCTGGCGCGCGGATATTGTCCTGCGGCGGTGGAGCGAGATCCAGCCATTTCGCTCCTGCGTACTGATAAACGCTACGGTGCTATTATCAACGCAGTATCAAGAACGCTCCCCTGAATCGAGGATCTATGTACGCACTTACCACTCCTACACCTTCCGAATCTTTAAGCGCGGCGTTAATCTACCGCATGACAGATGGCCAAGTCGATCATCCCACACCCCCAGCCCAGGACGACGACGACGAAGAAGTGGAGAAAGCACCTAAGCCCGACGTCGCCAAGCATGACGGACCCCAGCCTGCACCCAAGGGC
>Ga0302324_100017986_pt1 | contig 13974 bp, 8 predicted proteins | sample Palsa_T0_1_FD_201949 | JGI IMG/M metagenome (GOLD analysis project Ga0302324, IMG submission 201949) | Peat permafrost microbial communities from Stordalen Mire near Abisko, Sweden - Palsa_T0_1 | ecosystem: Environmental > Terrestrial > Soil > Palsa > Peat permafrost | place: Sweden: Abisko... | reverse complement strand
CACCGAAAGGGTCAGAGCAACACCGTCCTTGCGTCACATCGCCGATCAAGGAAAGGAGCCCTCCGTCGTAGGCGCTGCGGTGGTTTGGCTTCTCTCCCAACCGGACGGGATGCTGGCCAACGGCCGGACGCTCGTTGTCGACGACGTGTTGCCCGTTCTTCCGATTGCCAAATCGCCATAGGGTCGGGACACGTGCGGCGCGCCTTCGACTCTGCGGTCGCCATGGCAGCAGGGATGCGGCGTGAGTCGATTTGTGGGTAGCGCTTCGGATGCGCCCGATCCAACCGGTGGTGTCCTACCATCGGACCACCGTGGTCCCGGTTCGAGACGCTCTCAGACGACTGCGCTCCAGCCCGCACCGCGTTCCACTGGTGATCATCGGTCTGGCAATTCTGGTGGTGAACCTGCCGACCCTGCTCGATCTCGTCTCGAGAAATCCGGTGCAGATCTTCGCCGCGATACAAACCGGGCCGGCTCATCAGATTCTTCCTGGTGCCTCCATCATCGATCCCAACGCCGGTTACATCACCGAGGCCATGGGACATCTCGTCACCGCCGATTGGCTCCACGGGCACATTCCATGGTGGAACCCCTACGAAGGACTGGGTTCGCCGTTGGCCGGCGAGATGCAATCGGCGGCCTTCTTCCCGCCCGTCCTGCTCCTCCAGAACGGCCTGGGATTCGTCCTCCTCCATGTGCTGCTCGAGCTGGTGGCCGGCTATGCCACGTACTTCCTTCTCCGGCGGCTAGACCTCGGCCGGGCGGCATCCACGGCCGGCGGTGTCGCCTTCGGGCTCTGCGGCACCCTGGCCTGGTTCGAGCACGCCACCGCCAATCCCGTGGCCTTCCTGCCGCTGGCGCTTCTCGGCGTCGAGCGGGCCCGGGAGGCTTCCATGACGTCGCGCCCGCATGGCTGGCGTCTCCTGGCTCTGGCGCTCGGCCTCTCTGTCGTGGCGGGCTTCCCCGAGGTTGCGTACATCGATGGCCTCTTGGTTGGGCTCTGGGCACTGGTGCGACTCTTCTCGATCCCGGATCGGCGTGGAGCCATGCTGACCAAGTTGGCTCTGGGCGGAGCGGTCGGGCTCCTCCTGAGCGCGCCGGCCCTCGTGGCCTTCGTGGATTACCTCCCCCATGCCAACGTCGGGCCCCACTCGGGTGCCTTCGCCAATGGCTCCCTCCTCATTCAGAACCTGGCCCAGACCGTGCTTCCCTACGGTTTCGGCCCCATCTTCGGTTTCCACTCCGGGGCAAACGCGACCCTGCTGACGATCATGTGGGGGAGTGGGGGCGGATATCTGGATGCGACACTTATCGTCTGCGCCCTCATGGGGCTCTTTGGTGCTCGATGGCGGGTGCTGCGAATGGTGCTCGCCATCTGGGTGCTGCTCTCGATGAGCAAGACCTTCGGAGTCACGCCGATCAGCCACCTCCTCAACCACCTGCCGTGGTTCCACTCGATCGCCTTTTACCGGTACTCCCAGACCTCCTGGGAGTTTGCCGTCATCGTGCTGGCCGCCCTTGGAATCGACGATCTTGCGCGTCGCCGGATCCGTCCCACCTTGATTGTCGGAACCGGAGTGGTCGCTCTGGGCTGTATCGCATGGGCGGCCTCGCAGGCCTGGCCGGTGATGACGTCCGTCAGGGGATACGCGCACGCCCGTACATTTACCGTGGCCAGCGTTGCGCTGGCCGTCGTGGGCGTCCTCGTGGTGGTGGCCGGGGGTCTTCTGCGGTACGTGCGGGGTGCCGGGAGAAGCGGTGCACAGGCCCGGGCGGGGTATTTCATCGTTGCGGCCGCCGTCGTGCTCGAAGCGGCCGTGTTGTTCGCAGCCCCCCTACTCTCAGCGCCCCGTCCCGCGAAGACCGACATGGCCCTCGTTCAGTACCTCCAGCGCCACCTTGGCCTCGCTCGGTTCACGACATTGGGCCCCATCCAGCCCAACTTCGGCTCGCTCTTCGACCTGGCCGAGATCAACGCAAACGACCTGCCCGTCCCTAAGGCGTTCACCCGTTACGAGCGGAGCTCCCTCGACGGCAATACCGACCCGCTCGTCTTCACGGGAACCGTAAAGGCTGATGCCAAGGGACCGGGGCCGGCACAAGAACTGACAAAGCATCTCGCCGCCTACGAAGCCGCTGGGGTCAGGTTCGTCCTCGTTCCCGCGTCGGGCACCGACAACTTTGGCTCACCATGGCCACCGGCCGGTCTCTCACCCGCTCCCCGCCGCGTCTATTCCGACTCTGTCGCCGACGTGTGGCAATTACCCACCTCGACTTCCTTCTTCAGCACCAGCGGCGCTGCTTGCCACGTCCGGCCCGAGGGGATTTCGGCCGCCTCGGTGACGTGTGCCGGGCCGGCGGTCCTACGTCGACTCGAACTACCCATGCCAGGATGGTCCGCCCAGGTCGGATCCACCTCCGCAAAGGTGCGCTCGAGCGGTCCCTTCCAAACGGTCGCCATCGGCGCCGGAACGTCCCAAGTCCGGTTTTCGTTCACCCCGCCCTATGGAAATGCCGCGATGATCGCATCGCTCCTGGGAGTGGTCTGCCTTCTCGGTTCACTCTTCATCCGGCGATCCCGCCCTCGGGTGGCAGCGAACGCCGCACACACGCGCCCACGCGGCCGACACGCGGCGGGAGCGAACCAACAGCCGAACAGCCGGGCGGAGAATGAGACCGTGAATGAGTGAATTGTACGGATGGATGAGTGGTGCTAACAACACCCAGGGACAGTGGGTGGCACCCTTGGCGCCACGGACTCTCCGTCGTAATTTTCACCCATAAGGATGCTCGAGCGGAGAGGATCCCACCGATCGCAAGGAGGCAACCATGAACCGAACGCTGAAGTCCGTCATGGTCGTAGTGGGAGTGCCGATCGCCCTCAACATCGTCGTGGCGGTGGGAGAAGCCGGCGCCTGGGTTCACCAGGTATCGCACGCGAAACACAAGTCGTCTGGGTCGAGGAAGTCAGCCACGACCGGTCCCGTCGGAGCGACCATCGACATCAGCGGTGCTGCAGGCGCGAAGGCGAACGTGACGCTCGTCAAGATCATCGATCCGGGTCACATTGCGAGCCAGTTCATCTCTGCGCCCGCGGGGAGCCGATTTGTGGCAACGGAGTTCCGACTGGTCGGATCGGGCGCGAACCTCTTCGCCAGCGCCGACAGCGTTCTGAGCGTCACGGTCACCGGTTCGAACAACCAGGTCTACAAATCGGTGAAATCGACGGCTTACAGCTCCAATGACACCGGGTGCAAAAACCTGTCGAACGAGAAGGCCGCCATCTCCCGAGGGCAATCCGTGACTGGCTGCGTCAATTTTACGCTGCCGACCGGCGTCACGGTCTCGAAGGTCGCGTACGACGAAGCTGGCGGCAGCAAAGGTCTATGGAACGTGTCCTGACGAACGCCGCTGCGGACGTGCTGTTACGGATCGCGCACGGGGCTGAGCCCACGTAGGCTATTCGCATGGGATTCACACGCCCAGACCCGGTGAACTTTCCCCTTCACGTCCGTCCATCGACCTTGCCAAGCAACAGGCTCGTAGCAGTGCGTCGTTTGTAGTTGCGTCGATTCCACCATTCTGAAGCAACGACCCGGACTCACAAAAAAGATGGCGCCGACGACGTCGCCGGGTTGGGGCATGGAGCGCACCGTCGGACCGTAGCTGAGGGCTGCTTCGCGTGCCCGCGGGGTCGCTCGACTTGTTACGCCCGAACGCTCTCGCTTCTCTTGACGAAGGTGAGCAGATCCACGACATAGGCGATGCCCGCCACCAGGGCGGCCAAGAAGATCGCGCCAACGAAGAGGCCGGCGACGAGTCCATCGGACCCAGTCCGACCGAAGGCGGTGGCCCAGACGATTGCTCCGATGAGCCCTGCGAGTAGGAACGCGAGGGCACCGACCCGGAGGAGGACGACCATCCGAGGGGCTGGGTAGTTGAGCGTGGTGTCGTCCCGCACTGCCCAGAGGGCACCTTGGCCATCGGCTTTCAATTGGTCTTGTCGCACCGAAGCATTCCGACCGTTGGACATTCCAGCCTCTCTTGGCTACCCGTCAAGGCAATTCAACCCCTGGGCGAGACAGACCATTAGAGGAATAAGGCCCGAATTCCCGGGATCACGAAATATCTGGAGCCGGGTGGGCGGAGGTGGATAGTCGGATTCGGGGTGCGCCGTCCGGGCTTGGTGGGAACCCGATGCGCTCCAGATCTAGTTTCGGGACATGGAGACAGAGTTCCGCAACGAGATAGGCCCGCCGTTGCCTACAATGTCCCCGTGAAGTCCAGATGGGAGCGATTCAAGCTGTGGTTGGCCCGTCGAGTCTCCAATAGGCGATAGAACCGCCTCCGGATTGAGCGGAGGCACTCGGACTCGTCCTCTCAGGGGCGGCGCACCATCGGCCATGATCGCGTTCGAGCGGGATTCTCGGCGGAGAAATCAGACGAGATACCTGTAAGCGATACTTAAAGGATGACCATTCTCGTGACCGGCGGAGCCGGCTATATCGGCTCCCACACCGTCCGACTCCTCCGGGAGCGAGGTCGCGACGTCGTCGTACTCGACACAATGGAGTTCGGTCATCGAGCCGCCATCGGCGACACGCCACTCATCTCGGGCGACGTCGCTGATCGTGAGACGGTCTGGCGCGTCATCCACGATTACGGGGTCGACGCCGTCATCCACTTTGCCGGCTACAAGGCCGCCGGGGAGTCCATGGAGCAACCGGGGAAGTATTTCGGGAACAACGTGGCCGGTGGTGCAGCCCTCTTGGAGACGCTGTCGCAGGCCGGAGTGGAACGGTTGGTGTTCTCTTCGAGCTGTGCGGTGTACGGCACGCCGGAGAGCGTTCCCGTGAGCGAGGATGCACCGATTCATCCGGAAAGCCCCTATGGCGAGAGCAAGGCCATCATGGAGCGGTTTCTGGACTGGCACGATCGCTGCCTCGGATTGCGTTCGATCAGCCTTCGATACTTCAATGCCGCCGGTGCGTGGCCCGACGGGTCCATTGGCGAGGATTGGACGGTCACCCTCAACCTCGTACCCCTCATCATGAAGTCGGTACTCGGGCGCCGAAGTGCTCTGCAGGTGTTCGGGACCGACTATCCGACGGCAGACGGCACCGCGATCCGGGACTATGTCCATGTCATAGATCTCGCCGATGCCCACCTCAAGGCGCTCGAGCGGCTGGAACGGGGTGGTTCGACGACAGCAGTCAATCTCGGCACCGGAATCGGTTCCTCTGTCTTCGAGGTGCTCGCGGCAGCAGAAAAGGCGATCGGGCTGCCCGTTCCCTATGAGGTGGCGCCCCGACGGGCCGGCGACCCTGTGGCCCTGTACTCAGACAATCGACATGCTGCCGAGGTGCTCGGCTGGCAAGCGAGCTACGTGCTCGATGACATTGTCACATCGGCCTGGGCCTGGCACTCGAACCATCTCGACGGCTATGAGGACTGACACCGCCAGCCCTATCGCCCGGCCCCCGATTCTGGTGGACCCGGCCATGCCCTGCAGGCGCCATCCCCGTCAGCTGCGCAACAGCACACCAGCCAGGTCGCCGGTGTGGCGCCCCATGTCGAACGACACCCGGCCATTGACGATAGTGGCCCGGTACCCGTCTGAACCTTGGACGTAGCGGCCCGCCCCCCCGGGAAAATCGTGGACATACTCGGGCAGCCGCAACGCCAAGGCGTCGAGGTCGATGATGTTGATATCGGCGAATGCGCCCGCGCGCAGAACGCCGCGATCGACGATGCCAAAGAGGTCGGCCGTGTCTGACGTCAGCCGCCGAACGCACTCTTCGATGGAGAATACGCCGAGGTCTCGGCCCCAGTTAGCCAGCATGTACGTCGGCTGGCTGGCGTCCATGATCTGACCGACGTGCGCTCCGGCGTCGGCCAGACCCATGACGACATTGGGATCGGAAAGCATCTCTTCGACTGCATCCAGGCGCTGGTTGAGAAACGGGTAATTGAGAAGCACGCGCCCATTGCTTTCGAGCGATAGATCCATGAACGCCTCGACCGCGCTGACACCGCGCTGGGCGGCAACGGCCGCGATCGAGTTTTCGGCGTCATGCCGATAGTGCAAAGACGCATCGTCGAGGACATAGGTGTGACGCATGAAGTCATCGCCCCGGGTGGCGATCCCATCCTCAATCAGCTGGGCACGGCTCGTCGGATCGCGCAGGGCAGCGAGCTTCTCGCCCACGGACAAGAGTTCCAGCCGTTTCCATGAGGGGGACCGGTCGAATGGAGTTCGATGCGAGAGACCAAAGAGAATGCCGATCCCTCGGGCCGTGGTCTGCGGGCGGACGTGACCGCCGCGCTTGTTCCCCTCGTTTACGAACGCAAGCACGCGGCGATAGAGGTCGTCGAGCAGGAACGTGTGGGCCAGGCCGAATGTAACCGGACGACCCGAACGCCGGGAGATGTCCGCCATCATCTCGGTCTCGATTTGGCACGCCGCGTATGCGTCGCTTGCCCCTTCGCCCAGGCGGGCGGCGGCCTCGAACACTCCCCGGCCGTGGTTCCCCATGACCTGAGCAATTGCCGTCAGTTCGTTGCTATCCGCCCACGTTCCCGGAACCGGGCGACCATCGGGCACGCGATGGAGGAGGGTCCGGGACGTCGAGAACCCGAGGGCGCCCGCGCCGATGGCCTCGTCGACCAGCGCGCACATCGCTTCGATGTCGGCTTCCCCTGCCGGTTCCTCGCTGAGACTGCGCTCACCCATTGCATGTACGCGCACCGCACAATGGCCGACCATGCCCCCCACGTTCACGCCCTTCGGCCAGCTCTCGACCGCGTCGAGGTACTCCCCGTATGAGGTCCAGTCCCAGGCAAGACCCGACATGATGCTGTCGGCGGGAATGTCCTCTACCGATTCCATCATCTTTGCGAGTTGCTCGCGGTCATCTGCCTTGCACGGTGCGAAGGTCACGCCGCAATTGCCGAGCACGACCGATGTCACCCCGTGCCAGCAGGACGATGATCCGATCGGGTCCCATGCCAGCTGCGCGTCCAAGTGGGTGTGGATATCGACGAAGCCGGGGGTGACGATGCAGCCCTCGGCATCGATCTCGCGAGCACTCCCTGATTCGACCTGTCCCACTGCCGTGATCCGGTCACCGTCCACGGCGAGGTCTCCAACCGCACCCGGCGATCCGGTCCCATCGACGATGAGTCCGTTCCGAATTATGAGGTCATGTGTCATGTCGGCAGTGTTCCACGATTCGGGACGGGCCGACGGGCTCCCGGTTCATCCGGGATGCTCGGCCCGGTTATTCGGGATCGCCGCCTCTCGGGGCGCTAACGGGCATCCACATCCCGGAGAAGGACGACGACCGGCCGCTCGCAGCTCAGGGGCGCGATGAGCTCGACCCGCAATCCCTCGGCGGTGGGCTCGGAATTGAGTCCCTGGCCGTCGATCAGAGATGCCGTCGAGGTGGCGGTGGCGTGGACCTCGCGCAGGACCACGGAGGTCTGGCTTCGCTCGGCGTAGCCATCCGGATCATCCGGCGGAGGCGTCGTGAGGCGAAGAAAGGCGAAGACCAGATGGTCTCGGGCGGTGTACCGGACCTCGATTCCGCCTTCGGCGTCCCCGGCAGGATGCACCCACGGTCTGGTGGCCACAAGGGCGTTGCCAACCTCGTCGGTGTAGTCGGCCAACCAGTCGAGGCGCCGGAGTTGGTCATCGGCAATCGTGGCGTCGACGCCACGCGGCCCGACGTTCAAGAGCAGGTTGCCGCCCTTGGCGGCAATGTCGGTCAGTGACCACAGAAGATCGCGCTTGGAGATGAATTCTCCTTCGCCGGATTCCCGGTTGTAGCCGAAGCTGCGGTCCATGCCGCGCACACACTCCCACGGGGTGCGCTGGACCGAGTCGAATGCGGTGTATTCGGGAGTGCGAACATCGAAGAGCGGTGGCTTCGGCGGAACGATCCCCCGGTCGGCCACCGCCTGGCGGGCTGCATAACGGTCAAGAAGGTGCCGGCCCACCGTGGACTGGGCCAGTTTCCACAGGGGCGACCGCGGCATGAAGCGGTCGTTGACCACGCCGTCGGGGACTGCTGTGTAGTAGTCCGCAAGGAGGCGGGCCAGCTGGGGGAGTGGCGCCGGCCACGAGATGTCGTTCCACAACACACTGGGGCGGTACCGCTCGATCAGTTCGCGGACCTGGGCTTCGGCGTAGGTCACATACGCATCTCCGGGTTGGGCGGCGAGCAGGTCGCTGAAAGAGCCAATCGGGTGATCGTTGAACGTCCAGTCCAAACCACCTGAGTAATAGACACCGAAGCGCATACCTTGCTTCCGGACGGCATCTGCGAGTTCGCCCACGACGTCTCGGCTGGAGTGGAACCCGGAGCGGTTCGGGTTGGGAACGTTGGTGGGCCACAGGCAGTAACCGTCGTGGTGCTTTGCCACCAGGACGAGGTAGCGGGCACCGGTCGCGGCAAAGCGCGCCGCCCAAGCTTCGGGGTCCCAGGTGACCAGGCCGGCTTCGAAATCGGCCACGAAGGATCGATAGTCCCTGTCCGGGTACGTCGCGGCGTGGAACGTGGACACCGGGCTTTCGGGAAAACGAAGCGAGTTCTCGTACCACTCGACGTAGGGAGACCAGGCCATGGCGTGCGGGTCGCGGCGAGCGAGGAGGTCTCCCATGTCGCTGTCAATGGGGGCGAACGCCGGCACCGACGACGGCGTCCAGTGCACGAATATTCCAAGTTTCGCGTCGCTCCACCACGCTGGCACGCGGTGACCCCGCACCGTTTTAGTCAGCGCTCTCGTTCCCGTACGTGTGCCGGGACCCCGACTCAGTTGCCTGTCCCCGCGGGTGACGGGTAGTTGGGCGTCCGCTCGAGTGGCGGGGGCTTGGTGTAGATGGCCACCGCCCCCGACTTCTGAAACGCCTTTGTCGGTCCCGACGGCCACTGGCCCGGGAGGTAGCGCTTCCCACCGTCGACGTACTCGTAGAGGCCCTTGCCGGGCCGACCGAGCTCGTCGGGTCCCGAGATCGACGGATTCCACCAGACCTCGGTGGCGTCGTCGGTCCCGCCGTAATCGGTCCCCGGCCAGATGCCGTGATGACCCCACGACAGGGACGGCTGCGTGATCGCATGCTGCGTGGGAGCGCCGGCGAACAAGGCTTTCTGGAAGTTCTGCGCGGTGAGATCGGGACCGACCCCCTGGATCACCGGGAAGAACAAGGAAGCGTCAATGACGGAGACGGCGGCTGCCGTCAGATCCGGCGGCTTGTGGCCGAAATACCACTCGTACAACGGAATCGCACCGGTCACCCCGGTGCGCGCCGCGCCAAAGGACACCCCAAAGGCGTGCGCCCACTGTTTCTGATCGTAGGTGCGCCCGAAGGCAGCCGTATCGGTCAGCGCCGAACCGGTGATTATCCATTCCGGGAAGTAATTCTGGGACGTTGCGGCCCGCGTCAGCGTCTGGGGAGCGACCGGGTCCCCCGAGAAGATGATCGAGGTCACGCCGGCGGCCTTGAGCTTGGCGATAAGAGCGGGGGCCTGGGTCTGAAGGTCCGTCGGCGAGGCATAGGTCACGTACTGGGCCACGTTGATGCCTGCCGACTTGAAGCTTTTCTGCCAATCCGTCAGGAGCGTGGCGGAGTCGGCATCGTTGACCAGGTCGATCATCCCGAACTTCCGCTTCTCCTTTTTGAAAGCACTCTCGCCGGCAAAGGTGGCGTCCCTCCCGTTGACCTGTTTCTTCAAGAACTCCGTCACGTGGGTAATCGACTGCTGAGGGAGGATCCCGAGTGACCACACGTAGGGCGCCCGGGATTGAAAGTAGGCATTGGTGTCTCCGGACCCGCAGTCGATGCAGAGCACGTGCCGAGCTGAAAGTTCGTCGGCGAAAGCCGTGGTGAGGATCGGACCGCCCCAGACCGCAAAGGGCTTTATGTTGGTGGCAATCGTCACGGCATCGGCTCGGGCGGCCACCGGATCGTCCGCCACACCGGTTGCCGTGTAGGGGATCAGCTCCACCTTGCGCCCGTACGTCTCGAAGAAGTGGTTGTAGAACGCCACCCAGTTCTGCATGGTCTGTATGGTCTGCGCGTTGGTTGCGGTGTCCTTGATTGCCGACTCTATGTAGTTGAGGATCGGGTCGTTGGCTTCAGGCACATAGAAGACAACCTTGATGATCTTCGAGGTCACACCCTGGGACGTGGCGCCCCCATTGTTGCCGTGGAAAGGCGCGTAGCACTCTCCAGCGAAGAAGCTCGGGTATTTCAGCTTGCCGGTGGCCACGTTGCAGCGGCTTCCCCAGTTGATAGAGCTGACCTTGCCCTCCTTCTTCGCCTGACTGAAGGGAAGTACCCCGGTGGATGTCGACGCCGACGCGGCCGACGAAGCCGTGGCGGCGGTCGCCGCCGAAGTGGCCCCGGCTCCAGCCGTCACGACCACTGTGCCTGCCATGACGATGGCCACCACGGCGGCGACGAGCGAACCGGAGCGTCTCGAACGGCTGGCTGCATTGGATCGCCGCAACGTCTTCTGTGACATCGGTGTTCCCCCCCTCGTGCTGTTGGAACTGTAGTTACTTGACGTCGTCAAGGTGGGGCCGGTCGCCCGTCACAGCGAGAACGACCGTATTCGGACGGATGGCCCCGTTGGGGCCGGATCGGTCGATGGCGGTTTGCGTGTCACCCAAGTACGACGCGATGACGTCAGGGTCGTGGAGGACGGTGTCGGGCGGACCCTCGACGAGGACCTCCCCTTGGTCGAGGGCGATCATCCGGTCTGCGATTCCCGTGAGGAGTGGCATGTCGTGCTCAATGACCAACAAGCTGGCCCCGAGGGTGTCCCGGATACGGATGAGCAGCGGGCCGAGCGCTTCGGATTCGCGTTGGGCGATCCCGCTCGACGGCTCGTCAAGGAGCACCACGGTGGGCCGATGGGCGACGACGCAGGCCAGGTCCACCACCCGCCTCGAGCCCGTTGAGAGCTCGCGAATGAACTTCGTCCGATACGCCTCGAGGCTGAGCAGCTCGATGAGCTCGTCGACGCCGAGACCCACCTTGCGCTCCGAGCGGAACCACGATGGCAGATGGAGAGCGGCGCTGAGCGGGTTGCTGACCGTGATCCAACGCTCGAGCGCTACGGCAATTGTCTCCTCGACGGTCATGGCAGGGAACAATCGGGCGTCCTGAAACGAGCGGCCCAGGCCGAGCCGGGCCCGGCGCGCCGGCCCGGTCCCGGTGACATCGAGACCGTTGAGAGTCACGCGTCCTTCGTCAGAGTGGGTGAAGCCGGATATGAGATCGAAGAGCGTCGTCTTTCCCGCACCATTCGGCCCGATGATCCCAACGATTTCGCCCGTCGTAACCGTCAACGAGACGTGGTTGACGGCGCGGATACCGCCGAAGCTGACGGTAAGGCCCTGCGCCTCGAGTGCCAGATCTGTGCTCGGGGCCGCCGAGGCCGGTCGGGCGGCCGGTCGCACCGCTTTATCCGGGACCGCTTCGCTTCGCTGGGATTCGTGGTCCTGCATGCCTTCGGTATGGGTTGCCGCGCCTTCGAGAAACACCGAGCGAAGAATGTCCGGTCGCTCGAGCAGCTCCGCCGTCGGGCCGTGGAAACGGATCTCCCCCTTTTCCATGAAATACGCCGTCTGCGCAATCGACAGTGCGAGATTCACTGATTGCTCGACGAGGACAACCGTGGTGCCTTGCGAGCGTATGACCTCAACGATCGGCAGGAGCTGTTCGACGATGACGGGAGCCAGGCCCAGGCTGAGCTCGTCGATGAGCAGGAGTCGAGGCCGGGCCAAGAAGGCCATCGAGAGCGCGAGCATCTGTTGTTGGCCCCCGGAGAGGTTGGCGGCCGGATGGTCAAGGCGAAGCGATAGTGCGGGGAACATCCCGAGCACTTCGGTGACCCGCTGTTCGCTCTGACCCCGGTGATGCCGATCGAGCCAGCCGGCGACCTTGAGATTCTCTGCCACCGTAAGCCCCGGAAAGACTCCCTGGCCGCCAGGGACCTGGGTGATCCCGAATGCGGCAATCTCATTCGGCGGGGCATGTGTGATGTCCCGGCCGTCGAAGATCACGGCGCCCTTGTCGGCCTCGACGACGCCACAGATGGCCTTCAACAGGGTCGACTTCCCCGCTCCGTTGGTCCCGAGCAAGGCAATGATCTCCCCCTCGTCCACCTCGAGATCGACATTGAAGAGGACCTGGACCTGCCCGTAGGACACATTCAGCCCCCGGACCAGGAGCAATTTGACCAGTCCCTGCCGACGGGCGTAGAGCACCTCGGATCGTGCGGCGGCCAACGTCCGGACCTGGTTGATGTCCCGGTCGATGACCCGTCCCGCGGTGGAGAGGATCAGCCCCCCGATCAGGAAAACGGGAACCAGGACCAGCATGCCGATCCGAATGCCGGCCGCGTCGCCTATCGCCCCCACAATCGGGAGAATGATCAGCCCGGGGATCACCCAGATGGCGCCCATGGAAAACCCGAGCGCCCTCGAGCGGGCCGGAATGGCGAGGGAGAGCGACCCGTAGACGCCGGCGCCGATCGCCGCCAGTGAGGCCGTGACCGCCATGTTGACGGCGATGGTGATCCACAGGCTCGGGGCCAGTGCGAACAGCACCAGGAGGCCGGACGCCACTGCGGCAACGATCGCCAGGAACCGGATGATCAGCCCGGGATCCCTGACGATCAGCTTGCTTCCCACGTGGGCGCCGATGACGAGGCCGACGATCTGTGCTGGCTCGGCGGCGGCTGCCACCCAGCCGCGTTGCAGGACGTCGAGCCCGAATTTCTGCTGGTAGAGCAAGGAGGCCAGGGATGCAAAGCCGACGAGCGAGGCAGCGAGGAACGGCAGCGCGAAAAAGATACGCCGCAGGCTCTCGATCTTCCACACCATGCGCCAGCCCTCTGCGAACGACGGCGGCGGCTCTTCGGTCTCCAGGGCGTCGGTGACGCCCATTGCGATCCGTTCCTGGATTCCTCGACTCGGGTCTTGCAACTTGCGACCCAGAAAAATCAGGACCGCAACCGGGACCGAAAGGGCTATGAATGGGGCCCGCCAACCGAGCCAGGCCGCCAGCCCTCCGGCCAGGATCGGACCGAGAAAAGCGCCGACCGCATTCGATCCGAAATAGAAGCTGTAGACCCGTGGCCGCGACGCAATTGGAAACCAGTCGGCGATCAGCGAATTGTGGGTTGGGCCCACGGTGGCCTGTCCGATCCCGCTTCCGGACTGCGCGAGAACGAGCATCCACACCGAAATCGCCAGACCGGTTCCGAACACAAAACAGGCGAAGACGGCAGCGCCAATCAGCATCAGGTGAATCCGGTTATGACGATCCGCGGCTTGCGCGATGGGTACCTGCATCGACAAGCCCACCACCGCGGCCACAGCGACGACCGAGAGTATTCCCGCATTGGACATGTGGAAGGCATCACGGATGTTGGGCAACAGGATCCCGAAGGACGTGGCGTTCATCTGCGTCAGCATGTTGAGCCCGAACAGGATCAGCAGCCCGTAGACCGGCCCGCCTCCTGCGATCCCCTTCAGCCACAGGCTCGGATGCCGTACCGAGACCTTGACCCGCTGCCAGGCGGGGGCAGACCCTGACGGTGCCACGGGGGGAGGGGAGATCATGCCAGCTCCTCGGCGCGCTGGGCTGCTTCTTCGATCGGATCGTCGCCGTCTACCGGGGCTGCCGCGTGGCCGTTACCGGAGGCCGTGAGCTCAGGCCCCGAGGTGTCCACGGATTCCCGGCCCACGACCGCCACCTGCCCACCGGTGGCGACGTCGGCCAGCAGGCTGGGCACGATGATTCCATGGCGCTTCGCCGTCCACCTCAGCCAGGCGTCGCGCAATCGATAGGCGACATCGCTCAAACCCCCGGGCACCACCATCAAGACCAGGAGGACGCCGACGGCCGAAGCGAGAGCCTGCCATTGTGCACCCGGCAGAAACCACTGGCCACCCTCGAGA
>Ga0302324_100017985_pt1 | contig 13975 bp, 10 predicted proteins | sample Palsa_T0_1_FD_201949 | JGI IMG/M metagenome (GOLD analysis project Ga0302324, IMG submission 201949) | Peat permafrost microbial communities from Stordalen Mire near Abisko, Sweden - Palsa_T0_1 | ecosystem: Environmental > Terrestrial > Soil > Palsa > Peat permafrost | place: Sweden: Abisko... | reverse complement strand
ACCGGGCCTGCCGCCTCCTGGGGATACCGCGTGTAGTGCGTGAAGTGGAGCTTGCTCAAAGTATCGATATTCTCTGCGACGCTCGGAACGTCTCGAAGCCCATATTTAAGCACGCCGGCAGCTCCCTCTCCCGCTTGCGGGAGAGGGAGAAGAGGGCTGCTGAGCCGGCTCTACCACCTACGGCAGCCCGGCCGCTTTGCGGGCGTCGCCGGTCAGCTCGAGGATGTGCATGCCGGTGTTGGCGCGGTCGACGATGTAGATATAGCCGCGGTCGTCGGTCTCGACATTGTTGGTCTGGATCGCGGTCTTGCAGCGGTCCTTGCCGTCGACCTTGATGCAGCGCTTGTCGGTCGCCTCGGTGATGGCGGGAATGTAGTAGGCGATCTCCTTGGGCTGCCAGGGATTGCGCACGTCGATGGCGCGGACGCCGGCGTTGAAATAGGCGATCATCGCCACCTTCTTGTAGAAGACCGGATCCATGCTCTCGCCGGAGGAATGCGGGCCGAACCGGCCGCCGCGGTCGCAGAAGTGGCCGCTCTCTTCCGGCACCTGGAAGGTCGAGACGATGGTCGGCGTCTTCTCCAGGGTGATGTCGGCGAACCACACCATCTGCCGTGCTTCCTGGCACTCCAGGCGGATCTGCTCATCGACGATCATGACGATGTCGCGTTTCGACCCGTCCTTGTCCTTGGCGAATTCGGCGATCGGCATCCCCAGCATCGGCAACACCGTGTGGGCGCCGTACCAGGCCGACATTTCCAGCTTGCCTATTTCGGGATAGCGCAGGTTCTCGGGCGTCGGCTCCTTCGGGCCGTTGAGGAGCTTGTCGCGGTCGACGATCTGGAGCACGCCGCCCTTGTTGGTGCCGTAGCCGAAATAAACGCGGTTGCCTTTCGGACCTGTCGAAATCGGGCCATGCAGCTGGGTCGGTATGGTTCCGGTCGCGCCCGGCTCCTGTCCCGGCAGCCCGAAGTCGCGGATGTGCACGGGTTTGGCCGGATCGCTGAGATCGAAGATCTGGGCCATGCGTTTGACGCGCCAGCCGGGGACGCCGGAGACGAGATACGCGATGCCTGTATCGCATTCCCACCAGCTCTTATGGGTGTCCTTCAGCCCCATGACGATGCGGGTCAGCAGGGTCGGGCTGGCCGGGTCGGTGACATCCCAGATTTCGTGGCCTTGGCCGCCGAACACGCGCAGCAGATAGAACTTGTTGGGATCGCCCTTGGGCAGCTCGCTGCCGGCGCAAACCCGCACCATCTGGGCGCCACCCTGTTCGTAGTTTCCCGCCGTTCCCGGAATATGCTTGAGGTATCTTGGATGGGCGGGGTCGGTCACGTCGACGATGGACGTGCCGTTGAACTCGGGCTGGCCGGTCATCTTGTTCATCGGCTTGGGCACGTCGTTGCTGCCGCCGTGATGGCCGATATAGGCGATGTAGCGATCGCCCTGCTTGCGGATGGTGGGCTGATAGGCGCCGCGGGCCTGGAGGTCGTTGTAGCCGACCAGGCGCATGTTCATCGCCTCGGGCTGATCGCCGACCTTCTGTTCCTGCGCCGATACCGGCGCTGCCAGCAAGGTCGCGACCGCCAACCCGAACGTCACCGCCGGCCAACCCAATGGTCGTCGCTTCATGTAAGAACCTCCCTACGCCCTGGCGCTGCAAATTCTGCAGGGTGTACAGCCGATTCTTACCACAAAGCCCAGGGCTGGGGAGGCCCCCAAAGGGGTCATTCGCGGCCGGTCGTGCAGGGCCGCGGCCAAAAGGCTAAGCTGCGCGACCCAAGCGGCCGGCGAGCCGCCGGACAGGAGGAGCGCCTTGCATTTCGTCATCCATGCGGTCGACAGGACGGACGCCTTGCCAACGCGCGCGAAGTTCTACCGCGCCCACCGCATCCATCTCGATCAGGCGAGCGACCATGGCATCCACGTGATGACGGCGGGGACACTGGTGGCGGCGGACGGAGAGACGCCGGTGGGCAGCCTGTTCATCCTGGAAGCGGCGACCCGCGCCGCCGTCGATGCCTTCACCGCGAGCGATCCCTACCAGGTCAACGGCGTGTGGCAGGCGGTGGATGTGCACTACTACAACAAGAAGCGGTGAGCGTTTTCCGAATACGCCGACCCTGCGGTGTCATTGCCCGGCTTGACCGGGCAATCCGGTACTGCCGGCCGGTGGTTACTGGATCGCCCGGTCAAGCCGGGCGATGACAGTCCCCGAGTGGCGGCGGCGCCGCTCAGTCGATCTCGCGCCAGATTCCGAGCGCCTCCTGGGCCGGGCGGTCGGAGATCGAGAACAGCACCGATTCGGCCGCGGCGTCGTGGGCGTAGCGCAGCCAGGGCGGCGCGACGAACACGTCGCCGGCGCTCCAGGCGAGCTGCTGGTCGCCGATGATGGTCGCGCCCTCGCCCTCGACGCACACAAAGATGGTGCCGTCGGTGGCGCGGTAGCCCCCCCCTTTGAAGCCGGCCGGCAGCAGGGCGAGATGCGCGCCCATGGTGGGCATCACCCATCCGCCGGTCATCGGATTGGCATAGCGCACCCGGGCGCCGTGGCGTTTGTCGACCCGGCCCGCCTTCGCCAATCGCTCCAGGATCGGCCGCGTGCGCGCGTAGGTGTAGTTGATCACCGGGCTGCGATTGAGCGTCACCGGCGCGCCGTCCGGCAACACTCCGGAGCCGAAGAACGCCAGCGAATCGCCGTCGGCGTGGCCGACCGGCTGGGTTTCCTCGTCGAGATGCTCGGAGAACATCGTCTCGTAGAAATTGATGGTGGGCAGGTCGAGCACGTCGAGCCAGATCATCGGCTTGTCCGAGGTGTTGCCGTGGTCGTGATAGGCCCAGTTGGGCGTCAGCACGAAATCGCCGGGCGACATGTAGGTGCGCTCGCCCTCGACCGCGGTATAGGCGCCGGCGCCGTCGAGGATGAAGCGGATGGCGGATGCGGTGTGGCGATGGGCCGGGGCGACCTCGCCGGGCATGATCAGCTGCAGTCCGGCATAGAGCGAATGGGTGATCCGCGACTGGCCGCGCAGCGCGGGATTTTCAAGCACCAGGACGCGACGCTCGGCTTCCTTGGCGGAGATGAGGTCGCCCGACTCCATCACCATGGCCTTGACGTCCGCAAAGCGCCAGATCGCCGGCGCGCATTGCGTCTTGGGCTCGTTGCCGACCAGCTCGCGCAGCTTTTCCCACAGCGGCGCCATGTTGAATTTCGAAATCCTGTCGTAATAGGCCTGCCGCGCGCCCACGAGATTGTGCTTGGGATCGGCCACCGGTGCGACGGTTTGTGCGGCTAGCGCCATGGAGTTCCTCCGGGGCTGGTTCGCCCGAATTTCCGTTGTGTCGGCCTTATATAGCCGCTCGGTTCGGGGGCGGAAATAGCGCATGGCCGCACAGCTGCCCCCTCCCCCGCGCTTGGCAGGAGAGGCTAAATCCGACATGTAGGGCACGCTACGCTATTCCGCCTACGCGCCGTCCCAGAGGACCACATCCATGCCGACCGCAGCCGAGATCGAGGACAAGCGGATCATCCGCGAACTGGTGGAGAACTGGGCGGTGTGGCGCGACGCCATGATGTGGGACCGCTTCCGCACGGTGTGGCATGACGACGGACGGATGATGGCGACTTGGTTCCAGGGCACCGCCGACGAGTTCATCAAGGTGAGCCGGGAGGGCTATGAGCGCGGCGTCCGTATCCTGCATTTCCTCGGCGGCTCTTCCATCGACCTCGCCGCCGCGCGCGCGGTCGCCCAGACCAAGATGACGATCTCCCAGCGCGCCCGTGTCGAGGACGTCCTGTGCGACGTGGTCTGCACCGGCCGGTTCTACGACTTCTTCGAGAAGCGTGACAGTCGCTGGGGGCTGGTGCTGCGCCAGCCGATCTACGAGAAGGATCGCCTCGACCCGGTCGACCCCGCCGCCCGGCTCGCGCTGGAGCCGGGCCTGCTGGCGCAGTTTCCCGAGGGCTACCGCCACCTCGCCTATCTGCAGACCCGGATCGGCTACAAGGTCAAGCCGGACATGCCCGGCCTCGACGGCCCGGAGGTCGAAGCCCTCTATCGCCGCGGCGAGCGCTGGCTGCAGGGCGGCAAGCCGGGGTGAGACCCGTCCCGCCCGCGATCGTCATGCCCTACGTCAGGACCTTGTCGCACCGCGCCGTCCCGCCCGCCGGACCGGCAGTTGCCGCGGGGCCAATCGACGGCTATGAGCCTGCGCAGGATCTTCAAGGTCCGTCGCGACTGCTATAAGAGCCGGAACGAGTTCTGCACCGTGGAATTGCGAATGCGCCACACCCATTGCCGGTGGATACTGATGTGGCTTGCGGTGGTCGCGGCCGCGGCGTTGAGTGGGTGCGGGACCGATCACGCGCGCGAAATGCGCGAAGAACGCGCCGGCGTCTTGCCGCAAAATTACAAGGCCGAAATCATCGCCTTCATGAAGACCTACCTGAACAATCCCACCAACGTGCGTGACGCCTACATCGCCGAACCGACGATGAAGCCGATCGGCTCGCACAACCAGTATGTCGTGTGCGTGCGCTACAACGCCAAGGACACCGACGGCCGCTACATGGGAAGCAAGGACGGCATGGCGCTGTTCGATGACGGGCGCTTCGACCACATGGTCGATCAGTTCGGCAAAGAGGTGGTCAACCAGTGCGCCAACGCCGATTACAAGCGCTTTCCGGAGCTGGAAGCGCTCAAGCGGTGATCGGTGCCACGGCCGCGGGCCCGCGCACTTTCGTCACCAAGCCGCTATCGCTGGGGTAGCGGCCGTTGCGTCGGCTGCGGCGCCATCGATGCCTCGCGCCCGGCGGTCACGTTTTCTTCCGCCCAGATGGTGCCGATCGCGGCGGAGCGGTACGACATCGCACGAAAGCTCAACGCCGTCGTGCCGTCATAGGCCGGCAGGAGTGCGACGCCGAACCGCTCGTAGGGCATCGCCTCGGTGCCGGGCACGCGGCGGGCGATACGCGGCGGATTCAAGGCGCCTTCGGCTCGAAACGACTGCCCGAATTTGTTCGCCCGATCGAGCGGCATGCCCCCGCGCAGCGCGAAGCGCAGCGGGTTTTCCGGCAAGACCGGCAGCGGAAAGTCGGATCGGACGATCCTGCGCCCCGCGTAGGCGTCGCCGGTCTTGGCCGGGCGCGAAACGGCTCCCGAAGCCGGGCTGTGGCCGGCATCTTGCGCGATGCTGGACGTGGTTCGGTAGGCATCGGACTCGGACCGCGCCTGGGAGCGGAACGAGGCGACCTGAGAGTGGGTTTCGCAAGGCGTCGGCGGATGAAGGAAATCGTCCTTGAACAAGAGTCCGACCACCCTGGGAAACAGCCCGTCATAGCGGTTGGCGATCTCGACGAACTCGTGATGTTTCTTCAGGCGCTGCAACGTGAGCTCATAACCATAGACCGTCGCCTCCTTCGGAAACCAGGCGACGGCGCGCTGGAACCACTCGTGGGCGGTCTCGAACTGGCAGGTGTTGTAGGCGTACCATGCCAATGCCTGCGCTCCCTCGCCGGATTGCGTTTTCGTCGTGACCTGCGCGTAGCGCGCGAGGCGCGCGGGTTCGACGAACGGCGGCACCTCCCGGGTAAGGTCGGTCTCCAGGATATCGATGAACAAGATCATGTTGTTGGTGAGCGGCTCGCGCCACGCATACGCGACCTCTTCGGCGTCGCGGCGAAGGCCGAGCTTGAGCAACGTGAGCGCCAAGCCATGGGCAGTCATCGCGTCGCCGCCGTGCGCGAGCGACAGCTTGAACCAATCGAGGGCCGCATCGAATTGACCGCCCCGGTAGGCATACCACGCGAGAAGTCCCGATTGCCCCGGATCGGACGATTGACGCGCAAGCTCCTCCAGCGCCGCCAGGTCGGACGCCTCGACCGCATTCGAGGGATCACTGCGCAAGAAAGCACTTATGCGCGCGCGCGCGATGTCCAGGCGTATGACGTCGAACTCGCTCTTGCCGTCTGTCCCGGTCCCTCCCATCGCGATCAGCTTTTCGGCTTCGGCCATGCGCAGAGTCGCGAGCGCCTTTTGCACCGTCGCCACCCGTTCGGCGGGGTCGGTGCGATTCTCGAGCACGAACCTGTAGAGAGCGGCGGCTTCCGAGGCGCGCTCCGTGTGGACCAGCGCTTCGGCGACGACCCAGAGCAGCTCGACATCCTGGGTCCCGCCGATCAAACCATTGTCACCGGCGAGTTGGGCGACATCGGTCCATCGCCCATTCGCTGCGCGGTCCAATATCGCCGTGCGGATGTCCCTGGCCTTGATCTTGGCGACGAGATCGTCCGAAGGCTGCCAACCGGGCTGGGCCGACTGCCGCTCGGCGATCGCCTTTCGCAACAAGTCCAGATTGCCCGCCTCATAGAGATCCCACAACGGCGCTTCGTCGGGCCCGCTCGGCCTCGCGGTCCAAAGATCCGCCGGTGGCCTCCATTCCGGATGGAGGCGTTCGAGCCGGCGCGTTTCCGCCGCGACGCGATCGCTGCGCTTCTGCCGCGCGTATTCGCGCAGCGCGGTCTCGTCGACCAGGCCGGCCGATGCGACGCTGATGGTCGCCAGCAGCGCGACCCACACCGTGACGCCGATTACGCTCATTCGTGAAGACATGACGGAGCCCTCATGCGAACCGCGACGAGCGACAGCAACTGCAGCGTGGTGGAATAGTAGTTGCCCCCCGGCTGCAGCGATTTCAAATCGGCCGGCCACGGCGTGCCGGACGTCACACAGGCCGCGAGCGCTGGGATTGCGCGGTAGCCCGGTTCGTCGAGCTTGTCGACGGCACGGCCCGTATTCACGTCGAGTGTCGCCATTCCTTGTTTCGACCACGTTGCGAGAAAGGGCTCGTAAATCTCGCGGCCGCCGATACCGCTCCACGCGAGATACAAGGGAATCCTGATGGAATTGAACGCGAAACTCGCAGGAAATCCGTCGGCGGCGTGGGGTGTGCCGCCGTTGAGCGAAATCCAGTCGACGGGAAGATTTTGCTCGCCGAACCGGCTGGCCTCGATCAGGTGCAGACCGCTTCGGCTCAATCCCTCCCAGTCGAACTCGGGCGCCACCAGGCCGAGGCGGGCGAAGGCCGGAAAAATATAATAGGACAGGCTGACGACGGGCCCGTCCGGCCTGTCCTCTGCCGCAAATCCGGCCACCGCCGGCAACAGGACGGCCCCGTTCGCCGATTTCCACAGGACCAGCCGGCGCCCGACTTCCACTGCGAGGCGGCGGCTCGCGACCCGATAGGCATCCTCCGACCACGCCTCGGCCGCCTCTGCCAAAGCCCAGGCGATCAGGATGTCGCCGTCCGCCGCATCGTTGAGATCGGCCACCGCGGGGCGATGATCCGGTTCCCATCGCCACGCCAGCAGCTCGTCGTTGCGCACCGCGAGATTGGCGCGCGTCCAGCCCCAGATCCGGTCGAAGGTGAATCGATCCCGCGCAGCGACCGCGAGCAGAAGACCGTAGCCCTGCCCTTCGCTGTGGCTTACTTGGCTGTTGGCGGTGTCCACCACGCGCCCCGCCTCGGTCACGAATTTCGCCTTGTAGGCCCGCCAGATTTCCTCGTCCGGCAGGGTCCCGGCGAGAGGAGGCGACGGCGTCTCCGTCCCGGGAGACGCGACCGCGTGCGGCATCGATGGCGGCGCGTCTTGCGCAGGGGCCGGCGCCGCCGTCAGGCAGGCGATGCATAGTCCCGTGAGAATGCGCTTCATTGGTTCTTGCGTCCCACATTACGAACGAGGAAGTGCGTCGTCACGGCCAGCGGCAAAGCCAGGAGAAACGCGATAAGGATGAATATCCGGGGATTGAGGGACAGCCACCCGGCCATCATCAGACGCTCGTTGTGTATCGATAACTCCTGCGTCGCGACGTATCGTATGGACTCCGGTTCGCGCCCTGACACCGCGCCGGTCGATTCGTCCAGGACCGACAATCGCCCCGACAGGCGCGACCAGACGCTCGGCTCGACCAGGCACGTCACGGAGCTGTTGAGCGTGGCCGGCGTCGGGCTCGATATGATCGTAACGACGGAGTTGGGATCGCCCTGGCGGGGCCCCTGCGCGACCAGCAGCGAGGCGCCGGAGAGAAGATCCAACGAGGCGGCTCCCGTGGCCGGATCGGCGTCCCAACCGATCAGCCTGCGTACAGTCGCGATCAGGCGCCTGACATTGGCGCTCCCGTAATCGGTTGGAATTGCGCTGGTTACTTCCGTGAGATTCTCGTTGGTTTGCTCTCGCGGCGGATCCGCATCCTGGGTGTTCCGCCGGTCTGCTACGCACGCATCGGGCCAATCGCCTTCGTATGCGCGCCTTCGCAAGGCACCGAGCGAGATCGGTGACCGGGCAGCCGGCGGCCGCTCGGCCGACGCGGACCAGGCCTGCCGGACCACATCGGGGTCGAGTTGTGCCTCCCGCATGCTCGCCGGATCGAGCGCGCGCGCCGGCGCAACGACGAGAAGATCGCCCGATTTACCGGCTGGCTGTTTCGTGGTGAACGAAAACGAAATCTGCCGGCCCGCCGCCAGGCCGAGGCGCGCCATGACCGTCAGTGCCGCACCCAGCGTCGCCCGATCCGGTGTCGGAACGGCCAGCGTCATTTTTCCATCGGAGACGGCGAACGGGAAACCGCCGCTCGCCGTCATTGCCAGATCGGGAAGGCGGCCGACGCGTGCCAGAGAGGGAAACGTGACCTTGCTCGCGGCGTTCAACCACACCCGCGCGCGGCGGGCTGCATTCGCCGCGCTATCGCAATCGACGCCTGAAAGGTCGGGGGCGTTCACTCGCATTTCGATCCGGTTTTCCCCGGGGCGGAACGCGCTCAGCGGCAGGAAGTGCCGCTTGTGGCGAAAACTCTCGCCTCTTGCGGAACTGAGCTGGACGCTGCCCTCATTGTGCCCGTTCACCTCGACGATGATTTGTGCGTCAGCGCCCAAACCGGCGGCATATCCGCCGGATAAATCCAGCGAGGCCCTGTCGTAGTCCGCAGCCAAGAAATCGGTCGGCAATGCGGCACGAAAGCCCAGGCGCAAGGTGCGGCCGATGAGTTCCTGATTTTCGATGCCGAGGTCGCCGAAGGTGAGGGTTTGGCCATAGGCGCCGATCTGATGACCGCTCGCACCCTCGAGGGTCTTCAATCCCTCGGCGCTGCCGGCGGGAGAGACGATTCCCAGCTTCGCGATCGCGATGTCGAGTTCGGCGTCCGATCGGCCCGTGACCACGATCATAGGCCGACGATTGTCGACGCCGGGAATGATGGCGACGGTCGGCCCGGTGATCTTGTCCAAAGTCGCGCGATCGATCCTTCCAGCAATGTCCGTGACCGTGCCGAGAACGAGATCGAGGCCGTCCTCGCCGGAACTCTCGAACTCCACCACCGGCTGGGCGAACCGCCCCGCCAGCGCGATCCCCTGAACGGCGCGGCCGAGCCGTTCCACGGCCTCGGCGGTCAGCAGGCGTTTGCCGTCGAGCACGATGCCGATCGGCACGGCACCATCGGGGCGAGGTCCGATCGCGGCGATGTCAGCGAGGTCGGGAAGGCCGCTTGCATCATCCGCGAACATGAAACCCGTCTCGGCGGGATCGACGCGGGTCCATAATTCCTCCGCTGCGTCTACCGAGCAATCGACCCGGTGCCGGTGATGCGCGGCGATCCCGACGGAATTCCACCCCTCATGGAGCATGCCTGCGGGAATGTCGAATTCGGTGACCCGCAAGCTGTACGCGGCCCCCACGGGTGCGGTCTTGACGCTTACGCCGTTCACGGACACCGCAACCGTCCCGCTCTCCGGCAAGACCGAAACCGAGGACAGCGTACCGAGGCGAAAGCGCGCCTGGGCTTCCGCCTGCTTGCGCGTCACGTAGACCGGAGCCGCGACGCTCGCCTCCTCGCCCCAAAGGCGCGTACCGTCGGATAAGGGCGGCAGGCGCCGAAGCAGCGATGCTTTCGATTGCTGGGGCATGGCGGCTGCGGCCGCCGTCGGTGTCGAGGGGCGGTCTGCCGCTCGTTGCACCTCAGCGCTCCCGGCCGGCCCGACGCCGGCGCCCATCGCCGAAACGACCGCCGCAAACAACAAAGCGATCAAGACATGGTGCATTTCAATTCCCCGCAGTACGTCCGTAGTCCTGCCATTGCCTGCTACGCGCATCGGGATGACCTCGGGTCATCATGCCCTCGGAAACAGCAAGGGATCCGCGTATCCAAAGCCTGGGATCGACGGCCTCATGAGACCCCCGAGGGTATCGACCGTCGCATCGGCGTCGTCCCCCGACGCTTCGGGAGAAATGGATGGTGATTCCACCGGCAGCGGCGCGAAACCCCCGACACCAGGTTCGGCCCGCGAACCGACCGGATTGGCGCCCGTCCGGATTGCAGCTCTCATCGGCGGGATAGCCTTTGTAAGGTGAGCGGCATCAGGCAGACGCTTGCGTGCGAACAAATAATAGAAGGCCCTGACCGGCTCGCATGCACTCCATCGCAGGAACACCATCGTCCCGCGAAGGATGCCCATATGCTTCCGGCGCCCGGTCAGAAACTTCGCCAGCGCTTGGGCATCGCCATATATGAGATCGGCGAGCACCAGGTAGGCGACGGGCGAGAGAGCGGCGAATTTCAGGCCGATGATTACGGCATTGCCGTCCCGTTCCGCGCGCGTCCGAATGACGTCGAGCGTTTGCATTTCGGTGTGGCCGTCGGCGCGGCGGATCGTCAATCGACCGCGGGCGTTTCCGGCATGCAATGAGCTCCCGATGAACCCGGCCGCGGGGACTCGAATTGCGCACCCGCCCGCAGACACGTTGTCGATCGCGGCTTCCGCGATGTAGCCGTCGAAGCAAACCCTGCCGCGCCGCGCCACGGCGAGGCGGGGATGCCGGCGAAGCTCACGTCTCTCGGCGACCACGCCGAGAGACGCCGCGGCGATGCACAGATTGAAGAGCGCCCATAGCCCCACGACCAGCATGACATTCGTCACGCCGGGTTCGAATGCGTATCGCCACGCGGCGGTGACGACTCCGAGCAGAAGGACGACGAACCCGGCAATGAACGGCCAAGCCATTCCCGACAGATGGTCGTTCTCGAGCGAGAGCCCTTTTGCAGTCACGTTGAAGGTCGGCTTGCCGGGCGACGCGACCACCGCGACGATGGCTTTGACCAGGTAAACGCCCTGCACGTATTCATAGAGCTCGGACATCCAGGGCCAGCGAACGTGTCCGTAAAGATGATTTTGGATCAACGTGTTCGCGACGACATAGGTCGCAGCATAGGCGACCGATTCCTCCACCGTCGAAACGAAGAGCTTCACGTCGAAGAAAATATGAAGCAGCGGGGCGAACATGAAAATCATGCGCGGCATCGGAAAGAACCAGAAAGTCATGCTCGAAAGGTAGGCGAACCGCTGGATCACCTTGAGGCCGGGCTTGAACGCGGGGTTCTTCAGCAGGAAGAGCTGGAACATTCCCTGGCACCAGCGCGATCGCTGGCCGATGAAGGCCTCGAACGTCTCGGGCTGCAAGCCGGCGGTCAGCGGCTTATCCACATAGATGCTGGTCCAGCCGGCGCGATGCAATTCGAACGCCGTCTCGCAATCCTCGGTGACGGTGATGCCGGAGAAGCCGTTCGTCGTCTCAAGCGCCGATCTGCGCAGCAGCGCCGCCGAGCCGCAAAAGAACGAGCCGTTCCATTTGTCCAGGCCGCGCTGGGTGACCGAATAGAACATCTCGTTCTCGGACGGCATGCGGTCGAAGGTGCGCAGATTCCGCTCGATCGGATCACGGTTCAAGAACACGTGCGGGGTCTGCACGAGGAAAAGCTTCGGATCGCCCGAAAAATGCCCGATCGTTTCGCGCAGGAACGATCGGAACGGCACATGATCGGCGTCGAACACCACCACGATCGGGGCCACCGAGTGCGCCAGCCCGTTGTTCAGGTTTCCGGCTTTGGCATGCTCGTTGCGCGGCCGGGTGAGGTAGTCCGCTCCCAGCTCCGCGCATAATTTCTGCAGCGCCGACCTTCGGGATCGTGCTCGCCCGGCCTTGGCCGGATCGGGATCGGCGCATTTCTGGTCGGTTCCTCCGTCGTCGAGGAGCCAGACCTTCAATTTATCGGGCGGGTAGTCCATCGAACGCGCGGCGGCGATGGTCATCGCGAGAATGGTGGGATCTTCGTCATAGCTCGGAATGAAGACGTCGACGTCCGGCAGCTGCGCATCCGGCACGCAGGGAGCATCGCCGCGCTCGAGCGGATCGGCGTTGATGATCAGGCTGACGGCGAGCACGAATGCACAGTAAAGCTCCGCCAAAGCCAGCAATGTGCCGAAGGTGAAGTCCACGATATCGTCGGCGTCCGGGAGCGACTGGGTCGCCCGCCAGTACACGTAACGCAGGACGATGAAGGAGCCCAACGCCAAGAAGGTCCATCGCATGTAGGGCCCGCTCCCGAACCTGCGTACCAGGACCATCGCGAGGATCACGGCTGTGGCGAGCCCGAGTTGGGCGCCGACCCCCACCGGCTGCCAGAGAAACGCGAATGCAATCGCGCCGCAAATGATCCAGGCGGCCCAGCGCGCGCCCGAGGCGAGGTTGGACGTTCGAGCGGATTTCGCGCGCGACCATGGCGCCGCGACGCCGGCCGGAAAGGTTCGGGCGGCTTCGAACGCGAGCGTCGTAGGATCGATCTGGCTCATCGCATTTTCCCGTCAGAAGCCCGCCCGGAGTTCGAGCGTTCCGAAATATCCATCCTTGTACCCACGATCCCACACGTAACCGCCCGCGACACCCACTTGGAGCGCGCCGACCTGGACGCCGGAGAAATGCGCGCCGAGGCGGGTTTGGCCGTAGTAATCGTCGCCGAGAAACGTCAATTCGGGGCCCAGATATCCGAGACCGAAGACGGAGTAGCCGGCTCGAAAGCGCGCGTAATAGGCGTCGTAAGCGGTGGAATACGACGCGTAGGTGGACAGCATGGTTTGATCGGTCGGACGCAGGTACGCATCGATGGCTGCTTTGAATCCGACCCTGGTGCCGAGCGCGGTGTTCACCGGATCGGTCGCCGGAATTGTATTCTCGCGCACGTCTACACCGAGATAGGCCGCCAGCGTCGCGTTGTTCCAAACCGCCTGGTAGCCTGCGAGAGCGCCGCCCTCGTACTGCTTGCCTCGCTCGGAGGCATCGATGTCCGCCTGCTGGTAGCCGTAGGTTCCGGCCAAGCCCTCCAGCTTCAATCGAAACCCGCTCTGCTGGAGCGTACCTCCACCGACGGCAATGGTGGCGGCGGCATAGCCGAAAGGAGTCTGGTTGGAGGTAGCTGTCGCGGATGCATCGATTGCGACGATCCACTGGTTTGGGGGGACGACGTTGGTCGCCCCGGTATACCATTGGTCCGCGAGCGCCGAGCTGCAATAGAAAAGCCCCAGCAGACAAGCAGCGCCGCGAGACAGATCACGTCCGGTCGCTGCGGTGCCGGCCGGGCGCAACGCGTGTACAAACGACAACATCATGGAATCCCGTCGTTGAAGGCTTCCGGAGCGATCGACGTGGAAGGTTCCGCTACTCAACCGTTTGTTAAGCCCCGTTGTTGAAACAACGCTTAAGGAAGGTGGTAAACGGACGATAAAGTCGCGTGCCGCAGGCATCGCCGAGAGGTCGGCGCGACCCTCGCGGCCGAAATTCGCTCGTGATTCGAGCGCAAGTGGCGGCCTCCGGCACCGAAATGATTTTCGAATTGCAAACCGACCTGCAATCGTTTTATCGAATGCGTTAAGCATCGCCGACTGCAGTCAGCCGCAACGCCAGGCACGCCCATCAACGAGACGCTCGTGCGCGATCTCGCCGGCGGCGGATTCATCGCACACCAGCGCAACGCCGTGCTGGTCGGCGGCACCGGTACTGGCAGGACCCATTTTGCCATTGCCTTCGCCGCGACGGCGATCATGCGCAAACCCGCGCTTAAAGCGTAGAAGGGTAGGGTCCCTCTTGGAC
>Ga0302324_100017984_pt1 | contig 13975 bp, 24 predicted proteins | sample Palsa_T0_1_FD_201949 | JGI IMG/M metagenome (GOLD analysis project Ga0302324, IMG submission 201949) | Peat permafrost microbial communities from Stordalen Mire near Abisko, Sweden - Palsa_T0_1 | ecosystem: Environmental > Terrestrial > Soil > Palsa > Peat permafrost | place: Sweden: Abisko... | reverse complement strand
ACCGTCGGCCAGCTCTCCAACGTCGACAACAACACCATCCGCATCGGCAAGGCCGGCAAGTCGCGCTGGCTGGGCATTCGCCCGACCGTCCGCGGCTTGGCCATGAATCCCGTCGACCATCCGCACGGCGGCGGCGAAGGCAAGTCGGGGCAGGGGAACCCGCACCCGGTTTCGCCGTGGGGCCAGAAATCCAAGGGCCTCAAGACTCGCAACAACCGTCGCACCGACAAGTTCATCGTCAAGCGACGCCCGAAGGGGAAGAGGTAGACCATGGGACGCTCCGTCAAGAAGGGCCCGTTCGTGGACGGCTATCTGGCCAAGAAGGTCGACGCCATGAACCAGCAGAATCAGAAGAAGGTCATCAAGACCTGGTCGCGGCGCAGCACCGTGCTCCCCGAGTTCGTGGGCCACACCTTCGCGGTGCACAACGGCCGCAAGTTCGTGCCGGTGTTCATCACCGAGAACATGGTCGGCCACAAGCTGGGCGAGTTTTCACCCACCCGTACCTTCCACGGCCACACCTCCGACAAGAAGGTCAAGGCCGGTCCCGGCGCTCCCGCTTCCGCTCCCGCCGCGGCGGCAGCTCCCGCGGCCAAGGCTTAAGGAGAGACCATGGCTCAGAGCACTGCCAAACTGCGTCACCTGCGCATCGCTCCGCGGAAGGTTCGCATCGTGGCCGATCTCATCCGGGGACAGCCGGTGGGAGCGGCCCTCAACGTCCTGAGGTTCACCACCAAGGCCGCCGCCAAGCCCCTCGCCAAGCTGCTGCGCTCGGCCCTGGCCAATGCCGAGCAGGGCGACAAGAATCTCGACGTCGACCAGATGGTGATACGGCACATCAGCGTCGACCAGGGCCCGACGCTGCGGCGCTTCATGCCACGCGCGCAGGGACGCGCCAGCCGCATCAACAAGAAGACCAGCCACATCCAAGTCACCCTCGAGAACCGGCCGGCGCGTTAGCCCGAAGCCAAGGAGAGAAACGTGGGTCAAAAAGTCAATCCGATCGGGCTGCGCCTCGGCATCATCAAGACCTGGGACAGCCGCTGGTACGAAGAGAAGAACTACGCCAAGTGGCTGCACGAGGACATCCATCTCCGCGAATACATCAAGGAGAAGCTCGGCCACGCCGGCATTTCCAAGATCGAGATCGAGCGGGCCGCCAACCGCGTCAAGGTCAACGTCCACACCGCCCGCCCCGGAATCGTCATCGGCAAGCGCGGTGCGGGCATCGAGACCATCAAGAAGGACTTGCAGCGCTTCACCCAGAACGAGGTCTCGCTCAACATCGTCGAGGTCCGCAAGGCCGAGACCGACGCGCAGCTGGTGGCCGAGAACATCGCCACCCAGCTCGAGCGCCGCATCGCCTTCCGCCGGGCCATGAAGAAAGCCGTCACCACCGCCCTCAAGTTCGGAGCCAAGGGCATCCGGGTGGCCTGCTCGGGGCGCCTGGGCGGCGCCGAGATGGCGCGCTACGAGTGGTACCGCGAGGGGCGCGTGCCGCTGCATACCCTGCGGGCCGACATCGACTACGGCTTCGCCGAGGCCAAGACCACCTACGGGAAGATCGGCTGCAAGGTCTGGATCTTCCGCGGCGAGGTGCTGCCGAAAGCTGCCGCCGCCCGAGCCCCCCGGGCTTAAGCGACCCTAAGGAGAGACAATGCTGCAACCAGCACGCACAAAATGGCGGAAGCAACAGAAGGGCCGGATGCGGGGCAAGGCCCATCGCGGCAGCTCTCTGGCCTTCGGCGACTACGGCCTCAAGGCCATGGAGTGCGGTCGCTTGACCTCGCGCCAGATCGAAGCCGGCCGTATTGCGATGACCCGCTTCATCAAGCGCGGCGGCAAGGTCTGGATCCGGGTCTTCCCCGACAAGCCCATCACCAAGAAGCCGGCCGAAACCCGCATGGGCCACGGCAAGGGCAACGTCGAGGAGTGGGTGGCCGTCGTTCGACCGGGGCGAATTCTCTACGAGATGGAAGGCGTCAGCGACGAGATCGCCCGCAAAGCCTTTCGGCTCGCTTCCTTCAAGATGCCGATCACCACCGAGGTCGTTCACCGCGGCGCCCAGGCGCTCTGATCGCCGCTCCCGAGGGAACCCATGGCCACCGCCAACGAACTACGTGAAATGAAGCCGGAGGAGCTCGGTCGCATGCTGACCGAGCAGCGCGAGGCGCTCTTCAACCTGCGGCTCAAGCTTCGCACCGGACACCTCGAGAACACCGCCTCCCTGGGTGCCGCCCGGCGGGAGATTGCCCGGCTGACGACTGTGCTGCATGAAGCCCAGCTTGGAATCGACCACCCGGCGAAATCGGCCCAGGCCGGCCAGCCTCACGCGGCGGCCGCGAAGCCCAAGCGCAAGCCCGCAGCCAAGCACGCCCACCAGACCAAGCACGCTCATCAGGCCAAGGCGAAGACCAAAGCCGGCCACAAGCCCAAACCCGGCAAGAAGAGCAAAGCCGCCAAGACGAGACGAAAGTAAGCGAGGAACGCCATGGCCGAGACGACAACCCCAGCCGAAACCCCATCTTCCACCACACCGCATGGCGGCCGCGGTCGACCCAAGACCCGGGTCGGCGTGGTCACCAGCAACAAGATGCAGAAGACCGTGGTGGTCCGCGTCGAGCGGCGAGTGCAGCACGCCCGCTACGGCAAGTACGTGGTGCGGCACGTCAGCTACAAGGCGCACGACGAGGGCAGCCAGCTTCAAATCGGCGACCGGGTTCGAATCGCCGAGACCCGCCCGATCTCAAAAGACAAGCGCTGGCGAGTGGTGGAAACGCTCGAGAAGGCGCCTCAGGTCTGACCCCGAAAGGCAAGCCATGATCCAACAACAGACCATCCTCGACATCGCCGACAACTCCGGCGCCAAGTCCGTCATGTGCATCAAGGTGCTCGGCGGAACCAAGCGCAAGTACGCCTCCATCGGCGACGTGATCGTGGTGTCGATCAAGGAGGCCATCCCGAACGCCAAGGTCAAGAAGGGCGAAGTCGCCAAGGCAGTCATCGTGCGAACCGCGCGCGAGATCAGTCGCGCGGACGGGAGTTACATCAAGTTCGATGGAAATTCGGCGGTCTTGATCAACAAGGACCTCGAGCCGATTGGCACCCGCATCTTTGGTCCGGTGGCCCGCGAGCTACGCGCCAAGAAATTCATGAAGATCATCTCGTTGGCTCCGGAGGTGCTGTGATGGCAGCCCACGTTCGCAAGGACGACCTGGTTCAGGTGCTGAGCGGCAAGGAACGCGGCAAGAGCGGCAAGGTGCTCGAGGTCCTCACCAAGGCCGGCCGGGCGCGGGTCGAGAAGCTGATGATGGTGAAGCGCCATCTCAAGCGCGGCCGCAGCACCAAGGCTCCCCAGGGCGGAATCATCGACGAAGTCGGCACCATCAACCTCTCGAACTTGATGTTGGTGTGCCCGAAGTGCAATAAACCCACCCGCACGGGTCGTCGCGAGCTGCCCAATGGGCGCCGGGCCCGATTCTGCAAGCGATGCAGTCAGGTCGTGGACTAGCAACATGAGATCAGGCGTCGCAAGACGTCTGAAGCTCGGAGGCAATCATGGCGAAGTCGGAAGAAACCCAGCCCAAGAAGGCGACCCCGGAGCCGGCGCAGAAGGCCGAGAAGAAAGCTCCCGCCACGCCAGGCAAGAAGGCCAGAGGCCAGAAGGCCGAGGCCTTTGCGACCGTCGAGGTGTCCAAGGCCCGCGGCGCGAACACGGCGCGCCTGTGGCTGCGCTTCCACAAGGAGCTCGTGCCGGCTCTGATGAAGGACTTCAAGTTCACGAACCCCATGCAGGTGCCGCGGCTGCACAAGATCGTGATCAACATGGGGCTCGGCGAAGCCATCTCCAACAACAAGCTCATCGAGGCCGCGGTCAGCCAGATGGCGGCCATCACCGGACAGAAGCCGGTCGTGACGCGCTCGCGCAAGGCCATCGCGAACTTCAAGCTGCGTGAGAACCAGGCCATCGGCGTGATGGTGACGCTGCGGCGCGATCGCATGTACGAGTTCTTCGACCGCCTGGTCACGGTGGCCATGCCGCGCGTGCGCGACTTCAAGGGCGTCTCGGCCAAGGCCTTCGACGGCAAGGGCAACTACACGCTCGGGCTGCGCGAACAGATCATCTTTCCGGAAGTGAACTACGACGAGGTCGAGAAGATCAAAGGGCTCAACATCTCGATCGTCACCACCGCGCGAAGCGACGAGGAAGGGCGGGCCCTGCTGCGCTACCTCGGCATGCCCTTCCGCAACTAGCAAGGAATCCCATGGCCAAGACCTCGAAGATCGTTCAAGCGAAGCGCAAACAGAAGTTCAAGGTGCGCAACTACAACCGCTGCCCGCTGTGCGGGAGACCGCGCGCCTTCCTTCGCAAGTTTCAGATGTGCCGCATCTGTTTCCGGCATCGCGCCCTGCGCGGCGAGGTGACCGGTGTCATCAAGTCGAGCTGGTAAGGAGCAATCGCAATGAGCATGACCGACCCCATCAGCGACATGTTGACCCGCCTACGGAACGCTTCGTCGGCCGGGCACGACAAGGTCGTGATCCCGATGAGCTCCATCAAGGCCAAGCTGGCCGAGGTCCTCAAGGCCGAGGGCTTCATCAAGGACTTCATCCTCCACAAGGATCCGGTTCAGGGCAGCATGACGCTGGTGCTGCGCTACAGCCAGACCAAGGAGCCGGCCATCACCGGCATCAAGCGGCAAAGCAAGCCCGGTCTGCGGCGCTACACCAACAAGCGTGAGATCCCCGAGGTCCTGAATGGACTCGGCATCGCCATCCTGTCCACCTCGCAGGGGGTCCTGGTCGACCGCGACGCCAAGGCCAAGGGTCTGGGCGGCGAGCTGCTCTGCACGGTCTGGTAAACAGCGAAAGAGAAAAAAGGAATCTCCAGAATGTCTCGCATTGGAAAACAGCCGGTCCAGATTCCCGACAAGGTCAAGGTGGCCTTGAACGGGATGGTCTTGAAGTTCGAGGGTCCCAAAGGCAAGAACGAGCTGACCGTCCATCCCTCGCTCAAGGTCTCGGTGGAGGGTAAGCAGGTCCACATCGGGCGCGAAGACGACTCGCGCCAGTCCCGTTCCTTGCACGGCCTCACCCGCTCGCTGGTCGCCAACATGGTCTACGGAGTCGCCACCGGCTACCAGCGGGTGCTCGAGATCAGCGGCGTCGGTTTCAAAGCCGAGGTGCGGGGCAAGGACATCAACTTCGCGATCGGCTACTCGCATCCGGTGATCTTTCCGTTGCCGGCCGGTGTCACCGCCGAATGGAAAGAGAACAAGGCCGGCGACAAACAGGGTGACCTCTTCCTGCGCGGCCACGACAAGGATGTGCTGGGTCGGGTGGCCGCCAAGGTGCGGGCCATTCGGCCCCCCGAGCCCTACAAGGGCAAGGGCATCAAGTACGCCGAGGAAACCATTCGCCGGAAGGTCGGCAAGACCGGCGCCGCCTAGCCGCGGGTCTGGCCGGCGGTGAGCGGAAGCTCTTCCGCCGGCACACTGAGGAGAGCTACCATGATTGGAATCGACAAGACTGAAAAGCGCGCCCGCCGCAAGCACTCCATCCGGCTGAAGCTGGTCGGCTCAACCGAGCGACCGAGGCTCTCGGTGTACCGGTCGCTCAAGCACATCTACGCCCAGGTGGTCGACGACACCAACGGCACCACGCTGGCGGCGGCTTCCACGCTCACGGCGGCCGTGAAAGATCAGCCCAAAGGCAAGGGCAAGACCGCGGTTGCAAAGCGGGTGGGTGAGGAGCTGGCCAAGATCTGCCTGGCCAAGAACATCGACAAGGTCGTCTTCGACCGCAACGGATTCGATTATCACGGCCGCGTGGCCGCGGTGGCGCAAGCCGCCCGCGACGCCGGCCTCAAATTCTAACCTAAGGAATCGAGAGATCATGGCGAACAACCAGCAGAACGACCTCGACCTCACCGACCGGGTGGTCCACATCAACCGCGTCGCCAAGGTCGTGAAGGGCGGCCGGAGATTCAGCTTCTCGGCGCTCATCGTGGTCGGGGACGGCAACGGGCGGGTCGGGGTCGGACTCGGGAAGGCCAACGAGGTGCCGGAGGCGATTCGCAAGGGTGGCGAGCAGGCCAAGAAGAACATCTTCGAGGTCCCGCTCTCGGGGTCGACCATTCCGCACGCCGTGATCGGTCACTTCGGCGCGGGACAGGTGCTGCTGAAGCCGGCCGGCGAGGGAACCGGCGTCATCGCCGGGGGGCCGGTGCGCGCTGTGCTGGAAGCCGTCGGCATCCGCAACGTGCTCTCCAAGAGCCAGGGGTCGCGCAATCCGCACAACGTCATCCGGGCCACCGTCGACGGTTTGAAGCAGATGCGAAGCCCCGAACAACACGCGCGCCTGCGCGGCAAGGAGCTCCACGAGATCCTGCCCGCGCGGCCGAACTAGGTCATTGGAGAAACCATGTCGGCTCTTGAAGTGACATTGCGACGCAGTTGGGCCGGCTCACCCGAGCGGCAGCGCAGCACCGTGAAGGGGCTGGGGCTCAACAAGATCAACGACGTCCGGGTCGTCCCGGATACCGCGGCCACCTTGGGGATGATCAACAAGGTGAGCCACCTCGTGACCTACCGGAGGCTCGAGCAGGACTATCAACCGACCGGCCGCCGGCACACCAAAGGGAAGAAGACCCCATGAAACTCTCCCACCTTCAAGCGCCGCGCGGCTCTTCCGAGAAACGCAAGCGCGTCGGGCGCGGCCAGGGCTCGGGCCTCGGCAAGACCGCCGGGCGCGGCGGCAAGGGACAGAAGGCTCGCAGCGGCAACATGCACTTCGAAGGTTTCGAAGGCGGGCAGATGCCGTTGCAGCGCCGCCTGCCCAAGGTCGGCTTCAAGAACCCCTTCCGCAAGAGCTTCGTGGCCATCAACGTCGGGGCTCTGGCTCCCTTCGCGGCCGGCCAGACCGTTGACCTGGCCGGGCTGCGCCAGATCGGCCTCTTGCGTCAGGAGCTGGACGGCGTCAAGATTCTCGGCGGCGGTGAGCTCAACCATGCCTTGACGGTCAAGGCCCACCGGTTCAGCGCCAGCGCCAAGGAGAAGATCGAGAAGGCCGGCGGCAAGGCCGAGGTCATCTGACTGTGATGCGTCGTACGCAACGCATGCTTGGCGAGGGATACTGAGTTGGGGACGCTGGCCAACATCTTCAAGATTCCAGAGCTACGGCGGCGCCTGCTTTTCACGGTAGGCATGCTCGCGGTCTACCGGGTCGGTGTGTTCATCACCAGCCCGGGTGTCAACCGCGAGGCCATGCAGGAGCTCATCAAGTCGGGCGGCCTGTTCGGGATGTTCAATCTGTTCTCGGGCGGCGCCCTGGAGCAGTTCTCGATCTTCGCGCTCGGGATCATGCCGTACATCTCGGCCTCGATCATCCTGCAGTTGCTCACGGTGGTCATTCCGTCGCTGGAGCGGCTCCAGAAGCAGGGCGGGGAGCAAGGGCGCCAGAAGATCAACCAATACACGCGCTACGGCAACCTGGTGCTCTCGATCGCCCAGGGGTACTTCATCACCCGCGGCCTCGAGAACCCCGAGTTCGCCCGCAAGACGGCGGGGGTGGCGCTGCAGATCGTGAACCACCCCGGCCTGGGGTTCGAGGTCACGACCGTCCTCACCCTGGCGGCGGGCTCGACCTTCGTGATGTGGCTCGGTGAACAGGTCACCGAGCGCGGCATCGGAAACGGCATCTCGCTCATCATCTTCGCCGGCATTGTGGCTCGCATTCCAAGCGCCATCGCCTCGACCATCGCCATGTACCAGCACAACCAGATCGACGAGTTCACGATCGCGTTGCTGGTCGGAGTGATGCTGGCGGTCGTGGCGGCGGTGGTCTTCATGGAGACCGGTCAGCGGCGTATTCCAGTCCAGTACGCCAAGCGCGTCGAGGGGCAGAAGATGTACGGCGGTCAGTCGACCCACCTCCCGCTCAAGTTCAACGTCTCGGGCGTGATGCCCCCCATCTTCGCCTCGTCGATTCTGCTGTTCCCCACCACGGTGGCCAGCTGGTTTCCGTTCCTGTCGTCCTTCAGCCAGCACATGAACCGGGCCGACTGGCTCTACAACTCGCTCTACGTCGCGCTTTGCATCTTCTTCACCTACTTCTACACGGCGATTGCCTTCAATCCGATCGACGTCGCCGACAACCTCAAGAAGAACGGCGGCTACATCCCGGGCATCCGGCCCGGCAAGAAGACCGCCGAGTACATCGACCACGTCCTGTCCCGCATCACCTTCGGGGCGGCCCTCTACCTTTCCGCAATCTGTGTGCTTCCGAACCTTCTGCAGGCCCAGGGTTTCACCAGCTTTCGGTTCGGCGGCACCGCCCTGCTGATCGTAGTGGGCGTCGCGCTCGACACCGTCCAGCAAATCGAGGCCCACCTCATCACCCGACACTACGAGGGCTTCATCAATCGGCGCGGGCCACGCATTCGCCGCCGGCCGGCTGGCGACGCCGCCGCGTAATGCTGAACCTCATCCTGCTCGGACCGCCCGGGGCGGGGAAGGGCACCCAGGGCAAGCGGCTGGCCGAGCGACTCAGCATTCCCCAGATCTCCACCGGCGACATCCTGCGGCAGGCGGTCAAGGCCGGGAGCGAGCTGGGCCTCAAGGCCAAGGGGTTCATGGACGGCGGGCAGCTGGTGCCTGACGATCTGGTCCTCAGCATGGTCGAGGCGCGCCTGCGCAACGCGGACACGACGGCCGGCTTCATCCTGGATGGGTTCCCGCGCACCATTCCCCAGGCACAAGCGTTGCAGTCGATGCTGGCCCGGCATGGCTGGAAGCTCACGCGGGTGATCGATCTCAATGTCGACGAGGACACCGTGGTCGAGCGCAACACGGGCCGCTGGGTCTGCCCCAAAGACGGGACCGTCTACCAGGTCCGCTCGGCGCCACCCAAGCGCGCCGGCTTCTGCGACCTCTGCGGGACCGCGCTCATCCAGCGCACCGACGATCAGGAGCCCCAGATTCGCGCCCGGCTCCGGGAGTTCAACGAGAAGACGGGTCCCCTGAGGGCCTTCTATGGCGAGCAGGGCATGCTCCTCGCGATCGACGCCGCCCATCCGCCCAACGAGGTCCAGCGAGAGATCGCGGCGGGACTGGGGCTCGCATGAGCGGGGTGGTCGATCTCAAGAGCCGCGATCAGCTCGACACCATGCGGCGAGCAGGCCTCATCGTCTGGGAGATTCTCCAAGAAATGGCCGTGGCCGCCCAGCCCGGCGCCACCACCCTGGAGATCGACCGCCTGGCCGAGCTGCGCACCCGGGAGAAGGGTGCCTTGCCAGCCTTCAAGGGCTACAAGGGCTTCCCGGCCAGCGTGTGCATTTCCCTCAACCAGGAGGTCGTGCACGGCATCCCCAGCAAGAAGCGCGTCCTGCGCCAGGGCGATCTGGTCAAGCTCGATTTCGGGGTGGTCGTCGACGGCTTGTTCGCGGATTCCGCCATCACGGTCCCGGTCGGGCCGATCGCACCCGAGGCGCAGCGCCTGGTCGACGTGACCCGCGAGTCGATGCATCGCGGAATCGCGAAGATGACCGCCGAGCATCGCTTGCACGACATCGGCCATGCCGTGCAAGCCTACGTCGAAGAAGCCGATTTCTCGGTGGTGCGCGACTTCGTCGGTCACGGAATCGGCCATCGCTTGCACGAGGATCCCCAGCTTCCCAACTATGGCGCCGAGGGCACCGGCCTGCGCCTCAAGGCCGGCATGGTGCTGGCCATCGAACCGATGGTCAACGCCGGTACCTGGGAGGTGGAGGTCCTGGCCGACGGCTGGACGGCGGTCACCGCCGACGGGCGATTGTCGGCGCATTTCGAGCACACCGTCGCGATCGGCCCCAACGGCCCCGAGATCCTCACGCTCCCGGCAGGGGTGCCACCCGGAAACGAGGGAATCAGGGCGGGGTGACCGCCGCGGCCTTCCAAGGCCTTGGCGCCACACTTGAATTGCGTATTTCGAACCATTATGTTAAACGCTCCGTTTCCCAGTTCGGTGAGTTGCGCTTCGCATTCGCCGACCAGGCCTCTCAACCGTTTGACGAAAGTGAGCTCATGAAGGTTCGAGCTTCAGTGAAGAAGATTTGTGACAAGTGCTCGGTGATCAGGCGCAAGGGCGTCGTCCGGGTGATCTGTTCGGCCAACAAGCGACACAAGCAGCGGCAAGGCTAACCCCCCGCCGAGATTAGGGAGTCCAGAGTGGCACGAATCGCAGGCGTCGATCTTCCTCGCGAAAAACGCATCGAGGTCGCCCTTCAGTACATCTACGGAATCGGCAAGACGACCGCCAAGAAGCTCTTGGCCCAGACCGGCGTTAGCCCCGACATCCGGACCAAGGACCTCAGCGAGGAAGATACCCGCAAGCTGCGGGATGCCATCGAGCAGGGCCTGAAGGTCGAGGGCGATCTGCGCCGCGAAGTCTCGATGAGCATCAAACGACTCATGGACCTCGGCTGCTACCGGGGGCTTCGTCACCGCAAGGGGTTGCCGGTGCGCGGTCAACGAACCCATACCAACGCCCGCACCCGCAAGGGACCCAAGCGCGGCATCGTGCGTCGGCCGGCCGCCATGGCGCCGGCGGGCAAGTAAGGAACCTCAATGGCTGAAGAGACCAAGACTCAGGCTCCGGCGCCTGTCGACGCTGCCGCCCCCGCGGCGAGCCCCGAGGCCGCCAAGAAGAAGAAGTCGAAGAAGAACATCCTCAACGGCATCGTTCACGTTCAGGCCACCTTCAACAACACGCTCATCACCATCACCGACGCGGGCGGGAACGTGCTCTCCTGGTCGAGCGCCGGCGCGCGCGGCTTCAAGGGCAGCCGCAAGAGCACGCCCTTCGCGGCCCAGGTCGCGGCGGGCGATGCGGCCGCCAAGGCCATGGAGCACGGGCTCAAGAACGTCACCATCCGGGTCAGCGGCCCGGGAGCCGGCCGTGAATCGGCGCTGCGAGCCATCGCCTCGTCGGGACTGAAGGTCTCCGAGATTCGCGACGTCACCCCCATTCCACACAACGGTTGCCGGCCTCCCAAGCGCCGGCGAGTTTGAGAGGAGAGTAGATTGGCGCGCTACACCGGATCATCCTGCCGCATCTGTCGCCGCGAGAACCTCAAGATGTATTTGAAGGGGGAGCGCTGCTACACCGACAAGTGCGCCATCGAACGCCGCCCTTATCCGCCGGGACAGCACGGCCAAGGGCGCTCCAAATTCTCCGAGTACGGCGTCCAGTTGCGCGAGAAGCAGAAGGTCAAGCGCATGTACGGCCTGCTCGAGAATCAATTTCGCGGCTACTACCACCACGCCTCGGCCCAGAAGGGGAAGACCGGGGAAAACCTCCTCCAGGCCCTCGAGCTCCGGCTCGACAACGTGGTCTTCCGGCTGGGGTTCGCCGACACCCGCAACGAGGCCCGCCAGCTGGTGCGGCACGGCCACGTCACGGTCAACGGCAAGTCGGTCAACATTCCCTCCTTTTCGGTGCGACCCCAGCAGGCCATCGAGATTCGCGAGAAGAGCCGCAAGGTGGTGCGCATCAGCGAGGCGCTCGAGGCAGTCGATCGCCGCGGTGTTCCCCCCTGGCTCGAGCTCGACAAGAAAGCCTTCAAGGGCACGGTCAAACAGAGCCCGGCCCGTGAGGATCTGACGATGCCGATTCAGGAGCAACTCATCGTCGAACTGTATTCGAAGTAAGACAAGCTTGGCCGCCCGAACGGCGGCAAGACTGGCGATTCGAAGTGGTGCGACTCCACCGGGGAATGGGCCTCGGCGAGGGAAGCGTGGTTTCGGCGCCAGGAATTCGGTGGGAAAGTCCACCTCGGGAGCAACCCCATGGCAGAGTCGATCATCGCAAAGAACTGGCGTGACCTGATCAAACCGCGCGGCCTGCAGGTCGATCAGGATTCGCTGACTGACAAGTACGGAAAGTTCATCGCCGAACCTCTCGAGCGCGGCTTCGGGATCACGCTCGGCACCTCGCTGCGGCGTGTGCTGCTCTCGTCACTGCAGGGCGCGGCCATCACCTCGATCAAGATCGAGGGCGTCGATCATGAGTTCACGACCGTGGCGGACGTGACCGAGGATGTCACCGACATCATCCTGAACCTCAAGGAGGTCCTGCTGCGGCTGCACACCTCCGAGCCCAAGACCCTGCGCATCGAGGCCTCCGGCCCGCGCGAGGTGAAGGCCGGCGACATCATCGTCGACGACCAGGTGGAGGTCCTGAACCCCGGGCACCACATCTGCACCATCGGCGACGGCGGTAAGATCTCGATGGAGCTCACCGCCCGCCGCGGCCGCGGCTACGTGCAGGCCGAGAAGAACAAGATTCCGGGAGCCCCCATCGGGACGATTCCGATCGACGCTCTCTTCGCGCCGCTGCGCAAGGTGAACTTCCAGGTCACCAACGCGCGCGTCGGGCAGGTCACCGACTATGACAAGCTGAGCCTCGAGGTCTGGACCAACGGCAGCGTCAGCCCCACCGACGCGGTGGCCTTTGCGGCCAAGATCATCAAGGAGCAGCTCAGCATCTTCATCAGCTTCGACGAAACCGAGGAGCCCATGCCCATGGACGCTCCGGTCTCGGACCAGAAGCTCAACGAGAACCTCTACCGCTCGGTCGACGAGCTGGAGCTTTCGGTGCGCTCCGCGAATTGCCTCCAGAATGCCAACATCAAGACCATCGGCGACCTGGTGCAGCGCACCGAGGCCGACATGCTCAAGACCAAGAACTTCGGCCGCAAGTCGCTCAAGGAGATCAAGGACACCTTGGCCGAAATGGGCCTGTCGCTGGGCATGAAGCTCGAGGGCTGGAGTCCCAGCAAGAGCCCCAGTCCTGATCTGTAGGTCGGATCTGTAGGAAGGAAAGCACAACCCCATGCGACACCAAGTGGCAGGACGGCGCCTCAACCGCACCAGCGAGCACCTGCGGGCGCTGCTCACCAACCTCGTCACCGCTCTCTTCACCCACGAGCAGATCCGCACCACCTTGCCGAAGGCCAAGGAGGCGCGGCGGGTCGCGGAGCGGCTCATCACGCTGGCCAAGGACAGCGCGCTTCACCGGCGCCGACACGCGGCGCGAACCATTCGCGACCCGCAGGCCCTCGCCAAGCTTTTCGGCGTGCTCGGGCCGCGTTTCAAGGCTCGGCCCGGCGGCTACACGCGGATCGTGAAGCTCAACCCGCGGCTCGGCGACAACGCGCCCATGGCCTTGCTCGAGCTGGTCGAGCGGAGTCCCCGCGTCATCACCCCTCCCGAGACCAAGGACCAGAAGGCCGGCCTCGAGAAGAGCACCGGCGTGGAACCGACTGGATCGAAGGTGTCCAGCAAGAAGGCGGCGGAGGCAAGCGGGGACGAAAAGCAGCCCAAGGCCGCGAAGTCCGCGAAAGCCAAGGCCGAAAAGGCAGCTTCCAAGGCTTCGGCGAAGCCGGCCGGCAAGAAGAAGAGCAAGAAGGACGACGAGTAGCGGCCGGGCGAGTCGATTCGTCGAAGGCCCGGCGTGCCCCCGGCCAATCGACGGGGGGGAAATCATCCCGAACCGACAGTTCTATCCAGGCGCCTGAGTCCAGCTTCCGCCAGATCCCGGAGCAGGCGATCAACCCCGCTCGCCAGGCTCTGCAGCTCCCTCAATGCGCTGCCCTTTAGGATTGTGGTCCTCGCGCTGTCGACGAGGCTCGTCAGCCCATCGAGAATCACCACATCGGCTACCTCCGGCCTCGCCGCGAGTAGTCGCTTGAGAGCTTGGAAGGCCTGTTCGTCGGCATAGGCTCTGCCAAACAGCTCAACGATGGTCAGCGGACCAGTGCCTTCCGCCTCGACAAAAGCACCGAAAGTCTCTTCTAAGATGGGTCGCAGTTGTTCTCGCTGAGAGCTGTCGAAGCACTCCCAGTTGGCCTGAATGAATGACGGGAGCGCAGAGGCCTCCCGCAGAAGCAGAAACCTTTGATCGCTGTGCGTTCCGGAAACTCTGCGGCATGAATTCC
>Ga0302324_100017983_pt1 | contig 13975 bp, 8 predicted proteins | sample Palsa_T0_1_FD_201949 | JGI IMG/M metagenome (GOLD analysis project Ga0302324, IMG submission 201949) | Peat permafrost microbial communities from Stordalen Mire near Abisko, Sweden - Palsa_T0_1 | ecosystem: Environmental > Terrestrial > Soil > Palsa > Peat permafrost | place: Sweden: Abisko... | reverse complement strand
TGTGTCCCGTTTGAAACCCACTTCGTTTCGCTCCGTCGCTTCAGCCCCTTTTCGTGTTTAACGAAGGCGACCTTTGGCGCTTTCCGGGGGCATCCCGGCGGCGTTATCGAGGCGCTCCCATTCTGTGTCTCCGCGCAAGGGGCGCCGACGGTATCGGTTACGTTTCTCCTTTATCATCCGCCCGTCCGCGTTCGTTGTCAAACGGCTCTAGATGTGCCATGCTGGCGACATACTTATTCTTCTATTAGGCGTCTACGCCTGCAATTCCTATAGCCCCTACTCGCGGTAAACCCCGCACAACAACTTCCGAAAGTTGGTGGGCTTTATCTGGTACGGTGCTGTGGTCGCTGGTACCCGCAAGTTCTGGCGACCAGATTCCGGGTTCTAGAGTAGATACTCAACTACGCGCCCAAATGACAAAAAGCTAAACTCCTAAAAAGTTGAGGGGCGACTATCGGTCGCCCCGAAACCTTAGAAACGTGCGGGCGCCGGTGCCGTCCAAGCATGCGCAGTGTTCGCCGATCGGGTGTTGGTGGCGAAAATCCGAGCCTTTCGGCAAGGCTGTCGAGCCGGCTAAAAGCCGGCTGCGGGCAAGATTGCCCGCCCTCCAGTCTTATGGCTCGGACTGGGCGAACTCCACGGTGAAGAAGACTTCGTGCGATTGAGGCGTAGCGCCGGGCTGGGCGTCCTCCTGCGATTGCCAGTTCTTCCAGGCGGCCGCTTCTTCCTGCGCGGTTTGGTTCAGAGCGGCATTGCTGCTGGCCAGAACTTCGAGTTCGCCCAGTTTGCCTTCCGCGGTGACCATGCCATCGAGAACCACTACTTGGAGCGCGCCACTCGGGTTTCCGCTGCCGGACGCACCGCGGGTGCGAACGCGCCACGGCGGACTCATCAAGGGTCCCGCGCCGACTTTTTCCAGGCCAGCCGGTTGAAAGATCGCCGGATCGAGTTTGCCCGCGTCGGTCACGCTTTCCGTGCGAGCCTCTACCACGGTCTGGCCCGCTTGCGTGATGGTGAACTTGCCGGGTATCACCTTATCGTGAAAGTGAATGGCATTCGCGTAGTCGTACGCGACGTACATGCCGGGTGCGGGCGAGTAGCTCATCAGCAGGCCGGATTTGGGATCGATGCAGTATTCAGACTCCTCCCAGCGGCGGCCGCCGGCGGCCGACTTGCTCGGGGACCCGTGCGAGACCAGAATACAACTGACTTCGACGCCATTCAGGCTGGCGATCGCGGTGCGCAGGTTGGCGTACGGGCCGGTCGCCGGATACACAAAGAAAATGGCGGTGCGGACTTGCGCCAGACGCAGCGGCATGGCTCCCGCAGGTTGATTGCTGTACACCAGTTGATTGGTATGCAGATTGACTGCCGAGTAGGACGGGCCCTGCGCGGCCCAGCGGTAAACTTCGCGGGCGGGCGAAGAATCCTCAAGCGTCCAACTGCCTGCGGACGAGCCGGACGCAACGAAAGTGGTTTTGAGGTCGTACGGGTACGCGCGAACATTGGAGAGCGCTCGCGCGCTGGTGAGCAGGTGCACGGCCGCCGCCCGTTGTTCGGCATTCTGGACAGATTGGGCATCGCCTAAGACCAGTTCGAGTGGATCGGCGGGGACGGGAGGCTGCGCCAGCGATTCAAAGATGGCCGCGCGTGTGCGGGGTTGGCTGGGGGCGCTGCTCGCGCCGCTGGGGGCCTGCGCCAGAATGGCGGCTGGCCCTATGAGAGATGCCGCAACGACTAATCGGATGCCGCGGAATGACATTTGGGGTCCTCCTTAGCTCTATTGTGATTGTACACCCACTTGGCAGGATGCTCCTCAGGCGTCGGCACGAGTGCCGACGCGGCACGCACGAGTGCGTGCGCCACAAATCAGACCAGATCGACGTTGCGCTTGATGGTTTTGATCACGGAGTCCATCTTCCCGTTCAAGACCTGTTTGGCGAGGCTGAGGGTGAAGCCTCCGACGGTATGGAAGGGAATATGCGACGGCAGCGACAGCGCGTAGCAATCGACCACCGCATCCACCACCACTGGACCGCCTTTGTGCGCCAGCGCCTCGGCGAGGCCATCTCTGACATCGCCGGGATCTTCGATGCGGATGCCCTTCGCACCCATCGCCTCGGCGACTCTGGCGAAATTCGGATTCTTGAAATCGACGCCGAAGGGGACCACACCGGCTTCCTGCATTTCGATGTTGACGAAGTCGAGCGAAGCATTGTTGAGGATCACCTGAACCACGGGCGTCTTGCGCTGCACCTGCGTCAGCAGGTCGCCAAGGCCGAGCATGGTGAACCCGCCATCACCGCAAAGCGCGATGGTCTGGCGGCCGGGGTATGCCAGTTGCGCGCCGAACGCGTTCGGAGCGGCATTGGCCATGGACGCCCATGAAAACGATCCGAAGAGCCGCCGGTTCGTGGCGCCCTGCACATATCGCGCCAGCCAGATGCAGGCCGTGCCCGTGTCGGCGAAAAACATGGCATCGGGGGAAGCCAACTCGCTGAGCGTCGCGGTGAGGAACTCCGGGCGGATGGGCTTGATGCCCGGTCCATGCGAGACGTAGTGCTGCAGGAGCTCACGGAACGAGTCGGTCTCGGCAACCTGTTTTTCCAGAAAGCGGCTGTCGGTTTTATCGGGGATTTTGGCGAGCAGCGCGGCGACGGTGGCCTGGACGTCGCCCACCAGCGCCAAATCGACGGCTGTGCGGCGTCCGATGTGTTTCGCGTTGCGATCGATCTGGACTTTCTTCACGTCATCGCCCGGTAGAAATTCCGAGAACGGAAAGTCGGTGCCGAGCAGCAGCACCAGATCTGCGTCGTGAATGGCCTTATAGGCTCCGCCGTAGCCAAGAAGGCCGGTCATGCCGACGGCATTGGGATTGTCGTGCTCCAGCCACTGCTTGCCGCGAAAGGTGTATCCGACCGGCGCCTTCAGCCGGGCGGCTAGCTGCAGCACCTCATCGCGCGCATCGCGGCAGCCGTCGCCGCCGAAAATCGCCACCTTTTTGGCAGCTTCGATCATTTCGGCCAGCTTGTCCAGATCGGCATCGGCTGGGCGGAACACAGGCGGAGCGGGGATGGCGAACTGGTTCGCGGAATGATTCGGCGCGCTCGCCGAAGCGATGTCTCCCGGCAACGAGATGAGTGTCGGTCCTTTGTCGACGACGGCGGTCAGAATCGCGGTCGTGATCACCGCGCGCGCCTGTTCCGGGTTGACGATTCGCCCGATGTAGAGGCACGCGGTGTCGAAAAACTTGTACGGGTTCAGCTCTTCGAGGGCGGCGGTGTCCATGAGCTTGGTTTCGACGTCGCCTGCGATGGCGATTATGGCCGCCCCTTCCTTGCGCGCGTCCATGAGGCCGTTGAACAGGTGCGTTACGCCGGGGCCGGCGGTGCCGCACACCACCACCGGATTGCCGCTCAGGTAGGCCTCGGCGACCGCGGCGAAGACGCCATATTCTTCATGACGAACGTGGATAAACTCAATCTTCCCGTTGCGCCGGAGCGCGTCGATCACCGGATTGAGCGCGTCCCCGACGATGCCGTAACAGCGCTTGACGCCGGCCGCGGCCAGCATCTCCCACATGACGTCCGCAACTTTTCGTGACATGCGACCCTCCCTTATGGAATACTACCTATGCAATATTATCGCCACAAATCAATTGCGATGACTTCGTGATCCGCGGTTTCTTGGGCGCGCGTGTGTGCGGAATCCTTCCAGTTGGCGGCTCCGCTGAGCGCCGCGCAACCGGCGTTTGGGACATCAGTTGTGCCCTATAGACCGATACCTCTGATGAGGTTATTGGCCGCAGATGAACGCAGATGAACGCGGATAAGATCGGTTACGGCTCTATCGCGAATATGGTGCCTTTTCCCGCGGTTCCGCCCGCGGAGGTCGTGCCGAAAAGCGCGCCGCTCGAATTCAGGGTAAGGCCCGTTAAGGGGTAGGACCCTTCTCCGTTCAGCCCGGTGAAGGCATGTAGGATCGCCTCCGTCCAATTCCCACCGGGCGTCGTTGGCGACGTCAACGAGAAGACCGTGCCGCCTCCGAATATGCCGTAGAATTCACAGGGGCTACCGGCTGCCGTTCCGCCGGCTTGAGTCGTGCCATAGAGAACTCCATTCTGATCCATCACCAAGCCTGCGGACGGATAGGCACCGTCGCCGTTGAGCGCCGTGAAGTTATAAATTGTCGTCTCCGTCCAGGCACCCCCGGAAGATGGCGGCGGGGTTAGCTGGAAGACAACGCCACAGCCCGCTGGGACCGCATAAGGGTACTCGCATATCGGCCCACCGGAGCCGCCGTAGTAAGTTGTGCCGTAGAGCGCGCCGTCCGGGCCGACGGTCAGAGGCGCCAAGGAGCCGCATCCATCCGGTCCCCCGAAATTGTGAATCGCCGTTCCAGTCCAGGCGCCGGGCGGAGACGCTGGCGGCGTTGCCTCATAAACCGAGCCACAGCCTCCTTCCGGTGTGTTGTCGGCACTTGTCGTTCCGTACAGCGATCCGCCGTCCAAGACTACGGCCGCGTCGGGGTAAGCTCCCACGTTTGAGGCCGCAAAGCCACCAACCACAATGCGCCCGGTCCAAACTCCGCTCGGCGCTGTAGGGGGCGCTAGCCTGAACAGTGTTCCCCTCCGTGCCAACATGGATGAGTGACCGAAGATATTCCGTCGTTCTTCACGTGGATTCCTATTCTCGCCCTGCTCAGTAATTACGACCAGGAGATCTGTCTCATCCATGTTGGCACGGAGGGTGGCACGTACTTGCCGGTTGCAAAACTGTAGAGCACTGTCTCGCTCCATGCTCCGCCATCGGTGGCGGACGGAGCCAGTTCAAAGACTTCTCCTCCGCCGGCACTTCCTCCAGACTCGGTTGTCCCGTAGAGCGCACCCGCGCTGCCAAAGACCAGGCTTGCGCCGCCGGGAGCTGCTCCGTCGGCTCCGTTAAACTCGTAGAGCGTGATCTTCTTCCACACATCCACAGAGACATCCGCCAAGACAAAGACTGTGCCGCACTGGTAGCTTCCAAAGGTGAGGTCGCTGCACCCGAACACGCCGCCGGTGTGAGTAGTTCCGTAGAGTGCTCCGTTCGTGCCGAGGACCACGCTACCGGGCGTGGCTCCGTCGGCGCCACCCTGAAAGCTATACAAAGTGGCAAAGCCCGGAGATTGCGCTGCGCCGCCGCGCGCCGTGAGTAGCGCCAGTCCGGCTAAAACCGCCGCCTCGACTGTGAATACTCTTCGAACCGTGTGCATTAGGTTCCCTCCTTAAGAGAGTCGGTGCTCACCATGTACAGGATTGCACATCCGCATTGGTCCGCGCCCATGGTTGGTACTGTCCTAAAGTCGCGGCGACTTTAGGACAGTACCCCATGGTTCTCACAAATCAATCGCGATTACCTCGTGATCCAGGATGGACGCGATTGTCAGGCTCAGCACCCCGTTCACTTCCGTCACTGCCGGTCGCGCTTCGCTCACCAGTAGCTGCACCTTCTTCGCGCGGCTTCCTTCCGGCAGCCGCACGGCGACTTGCTGCGGTGGCGTGGGAATGAACTCCCGTACGGGCCCCTTCATCATCATGGGATTCGTGAGATTGACCAGGTGCACGGTCATCGAATCCTTCTGTCGCCACACCGTCACATCCAACACGCCCGGACCTGTCACGGTCAGCGGGCGCGGCTCGTTGGCCGCCCAATCCACCGCGTTGCGCAGCAGCTTGGCATGGTCAGCCGCCAAAACCTCCCAGAAGGTGCGGTCGATGTCCCAGGGGAAATACACCACACGGCCGCGCCCCGCCTGGCGCACATGCAACTCCGGGATGTCGGTCTTGGGCACGCGCGGAAACACCTCTTCCATGGGCAGATCCGGGTAGGAGGGAATCAGTGTCAGCGGGGCATGGCTATCGCCGCTGTCGCCCGAGGCGCGCGTGTGTACCCGCGACACGCCGTTGATGATGCGTTCCGTATCCTCCAAGCCCGCCAGAATCGGATGGCGCTTACCGGTGCGCGGGTCGGTTTCCAAGCGCAGATAGGAGTTCTGCATACGCTCGTCGATCCCGGCATCGCTACCGGCACCGATACCGGCAGCGAACGCCGCGCCGAACAGGTCGCCCAGGCCGAAGTCTTGCCGCCGCCGGCCGCGCTCGTCGTAGAGCGAGGTTTCGTAGGTGGCCACCAAGCCACCGCCGCGAGCCACAAATTCGCGGATCTGGGCGCACTGGCCGTCGGAAAGCGCGGCGATATTGGGGAAGATCAGCACTTGGAATCCAGCGGTGTGGTCATGATCGAGCAAATGGTCGTGCACCATTTCGAACGGGATGCGCGCCTCCACCAGCGCCTGGTAATAACCCAGCGTATGGTCTTCGACTTTCTGCTGCGCGCGCTCGCCGCCGTAGTATTGCGCGGTCTGTTGGGAATAGACCAAGCCGACGCGCGCCAGCGAGCGCTCCTGCCGCAGGTAGCGCTGGTTGCGATAATGCCAGCCGTAGAGTTCTTCCACGACCGGAAGCCAGCGCCGGTCGTAGAGCGTGCCCGAGAATTTCGTGAACCAGGGACGCAGCCCATTGGCGATGCCGTCCAGCGCCCAGAGCCGGATTTCGGGGCCGTCCTGCACCGAATCCTTCCAGCGGTAGGGCTCCTCGACGCCCACGCTGAAAATGCCGCCCACAGGCTTGTGGCCCATGGTGGAGCGGTACTCCTTGGCGTTCTTGCCATTGGCCCACGGGGCCGTTAAGCCGCGGCGCGCCTGGCGGTCGGCGAAGAGAATGGGCGCCAATGCACCCACAGTTTTCATATCCAGATCGCTGAGCGCTCCGCCGCCGGCGTTGGGTATATAACAGGCGGCCGGGTTGATGCGGCGAATCTCGGTATCCCACAGGCGCCAGAGTTCGAACAGGCGCTGCTGACGCCACTCGGTGTAGGCGCGCCGCGAGGGGTCCCGCGGATCGTTCGAGCGCGGCAGATCCAGACCCGCGGCCGCGTGGAAATTGTCGCGGCAGTGATCGCAGTAGCACATGCCCGACCCGGCCCACCGGTTGCTGAAGACGCCGTCAACGCGGTAGCGCGCGACGATTTCCCTGGTCACATCGGTCATGAACTGGAAGTTGTAGGGACCGAGCGCGCATGTGACCCACAACTCCGGCATGACCAAGTGGCGGCGCTTCTGGCCGGCGGCATCCACCGCGATCCAGTCGGGGTGGGCGTCGTAGACATCCTGGTGCGCCGCGTGCGGATCGGTACGCGCCACCACCACCATTCCCAGTTTCCGGCAGCCCGCCGCGAGTTCCCCGAATGCGTCGCGATCGCCCAGCCACTGGCTGCGATAATGCAGCGGGACGGCAGTGGGATAGTAGGCCACGCATCCGCCGGCGCTCAAACAAGCGGCGTCGGAATGGGTACGCTCGAAATAATCCAGCCAGAAAGCGGGATCGTACTTGCCGGGATCGTCTTCGACCAGGGTCAACTGGGCCCAACGCATGGGGCGATCAAACCAGCCGTCCGGTTCAGCCGCGGCGGAGCTTGAGTTAAAGGCCGCGGCGGCTAGCGCGGTGGCGCCCAGGAAGTCGCGGCGATTGAGCGTGACTTGCATCTCGAACTCGGCAGGCCGCCAACAACGATGGCCTGCCCCACGGGCTATTTTCCTACAAATCCCGCCGACGCCTTGCCATTTTCCACTAACTCATATTGGCCGGTCTTCCAATCGCGCGTGCCGACTGCCAGTTTCACGGTGCGTAGTGCATCATTCCCTGCCACGACCAGCACCATGTGGCTCTGGTCCAGAGGGTTCTTCGCCGCAAATAGCAGCGCATCGCGTTCCGATGCGTGCGCCTCGCCATCGAGCCGGAATACGTCCTCGCGGTAGTCGAGACCCAGGCGTTCGGTCCACTCCGCGAGCGCCGAATTCGCTTCCGGACGTCCCACGAAGATCACATCCCGCTGCCGCAGATCTTCGTCCGTAACCTCGAAATCCTTGCGGATCGGAACGGCGCTCTCATACATGTCGAGGAACCGCTTCTGCAGTTGCTCAGCCGCATACCGGTTGGCGCCCGCTTCGCGCACCGTGCCATAGACCAACATCGCGGAGGCCAGCCGGCCGCGGATATCGGTCGTGACATAGGCGGGCCCGTCGCCCGCATCTACCGTAAACGCCGCGCCCGCCTGGTCCAGGAACGATTGCGCAGTTACCGTCTTAGTGGTATTCGCGGAGAAGTAATCGCGCATGAGTTTCAGGAAAGCCTCGTCACCCATGTGCCGGCGCAGCGCATCCAGGAACAAGACACCTTTCGCCGTTTCGAGAGATAGGCGATCTTCCGGACCGGCCGCCATCTGCAGGCGCCGGTAAGCGGCGCGCCGCACGTCGATCCGCAGCTCCGGATCGTCCGACTTCAGGTCGCGATAATACGCCGCCGCGCCCGCCGCGAACCACACATCCGCATCGCTTGCCGGAAGAATCCAGCCCTTCCAGAGGCGATCCTCGTCAAACGCCTTCCCGCGAGCCGGCCGGTCCCTCTTGTGCGCGGCCGCCGGCGCAACGCGGGCCTTCTCGTTTGCCGCGACCGCTGCGCGCAGCGCATCTGAAGCGCCGGCGCTGAACAGACGATAGCCGGACGGAAACAGTCCGTCATTCTTCGCGTAGCCTTGCCGGCCGTGCCCGCCGGCCTCCCATTCGCGCTGGTTGGGCTTACCGATCGCCGCCCACACCATCAAGTTCTGCACCATGTCCGCCGTGGCGATCTTGGCATCCATAGTGGAAGCGCTCACCAGCGGCGCTGTACGAAACGCCAGGAATCCGAACTGCTCGTCGATCTGCCCGCGATACTGCCGGTAGAGACCCTGCCACGCCGCATCGCGCTTCTCCGGGGAATAAGGTACGTATTCGGGCTCGCCCTGCGGATCGGGAACGTACTCCAGCCGGACTTCCAGATCCTTGGCGTTGTTGTCGCCCCAATAAAAACCCTCCGTTCCGCCGAACCATTCGTTCTTCGAACTGCGCCACAGCTTGGTGTGGCCGGTACCCAGTTCGTACATGGCGATCTCATTGTTCTTCCCGTCGCCGATCAGCCACTCGTTGGTATAGAGGCCGTTGTTGCGTGTGCCCAGCCGCTCGACGACTTCATCCACATTGCCGCCATATTGAATCGCCTGGCGCGCGCGGAAAGCCACAGGCGTGCCCTGGATATTGAATGGCGATTGCCGGATGGTAGTCTCGGTGAGCACCATGCCCACGTCGTTCTGGTACCAGTCGGTGCCGCTCTCGATGCCGCCGGGATAGCTCTGCATCACGATGCGGTGGCCCTTGGCAGGCTGTATGTCCAGCATCACGTTGGTCTGCTCGGCCAGCGTGAGCGGCCACCACGTGACATGGCCGATCACCATTTTGCCATCGCGCGTCGCCGGGCCGGTGGCGGCGAAGGCGCTGCAATGATCCGTTACGGAATCGCGCGCGGAGTCGCGCTTGCGGTCGAAGTAGGAAGGCGGGTCCAGGCGCAGGCCTTCGAGGCCAGTGGGCGTCATCGGCATGGCGCCGCCCAATTCGCCCAGCTCCACCGTGGTGTTGGCGATCGCGATATCGACGAGATCGATGCGCCGCCCCAGCCACGTGCCCCCGGCATCGGAAGCGCCCTCGGCGATGCCCTTCATTTCTTCCAGAATTTCGCGGTCGAAACCGCGCAGGAACAGCGCGTCTACGGTGGTGCGCAGTTGGTCCCAGCTCTGCGCTTCGGCCTTGGCCCCCAGCTCCGCGGCGCACCGCGCAAGATACTCCGGAATCTCGCGCGCCATCAAATAGCCGTGCTGGTAGCCCCGTTCGTAAGGCTGGCCTTCGATATGCAAATAGATCCAGCCGGCCGACGGATAGCGGTAGGCCGGCCCGAACGCGCGGACGGTGGCCGCGGGCGGGTCGCCGGCGGAAGAGGCTTCATCCAGGGACACGCCCGAGAACCAGGCCTTGCCGGTGAACGCGCCGCCATTTCCCACGGTCAGCAGAATCCGATCTTCCGCGCGGCTGGCTACGAAGCGTAGCGCGAGGCGGGTCCACTCGCGCGTGCCGCCCAGCGAGGCCGAGTGTACATCGAACGGCATGGAGGCCATGGTGAGCGCCGCCCCGATGGCGATCGGCGAACGGTCCAGGTCGCGTACCCGCAGGTCTTCGGTGCGTACCCAGCCGGTCAGTTCGTAGCTCTTGCCGATGCGCAGGGAAACCGGCGCGGAGCGAATGGAAGCGTCCCGCGAGTCACTCGGCTCGACACGTAGCGACTTACTGCTTTCGTGCGACACGGAGGCGTCCACGGTCAACATGCCGCGCTCGGCGGACCAACCGCTGGCGCCGCGCTCGGTGGTGGGTCGAAAAAAAGGCGTGCCGGCCTGCAGCAGAGCTCCGGCTGCCAGAAAAGCCGCCAACGTGCAGCATCGTACTCGAATCACAGTCAGTCCCCCCTTAGTCTTTTATACACCTTGGGAGCCGGGGAAGCCGGCGCCGCGCCAAATTTTCCTGCCGGTCCTGATAAACTAAGCATAGAGACCCTATTTCCCAATCCTTGTGAATTCGCGTGAACCCGCCAGTCATCGGTCCGGAACTCGAACATCGGCCAACGCCTCCCGGCAAGCACGCCCGCCGCGAAGACGTCAAATTCGCCGCCGGTAAAATCGCCGTCTTCCAGTACGGTGGTGTCCTGATCTTCCTGTTCCTCATCACCGGTTTTTGGAGCCTGCAGGTCCAAAACCCCCAGGTGTACAACGAGCAGGCTGAGCGCAACAGTATTAAACAACTGCCCATCCCGGCGCCCCGCGGCAAAATTCTGGACCGCGACGGCCGCGTGATCGTCGACAACCATTCCTCCTACAGCCTGATCCTGACCCGCGAAAACCTGAAGACCGAACATCTGCGCACGATCGCCGAGGGATTGAACCTGGATTACGACGATCTGTCCGCGCGCGTGCGGCGCTTTACCTCCCGGCCCAAATACGACCCCATCATTATAAAAGAGGAGCTCACGCCCGGCGACCTGGCATTCGTTGAATCGCACCGCGATTTCTTTCCCGAGATGGAGCTGATCCCCTCACAGCGCCGCCTCTACCCCCAGAACGGGTTTGCGGCGCACGCCATCGGCTATACCGGTGAAATCAGCGAGGAGGAATTGGATTCCCCCGATTTTGCGAAATACAGCCAGGGCGCGGTGATCGGCAAGTTCGGTATCGAGCGCCAGTACAACGACAGCCTGATGGGTGTGGATGGCGAGCGCCAGGTGGTGGTGGACAATCGGGGCAAGACCCGCAGAGTGCTGGCCAACAAGGAAGCCATTCCGGGAAAGGATTTGCAGCTCACCATCGATCTGGATTTGCAGGCCGTCGCCGAGCTGGCCATGGAGGGCAAGAATGGCGCGGTAGTGGCCATGGATCCGCGCACCGGCGAGGTGCTGGCGATGGTCAGCCGGCCCACCTTCGATCCCAACAAGTTCGCCGTGCGGATCAAGTCTTCCGACTGGCGGGAAATCGCGGACAATCCCGACCATCCGCTGCTGAACCGAGCCATACAGGCGCAGGATGCGCCCGGATCCACGTTCAAGCCGTTCGTGGCCATGGCGGGTCTGGAATCCGGCGCCATCGACGATCAGTTCACAGTGCATTGTTCCGGCGGAGCGTCGTTTTATGGGAGTTATCACAAGTGCTGGTGGAAGCCAGGGCATGGCGCCGTCTCGCTGCATCGGGGGATCCAGCAGTCGTGCGACGTGTATTTCTACAATGTTGGCGACCGTACGGGCATCGACAAAATCGCCTTCTACGCAAACCAAGCCGGGCTGGGACAAAAGACGGGTATCGACCTGCCCCACGAAGCCGAGGGCGTGGTTCCGTCTTCGGCATGGAAAATCCGCAACTTCCGCGAGAAATGGTACGCCGGTGAAACCATTTCGGTGGCCATCGGTCAGGGCGCGCTCACAGTGACGCCTTTGCAACTGGCGAGCGCTTATTGCTGGTTCGTCAATGGCGGCCTCTGGCGTCAGCCCCACCTGGTGAAGGGCGGCAAGTATCGGGAACACAGCTGGCCGCTGTCGGCGGACAACGTATCCAAGGTGATCTATGGTACGTGGGGGGTGGTGAATGAGCCCGGCGGCACGGGCGTCCGCGCGCAACTGCCGGGCCTCAACGTGTGCGGCAAGACCGGCACCGCCCAGCTTGCTTCCAATAAATTCCTGGCGGGCAAAACGGGAAAACAGTATGAGGATAACGCGTGGTTCGTGGGCTTCGCTCCACGCGAGGCGCCCGAAATAGTGGTGGTGGCGCTGTACGACCATGGCGGACACGGCCAGTTCGCCGCCCCGGTGGCGCGCGACGTGCTGAAGGCGTACTTCGATAAGAAAGCCCGGCTGGCGGCCGCGAGAACGAGCGGGCGAGAGAGCGATGGGGAGCTCAAGATTGGGCGGTTCCTGCGTTTCGAATTGCCGCCGTCTCCGGCGCCGCCGGCTCCCGAGACGAAATCTCCAATCATTGAGGCCGCCTATTTCAGCTCGGACGACGGCGATGACGCTAGCATGATCCGACCATGACCCGACGATGACCCGCTACCTAAGACCCCGCGACCTCGACTGGACCCTCCTCGTAATTTCCCTGGTCATCTGTGGAGTGGGTGTCCTGCAGATCTATAGCGCCACGCGCGGCACGGTCTGGCAGGAGGCCTGGTGGAAGCAGATCGTTTACATCGCCGCCGGGCTGGTGCTGATGTGGCTGACAGTGACCATCGATTACCACACCATGATGAACTACGTCGCTTACCTGTACGGCTTATCGGTGGTGGCCCTGCTCGCGGTTCTGCTGATCGGCAAGCAGGCGTTCGGCTCGCGGCGCTGGATCCCGGTGGCGGGCGGCTTCCATTTGCAGGTGTCGGAATTCGTAAAACTGGTGATAATATTGTTAGTAGCGCACTTCCTGACCGAGTTGAAGACCGAAGATCTGGAAGGCCGCGATATGGCTAAAATCGCGGGGCTGGTTGCCGTGCCCATGCTTCTAGTGGTGAAACAGCCGGATTTGGGAACGGCCCTGACTTACGTCCCCATCTTGATCGTAGGGATGTTTCTGGCCGGTATGCGCTGGAAGTATTTAGTAGCTATTGGGATAGTGGTCTTGCTGGTGCTTCCGGTTGGTTGGACTGTTTTGAAGGACTATCAGAAGGCGCGGCTGGTCAGTTTTTTGGATCCCGACCACGATCCGCGCGGCACCGGGTACCAGTTGATCCAATCCAAGATTGCAGTGGGCAACGGAGGTATGTGGGGTAAAGGAGTGACACTAGGCTCCCAGACGCAGCTTCGGTTCCTCCCGGTTCCGCATACCGATTTCATCTTCTCGGCCTTCGCCGAGGAGCATGGGTTTGTTGGCGTGATCGTGGTGCTGGCATTGTATTTTGTCTTGATCATGCAGATCGTGCAGAACGCCCAAACGGCCTCGGATAAAGCCGGTGTGTATATCTGCATGGGTGTAGCGGCGTTACTTTTGTTTCATGTGCTGGTGAACGTGGGGATGGTAGTGGGACGGATGCCTGTCACCGGAATTCCACTGCCTCTGATGAGCGCCGGCGGGTCGAGCGTGTTGTCGAATTTCATGATGTTGGGGCTGGTCAACAATGTCCGGCTCAGAAGATTTGTAAATTAGTCGGGCGGCTGGCCTGTGTGCCGGCAGCCATCGAAAAGGTTAGTTGGGAGCCGTTTGAGACTCCCGGAGGGCAAACGCGCCGGATGCGCACCCTCCGGCGCCGAGCTTCGGCGATGAGGCCGAGCCACAAGCGTTAGCGAGTGGTGTTCGGCGGCGAGGAGTGGTTCCCCGGCCGGTGGCACAGGTTTCGGCCTGTGTAGGCGTAGTGGCGCCCCGGCCAGCGTGAGCTTCTTACATGTTCCAAGGCGCTCGATGCCCGGTTCGCAGGGCGCCGCTTGAAACCACGCAGGGTAGCCGCTTTCCTCGCGTACCGGTCCGCGCCGGTTCCCAGCGAAGGAGAG
>Ga0302324_100017982_pt1 | contig 13976 bp, 9 predicted proteins | sample Palsa_T0_1_FD_201949 | JGI IMG/M metagenome (GOLD analysis project Ga0302324, IMG submission 201949) | Peat permafrost microbial communities from Stordalen Mire near Abisko, Sweden - Palsa_T0_1 | ecosystem: Environmental > Terrestrial > Soil > Palsa > Peat permafrost | place: Sweden: Abisko... | reverse complement strand
GGCCCGGACCGAAGGCCAGGTCGAGGCGCTCGATCAGGACGACATCGCGGACGCCGAGGCCAATCAGCATGGGCCGAGGGTGGCCCAGAATCGCTCGCGCCTAAAGCCCCAGGAACCCATGCAGGAAGCCGGTTTTCTTGACGGGCTTGGCCGGCCCGGCGTCGGTGGTCGTCGCGGCGGCGATGGAGTTCGACGCCGGCGCCGCGGGCGCGGTCGTGTCGGAGGTCGGGGTCAGGGCCGCCGGGCTGGTGTCACTCGGCGGCGGCAGGGTGCGGCTCTTGTCGTGATGGCCGAAGAGCGGGAAGTGCGGGCCGCTGAGGCCGCCGGGCGTCGGCGCGACCTCGGGCTTGTAGCCCTTGGCGGTCAGCAGCGCGTAGGCGGCGGAATACCAGGGGTCGCCCGGATAGTTATAGCCGAGCACGGCGCCGTTGCGCTTGGCCTCGCCGACGAGGCCGACGGTCAGATAAGTCTCGACCAGCCGGTAGAGCGCCTCGGGCACGTGCGAGGTGGTCTGGTATTTCTCGACCACGGTGCGGAAGCGGCCGATGGCGCCCATCGGATCGCCGCTGCGCAGATAGAAGCGGCCGATATTCATTTCCTTGCCGGCGAGCTGGTCCTGGACCATGTCGATCTTCAGCCGGGCGTCGGCGGCGTATTCCGTATAGGGATAGCGCTTGGCCACCTCGCGCAGCGCCTCGCCGGCCTCCGAGGTCGAGGCCTGGTCGCGGCCCACGTCGACGATCTGCTCGAAGTAGCAGGTGGCCTTCAGATAGTAGGCGTAGGGCGTGGAGACGTTGCCGGGGTAGAGGGAAATGAACTGGTTGGCGTCGGAGATCGCCTCGGCGTAGTCGTTCGATTCGTAGTGGGCGTAGGCGGTCATCAGGATCGAGCGGCGCGCCCATTCCGAATAGGGGTGCTGGCGCTCCACCTCGCGGAAATAGTTCACCGCCTCGCCCCACTGGCGCCTGTCCATGCGATCGGCGCCGGCGTTGTAGAGCAGCTCGACCGGCCGCTCCTCGTAGACGAGGACCGGCTTCTTCTTCTTGTGGAACAGCGAGCAGCCGCTGAGCGCGAGCGCGGCGATCACGACGACGATCACGGTCGCGCGGCCTGGGTTAAGTCGAAGCAAGCCTAGGTCACCTTTCACGAACGCCCCCGCCCCCGGGCGCAAGGTCCGGCTTCTACACCACGCAATGGCGGCGATGAAAGGGCGACGGGACGCCGCGTGTTCGCGAGAGGGGACAGGGAGCGGTCAACTGGCGACGCTGGCGCGCCACTCGCTGTCCACGAGATCGCGTTCTTCGTCGGTCAGGCCATAGAGCGCGTAGAGGCGCGCATTCATGTCCGCCTCCGCGGCCTCGATCCGGTTCGTCTCGGCCTGCAGGTCGTTCACCCGCTCGATGAACTGGCGGGCGGCCGACGGGTTGGCCTCGGTGGGAGGACGGCGGAGCAGCCGCGAGAAGCTGTCGGCCTCTCTCCAGGTCTGGCTCAGCAGCAGATAGCGCCAGTAGGCCTCGGTCAGCGCCCCGGTCGCGGCGTCGAGGTAGATTCGGCCGATCACCGGTGCGCCGCCGGCGTAGAGGCGAAGTTCGCCGTGCTGAAACGAGGGGGCCAGGCGCACGCCGGCGTCCAGCGCCGCCTGCAGCTGCTCGCGCTCCGCCGTCTCGAATTCGTCCAGGTGTTGCTCGGCCCACGTCCGCCGTTCACCGGCGAGTTTGCGCGCCTTCGGCGCCCAGCCCACCACATCGGCGAAATCGGGCAGGTGCGGCCACAGCCAGCGCGGTCCATGGCGCGCCTTCGCCAGCACGCCCAAACGCTCGGCGGCCGCGCGGAGCAGATCCCGCCTGCGGGCGCCGCTGCGCTGACGATCGCGGGCGCGGATTCCGATTTCGCTTCGCTCGTCCTCCGAAGCCTCGGGTACGGGAAGCGGGGCGATGAACTGCTTGTTGGCGGAGCGGTAGTCGCCCTGGAACGGCTTGGCGATGCGGCGGAATACAAAGTCGGCCACCGGTCCGTTGATCACCGCCAGAAGATATCCCGCGTCCTCCGGGGACCGAGGGATCACCCCGCCAACGTCGACATTGTCGAGGCACACGCGACCGCCGTCATCGAGGCTGGCCTTCAAGTGCTCGACTATTCTAGGCACGATCAGTTTTACCGCGTCTTGCCGCTCCAGGCTTTGGTTGCGCCCAAAGCGATGCCAATCCTCCGTGTCGAACGGGGCCGATACGATCTCGCCGTTTCTATCTTTCTTCTGCTCCCTGGACCGGAGAACGGTCTCATAGGTCAACAGATATGCCCACGCGTTCGGAAAGCGGCGCTCCAGCTCATTTTGGCGAAGCAGGCGAACGGCGCCGTCTTCACCACGCTCATAGGGGAAGAGAATATAGGTTTCCGTCTCAGGCGCTTCGTAGCGCTTCGCTTCAACGCCGGAGATCAGCGGCTTCATGATTTCGTCTTCGATCTCCACGACGTAGGACGGCGCGCGCGGCGGCGCGCATTCGTAGTGTCCGTTCGCGATCCGCTTCAGGTGAAAGACGGCGTCGGCGCTGGTCTGCAAGCCGACCACGATCGCGTTGGTGATGCGGCGGTCCTTCAGCGGGCGGCATGTCCGAGCCAGCCTTTCGATCAGGCGCCTTTCCGGGCCCGTCGCGATCAACCATTTCGCGTCCGGTGGCAGATCGTCGTAGCCAACCGCGAGGTCCGGGTCCGACCAGTCGATGTCGGTCTCGCCGCGCGGCGCGAGCGCCATGCGCACCGCGTCATTCGGCTCGCGGGTATAGAACTGAAGCGCGGTGTAGGTGATCGCCTCGTCGAAGACCTGGTGGGCCTTGAAGTCGATCCAGCGATCCAGCTGTCGCCCTCGGTTGACGGCGGCGCGCAGGCTGCGGCCATATTCGTTCACCACCCAGAGGCTGGGCGCGATGTAGGCCATCCGCCCACCCGGCGCGAGCAGCCGCAGCCCCTTCTCGATGAACGGCAGATAGAGATCGAAATTGCCGGTCTGGGCGCTGGCGTAGGTGTCCTCGCCCCGGCTCGATTGGAGGTAGACCGCGACCTCCGGGTCGACCTTCATCAGGGTCTGCAGCTTCACGTAGGGAGGATTGCCGAGCACGATATCAAAGCCGCCGGGGCGCCCGTCCGGCCACAGCTCGGGAAACGCCTCGCGCCAGTCGAAGCTGTTCACCTGCTCGCGCAGGTCCTGGGTCGCTTCACGACCGCGCCAGACGTCATGTCCGACCAGGCTGTTGCCGCAGCGGATGGTTCGATCGAGGGCCGAAAGCGGCGAGTCGACCCTGACGGAATGGAGCCACAGCGCCAGCTTGGTGATCTCGACCGAGGCCGGATTGATATCGACCCCGTAGAGGTTGTGGGTCAGGATATCGGCGATGACGCCCGCCTCGTCGGGCGCCCCGACGACGCCCCCGCCGCTGGCGGCCTCGACGTCCCGCGCGGCGTCCAGCCGCTCTTTCAGCAGCCGCCCGAACGCGGAGATCAGGAAGGCGCCCGCGCCGCACGCCGGATCGACGATCCGGATCGCCTTCAACCGTTGAACATAGGCCTCCGCCGCCGCAAGACTGGGCGCTCGCTCATCCGCGCCGGTCCAGCCGAGCGAGCGTTTGGCGTCCGCGAACCAAGGTCCGAGCGTCTGCTCGACCAGCAGATTCACCAGCCACTCTGGCGTATAATAGACGCCGTCGCGCTTACGTTTTGACAGCTTGGCGACGGTGTCGCGGTTTTCCAGTTCGCCGACCCGGAATTCGAGTTCCGATATGGATTGCTCGAATATGCGCCCCAGCGAGTAGAGACTCAAAGACTCGCGGGCATCGGCGCGCCCCGCGTAATTGTAGGCGGTGCAAAGATGGAGCAGCGTATCTCTATTGCGTGCGAGCGCCGCCGAATTTGCGCCCTGGCCCGGCGCGACGAAGACGTCGTTTGGCATCGACAGCTGATCGATCAGCGGGCTTTGCGCGAACAGTTCGCCGAAGCGTCCGCCGCGGTTCATGTGGGCGAAAAGGCGCTTGAACCAGCCCCAGATCTCCTCGCCTGACGGATCGAAGGTGATATCGGTGCTGTCGCGCGTCAGCTGGTCGCGGATGAGTTGGGGCGAAAACAGCATCCGTTCCCCCATGTCCTCGTAGAAGAAGGCGAAGATGAACCGATCGAGGAGCTTCTGCGTCAGGCGGAGCAGGTCGGTGGGCGTGCCGGGGAAGGCTGGATTCGAGAGACGCAGAGTGCTGAACAGCCGTTCGCGCACGGATCGGTAGCAGTCGTAGAACTCGCCTTCGAGCTTTCGCTCGCGAACCCGTCGCCGCTCGATCAGCCGCGCGGCCGGCCCGCCTCGGAGAGAAGCGCGCGCCGCTGTCAGGCGAGCGCCGTGTCGGCGGTGGTGAGCCGCCAGGCGTCCGGGCGGGCCAGGACGGCGGTGACCAGGGCGTGGTTGAGAGCGTGGCCGCTGCAGGAGGCCTCATAGCGGCCGAGCACCGGATGGCCGAGAAGAGCGAGGTCGCCGAGCGCGTCGAGGGCCTTGTGGCGGACGAAGTCGTCGGGGCGGCTCAAGCTGGCCGGGTTCAAGACGTGGTCGCCGTCGACGACGATGGTGTTTTCCAGCGACGCGCCGCGGCCGAGGCCCATGGCGCGCAACTGCTCCACCTCGGCGATGAAGCCGAAGGTGCGGGCGGCGGCGATCTCGGCCCGGAAACTGGCCCGATCGACGGCCAGTTCGAGCCGCTGGCGGCCGATCGCGGGCGACTCGAAGATGATCTCCACCGACATCTCGAAGCGGGGCGCCGGGACCAGGGCGGCGCGCTTGCCGGGCGCCGTGACTTCGATCGGCTCGAGGATCTCCAGGTAGCGCCGGGGCGCATCCTGGCGGGCGAGACCGGCGGCCAAGATCGCCTCCACGAAGTCCGCCGCCGAGCCGTCGCCGATCGGCGTCTCCGGGCCGTCGAGCTCGACCAGGGCGTTGTCGATGCCGAGGCCGCTGAGGGCGGCCATCAGGTGCTCGACGGTGGAGACGGTGACGCCGCCCTCGCCGATCACGGTGGCCAGGCGCGTGTCGCGGACCTTGTCGCACCGCGCCGGAATCGGCTGGCGCGCCGCGACATCGGTGCGCACGAACACCACGCCGCTATCGGCCGGCGCGGGAGCGACGGTGAGCGTCACTGGATTGCCGCCATGGATGCCGACGCCGGCGATCCGGCAGGTCGTAGCGAGGGTCGTCTGGAGGTTTGCAGCCAAGGTTCTCGGGCTCCGATGCCCGGCGATGGCTACAGCCGCGCCGACGGCGAAGCAACCGCGCGCCGATCACTCAACGTCGATTGCACCGAAAGTAATGCCGCTTTCGTGGTGAATCGTCAAGCCGGTTTGTGGCCGGCGACGCTCAGTTCGCCAGGCGGCGCAGAAAGGACGGGATCTCGAGGTCGTCCGTTTCCTCAGCGGGCGCCTCGGCCAGGAACTGGGGGCTGGAGGCGCCCCCCGATCCGTTCGGGCGGCCCTGAGGCGGTTGCTGCGCCTCCTGGCGCGGCGGTCGGCCGAAGATGCTGAGCCAACCGCCCTTCTGCCGCCGCTCGTCGGCGAAGTGCGAGGTCTCGGGGAACAGCGGCTCCGCGTCCTCGTCGTCGGCGACCGACGGGTCGATGATCCGCGCCACGGGGCGGATCTGCGGCTGGGTGATCTTCGGCTCCGGCGCCGGCGGCGCGTCGAACGCCATCTCGGCCTCGGCGTAGCCTCCGTTGGTCGGATAGGCGCGGCCCGGAGCCTGGACGACCGGACGCACCGGCTCGATCCGCGGCGGCGCATAGGCCGGCTCGGTCTCCGGTTCCGGTGCGATTTCGCGCGCTTCCATCACCGGCTCCGGGGCAGCCATCTCGGGCTCGACCCAGAGCACCGGTTCCGGCTGCGGCTCGGGCATCGGCGGGACGACCATCGGCTCGGGCCGATGTACGGCGGTCGAGCGGCGCGGCGCGGGCTCGATGGCCGAAATCGACATGCCGTCCATGCCCGTGGCGACGACCGAGACGCGCAGGGTGTTGACCAAGGTCGGATCGAAGGCGGCGCCGAAGATGATGTTGGCGTCCGGGTCGACCTGGGCGGAGATCGCGTTCGCCGCCTCGTCGACCTCGAGCAGGGTCATGTCGAGGCCGCCGGTGATGTTGACCAGCACAGCCTTGGCGCCCTTCAGCGTCACTTCGTCGAGCAGCGGGTTCTGGATGGCGTTCTCGGAGGCCATCAGGGCGCGGCCTTCGCCTTGCGCCTCGCCGGTGCCCATCATCGCCTTGCCCATCTCGGTCATCACCGTGCGGACGTCGGCGAAGTCGAGGTTGATCAGGCCCGGCAGCACCATCAGGTCGGTGATCGAGCGAACGCCGGAGTGCAGCACCTGGTCGGCCATGGCGAAGGCCTCCGAGAAGGTGGTGCGCTCGTTGGCGACGCGGAACAGGTTCTGATTTGGGATGACGATCAGGGTGTCGACGTAGCGCTGCAGCTCGGAGATGCCGGCCTCGGCCAGGCGCATCCGGTGGCGGCCCTCGAAGTGGAACGGCTTGGTGACCACGCCGACGGTGAGGATGCCCCGTTCCCGGGCGCATTTGGCGATGATTGGCCCGGCGCCGGTGCCGGTGCCGCCGCCCATGCCGGCGGTGATGAACACCATGTGAGCGCCGTCGAGGTGCTCGCCGATCTCCACGGTGGATTCCTCGGCGGCGGACATGCCGACCTCGGGGTGGGCGCCGGCGCCGAGGCCCTGGGTGACCTGGACCCCGAGCTGCACCCGCTTCTCGGTCTTCGAGAAGGCCAGCTGCTGGGCGTCGGTGTTGGCGACGACGAACTCGACGCCTTCGAGCCCCGCCTCGATCATATTGTTGACGGCGTTGCCGCCCGCCCCGCCAACGCCGAAGACCACGATCCGCGGCTTCAGCTCTTTGGTTTCCGGTGCAAATACCTTGAACGTCATCAGGAACCCCGCGTCCTTCCGCTCGGCCTGTCAAATGAAGGTCGGCCACCCGCCGGCCGACCCTGCTTCGCGGATCGGATTAACTGAACGACCACCATCCTTAATTGCGCGTTAACTGCATAATATGAGTCGTATCGGCGTCGACCTCGCCAAGCTCAAATTTCCATTGCTGCGCTTGAACTTGCTCGCGGCTGGCGAAGTCTCGGGAGACGCGGTGTCGCATGAGTCGAGCCCGTTTTCCGCTCAGAGATTGTCCCGCAGCCAGGTCGCGGCGCGCCACACCACGCCGCTGCCGCCCTGCCCCGGCCGCGCCGTCACCTGCCGCTTCGGACCGACTTCGCGCGGGCCGAATGCGGCTCTATGAAGCACCCCGGCCGCGGCGCAGAAGGCGGGGCCGGACGCGGCGTCGGCCAGGTGCGGCACCCGGCGCGGACGGCCGAGCCGGACCGGGCGGTCGAACACCCGCACGGCCACTTCGCGGACGCCGGCCAGCTGGCTGGCGCCGCCGGTGAGCACCACCCCGGCGCCCGGCTCGACCGGCGCGTCGGAGGCCTTCAGCCGTTCGCGCAGCAGCTCCAGCGTCTCTTCGACGCGGGGGGCGATGATCCCCTTCAGCAGCGAGCGCGGCGCGACCACCGGGCCGGCGCCCGGATCATCGCCGCGCGGCGGCGCCTCGATCATCTCGCGGTCCTCGTTGGTGGAGGCGATGGCCGAGCCGTGCAGGGTCTTGATCCGCTCGGCGCCGGCGATCGAGGTTGAGAGGCCGCGCGCCACGTCCTGGGTGACGTGGCCGCCGCCCACCGGCAGGCTGTCGACGTGGGTGAGGCTGCCGCCAGCGTAGACCGCCAGCGAGGTCGAGCCGCCGCCCATGTCGATCAGGATCGCGCCGAGGTCCTTCTCGTCCTCCTCCAGCGTCGCCAGGGCCGAGGCGAACGGCGCGGCGACCACGCCCTCGAACTGGAGATGGGCGCGCTCGACGCAGTGGGCGATGGTCTGGAACACCTGCTCGTCCATCGAGACCAGCAGCAGCTGCAGGCCGAGCTGGCGGCCGAACATCGAGCGAGGATCGCGGACGCCGCGATTTCCGTCGACCGACCAGGCGATCGGCCGCAGGTGGATCAGCCGCCGGCCCGGCATGCGCAGGCCGGAGACCGCCGCGGCGATGGCCCGGGAAAGATCGTTGTCGCCGATCGGCCGGGCGCCGAGCGAGACGCTGGCCGAGACGCGCTTGCTGGCGAGCTGGCCGCCGGCGGTGGTCACGGTGACGCCGGAGACGGTGACGCCGGACATGGCCTCGGCGCGCTCGACCGCCTTGGCGATGGCGCTGGCCGCCTCGTCCACCTCGACTACGACGCCGCCGCGGACGCCGCGCGACTGGACGTAGCCGACGCCCGCCGCGGTGATGGTGCGGTCGGCGACGCGGATGCCGTCGGGCTTCATGATGAAGCAGGCGACCTTCGAGGCGCCCAGGTCGACGGCCGCCGCAGCCGGCGCACGGCTGAGCGCCGCCTTCAGCGTGTCACGACCACCGCCCTTGCGCTCGGCTTCGGCCGACGCGGGTCTGGCTTCCCTCACAGCAACTGTCATCCGGCCCCATTCGCCCCTGCACCGGCCGCGGGATTCTCCCGCGGCCTCACCGCCACCATCTCCGGATCCCTGAGATCGATCCGGGAGAAACCCAAGTCGAGGATGCGCGACTGCTGGTCGAGCTGGTCGAGCCGGATCAGCGCCGCTTCCTCGTCGCTCGCCGGCAACTGGATGATCTCGCCGCCCTTGAGCCGCAGGTCCCAGCGCCGCTCGTCGACCCGGACCAGGGCGTCGAGGCGGTCGAGCAGCCGCGGCCGCGACTGGATCAGCGGCAGGATCGCGGCGGCCGCGACGTTGGCCCCGTCGCCGACGACCAGCGGCAGGCTGGCGAACTTGCCGGGATCGGCTTCCGGCGCGACGACGCCGCTGGCGTCGATGACGCCGACGTGGCCGCCATGCTCCCACACGGCCAGCAGGCGGCGCTCGTCCACGGCGATCACCACGCTATCGGGAAAGAGGCGGATGACGTGGGCGCTCTTGACCCAGCCGACCTGCTCAACCCGGCCCCGGGCGCCGGCCAGGTCGAGGCCGAACAGCGGCGCCCCCCGGGTCAGCGACGCGGCGCGCAGGATATCGGCCGCCGACTGCGGCGAGGCGCCTTCGAGCCGCACGTTCTCCACCCGGAAGCCGGCCTGGGCCGCGCCCTGGACGACGGCGTCGCCGGCGGACGCGACGAGCCGGGCGCCGCGATGATCGGTGGCCAGCGCCACGGCGACGACGCCAGCCACCGCCACGCCGCTGAGGGCGAAGACGATGCGCGGCGAGACGGACATGCGGGGTCGCGCCGCCGCTCCGGGTTTGGCCGGAGCCGAGCGGCTCTTCTGGGGACTAGCGGGGCTTTTGCCCCGGGCCTTGGCGCTGGTGCGTCCGGCCCCCCGCAATGCCGCGGGCATACGCGTCCTCCGTGATCCAGAGCACAAGGTCGTCAAACCCAATACCGAGGTGAGCCGCCTGCTCGGGAACGAGAGAGGTTGGCGTCATGCCGGGCTGGGTGTTGACCTCTAGAAGGACCAGAACCGCGTTAATGTCGTCATAACGGAAGTCGCTGCGGGTAACACCGCGACAACCAAGAGCGGCGTGGGCGAGCTCGGCGCAGCGCCGGGCTTCGGCGGCCACCGCGTCGGGAATCCGCGCCGGCACCACGTGGCTGGAGCCGCCCTCGCCGTACTTGGCGTCGTAGTCGTAGAAGCCGGTGCGCGGGATGATCTCGGTCACGGTCAGCGCCTTGCCGTCCATCACCGCGACGGCGAGTTCGAAGCCGCGGACATAGGGCTCGATCATCACCTCGTCGCCGAAAGTCCAGGACGGGGCGACGAGCTCCTGCGGCGGGCTATTGGCGCCCTCGAAGACCAGGATGACGCCGACCGACGAGCCTTCGGCGTTCGGCTTGACCACATAGGGCGGGGCCATGACGTGGTCTCGCGCCGCCTCGAAGCGGTTGAAGAGGCCGCCGCCCGGCACCGGCACGCCGGCCGCCGCCATCACCGCCTTGGCCTTGGCCTTGTCCATCGCCAGCGCCGAGGCCAGCACGCCGCAATGGGTGTAGGGGATGGCGAGGGTCTCCAGCACGCCCTGCACCGAGCCGTCCTCGCCCCAGACGCCGTGCAGGGCGTTGAAGCAGACGTCGGGCCGCAGCCGCGTGAGCACCGCCGCGAGGTCGCGGCCCGCATCCACGCGGCTGACCTTGGCGCCGAGCCGCTCCAGCGCGTCGGCGCAGGCCGCGCCGCTGACCAGGCTGACCTCGCGCTCCGGCGAGAGGCCGCCCAGCAGCACCGCCACGTGGTGGCCGTCGAGAGGCTTGGACATGGCGCGGCTCCGGAGGGGTGAGCCGGTTGTCGCTGAATCGCGGGCGGCTGTTAAGGGCCAGGCTTGGCCGGGGCGGCCGCGGCCGCCAAAGCGCGGAAGTCGATGTCCGAATTGGCGACGATGTAGACGAATGAGGCCCAGGTCGCGACCGCCTGGCTGAGCTGCGTCGGGTCGATTTTGTCGAGCGTGTCCTCCGACGAGTGATGCCAGTCGAAGTAGCGGCTGGCGTCCTGGCGCACAGCGACAGCCGGCACGCCGGCCTTGATCAGGTTGGCCACGTCGTCGCCGCTGCCGGTCGCGGGTTCCGGCGAAACGTAGACGGCCAGCGGGGCGACGGTCGCCGCATAGTCCTGCATCTCCGGCGTCTTCAGCGAGCCGGCCGGAATCTGCACGCTCCAGGCCGCGTCGGCGCCGATGTCGGACTCGCCGATCACCACGATGCGCGGCGCCTCGGCCATATGGGCGGCGGCGAAGGCCTCGCGGGCGAAATCCATCTCCTCGGCGCCGAAGAGGGCGACGCGGATGGTCCGCTTCGGCGGGTTCTGCGTCCCCGCCAGCTTCGCCGTGGCGACCGCGATGGCCATGCCGGCGCCGTCGTCGATCGAGCCCGTGCCCGGATCCCAGGAATCGAGGTGGCCGCCGACCTGGACGATCTGCTCGGGATGCTCCGTCCCGCGGATCTCGCCGGCGACGGTCCAGGCGCTGGCGGGCTCCGTGGTCGAGGCGAGCTTCAGGCGGATGCGGATCGGCTGGCCGCGTTCGGCGAGGTGGTCGATCAGGATCGCGTCGATCACCGAGAGGGCGGCGGCGGGGATCTTCGGCGCGTCGGCGGCATAGTTCATCGCGCCGGTGTGGGGCTCGCGGCTGACGCCGGTGGCGAGCGAGCGGACCAGATAGGCGACGGCGCCGCGCCGCGCCGCCTCGCTGGGCCCCTGGCGGCGGGCGGGATTGAGCGCGCCATAGCCGCTGCCGTCCTGGGCTCTCGGCATCGGCTGGGTCACGACGGCGATCTTGCCGGTGAGCGAGCCGGGCGGCGCGGCCAGCAGGTCGGCATAGGTGTGGAACAGCGCGATCTCGCCTTCGACCCCTTCAGGCGCGGTCGGGACCGAGCCGCCGAGGCCGATGATGGCGAGCTTCTGCGGATGCGGCGCGACGATCTCGGCCGCCTCCGGGCCGCGCAGCCAGGCGGTGATCGGGAACGGCTCGACGTGCACGTTGACGAAGCCGAGCGCGGTCAGCTTGGCCAGCGCCCAGTCGCGCGCCCTTGCCGCCGCCTCGCTGCCGGCGAGCCGGGGGCCGACCTCGACCGAGAGCGATTCGACGTAGTCGTAGGCGGTGCTGTCCTTCAGCGCCCGGTCGCGGACCGCCTCGGCGCCAGCGCGCAGCGGACCCCCGAAAGCCGGCGCCGCGGCGACCGCGAGGATGGCCAGAGCCGTCAGCCAGGTGCGCATCTTCCCCTCCCAAGCCACTGCGCCAGCGCGGTGCGCGCCGGGCGATTTCGAGTCAAGGCCGAGCGGCGCCGTCGCTGGATCAAGAGGCCGCGGCGCCCACGCTGGCGCTGGATGGCGGCGCGCGGCATAGCCGGTGGACGGGGTGGTTGTCGGTCGGATTGTCGACCCAGTTGGTGATGGCGGGGTCCACCAGGTTGCGGCTGGAGACGAAATAGAGCGGCGCCAGCGGCGCGTCGGCGAGCAGGATCGCCTCGGCGCGCCGCATATGGTCGTCATAGGTCGCCGGGTCGGCGCTGGCCAGGGCGGCGTCGAGTTCGCTGTCATAGGCCGGATTGTCGTAGTCGCCGTAATTCTGGCCGCCGGTGTCGGCCCGCGAGAGGTCGAGGTAGATGATCGGGTCCTCCGAGATCCAGCCGGCGTCCGCGACCTGGAAATCGTGGATCTCATATTCCTGGTAGGCGACCTGGACGTCGTTCGGCTGCAGCGTGGCGTCCACGCCGACGGCCTTCCAGTCGGCCTGGATCGCCGGCATGAACAGGGTCGGATCGGCGCTGTTGCGGTGCTTGATCACCAGCTGCAGCGGGTGCGACGGGCCGTAGCCGGCCGCCGCCAGCAGCCGACGCGCCTCGGATTGGCGCGCCGCAAAGCTCCAAACCGCCCAATAGGGCATGGGCGGATTGTCGTAGCCGAGCAGGCCCGGCGGCACGAGGTTGTAGGCCGGGGTCTGGCCGCCGCGCAGCAGCTTGTGGGCGATGAACTCGCGATCGATCGCCATCGAAAGCGCCTGCCGGACCCGCACGTCTTTCAGGCCGGGCTCCTTCAGATTGAAGGCGAGATAGGTGACGCCGCCTTGCGGCGCGACGTGCAGATAGGGCGCCATGCCGCTTCGCCGCAGGAAGCCGAGGCGGTTCGACTGGACGGTGGTCGAGACGTCGAGTTCGCCCTTGCGGACGCTGCGCTCGTTGGAGACCGCGTCCGACGTCGGGAAGAAGTCGACCTCGTCGTAGCAGACGTGGGCGGCGTCCCAGAACCGCGGGTTCTTCTTCAGCACCACCTTGTCGCCAAGCCGCCAGGCGACGACCGTGTACGGACCATCGCCAACATAGCGGCCCGGGAGCGTCCAGGCGTCGCCCCATCGGCGCACGGCGTGCTCGGGAACCGGCCACATGACCCGCGTCGAGGTGTAGATCGGCAGGTTGATCCAGGGATGCTGGAGATGGATCACCAGCGTGTGTGGATCCGGCGCCGCCACGCCGAGCGCCAAGGTCGGCAGCTTGCCCTTGTTGACCTTCTCGGCGTTGACGATCGGATAGAGCAGGAAGGCCGAGTAGGACGCGGTGGCCGGCTCCAGCACGCGGCGCATGGCGAAGACGAAGTCGCTCGCGGTCACTGGCGTCCCGTCGGACCAGACCGCGTCGCGCAGGTGGAAGGTCCAGGTCAGGCCGTCGGGACTGGTGCTCCAGGATGTGGCCATGGCCGGGACCGGGTGGCCATGCACGTCGCGATCGGTGAGACCGATCATCACCTGGCTGACGATATTGCCCTCCCAGGTGCCGTCGATCTTGGCCGGATCGAGCGAAGTCGGCTCGGCGGCGTTGCCGTAGAGCAGGCAGCGCGCGCCGGGCGTGCAGGCTGGACGATGGTCCTTGCCACAGGCGCCCAGCGCCAGCAGGACCGCCAGGATGATCGCTAGCCTCTGAACCGTCGGTCTCCCGCTTCGCCAAGCGGCGCGACCCTCGTCCGCGGCTGAATCGCTGGCAAGCGAAATGCGGACTCAGGCGGGGCGGCCGATCCGCTTGATCTCCCATTCGAGCAGGACGCCCGCCCTCGCCGCCACGTCGGCGCGCACCGCCTCGCCGAGGCCCTCGAGGTCGGCCGCCGTCGCGGCGCCGGTGTTGATCATGAAGTTGGCGTGTAGGGGCGAGAACATCGCACCGCCGAACGGCTTGCCGCGCCAGCCCATCTCGTCGACCAGCCGCCAGGCGCTCATGCCGGGCGGGTTCTTGAAGGTCGAGCCGCCGGTCTTCTCGCGGATCGGCTGGGTGGTCTCGCGCCGGGCGGTGATCTCGGCCATCCGCGCCTCGATCGAGGGCGGATCGTCGGGCCGGCCCTGAAACACCGCGCCCAGCCAGATCATCGAGCCCTCGGGGACGGCGCTATGGCGATAGGTGAAGCCG
>Ga0302324_100017981_pt1 | contig 13976 bp, 16 predicted proteins | sample Palsa_T0_1_FD_201949 | JGI IMG/M metagenome (GOLD analysis project Ga0302324, IMG submission 201949) | Peat permafrost microbial communities from Stordalen Mire near Abisko, Sweden - Palsa_T0_1 | ecosystem: Environmental > Terrestrial > Soil > Palsa > Peat permafrost | place: Sweden: Abisko... | reverse complement strand
CGACAGCCACGCCGTCCTTGGCGAGCGCCTTTGCTAAAGCCATGCCGATACCGCTGCCGCCTCCGGTAACTACGGCATTACGTCCCCTGATGTCTGTCATTATATTTTCCTCAGTAACTTAACGACTTCTGCGCGGCTCGGTTGCTTGAGCCCGCTGAAGCTCGATCAGCTCTTAAGTCTCCGCATGACCTTGTCGGCGAAGAAGTTCATCTGTTCGTTTAAGCCGCTGCCCGCGACGCTTCCTCACCCTCGAGTGTGACCCGATGCAACTGACGGTCGCACTCCATGTCATATCCCAGCACGCGATGCACGGTGCCTGGGTTATCCCACATCAACAGATCACGCCTTCTCCAATTGTGCCGATAGGCTGCGTGGTGCAAGCCTGAAGACACTGCAACGACGTTGCCGAAGCGGACCACGCCCAGCGTCTTGGCAAAGGCGAGCTGCTGCTCGTCGGTGAAATGAAGATCTCGTACCACGATGACCTCGCGTTCTTCGAGCAATGCGCGAATCTCGACTGCTACGGAACCGCCACTTAGCAAAGTTTTCGCATCAGCTTCGATCTCGGTTCCGATCCGAGGGGTCAATTTGAAAGTTTCGAGCCGCATTGCAGCATTTTACGAAAGCGTGCCTAACGAGATACCTAGTTACATTAACGGATTTCATCAAGAGAAATCAATTCGTCGATCTGGGCGAGTTATTGCGCCACGCTTGGATCTAAACGCCACATTACATCAAAAACATATAACTAGATATCTTGATATACACACACGGCATGTGCTTTTGTAAATATCGCCTGATTGTGTCCCGGCGCGTGGTGTATGAGTCGTGAGTCTTGGCTCGATTGAACTCATGCTCAGTTGACGACTGCGGACAACCGAGCGAGCTGATTGTCGCTGAGAGCCTGTAAGCCTTCAAGTTGCATGTATCGGCGTTGCAGTTGCCACTCATCGTTCTGCTCGAGCAATAACGCTCCTACGAGCCGCGTGATGGCTGCGTCGTTCGGGAAGATGCCCACGACCTCGGTGCGCCGCTTGACCTCGGCGTTGAGCCTTTCCAGCGGATTAATGCAACTTACGCCGTTCGAAATACCAGCGCCCGTTTCGCCGTAAGTATTTGTCCCAATATTGAATGAATCCGACCCGCCATTCGGCGCCGACTTCCAATTCATCCCTGCAGGTCACGACACCGCTCGCCTGGGTCGGTGAATTCAGGCCGATCACGTGGTTGCCCACGAAATGGATAGTATCGCCGAAGCGGGATAATGCCTCCGCAAACCAGGTCTTGAGAGGCTCCCTGCCCCGCAGATCGCGACTCACTTGCACGTCGTCAACGAACAATTGAACCAGCGAATCCAGGGCACGCGTATCCACGGCCAGGGCATACCGGTGCGGCAGTTGACGGATCTGCTCGAGCGATTCGAGTCGATCCAGACGCTCTTCCGGCGTCGTCGGAGTCCGACTTGTTGACATTTTCTTGCCATTGCTGAGACCCGCTCCATTTTCGCATATCGAGATAGGTGGCAACAGTGGTGCGAAACATAAGACTGAATTCAGCTCAATGCGAGAGTGTCGAGAGCGCGTATGAGGGTCGCGCGCGTGGCGGCCTAAGCTCCTCATCCCTTCAGAAGAACATCCTGGTCGCTCGGCGATGAGAACCGCCGTTCGTTTGTCCGCATTTACACCGATGGAGTTGCTGGAGCGGATGGATCCCCACACCGAGGCGGCAACTCCTGTTTAGCCAAGCTGCACTTTGCCGTCTTACTGCAAAGGTTACGGGGCCTTTTGGCCCGTGTGAATGGCTTGCGGAGTCAGCTAATTCGCTCAGGCATTCCGACCAGTGGCGTGCCGGGGCGGCCACTGAACGTTCGACTATCTTGCCGCCTGGAACTGGACGATAGCAGGGGGGCCAGACAAACGATGCCCAACGTCATCGCGGACCGCGGTCTTGGGTCTGCCGCGCTCTTATCGGTCCGATTGAATTCAAATTGGTTTGCTGATCAGTGGCACCGCACCGAGGTTGCGCCGCCCATTTAGCGAGCACGCCATTTCACCTTGGGAGGCTGAACGCGTGCCACTTTGCCGTCCTCGATGGGATTCCCAATCTGTGTATATCCAGCAGCACGCGCGACCGCGGCCGTCCGAGGCACGTCGAGCGCCTCCCAAATAGCCTTGACCGTTCCTTGCACTGCCACGGCGGATTTCGCTGCGAGGCTCGCAGCAATCTCCGCCGCGCGGCCCCAGAGCTTGTCACGCTCTGTAACTTCGGTTACCAAACTAATCCGCAAGGCCGTTTGGGCGCTGATCCGCTCATCGTTCCCCATCAATGCCATCCGCATGACCTCTTGATAGGGCATGGCATGCAACGCGCCGATCGGCTCAACGGCAGCCACCATGCCGAAAGTGACGTGAGGATCAAAGAATTGCGCGTCGTCGGAGCAAATGACGATGTCGCACTCATTGAGAAAATAGAACGCGCCACCCGCTGCGAGTCCATGAACGGCCGCCACCACGGGTTTCCAAAGCTTATTCGATTTCGGACCAAGGAATTCGCCGGGATCTTCGAAATCGAACGGACGGTCTAAGGGTTGCGGCCACATCTCGGCGACATCGACGCCGGTGCAAAAGGCCCGGCCCTCCGCGGCGCGAAGCACAACCGTTCGGACAGACTTGTCTTCTCGCAGCGAGAGCCAAACCGAGCGAACCTCTTCGGCCATCTTGAGGGTAAAGGCATTCATGCGATCGGGGCGGTTGAGGGTGAGTGTTGCGACGCCGTTAGATGCACGGTCGAGCAGTAAGGTCTCAAAAGCCATGGCAACCCCTTTCACTGGCAATGATCCATAGTAGTAGCCCTTGCAGCATTCGTTCCTGCCGAAGTCTCTTGTCCTGCTGATGCGGTCGAGTACGGCAGCCATCATAGTCTAACACGCGTTATAAAATAGTTGCGGTCGACCGGAAAGAGGCGTAGAAATTGGTTCCAGCTAGCCTACTAACCAGCCCGCGCACAACGCTTTTCGGGAGCGCGCGACTTAGGGAGGGACATCGGTGCTAAGAGCTGGTCACCCGAAATAGGAGCTCAGGTGGAAGACAGGTGCCTCGTCGAGACTCGTGCTCGCTCGAATCTGTTCGACCTACGCGGTACTACGGCGTTGGTAACCGGGGGCAATAGTGGTCTTGGTCTCGCTTACGCGCGCGGGCTCGCGCGCCACGGGGCGAATGTCGTCATCTGGGGAAGGGACGAAGCCAAGAGCGAACGGGCGGCGGAGACATTGCGGGCCTTAGGAGCGACGGTCGCTCGTCAGAAGGTGGACGTGACAGACGAGCACCAAGTGGTTCGTGGGTTCGCGTCGGCCGTCGAAATGATGGGACGCATCAACTGTGTAATACAGAATGCGGGCTTCAGCAATCCGGCATCCAGTTTTCTGAATATGACAAGTGCCCAATGGAGCGCACAAATAGAGGTTGCTCTGACCGGCGGGTTCTACACTTTGCGCGAGGCAGCCCGCCATATGGTCAAGTCAGCAGCGGACGGGTTCCGTAACAACTCCATTATCCTTTGCGGCAGCGGCCTGATCTCGGCAGGCATGAAGGGCTTGGAGCACTACGCGGCGGCTAAGGCGGGCCTGGCGGCCATGATGCGTTGCATGGTTGCCGAACTTTCCGAGCACGGAATCAGAATCAACATGATCTCGCCGGGCTATACCCGAACAGAAATCGCCGTCTCCCAAGAGTTGGTCGATTTCATTGCGAAGCGCACGCCTTTGAAAAGGGTTGCGGAGACTGAGGATCTCGAGGCGGCCGCCGTCTATCTCGCAAGCCCCGGTGCGCGGCATCACACAGGCGACGTGCTGACGATTGATGGTGGATGGCTAGCGAGTTACCTGTAAACGCCTGCTTGAGAGCACAGGCCCTTTTGGGGAAATGAGTCGATGCACACTGCCGGGCTTATCGATATCACGGACTTGAATCGACCGGTCCTGAGCCGAGGCCAGGAAAGGGCACGAGCGCAAGCTGAAGCGAACCCCGTGGCGCTGAGTGTCGACGCCATCCTTACGGCGGCGCGAGCGGAGACTGGTCTCGATGATTTTGGCGCGGAAGATTTCGTCGGCCGCTTGCAAGTCATGATCGAGGCAATAGACGAGGACGCCGAGATTCACGAGATGCGCCGAGCTGATCTCCTCCACATGTGGAGCCGCTTTGCCAAGTATCGGCTGCGCCTCGAAGATCTCGTGAAACGCCATCCGGAAATTCTCCAGATAGAGATGCGAGACCCGATCATCGTGACGGGTCTCCCGAGGTCCGGAACCACTCACCTAGTGAGTGTGCTGAGCGCAGATAAGCGATTGCGCTCCTTACCGTGGTGGGAGGCGATCGCCCCGATACCCACGGACGCCGACAGCCCGACGGAAGTCGACTCGAATCCCCGATGGAGGCGGGCGCAAGCCGGCTGGGAGTTGTACGATCGTCTGCTTCCTCACATGGCAGCGATGCACGAGTTCAGCACGGACCACATCAGTGAGGACATTGAGCTCCAGGGACTGGATTTCTCATCCTATCTGCTGGAGTGGCTCGCCTATGTTCCGCGCTGGCGGGACTACTACCTTTCCCACGATCAGACCAGTACCTATGCCTATCTGCGAAAGGTAATGCAAGTGCTGAGTTTCCTCAGCGGGCCCAGGCGTTGGGTCATCAAGTGTCCGCAACACATGGAGCAATTGTGCGTTCTCAGGAAAACGTTTCCGCAGGGCGCCTTCGTGCTCACCCACCGAGACCCGGTGGCGTCCATTCAGTCAGCAATCACGGCGACCTGCTACTACGATCGCTTGCACCGCAAGTCGGTCAACTTGCCTCAACGGGCTAATTACTGGATAGATCGGTATAAGAAACTCCTGACGCGCTGCGTCGAGCAACGGTCGGCATTGCCGGCTTCACAGAGCATCGACCTTTACTATGATGTCTGGACCAAGAATCCGGACGGCGCGCTCGATGAGATCTATAAGTGTGCTGGCCTATCCCTGACTCAGGAGACTCGACAGTTGCTGCATCAATATGTCGTGGATAACCCCGAGGGCGCGCATGGGAAAGTCGTCTATAACCTTCGCCGCGATTTCGGCATCAGCGCAGCTGAGCTTCGGCAAGAATTTCGATTTTATCTGGATCGATTCCCGGCAAAAGCGGAAGTGCGCCTGGATTAGCCCTCATGCGTGAAAACCTTCGGATGACAGAGAAATACGCGGCAAAGAACCATCGAATGGTCGAGCTCGTCAGGTGGGACCCGACAGATTCCGCTCAGCGAATCGCGGACCGGATCTTCATGTCTCGGGGCATCTCTTACAGCTACTTGATCGCGGACCAGCGCGGAGACGTCGTCATAAACACGGGGATGCCCGAAGAGGGCCCACGACATCGCGAGCGCTTTGAGCAGGCGCTGGGGCGGCCGATCGCGCCGAAGGTAATCGTGATCACCCAGAGCCATCCGGACCATTACGGCGGATGGCCGGCTTTCGTCGGCGCGGACACGATCACGGTGTGCCAAAGGGACTTCGAGTGGTGCGCAAAGGAAAAAGTGAGGCTTGGACGCTTTTACGCGCGCCGGCTTCACCGGGTCCTCGCTTCGCTTACCTCAAAGGAGCAACGCGCGACATGGAATAAGGGAGTCGAGCCGGTAGTAAGCCCCATCTATTTTGCCGAGAGCTATCGATTCCGAGTGGGCTCAACGGATTATGAGGTGCATTCGACGCCGTCCGGGGAGACGATCGACAGCGCGGTCGTATGGCTGCCCGGCGAGAGAACGTTGTTCACCGGCAACCTCATGGGGGCATTACAGGGGTCGTTACCGCATTTCTACACATTGCGCGGCGACCGAGATCGGAGCTTGGTTCGATTCACTCAAGACATGGACAAGCTCCTCGCGTTGCGACCCATAACGGTGATCACGGGTCATGGAGAACCCATTAGAGGAGAGGAGCGTGTTCAGCGATATCTCCAACAATTGCGCGACGCGACACAATTCATTTGGAACGAGACCCTCGACGGAATGTGTGACGGTAAAGACCTCTTTACGTTGATGTCGCAGATAAAGTTGCCGTCCGAGCTTGCGCACGAGCCGGGCCGAGGACCGGTGTCTTGGTATGTGCGCGCCGCATGGGAGGAGGTTACGGGTTGGTTTCGACAGGAGTCGACCACTGAACTCTACGCCGTTCCGCCCTCGGCGATATGGGCGGATTTGGTTGAGCTCGCCGGCGCAGACGCGCTCGTCGCGCGTGCACGGGATCATGTCGATGCGGGCCGTTCACTACACGCTTTGCATTTCACGGACGTGGTGCGACGGATCACACCTCATCACGCGGGAGCGCTCGAAGTCGAGATCGCGGCGCTCGATAAACTGATCATTGCGGGACGAGGAGAACTGCTTGACGAACAAGGGTGGCTTGAGAGCGAGCGCGAGAGGGCCCAGCAAGAGCTGAGTGCGGCTCGATCGCTCGCTAGCCCGGAGACCTCGACTTAACACGCGGCACAATGCCCGGGAGAAATTTAGATGAGCCGATATTTTGGTAGCTCTTGCCAGGTGGCATTCGTGGTTCCTGACATGTCTGTCGCCATCGACAAATTCGTGGCTAATGGCGTCGGCCCAATCTTTAAGCTGGACCGCATTCGGCCCGCCGCGCGGTATCGCGGCGAGCGATACGACCCACTAATCAGCGCAGCGTTATTATACAGTGGCGGAATCCAATACGAGATCCTGGAACAACATGACAAGACGCCATCCGCATATAACGATTTCATAGAGCGGCATCCTGCCGGCGGGCTACACCACATCGCATTCTTCAGTGAAGACTTCGACCAGAGCCTGGCACTCGCCGCCTCTCGGGGACAGACATTCGAGATCGTGCAGGAGTTTATTGACCCTACAGGCAAGGCCTACGAAATCTACGTCGAGCCACGCAGCGGTGAGGATCCGCTCTTGATGCAGCTCAGCCACCCTTCCATCAGGGATTTCTTCAATTTAATGGAGCGCGCCGCCAGCACCTGGGACGGGAATGATCCCGTGCGCGACGCCCAGGCTCTCCTTCCGGCCGAGGCGCGGTCGCCCAGAGAATATTGAGCGCACGGTAGGCTAGTCGACGCGGGAAATCGCGCACCGCTGTAGCCCTTCGCTTGACAGCGAATCGGTCCTATAATAGCTTCTAATGCCTGTTAGAAAGTGAGCGGCTCATGTTCCTGGGTCGAATTGGCGCATCCTCCAACAGCAGCCGGGTCGAGCTGCCGAACGGCGCGGGCGCAACTTACACCTCTCACTCGTACGTTACCTGCCCCCATCGCCGTTACCCCGATTCGGTGAAGTTATCGCGCCTCGGACGACACCGATGATCACGATCCTTGTACTACTCGTCAAACGTCACGGTATGTCGGATGAGGAATTCCGAAAACACTATGAAACGAGCCACTCGCAGTTAGGGCTCAAATATTTCGGACATTTGTTTTTGGAATATCGAAGGTACTATATCAAAGCGATGAGTCCATTTCGGGAAGGGCCGGAAGGTAACAATCTGGCTCCGCAGCGCAGCTTTGGCTGCGCCTATGACGCGATAGGTGAAATGGTGCTCCAAGACGAGCATTCGCTGCAGGAGATGATCAGGATTTTAGAAGACCCGGAGATTCGACGAATCCTTGCGGAGGATGAGGCGCGTTTTTTGGACCGCGAGGCTTGCCGCATGGGCGCGGTCGATGTGGTACAGAGCAAAGCCTATATCCAGTGGCCGGGGCGTCGGACCTTGTCGGGCGCTTAGGAACCGGGCAGTCGTCGCTCCAATGTCGGATCTAGACTACGATGTCATCGTGGTGGGCGGTGGCGGCGCGGGCATGACGGCCGCTCTCTTTGCGCACGAAGCGGGGGCGAAGGTGCTCATTCTGGAAGCCGACAAGAAGCTCGGCGGAGCCACTGCGCTGAGCGACGGGGTGGTCTATGCGGCCGGAACCAGCGTGCAGAAGGATCTGGGCATCGTCGACAGTCCGGAGGCCATGTTCGACTACGTCATGACCTTGGAAAGTGGCGCCAGCCTACTTTCCAATCGAGACTCCACCGTATTACGCGGTCGAGGTTCGCGCCTCTTTCATCGGACAAACCAGCGCAGGCCTCGATATCGATGTACGAGCTCGCGTTCGCGATCTTCACGGCCGCCCAATCCCTGGCTTGTTTGCCGCGGGCGAGACGGTAGGGTGCGTTCAAGGAACTCGCTACTCGGGTGGAGGGATGGGAGTTGGCAATGCGGTCACGTTCGGACGAATCGCTGGCGAACAGGCCGCTGCTGCCGTTCGTCGGGCTGAAGTCAGCACCGTGTCAATCGCCCCTCTGAAGTGCCTGTGAATCGCATTCTCCCAGTCGACGGTAGCTTTAATCTTCGTGACCTCGGCGGCTACGTGGCGGAGGGTGGCAAGCGCGTTCGCTGGGGAGTACTTTTCCGATCCGGCGCGCTTACGAACTTGACATCCACGGGTCTTTCTCAGCTATGCACGCTTGGAATCCGAACAGTCTGCGACTTCCGAACGCATCCAGAACGACAGCGCGAACCCGCCCCACCGCTGGGTGAAGGCGTTCGGTACCTGTCGTGGGATTACGATGCATCGCCGGTAAGTGTGCGAGCATTTTTCAGTCGCACGCCTCCATCGCCTCAGTCTGCCGAGCAATCGATGCTCCAACTGTATCGCGCCATGCCGATGCACCTCACGCAGCTCTATGCCGGCCTTTTTAGAAGCATTGCGGGCGGGCGCGCACCGTTGATCTTCGGGTGCGCGGCGGGCAAGGATCGCACCGGGGTTGCGGCCGCATTGCTTCTTTTGTCGCTTGGTATATCTCGAGAGGACATACTTGGGGATTTTGCTCTCACCGATAAAGCGGTCGATCTCGAGAGGCATGTCATGACCAGCGGCAGCGCGGGCGCGGGTCTCGATGGACCCAGTCACTGGATCGCCGGACTTCTCCCCGAAGTCCGGGCCCCATTCCTGCGTGCGGACCCCGCGTATCTCGAAGCCGCCCTGGCTGCCATCGATGGCGAATTTGGATCCGTCGACGGCTATCTGCAATGCGCGCTGTCAGTCAGTGAGCAAGACATCGCCAGCATCCGCGACCGTATGTTGGAAAGTTGAATGTGTACGCCGCAGGCGTCAAAGATACACGAGCCCTGATCTTTACCGGTGAATCTGTCCGCGCAGGCAGCGCATAGGCTACGATTGCATCGCTGTAGCAAGTGCCACCAGCGTCATTACCATAGCGCAGCCAATCACTTGACATCGCTTCAGAGGTGGCGCTGTCGGGAGGGTCAGCTTGCACGGTTATCTCCCCAAACTGGAGATTGGATCCGCCGTTCCTGTTCCCCGAAGACCTTGCTCTCTCTTGTCCGCTTTGTCGAATCTACCTTATACCGCCGCCCGATCGATAACGTGCGCCCCAGCCGACCGTCTCGGTTTCCACATATTCCACACAGCGGACATAGTGTCAACCATCATCCGGCTTCGCTCGCGGCACCCGCCATTGACATCTAACAGCGGTTAGAATATCTAGTAATCAGACGAATCAGCACAAGAAACGCTTAATGAGCTTGGTTGCAGGGCTGGCTATATGCGAGAAGTGAGCGATGGCGCCACACGTCAAACGGTTGCCTAAGTCCAACAGCGACGCGTCTCATAGGTAGGACACTAGTCGTGAAGGGCTCTCCTGTGAACATTCCGCCACACGTTCCTCCGGGGTTGGTGGTTGACTTCGATTTCTATCATCCAAAGGGATTTGTGGACGACGCTCACAAGGCGCTTTACGCGCTTAAGCTTAACGCACCCGGCAGCATTTTCTGGACGCCGCGAAACGGTGGACATTGGGTCGTCGTCTCCGCGAGCGGCATTAAGGCGGTCCAGAACGACTTTTCCCATTTCTCGCATTCAGAGATCATTCTGCCCCCCGCGCCCGACTCGGACATGCGGCTGCTGCCAGCGTATCTAGACCCTCCGGCACATCGCTCATTTCGTAGCTTGGTGATGCCCCCCTTATTGCCCACGGCGCTCGGTAGGATCGAGGCCGGTCTTCGCCGTCTCACGATTGAGCTGACCGAGAAGATCGCCCCATTGGGTCAATGCGAATTCATCGCCGAATTTGCGAGTGTCATGCCGGTGGTCGTGTTCTGCGAGCTCTTCGGACTTCCGCAGGAGGACCGCGAACGAATTCTACCGTGGGGCAGCCTGGTGACGCGCGGGGGAACACTCGAGATTCGCCAGCAGGCCATGCGAGATCTCGATCAGTATGTTCTCGATATAATACGTGCGCGCGAGCTCGAGCCGCGCGGCGACCTCATCAGCACGTTGGTTGCTGCGAAAATCGACGGACGTAAGATCACCGAGCGCGAGACGTTGGAAATCTGCCGAGGGCTGGTCTTAGGCGGGCTTGATACCGTAGCGGGGATGCTTGGCTTCTTCGCGCGCTTCCTGGCGTTGAATCCTATTCATTGTCATCAACTGATCGATGACCCTCGGCTCATTCCAAATGCCGTGGAAGAGCTTATCCGCCGTCATGGCATCGTAAATTCGGCTCGCCGGGTCGCCCGGGATGTTTGCCTCGAAGGCGTTGAGCTGCGCGCGGGTGACATGATCCAGGTACCCAACCTGTTCTACGGATTGGATGAGACGGTCTCCAACGATCCTCTGACCGTCGACTTCAACCGCCCTCGTCCACGCCACGTCGCGTTTGGCAGCGGACCCCACATTTGCCCTGCTCAGCATTTGGCTCGACGTGAGCTGACGGTGTTCATCGAGGAGTGGCTTAAGCGCATACCGAACTTCGCGATTGCACCAAATACGCACGCGGAAATCGAATCCGGGATGGTTCTGTCGGTCAGATCGCTCCATCTCGTCTGGATTCCGCGAGGGTCGGCGCGCAACCATTAAAAATAATGAAGACGTGGATGTGCACCAATTGTGGCTGGATCTATGACGAGGCCGAAGGCGACGTGGATTCGGGTCTTGCTCCGGGAACGCGTTGGACCGATGTTCCGAAAGGTTGGACCTGTCCGGACTGCGGGAGCTCGAAAGTGGACTTCGAGATGGTCGAGTATGTGCGGCCCTCGAGGGCATCGTCGGCTTTTCGTAAAAGGCAATTGCGGGGGGTAGCGCGACCATGAGCGATCATCTCAATAAGCCGATTTGGGAGAAGTATGATCATCTAGAAATGGCGGCTACGGCAGATCCCGCCAGCATACTCACCGAGCTTCGAGCGCAATGTCCCGTCGGGCGCAGTGAGCAACACGGGGGTTTTTACGTGATCACGCGTTACGCTGATTGCATCGCGGCGGCCAAGAGCCCGTGCCTCACATCCTCACCTGACCGCGGTCCGGGACCAGGCTTCCCGTTTTCATTTGAAGTTCTCCGGATGGGCATGATTACAGATGATGGCGAGCGCCACCGCGACTTTCGCCTACCTTTGGCCAAGTTTTTCTCGCTCAAACAGGCCGCGGGCCTCGAGCCCAAGATACGACAGATTTGCGACTTGGCCATCGACTCCTTCATAGAGCGGGGCGAAGCCGACCTCGTCACGCAGTTCACCAACGAATTGCCCGCGGTGTTGATTAGCGAACTGTTGGACTTACCCTTCGAGCGGCGTCACGAAATTCAGGGCTGGGCGTCGCAAATGGTGGCCACGGCGGATCCTGAGTTCATGCACAAGCTCGCGGGCTATACCGAGGAACTCTACGAGCTGCGTCGTCGCAAGCCGGGCCAGGACATCGCAAGTCAAATGCTAAATTTCGCAATACAGGGCCGGCCGATCACCAAGGATGAGTGGCGAGGACTCGTACTGCTATTGATTCTGGGGGGACTTGATACGACGGCCAACGGCGGCGGTTTTATGCTGCAGATGATTGCTCAGCAGGACACTCTTCGCAGCTATCTGATCGAGCATCCCGACCGCACGGAGCAAGTCGTTAAGGAACTGCTGCGCTTGATCAGTCCTGTTCCACAGCACTCGCGAGGCGTAATCGAGGATGTCGAGGTAGGCGGACAGAAGTTCAAAAAAGGCGATGTCGTGCAGTTGAGCTGGCTCGCTGCTAACCACGACCCCGAGGCATTCGAGAATCCGGATACGCTGGATCCTCAACGTAAGGTCGATCATCACCTGGCTTTCGGTACCGGACCGCACCGCTGTCTCGGCGCGTCGCTCGCTCTGGTGGAAATGAAGGTCATGGCTCAACAGATCCTCAGTCGTCTGCCTGACTATAGGCTAGTCGAGGGAGGCGTCGAATTGTTTCCGAGTCTGAACCGCGGAATGAAGCATCTGCGTGTGACGTTCACACCAGGCATACGTTCCGTGACCGGGTAGCACAAACGATGTGGATCGGGAAATACCGATGTCCTGCGTCGAATTACGGGGTAGACAAAATGGCAACGAATACTGAGTTTGCGGTGCGACCGATGCAGGTGGGTGCGGAAATCGTCGGCCTTGACATCACACGGTCCTTGACGGAAGCGGCGCGTGCCGCTCTGTATGCAGCATGGCTCGAGCACGGAATCCTGCTATTTCGCAATGATAGACCGCCGACAACGCAGCAACACTTTGCCCTGAGCCGTTGTTTCGGAGAACTCGAGCGCCATCCTATGCCAGAGATCTGGGCTGAGGGTGAGCCTTATCTGATTGAGTTGGGTGGCAAGAACAGCAACCGTGGCGTTGCCAAAGTGTATGACGATGACAAGCTGCGCCTCGGCGTCCTACCCTGGCATCGGGATACCGCATACACCGTCGACATCTGCAAGGGTGCGCTGCTACGTATGACCGAAGTTCCCCCCGAAGATGGGGAGACACTGTTCGCGGACAGTCAAAAGGCTTACGAGGCGATGCCCTTGGAGTTGCGCCGGCGGGTCGACTCGCTCGAATTCAAAGCCACCTTGCGGATCGGCCCCTTCACGCAGTCAGGGCCGGGTGCCATTTGGAAAAAGGTTCGGCCAGCAACCCGGGAAGAGTTCCCTGTCGACTCCGAGGAGACCGGTATGAATGCGCTCTCCCGTTACCCATCGGTGATTCATCCAGTGGTCATCACTCATCCAGAATCTGGTCGGAAGTGCCTTTTTCCGAGTCCCACGTATGTCGACGAGTTCATCGGTTTAAGCAAGACCGACAGTGACGCGTTGCTGATCGAGCTCTGCCGACACCTGTTTGATCCGCGGCACGTATACACGCATCGCTGGAAAGCCCATGACATGATGCTTTGGGACAATCGCCGAATGCTGCATGCCGCAGCTGGCTACAAGCCTGCTTACACGCGAACGGGTCTACGCACGACACTCGCTGGCGCGATGAAGACCGGGCGCTATTTCAACGCTCAGGCAAAGGATTTTGTCCCGCCTCCGCAAATGCTGGATTGAAACACTGTGTTGGCGCGGACAACGTAGGACAGATGCATCGGCCCGCTTGATTTCCTTGGGCAGTTTCTTCGCCCAGCGCAAATGGTCCGTCTCTGCGCGCTGTTTAGTCCGGTCCAGGTCGATTCTATAAACTCTTTCGCCATTGCCGCCCGAATCTTATCCTTAACCCGCGTTCGTAACCGTACTGTTCGCACAGATGGTCCGGGATTTGAACAGAGCAAAAGGCGTCAATCAGTGTCGGCGAGGAGGCATGCCAGAAACCATCGCTGCCCATAAAGGTAGTCAGCTCCGAAGTACTTGATCAACTTTCCTAGCACTTGGGCCGCTTCAACGGCCGGAGCAGTAGGGAAAACCATGTCGACCCAATTCCGCATACACATTGCGACCCGCGGAATGCCTGTATTGGGTGGGCCTGGACTTCCCAACATTCCGTGGACACCCTAGCGCCTTGAAACCGGCGGCTTCGAAGGCTGCCGGACTGACGCCACCTAGGTGACTGTGCCGTCGGGTGGGATTGTAGAACGCCTCGATGTATTCCGCGATCGCTTCGCGGGCGATCAAGCGATTCTTGTATATCTT
>Ga0302324_100017980_pt1 | contig 13977 bp, 9 predicted proteins | sample Palsa_T0_1_FD_201949 | JGI IMG/M metagenome (GOLD analysis project Ga0302324, IMG submission 201949) | Peat permafrost microbial communities from Stordalen Mire near Abisko, Sweden - Palsa_T0_1 | ecosystem: Environmental > Terrestrial > Soil > Palsa > Peat permafrost | place: Sweden: Abisko... | reverse complement strand
TTGACGCCGCCGTCGGCAGCGGCCGAGTTCCCCGCGGAGCTGAAGAGCCACGAGTGAACGTTGTAGGGCAGGTCATTGCCTCCGACGTTCGAGTAGTAAACCATCGTGCGGCCGAAGATGTCGTTGCCTGGAATGAGGCCGGCCGTGGCGGTCTGGTTGAGTGAGCCACGCGCGGCCGTGCCGGCGTCCTCCCCGGCGTTCGTCGGCACAGTGATGCGGAGCGCCTTCGTCCCGCAATACGCGTTGGTCGTGTCGATCTGCATGACGGCGCCAGTGCCGGTCACCGTCGCGGTCCACGGGCCGAGCGTCGCGGCGTTGGCGATCGGGCCTGCCGGATAGCTCTCGAACGTGTCGCAGTACGTGTACCCCGTGCAGCTGCCGCACGTCGATGCGTCGCTCGCGTCGTTGCCGCTCGCCGCGTCGGAGACGACGTCAGCCCCGCCAGCGTCGTTGACGGGGCTCGCGTCAGTCCCGGCGTCGGAGGTCGACCCACCGTTGCTGCAACCGACGATGCCTGCACACAAACCGAAGACGATGAAGCCGCAAGATTTCATATCTGCGAGCCTAGCGTGTGTTGGTCGCGTCCGCAGGTTTTGGCCGGGCGATCAGCCAAGCCCTGAGGATGTAACGATAAACCGACGGGACGCACAGCCGATCGACTGACACGCACTGCCATTCGAATGGGAGAGCGTGCCATTCGAATGGGAGGCGCTCCCATTTGAATGGGAGACACAGTCATTCGAATGGGAGAGCGTGTCGGATCTTTCTGGGCGAGATCGCGCGCAGTTTCGAAAATCGTCCGGCGAGCGTCACTTTCTCACCCAGATTATTCTGGTAGCGCTCTGGTGCCGGAAAAGGTGTCGGACTTCATCGTCCGAGCGCAGTCCATCCACGGCACGATGGCTGCGAATACGGGGACCCTTCCGAGCCCGTCGCCAGCGCTGACGACGCTGGCGTCACACATCAGCGACCTCGCTTCGAAAGAGGCCGCTGCCCAGGCTCGGACGGTAGGTGCTGTCGCGGATCGTGACGCGGCAAGGAAGGTCGTCGCAGACGACCTGAACAACGAGCGCGCTTACGTGGAGCAGCTCGTCAACGCGGACCCTACGAATGGTGCGATCATCGCACAGGACGCAGGGATGACGTTGCGCAAGGTCCCCTCGCGCAACAAACCCGACCTCGCGGCCAACAAGGGCGCTGTGTCGGGCAGTACAGCCTCGACGGAGGCAAGACCTGGATCGACTTGCCGCCGACGACCAAGGCGAGCACGACGATCCAGGGCCTGACACCGGGCACGACGGTGTCGATTCGTCAGCGCCCACTGACGAAGGCAGGGCTGACCGATTGGGGTCAGCCCGTCTCGACCTTGGTTACCTGAGGTCGGACTGACGCAAACGTGGTTGGGGGCGCCGGATCGAAGACGGCGCTCCCGCCACGTCTGTGACCTTTGGATGAGTTCGGCTAGTCTCGCCCGATGCGACTTAACCCACTTCTATTTGCGCCGCTTGTCATCGTGTTTGTCCGCTGCGTCGGCGATTCGACGGTCACCGTCCCCGACGCATCGGATGCCACGATGGGGAGCGACGTCGCGCAAGCCGGTGACTCCACGACGGACGTAAGCAGCGACGCCACCGACGCGGCTCTCCCTCCGCTCGCCATCACGCCGACGCTGGCGCTCGGATTCGGGTTCTCATGTGTCTCGCAGGCGAACGGCAGCGTCTGGTGTTGGGGCCTGAACTCCACCGGTGAGTTCGGCAACATGGCCACGAACACCACCAACCCGAACCCAGTGCCCGGGCAAGTCGACAACATCATGAATGCAGCGACGATCGGCGCCGGCGCAGGATTCGTTTGCGCACTGGCCACGGATCACACCGTGTGGTGTTGGGGGCAGAACACCCTCGGACAGGTCGGACAAGCGGCGAGCACCACTCCCACCCTCGTACCCACGCAGGTCCCGGGGTTGACGGACGTGGTTCAGCTCGCGGTCGGTGGCAATCACGTGTGCGCTCGCAAGAACGACAGCAGCGTCTGGTGCTGGGGAGATAACGCCTTTGACCAGCTCGGATACAGCAACGCCACCGACACCCTGTGCGGCGGTACCCTCTGCAACCCGACGCCTACCAAGGTGGCCGGGCTCGTTGCAGCAAACATCGCCTCTGGGGTGGTGCACACATGCGCACAGGTTGGTACGACTGCCCAGTGTTGGGGAGCCAACGGGGACGCGCAGCTCGGGCACCTTCCAGGCCAGATGGGCGATCTTGGAACTTCTCCAAACTACTACAACCCCACCCCGAACCCCGCTGCCGCAACAGGCGTAGATGCGATCTACGCTGGCGGCGACGTGACGTGTTCGATAAGCGGGAGCCAGGCTCTCTCGTGCTGGGGATCGGACAACACTGGACAGCTCGGTGACGAAGGCGCGGCAGGGGCGCAGACCATCAATCCGGTGATCGTCACCGGCGTCAACCCCACGACTCAGGCCGCACCGGGTTTCGTTAACTCGTGCGCTGTCGCCAACAGCGCGGTGTTCTGTTGGGGAGACAACGTTGGTTGTGAAGAGGGTACCAACCAAGACGGAGGAACCGACATTGGACCGTCGAACGTGAGTGGCCTCAACACTGGCGTCGTCCAGGTCGCATCGGACATGATCGGCGCCCACCACTGCGCGCTCAAGGACACCGGTGACGTGCTCTGCTGGGGCGAGAATGATCACGACGAGCTCGGCCACGATAACTCGACCGACCGAACTTGCCCCGGCGGCGCAAAGGGTGATTCGACGCCGACACTGGTCGCTGGGTTGTAAGCGCCACTCAGTTGCCTATGAAGCTTTACGGTGCAATCGCGGCGTGGCTCGTCGTCGTGCCGGCCTACGCCGACGCGAGCAAACAAGAGTGCATCGATGCGAGCGCGCAGGCCCAATCGCTCGAGCATGACGGCAAGCTCGTCGCGTCGCGACGCGAGCTCCTCGTGTGCGCTTCGGCGACTTGCCAGATGCTCGTGGGAGACGATTGCATGCGGCGTCTCGACACCCTCGGTCAGAGGATCCCGAGCGTCCTGTTCGACGTCACGGACAGCGACGGCAACGACCTCGAGCCCGTGACGGTGACGGTCGATCACGAACCCCTCGTCTCACGCCGCGCGGAGGCGCCCATCCTCGTCGACCCGGGCGAGCACGTGTTCACGTTCGAGACGGCAGGGTTTCAGCGGCTCGAGACGCACGTCACGCTGCGTGAAGGCGAAAAGGCTCGACACGAGCACATCATGTTGTCCGCCGCATACCGGCCGCCGACATCGACAGCGACGGACATCCCTGTCACGACGAGCCGTCAACCGCTGAGCCTCGCCAAGACCACCCCCGAGCCCCCAACCAACACCGACTCTGACACGTCACCCGAGCGAAGAACCGGCCGCATCGCTGGGTTCACCCTCATTGGAGTGGGGCTCGCGTTCGTCGGGACGACCATTCTCTTCGGTTACCTGGGCGGTAGGCAAAACGCGGCGATCACGACCGGCGGATTCGCGAGCGGGTCCGACATTGCGAGCGCCGACGGTCTAGGCGACGCGTTCAACATCGCGTTCGTGGTCACCCTCGTCAGCAGTGTCGTGTTCGAAGGCATTGGCATTCCGCTACTCCTGGCCAACCTTGGCCGTTCTCCCAAATCGGTATCATCACGAGGCAACGGCTTTGCGATTCAGTGGTAGCGCCACACGACTTTCGAGACGATGGGTGGTGTTCGTCACCATCACGAGCGGGGTGCTTGCTTGCTACAGCGGGCTTTCGGGATTGGCACCGTTCCCGTGTGGTCAAGACGGCAGCTGCCCCGTCGGCGCGTCGACGGTGTACTGGCAAGACGACGCTTCGTACGCCTGTCTCGACGTCGGGTGTGTCGCCTTCGCGGATTTGCCGAACCACGCGTGCGTCGTCGGCGACGGGAGCTGCAGTCCGCAATCCACCTGTCGATTATTGGTCGTCGGAACCGGGGTCTTTGCGAGCGCCTTGGTCGACGGTAACGGCCAGCTTTACGCGGCACCAGCGGTAGCGCACGCGTGCGCCGACTTCGAGGGTGCGAACCTCTTGTCCGTGTGCACGCCCGACGGCCCAGTGCCCCAAGGTCAGAGCTGCGTGCAGCAGCGGTGTGCCCACGACCTTCAGTGCGTCATCGTCAGCGATGGTGCCTTTTGCGAGCCCACGTGCACCGGGGCGTCCGATTGTGGATCGTGCAACGGCACGGGCGCGGGCGAGTGCAACTGCACCGTTTGCTACGACACGAGCGGCACCAATCAAGCTTGCCAGTGAGCGACGAGTCTAAAGGCGAATCTGTTTCCAATCGCCGGAGCGGAACTTGAGGGCCATCACGGTGGCCGCTAGCACCGCGTAGCAGCAGGCCGAGATCCAGATGCCGTTGAGGCCGACGTGCAACTTCAGGCCCACGATCCACGCGCCGGGGACGAGGATGCCGAACACGAGGAGGAACTGCGCCGCGGCCACGAACTTGGTGCTGCCGGCGCCGAAGAGCGCTTCGCTGAGAATGAGCGCGATGCTGATGAGCGGGGTGACGACGCCGACGAGCATCATCGGCTCGTGCATCGCCTCACGCACGCCCGGTGTGGCGGCGAAGATCGAGATGACCGGCTCGCGCAAGACAAGCCCCTCGAGGAGGCCGACAGCACCAAAGACGATGAGCCCGAGCCTGACGCTCGCCCAGCCGTAACGCGCCGCTTCTTCGGGCTCCTTGCGGCCGAGCGACTGGCTCACGAGCGTGGCCGTCGACGTCCCGAATGCGATGCACGCCGTGAACGTGAGCATCATGATCTGGATGATGTTCGTCGTCGCCGCGCCGTTCTTGGCCTCGAGCGAGCCCGCGTCGAGCACGTTGACGATCTTCGTGAAGAGCGCAAAACCGAACATCATCACGATCGTCGCGATGGCCGCGGGAAACGACAGCTTGACCATGTCCCACGTGAGCGGGCGCGAGATGTTGCTCCACCGCACGGGCAAGAAACTGCCCCGGTGGAAGTAGACGTAGACGAGCATCACGACGAGGCCGATCCACGTCGAGATGAACGCGGAAAACCCGGCCCCTTCGGGCCCCATCGCGTGGGCGCCGAGGTGCCCAAAGATGAACACCCAGCATAAGACGATGTTGGCCACGTTCATGACGAACGACGCGACGAAGTGATAGGTCGTTCGGCCGATCCCGTCGAAGAAGCCCTTCACGGCTTGCGTCATCGACATCGACACGAACGCAAAGAGGCGCCAGTGCGTGTACGACTCGGCGATGGCCCGCACATCGGGCGACGGAATGAGCTTCGCGAGAATGACCGGAATGAGCAGATACGCCGCCACGCACGTGACGATGCCGCCCACGAAGGTGAACCACACGGCGTTCGAGAGCACGCCGCCCGCCGCGTGATATTTCCCTTCGGCGAAGCGCCGCGCCGTGATCGCCTGCGTGCCGACGCTGATGGCCCCGAGCGACCCCCCGAAGAGCCACACGAGAATCAGCGACGGTTGGAGCGCGGATTGAGCATTCGACGCGACCAACTGGTCCGGCAAATGGCGGAAATACACGTCATCGACGACGTTGACCGACGACTGCATGAGCATCGCGAAGACCGTCGGAATCGCGAGCTTGAGGATCGTCGCGGTCTTGTCGGCGGCGAAGTCGATTTGACCCGAAACCCCGTGCCCGCCTTGTTCCGCCATCGCCGTTCTTGTCGGCTACGTAGCACATGGTTGACAAGCCCGGCGATTCGGGTGCAAACCGTTGGTCGATGATGCGCGCGATGCTCCGAGTCATGGCCGTCTCGCTTTCCGGTGCAGTGATGGTGGCGACCGTGGGTGCCGGTTGCGGCGGCGCGAAGTACCCAAGCTGCGACAACGACGAAAACTGCAACGCCGACGGCCACACGGGCGTGTGCGTCTCGGGTACGTGCGTCGCTTGTCGCGACGACGCCGGCTGCGGCAAGGGCAAGCAGTGCAAGAGCGGGCAATGCGAGGTCATCACGGACTACTGCGATGACACCCACGCTTGCTCGGGCACGTGCACGAACCATCACTGCGCAACCAAGGTCGCTCAGCCAACCCATGACCCGACGTCGTGCGACGACGACCACCCATGCACCACGCCCGGCGAGCGTTGCCAAAACGGCCACTGCGTTGCGCCTCCGCGCGGGGGGCCCGGTTGCACCGACTTCCCAGCGCCGAAGTTCGCCTACGAGTCGCCTGACTTGACCGACGACGCGAAGAAGACGGTCCAGCGCCTCGCCGCCTGCCTGACGACGGGCTCCCTCAAGGGCGCGCACGTGCTTCTCGTTGGCCACTGCGACGCGCGCGGGGAATACGAGTTCAACATGGGCCTCGGCGCCGAGCGCTCGGAGGGCGCGAAGAAGCTGCTTATGAGCCTCGGGGTTCCCGCGGACGTCATCAACACGACGTCCCGCGGCAAGCTCGACGCAACGGGTACCGACGAAGCGGGCTGGTCAAACGACCGGCGCGTCGACGTCGAGGTCCGGTAAAGGTGGGGCTACTCGCGCTCGTTCTTGGCGACTTGGCCACGACGTTGCGCGGTGTCGGGCGGCGGTAGAGGCGCTCCGAGCTTGGCGTGGAGGCGGCGTGCCGCGTCGCTGTCGGGGTGCGTCTCGAGCGTCTCCTCGAGGACGGCGCGCGCCTCTTGATGCTTGCCGCTCGCGTCCAGCACGCTGGCGAGAAAGACACGTGGCTCGGGGGTCGAGTCGTGCAAGATCCACGTGTCGACCGCGCGCCGAGCGTCACGCAGATCGCCCGCGCGCACTGCAGCGTTCGCCCACGCACGGAGCAGCCGTGGGTCGCCGGGCTTTTGATGAGCCGCCGTGCGCGCAGACTCGAGCCTGTCCCTCGCACGGTCTTGCTTCAGGGGCTTGTCACCGTTGCCGATGGGGTCAGTCGGGGGTTGCACGAACGGCGACGGCTGGATGGCAAGCGGCGCAGGGTCGGGCGAGCTCGGTGCAGCGGATTCGGTGTCACGCGCGAGAATCTCACGCGGAACGTCGGAGGGGACCGGAGCCGAACGGGTTCCCGCGTGCGACACGACGGCGATCCCGCCCGCCACTGCGCCTACGGCCAGGGCGCGTCCAATCCACGAGCGCTTGCGTGACTTCGGCGCCTTGACGAGGGCCTCTTCGAGCGCGCGACGCATCGCGACCGCGCTTGGGAACCGCTCCTCGCGCTTCTTGCTCATCGCACGCATCACGACGTTCTCGAGGACCTCGGGGATCTTGCGTGCCGGGGCGCGCTCACACGGCGGGACGACCGCCTCGCGTACCTGCTTGCCAAGCACCTCGACGCTCGACTTGCCGACGAACGGAGCCTCGCCCGTGAGCATCTCGTAGAGCACGCAGCCGAGCGCGTAAACGTCGCACCGCGCGTCGACAGGCTCGCCAGCGACTTGCTCGGGCGCCATGTACTCGGGCGTGCCGAAGATGGCGAAGCCCTTTTGCCGTTTCTCGTCGGTTGGCACATCCGACAGCGCCATCGCGACGCCGAAGTCGAGCAGCTTGAGGGTGCCGTTCTTGGTCACGAAGAGGTTGGCGGGCTTGAGATCACGGTGGACGAGGCCCGCCGCGTGCGCAGCCTCGAGCGCTTGCGTCGCCTGCACGGCGAGGCGCGCAGCGTCCTTCGACGACATCGGCCCCTTGGCGAGCGTCCGGTCGAGGGGCTCGCCGTCGAGCAGCTCCATCGCGAGGTACACGCGCCCGTCGCGCGCCTTGCCGAAATCATAGAGCGCGACGAGGTTCGGGTGCGAGATGGCCGCGACCGCGCGCGCCTCCCGACGAAAGCGATCGATGGCATCTTTCGCAGACGCGTGCTCGGGTGCCAGCAGCTTGAGCGCTACTTTGCGACCGAGCTCGAGGTGCTCCGCAGACCACACTTCTCCGCTCGAGCCCTCGCCGATCTTGTCATGGAGCTTGTAGGCCGTGCCGCTGAGCACGCCAATGCCCTCGTTCATGTGCTCGGCAGCGTGCTCGCTCACTTCGGGGGCGGAAGGGGTCACGGCCGCCAAGCGGCCGTTCGAATCGCGGGCGCCTTGCGTGCGAACCGCGAGGCCGCGCGCCTCTTTGAGCATCTTGCTGAACTCCGACCGCGACCGACCCGGCTCGTGTGGCCAGAGCATGTGCATGAGCGCGGCGATACGACCACGCATCGCGCGCTCGCCGTTGGGTCCGGCAGGCGCCATCGCGAGGAGCTTGCCGAGCGCGGCGCTTGCCTGCGACGCGGATGCGTAGCGATCATCGGGCTCGTTCTGGGTCAAGCGGTCGATGACGTCGTCGAGCTCGCTCGGACCATCGACATCCTTCGCCACCGGGTGAACGACGAGCGACCCGCTCGAAGCGTCTTCGAGGTGCTTGGCGGGGTCACCATTCAAGTAGCGCCGGCCAGCGCACAGCTCCCAGAGCATGATGCCGACGGCGTAGAGGTCGATGCGCCCGTCACCGACTTGCTGGCGCGCGACTTCCGGGGCGACATACCCGGGCTTCGCGAAAACGACACCCGCGACCGTGTGGCAGCGCCGGTTGTGGCCGCGCGCGGTGCCGAAGTCGATGAGCTTGACCTCGCCCGCGTACCCCACCATCACGTTTTGCGGTGAAAGATCGCGGTGAACGATGCCGAGTGGCGTACCGTCCGCCCCCGAGCGCTCGTGGACGTGGGCGAGCGCGTTCGACATCTCGAGCACCATCGCGACGGCCTCTGGCCAGCCGATGCGCACGCCGGACTGAATGGCGCGTGTACGCACCTCGGCGAGGCTACGGCCCTCGACGTATTCGACGACGCTGTAGGGCTCGCCGCTCTCGTCGGTCGCGGCCTCGACGACTTGGGCCACGCCGGGGTGGTGGAGCTGCGACTGCACGCGGGCTTCGTCGAGAAAGCGGGCCAGAAACGAGCCGTCGTGAATGTGGTCGCGGCGAATCGTCTTCACCACGCACGGGCGCTCGGCTCCCTCGATGCCCGTCGTCGCGGCGAGGTACACGTCGCCCATCCCGCCACGCGCGATGAGCTTGAGCAGAAGCAGCCGCCCGAAGGCGCGCGGCATGTCGAACGCGGCTTCGCTCCACGCCTGTCCATCGGCCCGCGCCGGAGCAGGTCCATCGGCGCTCCGCGCCGGAGCAGGTCCATCGGCGCTTCGCGCCGGAGCGGGCAGTGATGCGACCATGAAGCCGGAAGCTATTGACCGCGCAGCTTTCGGCCAACTTTTTGGTGCTAAGTTGCGCTCATGCCGAAGCTGTCGAAGTACTTCGAGACGAAGCGCGACGCCGACGGTGTCTTTCGGATGCACGTGTCGCTCGATGGCTACGCGCTCCTGCGTCTCGCTCCGACGAACAAGGGCACCGCGTTCACGGTCGCCGAGCGCCGCGCGCTTCGTCTCGATGGCCTCCTCCCGCCGCACGTCAGCTCGCTCGACGAGCAGCTCTCCCGCACCTACGCGGGGTTCCTGCGAGAGCCAACCGACCTCGCGAAGTACACGTATCTCCGCAACGTGCAGGAGCGCAACGAGACGCTCTTCTACGCTCTCCTCGAGCAGCACCTGCCGGAGATGCTCCCCATCATCTACACGCCGACCGTCGGGGACGCGGTGCGCAACTATCACAACATCTACCAGAGCGCGCGCGGCATCTCGCTGTCACCCGACAACATCGGCCACGCACGCGAGGTGCTCCACAACGGCCACTACGACGACGTGCGCATGATCGTCGCCACGGACTCGTCGGCGATCCTCGGCATCGGCGACCAAGGCTACGGAGGAGTCGCGATCAGCATCGGTAAGCTCGCCCTCTACACGGCGGGCGGCATGAGCCCGTGGCGGTCGCTGCCTGTCGGTCTCGATGTCGGCACCGAGCGGAGCGATCTCCTCGAAGACCCTCGCTATCTCGGCGTGCGGCAGAAGCGCTTGCGCGGCGACGAGTATTACGCGTTCTTCGACCGCTTCGTCGATGCGGTGAAAGAGCGCTACCCGCATGCCGTCCTCCAGTGGGAGGACCTGTCGAAGGATTCGGCGTTCGCGGTGCTCGAGCGCTATCGAAAGAAGCTGCCTTCTTTCAACGACGACGTCCAAGGTACTGGCGCTGTCGCGCTCGCCGGCGTGCTCTCGGCGTGCAAGCTGCGGGGTGACAGCCTGCGCGACCAGCGCATCGTCGTGTTCGGCGCAGGTGCGGGTGGGGCAGGGGTGGCGTGGGCGCTCGTCCACGGGATGGAGCAGGGTGGCCTCTCGAGAGACGAAGCCATGGCGCGGATGTTCCTCCTCGACTCGAAAGGCCTCCTCTCGGCGGACCGCGCGATGGAGGACTACAAGCGTCCGTTCGCGAAATCGAAGCAAGTCATCGCCGAGATGGGCACGACGCTCCTCGAGGTCACGGAGAGAGCCAAGCCGACCATGTTGCTCGGGCTCTCGGGTCAGCCCGGGACATTCACGCAAGCGATCGTGCGAGCGATGGGGAAGAACACGGAGAGGCCGGTCATCTTCGCCCTCTCGAACCCCACGACGTCGTGCGAGGCGCAACCCGCCGACATCCTCGCGTGGACGGCCGGCCGCGCCATCGTCGCGACGGGAAGCCCGTTCATGCCCGTGAGCTTTGGCGGCAAGCTCTACGAGATCGGTCAGGGCAACAACGCCTTCATCTTCCCGGGTCTCGGCTTTGGTGCCGTGCTCGCGCAAGCCGAAGAGGTGACGGACGCCATGGTGATGGCTGCTGCGAGCGCGCTCGCCGATTACACCGCCGAGCACCACCTCGCCCAGGGCCTCATTTATCCTCCCGTCGTCGAGCTTCGTGAGGTCGCGGCACACGTGAGCGCACGCGTCATCACGCAAGCGTTCGAAGACGGCGTGGCCCGTGCCGAGCGCGTGGCCGACACGCTCGCGTACGTGCGCTCGAAGATGTGGCAAGCGAAGTACTTGCCGTTCGTCCGAGCGTAGACCTCGCCTTACTTTTTCTGGGCGAGAGCGATCTGCTCGTGCTCTTGCTCGAAGCTGACGAGCTGAGTCGTGACGATGTCGACGTTGGCGTCGTTCTGCGCGCTCGGCTCCGCGCGCCCGAGATCGAGCATCTGTTTGCGGACGTCACCAAGCTCGTCACACAGGGTGGACAGGCGCGCGAGATCACGCGTCTTGCGATCCTTGCCCGCGAACTCGTTGCGAAACGCCTCGAAGACTTCATTCGCGCCGCCCCCGAGCCGCCCGAGCAAATCACCGAACGCGATGCCTTTGCGGGCAGTTCGTATCTCATCGAGCTCGGCCTTGTACGTCCCTGTCTGTCGGTCGACGATGTCGATGTTCGCGTCGTTGCTCTCGCTGGCGAGCCCAGCCTTCTTGAGGGCGCGCATGGCCTTCCCGAGACCCTCGAGCTCCTCCACGACGCGCACGAGCAGCGCAGGCCGACGCGTCGACCGTGACTTGCCCGCAAAGTGGTTCTGATAGATGCGGAACTGGTCGTTGGCGAGCTGCGCGAGGAGGCTCGCCTGCTCGTCGGGCGTGCCCATCTTCCGTGCTCCCGCGATGTGCTCGATCTCGGTGCGATAGGACGCGAGCGATTGGCGTACGAGATCGCGGTCGCGGCCAAGCTCGGTCTTTCGTTGCGCGTCCTTGCCTTCATCGACGATGGCAGACATGGCTTCCTCGATGGTCTCGAGCTCGTTGACCATTTCGGTCAGCAAGCTGACGTCACGGGTCGCACGTGACTGCCCAGCGAAGTGGCGGCGGTAGCGCGCGAAGACGAAGTTCGCGCTCGACGCGAGGGTGGCGAACCGTTCGAACTCCGGCCCCACGCGCGCCGCATCGTGGATGAGCGCACGCTCGCGTCGATAGAGGGCGATGTTCTGCCGCGCGGTGGCCGCGAGGTCGTTCAGCTCGGGCGGGCGCACCGCGTCAGGAATCGACTCGATGCGCCCGAGGAGGCTCTGTGTCTCGGCGGAGATGGCGTCGAGCTCGTCGACGTTGCGGCTGCTCCGCGGCATTCCGGCGAACTGAGACTCGTAGCGAGCAGCGATGCGATCGAGCTCCTCAGCGAGATTCTTCTTGGGCGTGCTCATGCGCAACGCAACGATGGCACGGTACGCTCAGTGGGAGTGCGTTTGTTGCGGCGTCGGCTGAACGGGCCTGCGCGACGCCGTGGGTTGCGGCACGGTGTGTTGGACGGGCTGCTGCGTCGTCGTGGCGTGCTGCTGCTGCTCGACAGGATGGGCTTGTGTCGTGGCTTGCCCCGATGTGGTGTGCTGCATCTGCGGTTCGGCCGGGTGCGCTTCCGTTGTGGTTCCCGTCGTGTGAGCTCCGGTTCCGGTGGTCGACGTGGTGGTGTTGCCCGGGTGCTGCATCGACGTCGCGCCCGTGGTGGTCGTCGTCCCGTGGGTACCCATCGAGTTGTTGTTGGTGATCGGACGACCCGCGCTTTGATGCGAGAACGCCTGCGCTCGCACGAGGCCCGGGTTGTTGGCCGGAGGCCGCGGCAGCGTCGCCACGTTGAGGCCGAGGTGTGTCGGCGCGGGCCCACGCACGGTCATGCGCGTGTTCCCACCGACGACGACCGTGCCCGACGGCGCGAAGATCCGCGTGTGTGACTCGAAACCCCTGATGCGAACCGGATCGCGGATGACGCGGACGCCGATGCCGGGAACGAACAGATTCCCTGTCTCGACGTAGCTGAAGCGAGGCGCGAACCAGGGCGTCGTGAGCATGACGGCCGCACCCCCACGCCAGTAATACGTCGGCGCAGTTGGCGCCCAGCCGACGAAGCCGTAGCCGTCATCGCCGTTGCGCCAGGTGACCCACGCGCCCGCGTACTCCTTGCCTGGAATCCACGACCAACCACGGCCCGGAAGCGAGACCCAGCGGCCATAGTGGAAAGGCGCCCAGCCCCAGTCATAGTCGCTGACCCAGGTGTAGTCGCTGTCATAGACCCAGTGGCCGGCAGTCTGGTACGGCGTGAAGTCACCACCGACGACGCTCGGGTTTGGCTGCCAGATCGTGCCGTACTGCGGATCATCCATCCACGTGCCGTACGGGGCGAGCACCGGGCGGAAGTCGCTGATGGCGCTCGCGTCGGTGTCGTCGGCTTGCGCGGCCGGCGCGTTCGGATCGACCTGCGCGTTGGGGTCAGCCTGCACTTGGACTTGTACGTTCGGGTCCGGCGGCGGCGGCGTGCTCACATCGACGTTCACCTGCGGCGGCGGGGGCGCGTTGACCTCGACTTGCGCCGAGTATTGCGGCGGCCGAAAGGCCGCGTCGACCTGGCACGCGATGACGGGAAGGGCAGCGACGATGAAAAGGATGGAGCTAGAGCGCATGTGGATTGGACGGCATACTACATGGAAAGGTTCATACACGAGCCCGATTTTCCTGCGCTCGTGCTAAGGGGAGGCGCGGTGCCCAAACGCACGGACGTGCAGAAGATCCTCCTCATCGGCGCGGGTCCCATCGTCATCGGGCAGGCCTGCGAGTTCGATTATTCGGGGACGCAAGGCGCGAAGGCTCTGCGTGAGGAAGGGTACGAGGTCGTCCTCGTCAACTCGAATCCAGCCACGATCATGACCGATCCCGAGCTCGCCTCGCGGACGTACATCGAGCCGCTGGAGGTCCGTACGCTCGAGGCGATACTCGAGCGTGAGCGGCCGCAGGCGCTCCTGCCCACGCTTGGCGGCCAGACGGCGCTGAACCTCGCGCTCGAGCTGCATCGACGCGGTGTGCTCGACAGGCTCGGCGTCGAGATGCTCGGAGCGAGCGAGCGCGCCATCAAGACCGCCGAAGACCGCGCACTCTTCAAGGCAGCGATGGAGCGCGTCGGCCTCGAATGCCCGCGCGCAGGTGCGGCGCACTCGGTGGAAGAAGCGCGCACCATCGTCCGCACGACGGGTTATCCGGCGATCCTGCGACCGTCATTCACGCTCGGCGGGTCGGGCGGCGGAATTGCGTATGATGCGAGCGAGCTCGACGCCAAGGTCGCGTGGGC
>Ga0302324_100017978_pt1 | contig 13978 bp, 14 predicted proteins | sample Palsa_T0_1_FD_201949 | JGI IMG/M metagenome (GOLD analysis project Ga0302324, IMG submission 201949) | Peat permafrost microbial communities from Stordalen Mire near Abisko, Sweden - Palsa_T0_1 | ecosystem: Environmental > Terrestrial > Soil > Palsa > Peat permafrost | place: Sweden: Abisko... | reverse complement strand
TGCGCGCAACCAGCGGGAAGCGGGTATCGAGCATCTCCAATGGGAAGATCGGATCAAGCCTCTTCGTCCGATCGCCTACGATATCGCGTTGGGACTTGGCGTGGTTTCTGCTGTTGCTGCGGCCTGTGTCTTCGCCTGAGAAGGTCAAGCATCGGACGTTGCGAGTCGCTAGCGCAGACTCCGCCGCCTGACCTTACCTGCTGGACCCACTTTGCTCGGGCTCGATGACGACTTGCCCTTCAGGCTGCGTTTCAACGCCTCCATCAGGTCGATCACGTTGCTCTCCTCCGGCGGCTCGGCCGCCACGATCTTCTCGCCGCGCTCCTTTTGCTTGATGAGCTTGCGCAGCGCCGTTTCGTAGCGGTCCTTGAATTCATCGGGCGCGAACGGCCCCTCCTGCTGCTCGATGATTTTTTCCGCGATCTCGATCATGCGGCGATCGGGCTTTTCTTTGGGGATTTCCCGAAATATAGCGGTCGGATCGATCACTTCATTCCGCATCCGAAGGCTGTAGGCGATCAGGCCTTTGCCGCGGGCTTCCACGGCCATCAGGCGTTCGCGTGTGTGCATGACCACGCGACCGAGCGCAATGCGTCCTGCGCCGGCCATCGCATCGCGTATGACGGTATAGGCTTGGATTCCGGAATTGTCGGACGGAAGCAAATAGAATGGATCGTTCCAGAACAGCCGATCGATCGAGGCCTCATCGACAAAGCGCTCGATCTCCAAGGTATGCGTGGTCTCGAGCTTGACCGCGTCGAATTCCGCCGGCGTCAGCACGACATATTTGTTCTTTTCGAACTCATAGCCTTTCACCAGATCGGCGCGCTCCACCGGCCCCGTATCGGGATCTGTCGCAATCATGCGGATGCGATTGTTGGTCTTGGGATTGAGCAGATGGAATGCGATGTCGTTGGTGTGTGTCGTGGCGGAATAAAGCGCGATCGGACAACTCACCAACGAAAGCCGCAAATGACCTTCCCAGATCGGGCGACGCGACAGGTGGGCTTTCTCGCCGTGCTCCAGTGCATCGTCGTTGGCGGGCGCGCGATGACGCGATTTGTGTCCTTCCGACACGCTTCGTTTGGGAGTGCTTTTCTTGCGTCGCGCGGCCTGGGCCATGGGCGGTCTCCGATGATCGATGAGGAAACCACCCCAAAGGCCGTCTGTTCCGCGTTCTATTCCGCGGCGTGCCTGCGCTGATGGCGGCCTTCCTGGATTTCGTCGATGATCTTAGCGGAAAAAGCCCTGAGATCGCCAGGGTTGCGGCTGGTGATGATGCCGTTGTCGGTCACCACTTCTCTGTCGACCCATTTGGCGCCGGCGTTCTCAAGATCCTTGCGGATGGACTTATAGGAGGTTGCTTGACGGCCGCGCAGGGCGTCAGCCTGCACCAGCAGCCATGGGCCGTGGCAGACGGCTGCGACGACTTTGCCGCTCGCAAGGAACGATTTGACGAGCGTCATTGCATTCTCGTCGATGCGCAGCTTGTCCGGATTCATAACGCCGCCCGGGATCACGAGCGCGTCGTATTCGTCCATTTTCGCGTCGCCGATCTTGAGGCCGACGGGAACGGTCTGACCCCAATCTTTCTCGTTCCAACCGCGGATTTCCTTGCCGTCGGGCGATGCCACATCGACTTGCGCTCCGGCTTCGCGGAGCTTGTCGCGGGGCAATTCAAGTTCGGCCTGCTCGAAGCCGTTTGTGGCTATGATCAGGATGCGGGATTTTTTAATGTCGGTCATGGATGCCTCGTCCTTGTTCTCACCAGTAAGGAAGCGCGCCGTAATAGGAGTAGAGTGCCGCCTCGTTTTGCCGGTCGCCGATCATCCAGGGATCTCGGGCCGGGAACCTCGGCGCCCCGCGCAACTGTTCGTCCGACACACCCACTTCATAGCCGCCGAGGCGCTCATTGTAGACGAGCAGGGACCACGGGATGGGATAGTGATCGTTGCCCATACCCAGAAATCCGCCGAAACTCATCACCGCGTGTCTGACTTTGCCGTTGCGCTTATCGATCATGACGCGCTCGATCGTTCCGATCCGTTCGCCATTGGGGCGATAAACAGCCGTGCCTTCGACCATATCGCTGCCGATCAAGCCGCCTGTTTCCCGTGCGGATAGGTTGCGGGCGGTCTGTTGCTGCGTCTGCATGTTCGCTCCGGGTTTGTTGCCAAGGAGGAACGTTGCCGGGACGCCACGGTTCCGCGCAATCGGCTGAAGATGATTGAACATTCTGTCATAATGCGCACGGCAAATCGGCGTCTCTGCGATGTTCCATCGCGACCGATCCGCGGTGATCAGAGTTTTCACATCGAGCCGGATCGCGGAAACCCAGATCGCAAAAGCGAGGACGTCATTTTCAGCAAGGTCGACTTTCCCGTCGCCGGGATCCGGCGCTTTTTGGAACCCGGACCTATCGTACTTGCGTCGTCTGCATGGAAACGGCAGCGCAACGTGATGACGATGGGCTGGCACACCGTTATGGAGTTCACACCGTCACTGATCGGCTGCGTCATTGCGTCCGGCAATCACAGTTTCGAACTCGTCCGCCGGAGCAGGGAATGCGTGATCAATATTCCGACGACCGTATTGACGGACAAGGTGGTGGGAATCGGAAATATCTCGGGCGCGGTCGTCGACAAATTCGAGAAATTCGATTTGACGTCTGCGCCCGCGCAACACATGAAAGCGCCCCTGATTGCGGATTGCTTCGCCAATCTCGAATGCAAGCTGGCCGACGGACGCCTGATCGACAAATACGATTTTTTCGTTTTCGAGGTGGTGAAGGCCCATGTCGCGCGCCGGCCGAAATATCCCGAGACATTGCATTACACGCGCGACGGCGTGTTCATGGTGTCGGGCAAGATCATCAGCCGGCGGGCGCAATTCAAACCGGAAATGCTGTAACGCAGATCGCTCAATGCGGCCGATACAGGAACAACCCAACCGTCAGCGCCAGTCCGAGCACGACGACGAATCCGCGTATCAATTTTTCGTCGACACGCTGCAAGAGCAATGCGCCGACATAGCCTCCCGCCATAGCCCCAACACAAACGACACTTACGCGCAACCAGGGAATGTGCGGTGTGAACACGAAGATCGCGACGGCTGCCGCGTTCATCACGCTCGCAAGCACATTTTTCGTGGCGCCCGCAACGCGCACGGCGAGTCCTGCTGCGGTGAGTGCCGCGAGCATCAGAAATCCGATGCCCCCCCCGAAATAACCGCCATAGATGGCGATGAAGAATTGAATGACTCCCGCCGCGCGAGGATCGAGCGGGCGCGATTGTTCCGACCTGCGCGGCCCGAAGCTGCCATAGGCGAACAATCCGGTCGCGAACAGCACGAGCCAGGGTACCAGTCGCGCAAAGAAACTCGACGGCGTCGAAATGAGCAAGATGGCGCCGACCACGCCGCCCGCAAGACTGATGAGCGCCAGTGCGAGAAACGAAAGTCGGCCCGCACCGCTGACCGACTTGCGGCCTACCCAACCTGTCGTGACCTGGCCGGGAAACAGAGCCAGGGTTGAGGCGATGTTTGCGGCCCTTGCGTCGAGGCCGCTCAGGATGAGCGCCGGCAAGGTCACGAACGACCCGCCGCCCGCGAGCGCATTCTGCGTGCCCGCCCAGACCGCCACCACAAACAGCAGAATCAGCATGGGGAGACTCTCGATTGAATGCGACCGCCTCGCAAGTGCAGGACCAGCTTGATGAAGGACGGACGCCTCACACCGAAGTGACGCTGAAATGGCCGGTATTCGGTAACGCCGATTGACCCGATTAATGGCATCGGCAAGTCTCCCGCGCGCGTCCATCGAGGGGACTCCATTGCGTTGGCGATCCATTGCGGCCCTGGGGCCGATATTGCTGTGCGGTTTCGTTGCGGCGGCGCACGCCCAGACGGCCGAAGATTTCGTGGCCCAAAATCTGACCGCCCGCGGCGGAGCCGACAAGCTCGCTGCGATCCGTTCCTATGTGACCAAGGGGGAGATGCGCCTACCGGGCGATTTCAAGCTCGCTTACACCGAGACGAAATCGCGTCTCGATTCGGGTGCGGCCTGTGCTGTGCGCATCGATGCCGCCATCCAGGGTCTCACCGTGGTGCAGGCCTATGACGGAAAGAGCGGCTGGCGCATCAACCCGTTCGAAGGCCGCAAGGACGCGGAATTGATGGGAGCGGACGAAGCGCGCGCGCTTGGCGACGAGGCTCTGATCGACGGCGAGCTTCTGTCGGCGACGGCCAAGGGTTCGAAGGTCGAATATCTCGGCCGCGAGGACATCGACGGCACGCAGGCCTACAAACTGCGCGTATCGCAGACCGACGGCACCATGTTCACCTATTATCTCGATCCGGATGTGTATCTCGAAATCCGCGTGATCGAGGACCGCACCATTCGCGGCGCGGAACAGGAAACACAAACCGACTTCGGCGATTACGAAAAGGTCGCCGGCGTCTATTTCCCGTTCTCGATCGCGTCGGGCCCCAAGAATTCCGCGGACTCCGACAAACAGGTGATCACGATTGCGTCAGGCGAGGCGAATGTCGCTGTGCCGCCCGGCTTGTTCGCGATGCCTGCCGCGCCTGTCGCCTCAACCAAGTAAATCGCCGTCTCTAACGGTGGAGAGATAATTTGCGCAACCTTCTCGTCTCGACGCTCATCGTGTCCGCTCTGTGCCTGGGCGCAGCAACGGCGATGGCGCAAACTGCCGCCGACAGTTCGGCGGTTTCCGGCCTCGGCATCCGCAATATCGGATCGGCTGCCACGAGCGGACGCATCGCGGCGATTGCCGGACGACAGGAAAAAGACGGCAAGGTCACGCTGTTCATCGGCGCGGCATCCGGGGGCGTGTGGAAATCGCAGAACGGCGGCACGAGCTTCAAGCCCGTGTTCGATCGCGAGCCCGTGCAATCGATCGGTGCGATCGCGCTGGATCCCACCAACCCCAAAGTCGTGTGGGTGGGCACCGGCGAAAGCTGGACGCGCAACTCCGTCTCCATCGGCGACGGTGTCTACAAATCGACGGATGGCGGCGAGAGCTGGACGAATATGGGCCTGCCCAATTCCGAGCGGATCACGCGCATCGTCGTCGATCCCAAGGACGGCAACACGGTTTACGCCTGCGTGCCGGGCAAGCTGTGGAGCGACAGCGCGGATCGCGGTCTCTACAAGACGACGGACGGCGGCCAGACTTGGTCGCTGATCCTCAAAGGCGGCAATCTTTCGACGGGTTGTTCGTCCGTCGCGCTCAATCCGCATGATCATAGCGAGGTCATGGCCGGCATGTGGGACTTCCGGCGCAAGGGCTGGTCCTTCCGCTCCGGCGGCGACGGGCCGACCGCGGCTTCGTGGAGCGGCCTGTTCCATTCGACCGATGGCGGTCAAAGCTGGACCGCGATGACGTCGCAGACCAGCAAAGGTCTGCCCACGACGCCGTGGGGCAGGGTCGAAGTCGTTTATGCGCCGTCCAACCCCGATCGCGTTTATGCCTTCATCGAGAACGTGCGCTCGGCGCTTTATGTGTCGAACGACGGTGGTTTGACATGGGAAGAGCGCGACCGCAGCCGCAACATGGTCTGGCGGCCGTTCTATTTCTCGCGGCTCGTCGTCGATCCGACCAATCCCGATCGCCTGTTCAAGATGAATCTCACGCTCATCGCATCGGAAGACGGCGGCAAGAGCTTCACGCAAGCAGGCGGAGACAATGGCCATGGCGATTGGCACGATGTGTGGATCAATCCGGAGAATCCGAAACAGGTGATCGGCGGCGACGATGGCGGTCTCTGGCTTTCCTATGACGGCGGGGTGAAATGGTGGAGGGGTGGAAACCTGCCCATCAGCCAGTTCTATCACGTGAGCATCGACGACAAGGATCCGTACCAGGTCTATGGCGGATTGCAGGACAATTCCGTGTGGGTGGGCGACAGCGCCTATCCTGGCGGCATCTCCAACAGCCGTTGGGAAAATCTTCTGGGCGGTGACGGCTTCTTCGCGTTCCCGGATCCGACGGACCCCAATTTCGTCTATGGCGAATCCCAGGGTGGCTATATCGCCCGTGTGAATCGCAAAACCCTCGAGCAGCGCGATATCCAACCCAAGGCAAACTATCGCGAAAAGCTGCGCTTCAACTGGAATACGCCCATCGCGCTCTCGCCTACCGACAAAGGCACGCTTTATATCGGCGCGCAGTTCCTGTTCCGCTCGCGCGATCATGGCGTGAACTGGGAGCGCATCTCGCCAGATCTCACGACCAACGACCCCGAGATGCAGAAGCAGGAGCAATCGGGCGGCATCACGGTCGACAATTCCGCGGCGGAAACCCACACGACGATCTATTCGATTTCGGAAAGCCCGAAAAACCACGGCGTGATCTGGGTCGGAACCGATGACGGCAACGTGCAGGTCACGCGCGATGCGGGAAAGACCTGGGCGAACACCGCCGCGAACATTCCGGGCCTGCCCAAGGGCAATTGGATCAGCTGGGTCGAGGCCAGCCGTTTCGATCCTGCGACGGCCTATGTGACGGTCGACCGGCACAATTTTGGCGACATGGCGCCTTACGTCTATCGCACGCGAAATTACGGCGCGACCTGGGAAAAGCTGATCGCGCCGGACACGCAGGGCGTGCGCGGCTATGTGCATGTGGTGAAGGAAGATCCGAAATCGCCGAATATCCTCTATGTCGGGACGGAGTTCGGGCTTTACGTATCGCTCGACGGCGGCGCGAACTGGGCGGAATTTGCGCCCAACAATTTTCCGCATGTCGCTGTGCGCGATCTCGCATTCCAGACGCGCGACGACGACCTTGTGATCGCCACCCATGGACGCGGCATCTGGATCGTCGACGACATCTCGCCGCTCCGGGCGTTGCATTCGCAGACCCTGGCGCAGGACGCAACCCTGATCCCGGGTCGTCCGGCGCAGCAGCGCATCGAAAGCAATGGCGGCTGGAGCGATGGCGACGCGGCTTACGCCGGACAGAACCCGGCGAGCGGCGCAACGATCACCTATTATCAGAAAGCCCGCCAGGTCATCGGGCGCCTCAAGCTCGATGTGCTCGATGCCAAAGGGAATCTTGTGACGACATTACCTGCGTCCAATCGCAAGGGCCTCAATCGCGTCGTGTGGTCGATGCACGAGGATCCGCCGCAGACGCCGTCCGGTGCGACACTTGTCTTCAATGCGACGCGTGGGCCGCGCGTGATGCCCGGAACCTACACGATCCGGCTCACCAAGGGCGCGAATGTCTATACGATGCCGTTCACCATCGGGCTGGACCGCCGCGCCACCTTCACCATTGCCGACCGTAAGGCGCAATACGACGCGGCCAAGCGGGTTACCGGCCTGTTCGGCCGCATGAGCATGCTGTCGGGCAAGATCAGGGACGTGCGCGAGGGCGCCGAGGCCGATGCCGCGAAGCTGCCGGAAGGCGATGCCCTGCGCCACGAATTGGAGACGCTTGCCGGTGATGCCGACGGGCTGCGCAAGCAGATCGTCGCGACCACGGAAGGCGGCGCGATCACCGGCGAAGAACGCTTGCGGGAGCACATGGACTTCGTCTATGGCGCGATCATGTCGGTGGAAGACAAGCCGACGCCCTATCAGGTCGCGCGCATCAACGCGCTCGAGCGTGAACTGAAGGATGTCGAGGACCAGTTCGCCGAGCTGGAAAAGGGCGAACTCGCCGCGGTCAATTCGCATCTCAAGGAAAAGGGTTTGGAGCAGATTGCGCTGACCGACCCGCCCGCGGAATTTGCGGGCGGCGGCGGTCCTGCCAGGGCGGTCGCTTCGGGCCTGATCGGGCTCTTTTTACGGGACATCAATGCAGCGCAGCCGGAAGCCGGCGATCGAGACGAGCGCGATTGAAGATTTGCGCCGAAAAGCTGAAACCGCCCGCCGGCCCTGTCAGGCGCGGCGGACGGCTTCAAAGCAGGTTGCCGGACGATCAATCAGCCCGCGTAGTCGTGATAATAGAAATTGTGCGAACCCAGCGAGCCGAGATTGGTCGCGCCGTTCAGTTCAACGACAATATCCTGTCCGGCCGTGTAGCCTGCTTGACCGTTCGAGTCGACGGCCAGGAACGTATCGCCGGCGTAAGTTCCGGCATTTGGCGTGAACAATACGGCATGATTCGCGGTCAACTGCGTGGAGCCTAGATCGGCCGTCATGTCCGCATTGAAGGTCGTGGCGGAAAGCGATCCCGTCGCGACGGTTGCGTCGATTCCCGTGATCTGCGTACCGAGGACGAAGTGATCGTTCATCGCATTGAACCAGTCGATCGTGTCGAAGGTCGGACCCGTGGAATTGGCGACCGACGAGAAGGCGAACCGATCGCTCGATCCGCCTCCGGTCAAATTCTCGACTCCGGAGCCAGTCTGGAAGACGTTGTCGCCCGACCCGCCAGTGAAAGTGTCGGTGCTGACGCCACCGACGAACACAAGTTTGCCGCTGGTCGCCGATGCGTCCACCGTGAGGTCGTTGGAACTGTCCGTATTGTGGCCGACAATCCTCAGCGTGTCGCCGGACGTTACACAAGTCACTCGCCCGACTTGCGTTCCTGATGTCTCGCCAAAGACCTGACTATTTTTTGAACGTTAAAGCGCCGAAAGAGTAAGAGTCCGAACCAGTCCGTTTTGCGCAAGGGAATGCGCAAACGCGTTGACCACCGGAACCGCCCTGGGAGTTGTGCGTTACGGCGATGGTGTTGAATGGATAGGTGTGCCCGCGCTGCAGCGTAATGCAACTCGGCGCATTAACATTTCGATTGAAGCTCGGAGATCCACTATGGCTGCGCGCAGGACAAAAAATGGTTCGAAGGTCGCGGATGCGAAATTAGGCGCTCTGCGCTCGGATTTTGCGGCCATCCAGAGCGATTTGAAAAAGGTTGCGATAGACGGCGAGGGCCTCGCGCAGGAACAGGCGCGGGCGGCCTTACGCGCAGCCGAAGGCGTGGCCGAACGTGCTCTTCGCCTTGCCGAGGAAACGGCGATGGACTGGGCCGACGAAGTAGAAACGTGGACGAACGACAATCTCGATTCGGCACGCAAGTCCGTTCGGGCGCAGCCGCTTTCTGCGATGCTGCTGTCCCTCGGCGCCGGCGCACTCCTGGGCGCAATATTCCTGCGGCGGTGACTCTCGCCCGCTTTTTATTTCAGAAATCTACAATGCGCTGCGCGCCCTCCGAAACGCCTTTTCCAGCCAGGCGAGCAGGCGGCCTTCGACGACTGAGCGGTTTGTCTCGTTCAAAAGCTCGTGCCGCGCACCGGGATAGATGTCGACCGTAACGTCGAGACCGGCAGCCTTGTAGCGATCGATCAATGGCGTGACCCAATTTGTGTTTTGATTGACCGGGTCCTGATCGCCGACGAAAACATAAACCGGAAAACCCGCACGAATGCGTTTCAGCTGCTGCGGATCGGCAAGGCGCGCGGCCTGGGCAAATACCGACATCATGGAGGCAGGCGTGAGCGCAAATCCGCACAACGGATCGGCGATATAGGCATCGACCTGCACGGGATCGCGGCTCAGCCACTCGAAAGGCGTGCGTGCAGGCTCGAACGGTGCATTGAGAAGCCCGAGTCCGGCCGGGTCTTCGACAAGCTTCACAAGATGGTCGACGGCCGCCGTCCCGCAGAGCGCGGCGCCATCCACGAGCGCCGAATGGTCGAGCAGATAGGCTTGTCCCAGCATCGAGCCCAGGCTGTGCCCGAGGAAGAAAACGGGAAGCCCCGGATATTCGTCCCGGGCGATGCGCGTCAGAACCGCCAGATCGTCGACGACGTCTGCAAACCCGCCCTCGCCGAAATCGCCGAACGACTCGGGCGACTGTGCTGTCCGCCCGTGTCCACGATGGTCGTCTGCATAGAGAACGAATCCGTCCGACAGGATTCGATCGAGCGCAGGCGGATAGCGCCGCGCGTGCTCGCCCATGCCGTGCGCGAGCTGGAGGATCGCTTTAGGCTTGTCGAACTTGCTCCAGCGATAGGCGGCGATCGTTGCGCCGTCCTTGCCTTCGAAATCGAACCGGTGCTCTTTCAGCAAAACTGCAGCCCCGAATTGAATGCCGATGCGAGCCTGCCTTCAAAGCCCGATCGGTTCAAGTTCCATGACTGGAGATCGACGAATCAGACCTCTCTATCCGGACCGGCCGCAATTCGTGTCTGGAGACCAGATCGCGGGCTCGAAGAACGTGTTCTCGCTGCGTTTCAAATAAATCGGAAACATCGATCTCAGCCACGGCGCCAGGTTTGGGGTTTCGGTCGCGCCCCAGAAGCGCACGTCGGTCGTCTCCGCGCCGTCGCATTGCATATTTCCGCCCAGAACCGCGCACTCGAATGCAATCATCACATATTGCGCTTCGTCGCCATTGTCGTAGCGGACGACGAAATTGGGGCCTCCATAGATGCCGAAAATACGAGCGACGGAAACCGAAAGGCCGGTTTCTTCCCAAGTTTCGCGAACGACCGCGTCGGCGGGCGTCTCGTCGAATTCGATTGCGCCGCCCGGCGTGGACCACGCGCCGCCGTCGCTTTGCCGAACCAGGAGGAGGCGGCCGAGATCGTCATAAATCAGCGCCGAGACCGAAGGGAGCAACAGTCTCTCGTGGCCCATCGCGCGGCGCAACGTTTTCACATATTCGGACATCGGCATTTCGCAAACCTCTCGTGCCGCAAATTGGGCCGCGGTCCCGACCGAACTATACAGCTATGTAATCTACTATTGGCGGATCGGGATCCTGCACGACCAGTTTGCGCCTGTATTGCTACAACCCGTGCGTGTCGCAATATCCCCTAGACCGGTCTCACCGTATCGGGAATACTGGCCCCGCGACGTGGAGCCGTCGTGTCTCTTTCAATTGCGAAGCGGGGCTCGAATTTCGTTCGGGGGGTTATCGATATGTCGGATACAGTAGCCATTGCGTTCGTCGACGGTATTTCGTCGATCTCAAGTCACAACAGCGTCCATCGCATTGTTTGCTACAAACTGAATGCGGGCGGACAACCGGAAAAGAGCGTCGAACTGCTCATTCCGGCCTCATCTTTGAACGGATTTGCAGCAGCGCTGGGCAAACTTAGGTCCTGAGATATCCGGACTGGCGGCGTCCGCAGCCAACCCGAATTTCCGGCCGCGGCGTCAAACAGGGTCTGCTTGGGAATCCATCTTCCCGAGCGAGTTTCCCCGCATTTGGCGCCCGGTGGTGTCCCGCGCCATCCGCCTGAAGTTGCGAGACATCGGGTCGCAGCGCGACCCGATCGCGAACTGCTACAAGCTCCTTGCGCGATTTGCCGCTCTCGGGAATCGCGCCTCCCCACGAATGATTGACGCGCGCGCCTTGTCGCACGCCCATGGAACTTTTCGATGGATATGAACGACAGCATTGCGCGTGCCGTGACCAGCGAGAAATTGCGTACGGTCTATACAATCTGGAAGAGCCTCGCGGCCGGCCGCATCGGCCCGCGCCGCGCGGAGCTCACGCCCGTGCAATTGCGCAGCGCGATTTCGTGGACCTTCACGGTGGAGGCGATCGACGGCGGCGAGGATTTTCGTTTCGGTTTTGCCGGCGACAGACTGATGCAATTCCTGGAGCGGCGTTGCGCTTCGCCGACCGTGGCAGGAATGCGTGGCGAACATTTCTTCAATCAAGCCGACGATCTGTTCCGCAAATGCATCACGAGCGGCAAGCCGCTCGTGAGCGGTCCAAAGCCAACGCATTACAAAGGTCGCGAACATCTGGAGCGGCAGGTGCTGCTTCTACCGCTGTCCGAAGATGGCGTGACGGTCACCGGGTTGCTGGGCGCGTTCGACACCTGGCAACTCGGCACCCATCCGCACAAGCCCGAGCCCGTCCTGGCCGACTGACGGCGCGGGCCTATTTCGGCTGGGTATCGCCTGTTCCATTCAAATAGGCATGGACGCGCGCGATCGCGTTTTCGCGGATGTCCATCCCGAACAGCGGATAGTCGAGTCCGTGATAGTTCTTGCCGCCGACATCGACCTTGGAAAACTGGCTGCCGCTCTGATCCTTCACGAACAGGAAGCCGTTGCGGCATTCGGCCGTCGTCCACGCCCGGACCGGCGCCTGAAGCGGAGGGAATTGCACGCCATGGGCGCCGTCGTTTCCCCAGAATTTGATCTGGAAACGCCCCGACATGGGCACGGCCCCTTTGTGCAAACTCGCCACTGCCATGCCGCCGTCGCGCGCCCATGTGAGCGGATTGATGCAGAGCAGCTTGCCTTTGATGTCGGTGCGCACGGGCGAGGCGCCTTCGCCATAGGTCGCCCAATGAATGACGCAGTGAATGTCGGTCGGCGACGCACACGCATGAACGGTCCTGAGCGCGGCAATCTCCTCGTCCGTGATTCCGCCGCCGATGAGATAGGCCGCGACCAGCCTGCTTGCGAGCGGAGTGCCGTCGATGCGCCGCCGGATCAGGTTGAAGCCATGCTCGGTGCCCTGGCTGTGACTCGCTATGATGAACGGGCGGCCCTTTGAATAATGCTCGAGAAAATACGTGAACGCGCGATCGACATCGTCATACGCGAAATCGCCGGCTTTCTTGTAGATGTCCGGCGGCGCACTGATATAGCGGAAGATCGAAGCTTCGCGATAGCGCGGCGCATAGATCGCGCAGCAACCGTTGAAGGCATTCGCCTGATTGGCCATCATCCATCTGGTGTTTTCTTCGGTCTGGCTGTTGGCGTCGAGCGGCGAATTCCATTCCGCGCCGTTCATGTAGCCAGTGGGATGGATGAAGAAGACATCGATCTGCGGGTCTTTCGCGGGGCCTGCCACGCCGGCGGGCACATAGGCCGTGAGGCCGGGTTTCGTGGGCAGCGCCGCCCAGTTGCGCTCGTCGGCATAATCCGGCGCGGGCGCCTTCAGATGAAGGTCCCAGCCATGTCCAGGCCCGAACAGCGCGATGACTTTGACCGCATTGCCTGTGAAATAGATCGTGGCGGCGGCGACGACGAGCAATGCGATAAGCGCGCCGACGGCGTAGAGAAAAGTTTTCATGGTTGTCCCTTCAAAGAACGACAGTCCGGCAGTCTAAGCGGGAGACAATCAATGCCACGCGATGCGCAGAAACTCCCCGGCCAAGCAAAAAACATACGCCCGACACTGCCGCGTCGATAGTTGCCGACACGTACCGTCGACGCGCGGGCGGTCGCTATATGAATCAAGAACTTAGCAGCGGACGCAATTTAATTGCGCGAGGAATCGTCCAAATTCGTCGCTGACGTTCAAGACAAACGGTCTCGGTGCGATGTAGAGCGCCGATCCTTGCCATCTGGCGTGCTAAGCTTCCGGGAAATCGACGATCACTATTTTGGGGAGGGATATTATGGTTCTCGGAATGTCGACATTCACATTCGTTCACGTGCTGATCAGTCTCGTGGGAATCGGTACCGGCCTGGTCGTTGCCTACGGGCTTCTCACAGCGCAGCGACTGGAAGGTTGGACGGCCTGCTTTCTCGTGACGACGGTCGCAACAAGCGTCACGGGCTTCTTCTTTCCGTTCCATGGCTTCACGCCTGCCATCGGTGTCGGTATCCTGTCGATGATCGTGCTGATTGCCGCGATCGTCGCGCTCTACGTGTTTCATCTGGTGGGCGCTTGGCGATGGATCTATGTTGGGGGCGCGGTCATAGCGCTCTATTTCAATGTGTTCGTGCTCATCGTTCAGGCGTTCCAGAAAATTGCGCCGCTGAAGGCCCTGGCGCCGACGCAAACGGAGCCGCCATTCGTGGTCGTCCAGATCGCGGCGCTTTTGTTTTTCGTTGGCGTAGGAGTCGCCTCGATTCGCCGTTTCCTTCCGCCCGCCTCTGCGTGAATATGCCCGGCATTTCTGGATAGCGGAGAAGACGCAATGTTCGACACATTTCTCGTTCCAGGTTTTCGCACCGCCTTCGCGAAGGCCGGTGGCGCGTTCGCGAAGCACAACGCGATTGAACTTTCCGTTCCCGTGTTGCAGGCGA
>Ga0302324_100017977_pt1 | contig 13979 bp, 15 predicted proteins | sample Palsa_T0_1_FD_201949 | JGI IMG/M metagenome (GOLD analysis project Ga0302324, IMG submission 201949) | Peat permafrost microbial communities from Stordalen Mire near Abisko, Sweden - Palsa_T0_1 | ecosystem: Environmental > Terrestrial > Soil > Palsa > Peat permafrost | place: Sweden: Abisko... | reverse complement strand
GAGTACGTCGTAGCCTTCCTGCACGGCGCTGATGCTTGGGAAGACGAGGCAGATGTCGGTGGTCACGCCGCCCATGATGATGTTCTTGCGGCCAGTCGCCGCGATCGCTGCACTGAAATTCGGATCGCCCCACGCGTTGACAATGCCCTGGCGCTTCACGCGGACTTTGAATGCTTCGGGAAGAGCCTTCTGCAAGGCCGGCGAGATGGGCCCTTGGATCCTGTCCTCCTGGCTGGACGTAAGCACGACCGGCATATTCAACGCCTTGGCGGCGCTAGCCAGCGTGACAGCGTTGCGCAGACAAACGTCAGAACTCGAGGTCCGAATCAGTTGCAGAGTCCCGACCTAATAGTCGACCAGGACAAGCACGCTGTTTTCCGGGGTGAACTGCCCCTTCATTATGTAGCCGTTCTTTTTATCAGACATGTATTTCTCCTTTGCCGATTTGAAGTTGCTCCAATATTGCTTGGAAAAATTACATCAGTTTATTCCGGATACCCGACCGGATGCCCGCGCGTGTCAGAAACGCTCGCTCCTACGCCGCCTTCGACATCTCTTGCCACTTCAATAAGGTCTCTCGGGCGAAATTTTCATATCGGCGAGGAGCATGACCCAGCAGCTGCGTCAACGTCTCAAGGTCTGCATCCTCCGCAATGAAGCCACGTTCGAGATATCCTTCAAACATCATGCGAATATCGAAGGCTGACCAGGAAGGAGCTCGTTTGCGCATCTGCTCCTCAAATGCATCCATGTCGTCACCGGCGTAACGAATCTCTTTGCTCGATGCCGCTTTAGGGCCACTCACAACCTCTAGACCGTTGATGTTATAGGTTTTTCCGAAATGTCCGTCGGAGGTCAGCGCAATCGCGGCGGCCTCGGCAATATCCCGGATGTCGACTGCGGAGATGCCTACCTGGCCAAGAGTGCTCATGATGGCTCCCGATGAACGTTTCGATGGTTGTTGGCAACGATCCCGCTCTACTTCGTGTGCGTTGAGGCTTCTTCGATCAGAGCTGCAACTTCTTTCGCGTGGGAGATGTAAACACAGTGGCTGGCGCCTGCGACTTCGATTTTGTGGCTCTTGGCGCGTTCGGCGTACCATCGTTCGAGGTCGGGGTTGATGGTTCGGTCGCTTCCAGCTACCAGCATCCAGCTTGGTTTGGTTCTCCACGCGGCGGCGGTGATGACGGCTTTGAAATTGTCACCGAAGTTCCACACTTGCGTGCGGGCCATGAAAGCGGCTTGCTCGGCGGGCAGGTCGGCGGCGAATAATTCATGAAACTGCGCCGGGTCTAGGTAAGTGAAGCCGTCGGCTGTCTTCTTGATTGCGGTGGACTTGCCTAGGTCGCTGGGGAAACGCTTTCCGTCGTCGGCCTCGTTTTCTCCGGCGTCGGGCATGTGCGCGGCGATGTACACCAAACCGGCGACGGATGGGTCATTCCCGGCTTCGGTGATTACGGCGCCTCCATAACTGTGAGCGACGAGGATGCACGGGCCGTCTTGCAAAGCGAGGACGCGCTTGGTGGTGGCGACGTCGTCTTTGAAAGTCGTCTCCGGTTCTTGAACCATGGTGACGTTGTAGCCGTCTTTAACGAGAATGTCGTACACGCCTTTCCAGCCGGAGCCGTCGGCCCAGGCGCCATGGACCAGGACAATATTTTTAATGCGATCTTTGGTCTGCGCGGAAAGCGCGGAGCAGGTGAACAACATTAATAGGATGCAGAGGGACTGAGAGATTGGTCGTACGGTTCGCATAGCTGCCTCCAGGATGCGGGATGTGCGATGTAGTGCGGTTTGAGATTCTCGAATTTTCATTGTGGAATCCCCTGGTTTCGCTTCATAGATCGACTCCCTCACTTCCGTCCGAGTTACTGCCGTTCTGCAGTGGCCGAAGGGAGTCCGGAAATTCCGTCGGCTCCCTGGATCCACACTCGTTCCCGGGGAAGGCAAGTATGCACATAGGCGTCAGTGCTGGTCTGAGCTAAACAGAACACTCACCGATTCACTGGCGCAAGCCGGATTTGCGTCAGCGCAAGCAGGTTGCGAAACCACTGATATCGGTCGGTTTGCTATGAACTTGGTTTGGCTTCAAAGTGTGGGTGAGAGAACCACCACCCTCGAACACCAATACATGCGAAGACTTGCCCGGTTCCCGATCAATCGCTCACGACTGACTCAGTTAGCATGGGAGCGCGGCAAAGCAGCGTATGTGGGGGGAGGAAGGTACCTCAGCCCGCCGAATATTGCGGTCGATATCGCCTTCACTCATGCTGATCCGTCCGCGGGCGATCACAATGCACCCATTCAGGCATACCTTCGCATCCCAAAAGGCAAGACGCCGGCGAACGGCTGGCCCATACTTCTGTTCATCTGCGGTCTCGATGCGTACAAGACCGACAACACTTCCCGAATGCAGATTCATACTGACCGTGGGTTCGCCACACTCAGCTTCGAGATACCCGGCACCGGAGACTGCCCCGCAGCCCCAAACGACCCAACGTCTCCGGACCGATTGATGAGCAGTGTTCTGGACTGGGTGACTTCGAATGCAAGCGAGTACGGACTCAACATCGCTAGAATTGTGGCGCGCGGCATCAGCACAGGCGGCTATTACGCAATACGAATCGCGCACACTCATGCCGAGCATCTCTTCGCCGTGGCTGCTCAGGGTGGAAGCTGTCATCACATGTTCGATGCCGCATGGATTGGCGCCCAGAATCAGACGGAGTACCCTTTCGCGTTGGCGGACGCGGTGGCGTACAAGTTTGGATATCGCGGTTCTGATCCTCTCGCGGCGTACGCTGTCGATGAGCGGAAGTTTAGCCTCCGGGATGTGGGCTTGCTGAATCAGCAAAGCTGCAAACTTTTGTTGATTAACGGCATGGAAGATTCGATCTTCCCAATCGAAGACAACTTCATCGTCGCTCGCCGGGGAGTCAACAAAGACTTGCTCGCCAGAGGGAATCGCAGCCACAGCTATCACCCGCTGCTGCTGTTCAACGGGGAAGGAGACTGTCTCGCTGCGAAGCTGCGGCCCGGCAACGTGCATAGTGCCGAGGACTGGGATGAACTGCTTCTGCCGGAGATCGAGCGTCAGCAAGGTATGGGTAAGGAAGTTGTGTTTCGGGCGGATGCTGCATTTGCCAAGCCCGAGATCTACGAAGCGCTGGAAGAACGGGGAGTGAAATACGCGATTCGGATTCCTGCGAACGACAGTCTGGAGCGCGACATCGCGGAACTGCTGACACGCCCGGCGGGGCGGCCCAGTCACAAACCCATCATGTGGTACAAGGGCTTTCTCTATCAGGCCGCCAGTTGGAGGATAGCCCGAAGGGTCGTGGCGAAGGTGGAGTTCCATGCCGGGGAGTTGTTCCCGCGAGTGGGGTTCATCGTCACCACCCCGGAGACACCGAGTCGGGCGGTGGTGCGGTTTTATAACAAGCGGGGCACAGCCGAGCAGTGGATCAAGGAAGGTAAGCAGGCGGTGAAGATGACGCGGCTCTCTTGCCATCGGTTCCGCTCGAACCAAGTGCGGCTGGCCCTGAGCCTGCTGGCGTACAACCTGGGCAATCTTTGGCGGCGTCTGGGATTGCCGAGAGGGATTGAGAACTGGTCCCTGACGAGCCTACAGCAACGACTGGTGAAGACCGGAGGACGGCTGGTGAAGCATGCGCGCTACTACTGGCTACTGCTGGCGGAAGGACATCTGACGCGGCGGCTCTTTGGGAGCATGTTGCGGCGGATTGAGGGACTACCGTTGCCAGCGGGGTAGCCGAAGTTGGGGTGGGCAAACAAATTCGCCAGATAAGGAAGCGAGAAACGGAGCGGTGTCTGCCGTATCGGCTGCACCGAGCGTACAGATTCAGGTTCCGAACCGATTTCCCGAAAGTGAGCAATTTTGAACAGACCTCACGTGGCCGGACAAAGCATTCTCGTCTGCCTATTGATTCCAAACTGGAAACTGTGAGTGTACCGGCGGCCAGTCGGAGACCCAAAATGGAGATCCCGACTAAAGGTTCGGAGCCACTGCCAGAGCGCTGTGTCGAATCGCTTTGTCCCGTCAAGATTGGCGCGGAATCGCGCGCGCACTGCCCAAAGAGGCAACCCTAAGCAGCGAAAGAGAGATCCATCATGTCAGAACAGCAAACATCGACCCAGAACCCTCCAACCTTTGGTCGATATGCCGAGATCCCGACGGAACAACTGAGTTCGAAACAGAAGGAGGCCTATGACTACATCCTGCGCGAGCGTGGCATGTGTCCGGGCCCTTACCGTATATGGCTACAGAATCCAAAACTGCTCAAGGCGATGACCCCCATCGGCGTCTATTACCAGAATGAGATGCAGATCTCCAAAGCAGAGCGGGAGATTGTTACGAACTGCATCAATGGCAAATGGGCGACGGCGGGATATTCGAACCGGGAACATGAGGAGATCGGAGAACAAGTTGGATTGCCGGCTGAAAAGGTACAGGCTTTGATCGCGGGTCTACCCACGGGCTTCGAAGACCCACGACAGCAGGTCATTTATGAGATCACACTGAATCTCATTGCGCCCCGCCGTGTCCCAGAAGGGCTTTATAGGCGAGCAATTGATGTGCTCGGCGATGCCGGGCTGACAGACGTGACGGTCCTCATCGGGTATTTCACTTCAGTTTCCATGACGCTCGCTGCGTACGACGTTCCCGCGGGAGCCTCTAACTACAGGCCCTACAAGTGATTTCCAGGAGCACATCATGATACAAGCGAACCTTCCCGCGCGGCTCCCACTCGTCGACAATATCAGCCAGACCTTTGACAAATTGCCGCCGATCAATCTGTTTCGTGCAGCAGCTAATGCACGAACGCTGTATCCTGCGTTCATTCAGTATATGTACCTGCTGTTCAAGCCGTTAGAACTGGACGGTCGCATCGAGCGGCTGATCGTTCTGTATGTTGGCAAGCTCTCCGATTGCACTTACATCTGGCGGCAGAATGTAGTCGTGGCGAAGAGCTTAGGCATTAGCCAAAAAGAAATCGACACGTTGGAGAAAAATGATATTCACGCGGACTGTTTTAGCGCTGCGCAAAAGGCTGCGTTCCGGTTTGCGGAAGAGGTTCTTCGGCTCATTGAGGTAAGCGACGAGGTCTACGCAGAAGCGGCACTCTTCTTTAGCCCCCAAGCCTTAACCGAACTACTCTACGTCGTTGGTACCTACATGCTGCTTGCGCGGGTGGCGCGCACGGGCCGAGTGCCACTAGATGAGACTCCTGCGGCCGCCACGAGCCTCAAGTAAATGCTCTGACAGTCAGCCTAAAGATATTTTCTGACGACGGTCGTTCGAAGATTGGAGGATTCATGGAAGCAAAGAATCAGAAAGCAAAACTGACCACTGTCGCGGTCTTTCCGAAGGGATATTTTCTCGAGAACCTTGCCGTTCGTTCTGATAACTCTCTTCTCGTCACGGCGTTGAAGACTCGAGAGATGTGGTACGTCCCACCAGCAAAACCGGGAGGACAGGTTGAACCTATGCTCCTGTTTAGCTTGAATTATCCTCCAATGAGTATGGTGGAGCCGGAACCGGATGTGTTCTACCTCTGCACTTCTGACGGATATGCGACGCACGCATCGGGTTTGCATCGGATCGACCTGCGTGGCTGGAAGCCTGGCCAGGTAATTTGCCCAGAGCTTGTCCTTACATTTCCTGCTGCCGTTCGCGCCCTCAACGGAAGCTGTCTGATAGGTCCGAGGACGATTCTTGTGGCCGACTCTTTCGCCAGTCTGATATGGCGTGTTGATCTTTCTGACGACGGGCGCAGTGCGTCCTCGTCTATGTGGCTGAAGCATTACAGCATGCTCTACCATCCGGGGGAGATGAAGCCCGATCAGCCGGGAGTGAATGGCCTCCGGTTCTCGCAGAAGACCTCATATCTTTACTACACCGCGACCGTGCTAAAGCTTTTTATGCGGGTGCGAGTGGACCTCGAGACGCTTTCGCCGCTCGGTATTCCTGAGTACGTCGGAGGCGGCAAGATGATGGATGACTTCTGTCTTGATGATGAATCCGGGGTTGCGTACGTGACAACTCACCGGGAGAACACGATCGATCGCATGTCTTTGGAGCCAGGCCGCAACGAGGTCAGGGAAAGCGTTGCGGGCGATCCCTTCGATGAAGAACTCGTTGGCCCATCGAGCGGAGCCTGGGGACGTGGTCCGGGAGAAGCCGGTCGACTGGCATTCTTTACAACCGATGGCGGGACGACATCATTGCCCTCCGACGGAGTCCTCAGGCCAGCGAAGATCTTGCGGGTTGAGTTCTGATCGCGGGCGTCGACTGCTCGTGGATTCCGGCGGCATCCTCTTTAGTCGGGTAAATGATGGTCCAGGTTCTGTATAAATCTGATTAGTACCCACAAACGCTCTTATATCCGCGAATGGAGTAATTTCCGGTTGGTCGGCAATGCGGAAGTAATCCCGGTAGCCATGCAGCGTCCCCTCGCGGGCAGAACGTACTTCCGGACCAATTGCACAGCGCGACCTGAACGCAAGCGCAATACTGAGTAAGCCGAGATGATTTCTGCGCATCCGACCACTCTTTACAGAATCGCCGGAAGTTTATTTCCTGAATAGCAGTTCGTGCATGCCGTAAGCCAACCAATGAGGCCGAGTCGTATCGTGCCAGGGGATGCGTTCCTGGGTTGAGCGAAAGAACAGGGGAATAATAACCACTGACGGTGAGGGAAACCCGCATGCGTACATATTCAGACCGAAACTTCACCTCTGGCACTGAGGGTCTGATCGCAATCGACAAGATAGGCAACAAGGTGCTATTCCTGGACCCTACAACCTACGACGTGACACGCTCCCTAGATGGATTCGCATCGCGCCTGCACGAGTTACTGATTTCGGAGGATCATACAAAGGCGTTCATTCCAATTTACGGCGACGGTATTCACGGCGACAATCCTCACCCCGGCCACCTCATAGCGGTAATCGATCTAAAGGACAAGCGACACATCGGGGACTTCAGCACTTCACCGTACGAGGCTCCCCACACTATGCGGTGGGGCTCTGAAAGGCGTCTATACTGCATCTGCGAGAACAGCGGTGTCGTTCTGGAGATGAACGCCGATACGGGTGCGATCGAGCATGTATTGGAGGTTGGTTCTAACAAGGGCCATCGCCTCGAAGTGTTGCCGGACGGTTCAAAGCTCTACGTCGAAACAGAAGAGGATGGGTTTGTTGCGGTTATCGATCTTCAGGCGCGAAAGCGTTCAAAGAAGATCTCCCTGCCGAGCGAATTGGATGGTCTCGGCATGTCCCCCGACGGGGCGACGGTTGTCGTCGTAGATGGAAAGAAGCCGGTCCTTTATACGATCGATACCGGGCAGGATCAGCTGACTGGACAGGTTGCTCTTGCTCATCATGAAAAAGCGGCGCAGATCGTTCGCTACAGTCCTAACGGAGAGTTTCTGGTAGTTACGAGCCACGAGGAGCCTCGCGGAACCGTATTGACCGCTGATCTTAGCAAACAGCGAAGTATCAAGCTCGGTAAGGGACCCATGGACATGGCCTTCCACCCGGATAGAAAGACGGTTTTGATTGCCAACCAGAACGATGGAACGGTCTGCGTAGTGGATCTGCGAGAAGCCGAAGTCTTAAGAATGGTCCATCTGGGCGCGGGTATTGAAACATTGTCCTTTTACTAAGCGGCTGAGGCGGCCATGCCAAATTGGAGGCAAATAGCGAAATCTCACGAGCTTGAGCTGCCTGACTTCTGTTTCAAGAATGGAAGTCGCATGGATCTAAAGCTTCGTTGCCGCACGCTGGGTAGGCTCGATGACACGGCCAGTAATGCCGCACTTCTTTTGCACGGGACCACGGGCAGTAGTCTCCAGTTTCTACAGCCGGATACGGCAGACTTCCTCTTCGGTGAGGGGCAGCCGCTCGATCTCAATGGCTATTTCATTATTATGCCGGACGCAATTGGACATGGAGAATCAAGCAAGCCTAGCGACGAACTCGGGGTCAAATTTCCGCAATATCAGTACTCCGACATCGTAGCTGTCCAACATGCGGTGATCCGAAATCTCTTCGCGCTTGATCATCTTCGTTTGATATTGGGAACAAGTATGGGCGGAATGCAGACTTGGATGTGGGGTATCGCCTACCCGAAGATGATGGACGCGCTCATGCCCATAGCGTGCGTACCGCAGAAAGTCAGCGGCCACAATCTACTATTCAGGCGGTTGATGCTGGCGATGATCAAGTCGGATCCACACTATGCGACTGACGGTTCGGCCCCCACTTCGCACGGTCTCGGCTTGGCATGGAATTTGTTTCAACTGATGACCGCCAGCCAAACTGAACTTGCCCGTCTTTTCCACGATGCGGACGCTGCCGATGACCACATCCGAGAAATTGCCGATAAAGCAGAGTCCTCGCAGCATGCTATCGATGTCGTGTGGGAATTCAACGCCTCGCAGGACTATGATCCGAACGACGATTTGGGTCAGATCGAGGCATCACTGCTCACCGTCAACTTTTTGGATGACGTGATCAACTCGCCTTATCTAAAAGATCTAGATCGTGATATCCGAAGGGTGCCTCGTGGTCACGCAGTGACGATCGATGCAGGCGTCAAGGCTCGCGGTCATCAGACGCTTTCATGCGCGGAAGTCTGGCGGCATTATGTCCAGGAACTGCTTGCGCAGACCAACGATCGACACCACAAGTTGCTAAAAACACGACATTGACATCAGCTCCCACGGCCCAAGGGTTCATCCATTACAGCGGTGGCTATTCGGACTATGCGGTCGAATTCACGATCAGCCCCGTGTAGATCCGCTGGGATGGGGTTGCGCCGCTGACCAGCAGCCGTCGGTACCCCGATCGATTCGCATCCTCTCCTTTGAGGTTCGCAGCAAGAGTCCGGCACCTCCCGGCATTGTCTACTTTCCACTTTTTGTGAGCAATACTGCACAGACGCGTCTCTTACATGTGCCTGAATATCACCTGTGCAAGATTGAGAAAGCGTCGCCAACGAGGTCACATGAACCGACAACCCTGGTCTTCCCTCATTTTATTCATGGCGATTCTCACAATGCTCATAGCCGCTGTACTGTCTCCTCGCGTTACCGTCGCCCAGTCGATAACATCTGACAGCAAACCCCGTCCGGGATCCCCCCTCACCGGATGGAGCGGCAACTTCTCGTCGGCGGAACCATATTCGGCTGGCCCCGGCATGGGAGGCTGGATTACCAAAGCGGGTCTCATCCACTCCCGCAGCGAGGTCGCGGTGGGTGAGGTGAATAGGAAGATGTATGTGTTGGGAGGGTATGCCGATGGAAATGTGGCTCAACCTCTTAACGAAGAATACGATCCGGCTACGGACATGTGGCGCGAACGCGCTCCTATGCCGCGGGGCGGTAACCATGTTGCCGCTGTAGGGTTGGATGGCAAGCTCTATGCCATTGGTGGATTCACGTTGCAGAACGCAGATGCGTTTGCGGACGTGTCGGCTTATGACCCAGCGACAGACAAATGGTCTCCGAGAGCGCCTCTACCTCAGCCGCTAGGGTCAATGGCGGTCGTGGCAGTGGATGGGGTGATCCATGCCTTGGGTGGTGCGGGCGGGACAACGGCCGAGAGTCGGCACACCATTGCCGTCCACTACATTTATGATCCCAAAACTGACAAATGGACAAAATCTACTCCGCTTCCGTTTCCCCGGGAGCACTTCAATGTGATTGCACTCGGTGGAAAGCTTTATGCGATTGGCGGCCGCATCGAAAACTACTCTCAGAATGTGGCAACCGTTTTCTCGCTCGACCTTCACAGCAAAGATGCTGAGTGGCAAACCTTACCACTCATGCCCGTACCACGGAGCGGAACCCAGGCCGCTGTGCTCGACGGCAAGATATTCCTATTTGGCGGTGAGAAGTTCGGTGGAGTCTATAACAACACTGAGATGTTCGATCCAGTCACCGAGCGGTGGAGTGAACTAACCCCTATGCCGATCGGACGGCATGGCACTCAGGCTGTGACAATTGGGAACACGATCTACATTCCGGCTGGCGGCCCTCTGAATGGCGGCGAGGCCCAAACCAACGCAAGCCAGGCGTTTGTTTATCCCTAACTCGAATATCGATGCATTCCGAGCCTTCCGGGCGAGCCCGGCATGCCGCGTGCCCGGAGCTGACTTGGTGGTTAAGAACGTAGATTTTGATCAGAACATCGCGCAGTCCTTTCAGTGTCTCAGTAAGTTTGCTTGGTCTGTGACGATCCCGGTCCAGCGGCTGCAATGGTGAAATGAAACAATGAAGCACAAAGATAACTCGAAACGGTCGCTGCAAATCCTGATGGGCACAGCGCTGTGGATGATCGGCAGCGTCAACCTCATCGCGCAGATGCCCCCATCGCGGCCAAGGGTGATAGGAAATTTGGAACTGGTAGCTTCTCTCACGGGCGATCAGCCGGCCGGCGTGGCCATCAGCACCTCCGGGCGCTTGTTCGTTACCTTCCCTCGCCATGATGGTGACGTTGCCTTCACTGTCGGAGAGATCAAAGACGGCCGCCCGCTTGCTTACCCTACGGTAGAACTCAATCACCCAGCAGCAGAGCGCCCCGCTGCGGGCTTGTTTTCCGTGCAAACCCTGCAGGTGGATGCTTCAGACCACCTGTGGATGCTCGACACAGGTACTCTTCAGTTTGGACAACCACCTGCAAGGGGCGCCGCCAAGCTAGTCGAAGTGGATTTGGCTTCTAACCGTGTTATGCGAACAATCGTCTTCCCGCCTGAGGCACTTGTGGGTACAAGCGCTCTCAAGGATTTCCGTTTCGATTTTCATCGTGGCTTGGGAGGGACGGTCTTTATCACTGATAGCGCGCCCGGGCTTGAATCGTTAATCGTTCTCGACATCGCATCAGGACACGCAATGCGGCGACTTGCCGGCAGTCCGGCCGTAAGCGCGCATGGAGGGCGCACGCCCATTGTGGGCTTCGAACCGTTCGTAGAGGCGGGGAGGGGCAGCGAACGAGGAGCGCTCAAGCCGTGGCTGGTAGGCCTGAACGCTCTTGAACTCAGCGCCGACTGCAAGACGTTGTATTTCTCCGCTTTCACGGGTCGTCGTCTCTACTCCATTGATGAGGGCGATTTGTCGAACTCTGCAGTTGCTAATGAGCAGCTCGTCAGCGAGATCACATACGTTGGCGATATCGGGATGGCCGGACACTTTGTGTTGGACACCGATGGGTCCCTTTACTTCATGGACATGGAGCAGAACGCGATCTACCGGCGTGCTCCTGATGGGCGCGTGAAGGCCGTTGTGGTGGATTCTCGCCTGATGTGGCCCGACACGATGGTCATCGGACATGACAAATATCTGTACGTGACAACATCCCAGCATGATCGGAGACCTGAGTTCCACGACGGTAAAGAACTACGTCAACAGCCTTACGGGCTTTTCCGGGTGTACGTGGGCTCACAGCCTGTCAGGGCTATAGAGCGATAGGTATGGGGCAGTCGACATGGACTTCGCCACCCTAATGGGAAAGACTTCTGAGGCCATAACAATTAAGGAAAAGTGGAGCACCACTTCAACCTGTCCTCTTGAAATTTGAATTTTGCAGAGGAAGTACTCAGGCTTGGATCCAGATTGATGCGCTGCTCTTCGCGCGGAAGGAGACTCGCTATGTTCAGACAGCTTTTCACCGTTCCTCACCGTTCCATGCGGCATCAAGGAGCGGCTATGCTGGCCGGCGGCCTTGGCGGGCTCATGGGCACCTGGTTCAAATTTGGCTGGGACGCCTTCTGGCCGCCACGCGCTTCTGGCCGGATTCCGGAGCCGGAGGTGCTCATCAGCATGTTTACGCACCATCCTTCCTCGCTTGGTGCCTCACACATTTTTTCGTTCATCTTCAGCGTGCTTTCTGGGATTGGCTACGGTGTCCTCGTGGAATTCCTCCCCATTGCTTCCCTTGGCACAGGCCTTGTGTTCGGCTTCGCCGTCTGGCTTGGCGCGCACGAGGTCGTCATGCCATGGATTGGCCTTACGCCGCCTACCTGGGAAATTCCTGCCAACGAACAAGCTGCCGAGCTATTTGGTCACGTGCTCTGGGGTTTGGTTATCGGCGTATTCTACGAGGACTTCCGCCGCCGCTGGGCCAAATCCAGCGCCGCACCAATCGAAGCCTTCATCCCCCACGAGGTCGTAGCCCGATGACAAGGCTTCGGGGCGGTGTTCACCGTGTCTGAAACCTGGTTACTACACTGCGAGTTAAGGCCAATTCCGCCGAATACCCTCAACGGTGCGCTAGAGGCAGCGGGAGGCATGAACGGGGGTGCTCAATCGAAGTACCGCGAAGACTGTCAACCTCGAACAGTCATAACGATCTTGATTGTTGCCGTAATAATCCTCGCGAGCATCGACGCATTGGCGCAAACGCAAACTTCGGCGAAAACTAATCCGGTCCGGAGTAAACCGGGTCTGACATTGACGACGGAGGCTTTCACCGACGGCGGCATTATTCCCCCAAAATACACTATGGCTGCAGCAGGCGATGCAGTCTCACCAAAGTTGATGTGGACCAATGTCCCGGGTGGAACACTAACGTCCGCGCTTATTCTGCGCGGCTCAGACACGTCCATTTTCAATAGCATCAACCAGGTCGTTCACTGGGTGATCTTTAATATTCCGGGGAGCGCCGCGTGAGTTGCCAGAAGGTATCGCAGGCGTGGCGCAGCTGTCGCGGCCTAGGGCTCTAGAATGACAAAATCGATTTTCTGCGGGATATTCTTGGCGTTATGCAGCCACTCTGTACAAAGCCAGAGTCACGTCCCGGAGCCGGCAGTCAACCTCGGCGACACCAGCTTTCTCGATGCAATTGGCGGTCCGGGCCTGCTGGTGGAAGAGATTGGGGATGGAACCCACAGCGCCAAAGTAGCAGACGGCTCCGGGCATACGGTGCCCGCCACGCCGGCCATAAATAGCATTAGTGGATTGACCCACGTCGCGTGGCTTAGCAATCACCGTATCCTCAAGGCATCGTATGGAGTGGAAGTGGTCGCAGTCGCAGCCCACGTGAATGCGGGGGCTCAGGGAAGTGCGGCAGGCTGGGGAGAACTGACTGTCTCACCGTTGATTCTTCAATGGGCCGAGCGGAAGATCCACCAAATCCAAATCGATCAAAGGATCGTTTTTGACTTCGAGCTCCCAACCGGAGAGTTCCAGAGAGACTCGAACGTGAACATAAGCAGCAACACTTATACGGTTCATCCTTACTATGCCGTGACCCTGTTGTCTAAGAAGCACCTCGAAACCAGTTGGCGTATCCACTATCTTTGGAATGGCAGGAATGACGCACCTCCGCTAGCAACCGGAGCCCGATCGACGCAAGCTGGCCAGGCTGTTCATTTCAACGCAACAGTCGGTTATGCCCTTCCTCACGGTCTCTGGGTAGGTGCGAACGGTTACTATCTAAAACAAGTAACAGCTCCATTGATGGACGGTGTCGCACTCAGGAATTCTCCGGAACAGGTGGGAGCCATTGGTCCGGGTGTCGCTTGGAACCTGGGCCGATTTCTGCTGTATGGGAATGCGTACCACGAGCTAGGTGCCGAGAACAGGGCCGAAGGAAACAAAATTGTTGCTCGATTCCAATGGATTGTCGGGAAGTAATGGCTGAGCGCTAAGGCGCAAGAGCGCTCTCGGATGTCGCCGCGCTATGGTTTTGGCATTTATTTACAAGAAAGCACAGCTTTCGTCGGCTCAAACTATTAAATACCACAGTAGAGGGAAAACGATATGACCGCTCGGCTTTCTGAGGAATTGAATCAAGGCATCCATGCTCTCACGGGAGGGGCCGGACCAACGGTCGTTCTGATTCCCGGATGGCCTGAGACCGCAGAGGCATACGGCGAAGTATTCCCCTTCCTGGGAAAAAGTCACAGCATCATTTGCGTGGATCCGCCCGGTATCGGGGACTCCGCACCATCAAGC
>Ga0302324_100017976_pt1 | contig 13979 bp, 13 predicted proteins | sample Palsa_T0_1_FD_201949 | JGI IMG/M metagenome (GOLD analysis project Ga0302324, IMG submission 201949) | Peat permafrost microbial communities from Stordalen Mire near Abisko, Sweden - Palsa_T0_1 | ecosystem: Environmental > Terrestrial > Soil > Palsa > Peat permafrost | place: Sweden: Abisko... | reverse complement strand
CCGCATCCAGCCGCGCCCCACGATCCAGTGCGTCGAGCAACGTAAATCGCGGCTCAATATCCAGCATCAACGCAATCTGCCCGAACGGCCGCGCCAACTCCAACAACGCCGTGCGCTTCTTCGTCAGCTGCGCGATCTGCGTCGCCACATTCAGCGCCACCGTAGTCGTCCCCGCCCCACCCTTCGAACCCGTAACAATAATCGTCTGTTCAGCCACCAGAATTAACCCCGTGTTCAGCAAGTCCCGTCATCGCATCCGGCCCATGTCGCCGCCCAATCGCCTTTCCAGTCGTTGCCGTTGCCTTTGCCCTTCCGGGTGCGGGTTTAGACCCCGCATTCCTCGCCATAACAAAACTCACTCTTGATCGCACCTAACCAATGCGCGCAATTCCACCGCTGCGCCCCTGCCTCATTTTGAATCATCGGCACACCACCAGAAAGTCTTCAGCAGGTTTTTAAAGGACTTGACCGCAATCAGCAGCCCAACCACGCGCGCGCTTCCGCCCCACCCCCGCCCGCGTGCCGGCCCACCTCTTTTCGTACCCAATCGCAATTGTGTATAATCCGTCTCAGCATCACCCCGAGCGGGCGTCGTACAATGGCAGTATAGAAGCTTCCCAAGCTTCGGACGTGGGTTCGATTCCCATCGCCCGCTCCATAAGTCCTGTTGATGCAGTTGGCCTTACTGACTTCCTCCCCTCGAATTGGCAACCGAACTGCACAGTTTTGGACGCAGTTGGACGTGAAGCACCGGCTTCCTTTGGATCTTGGACGCGAAGAAGGTCGCATCCATCCGGAGCAAACGACTTCGTGAAGGTAGAACGAAAATGAAACGAGGATATTACCGCGTGCAGGTGAATGCTCCGGCCAATCGGATTGGTGGCCCACTCGCAGATGTTGTGAGAGCCAAGTTTGCCGAGGGTTGGCCAAAGGCGCGTATCGCCCGCGAGTTGCGACTCAACCGCCGAACGGTCATTAGAATTTGCGCTTCTCTAAATGGCCCAGATATAGAGAAGGGTGAGCAAGGGTGAGTTTTAAGCGTTTAAATTGACGCCGTGATTGGGTTCACCGCAAGTTATCAAACGGTAGGCCGGAATGATGGAACCGAATCCCGCCTGCACACAATCAAATATAGACAAATATTAAGTTTTGGCGATTAGCAAAGCGGCCCGCGCCCAACCCTCCGAAAGTAGTCTAAGTGCCGCGAGTTGAATCGAATACCTCCCCAGCGCCGCTCCTTATTTGTCCGAAAATCGGAAAAAACAGGTCAGCTGCCGACTGCACAGAATCTTACGTCGTAATGCAGTTAATTACAGGGTAAAGTCCAGGCATAGAACTCTGCGGTGTCGCTTTCTGAAACACACATGAACGAGTCCCTAAATCGATGTAACGGCAAAACGAAAAATGGTGAGCCGTGTCGAAACTTTCCCATGAAAGGATCCGACTACTGCTACATCCGATTTCACGGGCCCTCCAGCAAACCATTTGTTTCACGGATCCTAAATCTATTTCGAAATCGTGCGGAGACTATAATCACCGGCGTTGTGCTTATGATGATTCCGTTGGGTATCGCCTTTCACCGCTACGCCATGGAAGCCCAGTCTGGAGTCTTGGACTCTATAAACCCAGCATCCACGGCAAATATTTCTTCTGGTGCAGGGCGTCTGCATTTTGATAATCCGGATGGAGTTTTCTTGCGTGAAGGAAGCACACCAATTCTTGAGGTGAAATTGCAGCGACATAAGAGACATTGGTTCTTACCGTCACAACAGCAGCTGCTCGTCTCAGCAACGATTCGAGACGCTACGGGGAATCAGGTCGCTAGGTTGCGCGATAACGAATGGACAGTAATCGATCCCATGTATGACAGAAATTATACGAGCGACACACTTGAAGTTCGGGACAGAAATGAAAACGTCGTTTTGCAGGTTGTAAACTTTGGCCACACGATTCACATTGCTGGCGTGTTTCGTTGCAAGAATGGATGGATCAATGTAATAGCTCCGGCGCGGATTAATGGACTAGACGTGGCTGCGATTGAATTTCGTCCCCCGTGGATGGTTCCACAGATAAAAATAACGAACATATGCGACTATCCCAGTGCCTTGCATTTCGGATCGTGTCCAGGTGTTGCAAATTTACGCAAACTCGTTGAAGAGCCTGGAGCAACTTCAGGTGTTGATATGAACGGAAGCTTGGTGTGCTCCGACACGAACATTGAGATCGAAAAGGTTAATCCTTGATTCAGCCTAGTTCGTTTGTGGCACTGCATTCGCTGCTTCGGGGAACGGCCCGTGCGAGCTTTTGGTCCATCACCAAGGGGCAGGACTAATAAACCCACGTAGATGGGTTTTTGGAAGTGTCGAAGGTACCGATATATAAGGTGTGGCCCCGGAACGCCCATTTCGATGGAACTTATTTTCAAACAAGATATTCAAACAGACTATCAACTCCTGCGCACTCTTATCGGGTGTTGTGGGCGCAGAGTGAGGCAAATCATCGGCGCCCACCAATCAAGCTGCATGAGACACCGGGGGAATCGTAGCCGAGGATAGGAGAGGGATCTCGAATCTAGATCGCTGCAAATCCGTGAAGGTTTCTTATTAATGAAAAAGCCCGCCCCAGGTTTTAGGGGGCGGGCCGTTGTTTGAAGATTCTCTAAGCAGTCGCGGCTTTAAGGCGAAACTCAAATGGATCAGTAATCGCGTGTTGTCCGAGAGCCGCGAGCAGCTTAAGTTTGTTCGCCTCTGGAATACCGCTTTGCTGAATGAACTCCTGAATTTCAGGGCGCCTCATGTCGGGTAGACGCTCTTGAAAGAACGCTGGAAGCTGTTCAAACAAGATGTCCCCTTTATCAGGCGAGAGCCCAGGAAATGGAGATAGATTTAGTTCGCGAAAGGCAGGCAAATATCGAAAAAGATATCCTCCCTCCGCAAATTCCTTCAACTCTGCAACGCATTCTTCCTGATAGAAGACTACGAGCGTCGGCGGTGGCGTCTTGTAACGATACCTCCATAGCTTGTTCATCATTGGGCCCTCCTTTTTTCGAGAATTTGGTTTAATCGCGATCCGCGAATTGTCAGAATCTTCACGATTAGTCTCTTACGAATTGCACTAAACGCCATGTTAAATGGGAATTGGCGCAACAACCTAGCACTTCTTTTCTCTATATCGTCCGGAATTTTCCTCAACGCACACTCGGTTTGATGCGGATATAGCTTCAATAGATTCTCAACGAACTCGAAATGATTGCATTCATTGACTTTAGGGTGCGCACGCTCGGGGCCCAGACATGGCTTAGCCCTCTCGATATGATTGGAGAGCACTCTGTCGTCCAGACTCAGACGAAGGACCCGAGTCTCGTCCAGTGACCAAAGAAGGGCTCGGGCAGTGTCGAATATTGGAGAGAATCTGTATTCTGGCGGCTCCATAATTCGGCCCACCACGCCCCAGTTCTGCGCGTGACGGTCCATGGACCCGATCAAGGCATCAAAGACGAGCATCTCGATGAACTTCGGAAATACAAATTCGAAATCTTTTCCGCAGAACGCTTCGATAAGGTTTACGACGAAATCAATACTGTAGAAGGCCTGTTCCTCTTGAGGTCTAACCCGGTCCAGTTCCTTTTCATCCTTGTAATAATCGACGATCATCAAGCTTCCGTGACGAAGAGTCTCTTCTGGCCCGGTAAAGATTGTCGTTAAGAATGCTCGCCGGCCATCGACCATTATTAGCCCACTGTGTGCCATTTTGAATCCGAGCGCGATCCCTAGCTGATTCAAAAAAAATTCGGTGTAGGTCTCACACTTGCCGTGTTTCTGGGCGTACTTAACCATGTACTCTGGAGCTTCTACGGCTTCGGACCGAATCACAATCTTGGGCGCTGCACCTAGCATTTGCTTCGTAGCGTCAGCGAAATATCCGGGGAATGAGCGCGGAAGATTCCAAGTCCGACCCCTTCTCGCAATGCGCCTAAACTTTGTCGGGACGGCCGTCGGAGTTGGCGCATTCACCGTAGCGGCGCTGCGTATCTGAGGGGAGCTAGTCATCGCAGGGTTTCTCGGCAGTCATGGGTTATAGCACTACGTCGAACCAAAAAAAATATTTAATCGGCCGACGATTCAACGAAAAATCATCCTGACTAGCAACGCGGTCGCGTGCTCGCTCTCGTGGTATTTTCCCTTTACACAGCGTTCATGGCTAACTGGATCGAACGGAAAGCTCAACGAAGAGTCCCAAACCAGCTAGGAAACATGAGGAATCAGGATCGAAAGGGTCCGGAAGTACGATCCGAAGCTGTGCTGGCAAGACCGGGCACCGACTGCGGAATCTTTTCCGTCCTTAAAACATTTGTTTGTGGGCAATGAAATCGATTAACTTTTGCCTCAACAACAAAAGGACTTAGACGGCGTTCAGAAATAGGGTTTGTGGGCAGTACACGATGCCAACAAGCGAAAAACCATTTGCCCGATAACCCCCGTTTATCAGGAGTTAAGCGTGTCGCCGGGTCACACTTCCAAACAGTTCGCGGCAGCGACTCGGCCCAAATATAAACCGGAATCCTTCACAGTTCGTTTCTGATCGCGGAAATCAACATAGGTGAGACCGTATCGCTGACTGTATCCGTCATTCCATTCAAAGTTGTCCAGCAAGCTCCACGCGTGAAACGAGCGGACCTTTGCACCGTCCGCGATAGCACGAGCAAGTTCCGCCAGTTCGTCGCGAAAGAATTGTGTGCGCCTCGCATCGGGCACTCGGCCGCTTTCCTTTTCGTATGGCGCGTCGCTATAGCTGCAGCCGCTCTCGGTGATTTCAATGATGGGATGGCTGTACTCGCGTGTGATTTGCATCACCAGATCGTAAATGCCGCGCGGGTAGATCTCCAGGCCGGCGTCGGTCAACGGGCCTTCGGTCGGCATCACTGCGCTGAATTGTGTGTACGGATCACGCCCTCCTGCCGTGTCTTCGATCTCCGTTCCAAAACTCCCCGATGCTGCGGGACGAGTTGAATCACCGGTATCGGACACTATGCGGCGCGTGTAGTAATGGAAACCGATCCAGTCGAGTGGGACTTTCATGATCTGATCGTCGCCGGCTTGAAAGCCCATGGCGTCGAGAGGCGTTTCGACCACGAAGGCTTTCGGATATTTTCCGTACATCGCGGCGTCGAGAAAAAAGACGTTGTTCATCGCGTGATAGCGGGCAGCGGCGGCGCGGTCCGCTTCACTATTTGTTTTTGGATACGCGGGAGCCATGCCGTACGCGCTGCCGACGGTGGCTTTTGACGATGCGGCTTTGATGGCGCGGAATGCTTTGCCCTGCGCCAGGCTGACGGTGTGCGCGGCCTTCAGAAAATCCGTGTACTTGCTGCGGCCCGGAGGAAAGACGCCGACTCCGTAACCGAGATAAGTGAAGCTCCAGGGCATGTTGAAAGGCGCCCATACGGTGACGCGATCTCCCAGATTCTTCGCAAGAATTTCCGCGTAGTCCGCGAAATAGTCGGAGAGATCACGGTTCGGCCAACCGCCGCGGTCCTCCAGCGCTTGCGGCAAATCCCAGTGGTACATCGTGGAAAATGGGCGAATGCCAGCTTCGAGCAGCGTATCGAGGAAGCGTTTGTAATGATCGATCCCTTTTGGGTTCGGAACGCCCGTTCCACTTGGTTGAATGCGCGGCCATGAAATCGAGAAACGATAGCTTTTCAAATTTAATCTTTTCAGCAGAGCAATGTCCTGGGGGTAGAGATGGTAGTCGTCGCATGCAACGTCGCCCGTTCCGGCTCCTCTAATTTTCCCCACGGTATGTGTGTAACGGTCCCAATTGGATTCACCCTTGCCATCCTCATTCCACGCGCCCTCCACCTGATACGCGGCGGTGGCCATGCCCCACAGAAATCCGTCGGGGAAATGCACCTTTGAAATTTCCGGTGCAGGAACGGAGCCCGACGCCTGAAGCTGCCACGAAGCCAGCGTCGCGTCTAAATCACGGGGTTTCAGCAGCGTACTGCCGGCGCCCAGAAGAGAACTCGTGAGAAATTTGCGGCGGTCCATTTCGATTCGACGCCCCTCTGTGTTGATATCACATTGCGCATACTTGAAGCCGAGACTTTTTGCGATCTTCCCGAGTGTGTGTTTTCTGAGCGGTAACGTATCGAGCAGCGTAAGGCTTCCGTTACGTCAGTAACGTGATATTCGATTTTGCCCCGATTCCACATGTACGGTTACGGCGTTAATCAGGACTTAGGAATTCTCCAGTGAAAATCGGTCGGGTTTCTTGCAAAATTCGCAAGCAGAATTCGTAAACCAGCCTGCTGAGGTAAAATCCAGTCCATGCACCGAATGCGAGCCTTCTCTACCTTCGTCGCCACTGGCGTCCTTCTTTCGCTGCTTAACTCGGCCGCGCTAGCAACAACTTGCTTCGCACCGCCGCCCTTTAAACCGATTCGCCGCATTTGCGGTGTTGTGTTTTTCCGGTCGGGTGACAAAATTTCGAATGCGCAGGTACTCGTCCTTCAAGGGGACAAGGAAATTGCCGCACAACAGACGAACCCTGACGGCAAATTTTTGTTTGAGGGATTGAAGGCCGGCAACTACGAGATTCGAGTTCGGGTAGAGGGGTTCGGCGATGCTTATTCAAAGATCGTTCTTGCGCATCCAGAAAAGAAGACCAATCGAGAGCTCGCCGTTAATATCAGCCCCTCTGGCTCATGCTCCAGTATTTCTTTGGTCAAGTCCAAATAATTCCAGCTCCCAATAATTCCGGCCTGCGGGCCGAACTGCAAACTTCGCACGAACGAAATTCGGATGGGAGTGGGGAATTTTTTGCTTCACTTCGGTGGTTCGGTGCACAGGAGATAATCCGAGCCTCGGCTTTCGACGTCGAGGTGGCCGAGTTTTTCGTAGAAGTCTTTCCACGCGTCTGGCATCACCTCGCACACCTCGCCGCATCCGCGACCTTGAGCCAAGCAGCCGAAATCAATGTTGAGTGCGCGCTTCCGTTCCTCGGCGCTCGCCGTTGGGGTGATCGCTGTTTCGAGTCCCAATGCTCTTTGAAATTTGGAAAGCCTCCACTCATTGCGCCGGACTGAATAGGAATCTGATATCTCCGCTTGTGCTGGTTCAAATCTAGGTAGCGCCGCATTGAGATCAGCGCCAACGCCCCGCAAGACTCCGTTTGACGTCGTGTACCACATCCAAAATGAATATTGGTCTACTTTCCCGCTCACGATGCCTATTTGAGCGTTTCCCCACCATTGCGGAATGCCGAGGCGCGGCAGGGACGGATGTTCCTGAATTAACAATTCCACGGGACTGTTATTCATCAACAGAATGTACGTACAGCGCTCAAAGTGATCAGCCGCTGCGCAGTTCTCTCTAGGGTAGCGATTTCTCAACCAATACGGAGGTGGCGCTACTCCGAAGTGCGCAGCGATCGTACCGGCGGCAGTCTGATCGGATTTTCCGATTTCCAATCGTTCGATTTCATCGACGAGCTTCCGGGCCCGGTTCACTCTATCAACGCTGTCCCGTCGCAGATACAGTCCCCTCAGAATCACAGTTAAGCCGATGGCTAAGAGGGATGTTAATAAAATGAGCGAAGCTTTTCGCATCAACCTGATTGAACACCAAGAATAGCGGTAGTTGTATTGATTATCGCCGGAAAGTTCCTAATGAATGCAATCGGTCCTGCGGCGGGCTAACTCCTGATAAGTCGCGTTAGCGGACAACTGGCCCATAGTGCCTGAGCATTCCGGTAGGTACTCAATTTGGTTTTAGGCGAACTTCGCTAAAGCGCCAGTTCTTGGTATCGCCCTGGGCTAGCAAACGGCCATCGTGAACGAGGGCTTCAATACGTCGAGAAATTATTTCGTAACCTTCGTGTTCTGGTGGCAGGTCGTGCCTCACAGCGTCTACAACTCTGGCAATCACCATCGCAATTTTTGTCCAGTGTTCTCCAACCGCTGAAAGAATTACCGAATCAATTTTCGATATGTTCATCTGGCTCTGTCCGTATTTAGTTTGCCAGAAACGAAACCGAGATACTGCCCATGAATCCCGTATGTTGACCAATCCGTCCGCAATATGGTTCCCGCGAAAAATGGCTCTCAAGTCCTGATAAGTCGCGTTACCGGACACTGACGCCGGGCCTACGCCACCGCATGACTGAGACTGCCAGCCGCCTCCACCCCCAAAATCGCCTCCATCGCTCGTCCGATAATCGCGTCAAGCGATCTATGCCGGTGTGTTTGGTGTCTAATAGTCCACGAATATGCGATGGAGAATTCTTCTTCCGATAATCGGCGTCATTGCTTTCGGCGCAATTAGTTACAGTTCTTATCGCACCGGCCTCCAACGCCACCAAATCCCGAGTCGCTACTTCAAATGGTCAAACTTACCGCTAGATTCAGCTCCACTCCGTGAGCAGTCGTTGTCTGACTGCGCGGCTTCGGTAGTTCCATGCCTCGTTTGGGAACAAGAACCGGGCATCATGAGCCCCACTGCATTCGAGCGGCTATTCATTCTCTCTGCCCTCCCAGCATTCGCCGCATGTTTGGCTCTGACCTTTGTACTGGGAAGGATTGGTGTCAACGAGATACTGAGTTTTATGGTCAGCATGCCTTTTTTAACTGCGGCGTGGTTCTATCTCGTTGGACGACTCCTTGATCGCCGACGATCTCGACGAGTCAATCTGGTTGGTAACGCCTGATAAGTCGCGTTACCGGACGAGTGCCGTACTAGAACTTCAGATGTCCGGTAAGGGCGTTTACCAGGCATCTGGATTTACTTGCGAGTTGCCCGCACCATCGAAAGTCGATTTCAATCGCCGAGGAACTTCCCATTTCAAGCAGACTCAGAATCTAATGCAAGTCGCCGCAAACCGGGTCATTTGTCTGGCGTCCTCTCATGCATCTGTGGTTCTAATAGGCGGGCCGGCGAAACTGCGCGACCATAATTCCACAAATGAAGGCAAGGCCATGAACGATCAAGCACGCAATTACTTCAACCGCGAGCTAACTGAGTCCGACGGAACGCCCGTCCAGCCCGCGGGCGCAGTCTCGGGAGAGTTGGTCACTGAGACGTTCGAGTACGACGGTGGACGGCAGGTCACGGTATACGTTCCGCCGAACCCGACCGAAGCCATCGTTTTTGCCGGCGACGGCCAGCGAATCGCCCAGTGGGGCCGATTGGTCCCGAAGGCCGACGCACGGACCACCATACCGCCCACAATGATCGTTGGTGCACACGGGCTGGCCGATGACATGCCACGCCTCCATGAGTATTCACCGGGCTTTGACCCGGATCGGTTCGCGGCGCACGAGAGGTTTTTCGTCGAGGACGTTCGGCGATGGACGCAAGCTCGGTTTGGCGTGGCGCTGCCCAGCGAACGTACTGCAGTGTTCGGCGCGTCGGCGGGTGGAGAACTAGCCCTCGCTCTTGGGCTGCGGCATCCAGATGTTTACGGTACGGTTTTCTGCGCTTCGCCGGGCGCGGGTTACAAGCCGCCTCGGCTTATGCCGAGTCCGCTTCCGCGGGCGTACCTGGTCGCTGGCACGCAGGAGCCGTTCTTCCTCGCGAACGCAAAGAGGTGGGCGAACGCACTGCGAGATGCAGGCGCGGATGTCGTCATGAACGAGCGAGCCGGATCGCACGGTGGGATATTCTGGCAAGAAGAGTTCCCGCTGATGGTGGCGTGGGCATTTGGACGATGATGCATCTCGTCTCTTCGCGATGCGAACGCAGCGCACATGTCCGGTAACCGCGTTAATCAGGACTTGTGAATTTCGTCGATTCCTCCGGGCAAGTTTCTTATCCCATGGCGTTTTGAGCCAATTGAATTAGAATGCACCATGCTTCCGAGACTGAAACCGCGCCTGTATTTGTGGTTCTCCGCCCTGCTCGTGTCGTGCGGGTTGAAATCCGCTCCGGTCATCATAAATTGTGTGGCAGCCCGAGATTTTCGCAGTCACATCCATCTCAAGCCGTGTATACCGGGCGCGACCACTCCCGTCAGACTAGATAAGAATGGAAATGGCTCAACTCCAGTTTGTCCTTCAAGCGACAACCTCGAGATTGTAGTGAGCCAAAACGACTCGATGATCTACATCCTTCCAGAGAATGTGCACATCGGAAGGGCGGGAGATGGAATCGCTGTTTCGATTGATGCGGACTGGAATAGCTCTCCTAGATAGTGGCTCATCGTTCAGGCCTCAAATGCTATTCGTCAACTCCTGATTAGTCGCGTTACCGGACATCTGCCGTACTAGAACTTCACATGTACGGTAAGGAAGTTTATCAGGCGCTTGATGGTGCCAAGCATATCGGCAACGCCCTTCCGAATCTTTCAACGCATAAAAGATCGTAACGCTCGCTGCCTGCGGAATCCTCGGAAGCAATTTCAGGAAAGTGTTGCTCACACCGCCGAAGTGCCCACCCTTTTAGTTTACGGTTCCCAATATTAGTTGGCGTTGTGTTGCCGAATTACTGCCACTTCCTACCGAAAATGCTATGGTGATTTGCAGCGTCTGATTCGCGGTGGAATCCAGGGCGCCGCTTACGGCGTCGTTCATGTCTGTATATACCGTGGCGACAGAGGAAGTTCCGGCACCTAGGTTGATCGTCAGCGTCCCGCTGGATTCGAACTTCGCAGATGCTCCCGCTGTCTGCGTCGTGATCTGTCCCTCCATTATGAAACTGTTGTTCGATACAGAGCCGGCGTTCGCGCCCGTCACCATTGAGAGCAGCGTCAACGATCCGAGCAGAACCTTTACAGTGATGGTGGCTGATGAACCAGATGGGGTTGAATATACGCCTTTGACAAGCACTCTAAGAGTGCGCCCAACAGAGTTCAAAGTGTTCGCCGGAACCACGATAGACGTTAAATCCTGGGCAGACGTGGTGTTGGCGTTCACCGTCACGGGACTCACGTCAACACTCGTCCAAATTGGCACGAGTAAATTACCCACCAAAATTCCCGCCGTGTTGAAACGCCCAGCCAACGTGTTAAAGATCGGCAACGGCTTAATTAGAAAGGTCGCAATTACTGCCCCCCAGGTTCCCGACGTAGCGGCAGCGGTAGCAGCATAGGAGCCTATACTGTTTACAATCTGATATTCGGGAAATTCAGCGCTGAGAAGATTCGCGAGCCCGGTCCAACCAGACCCCGCCGATAACCCGCCATTGCTGCTGAATATCATGCCGATCATGAGTTCTGTTGCACTGGTGGTTGTTACGTTGCCGCTGCTGGGTGACGTTCCCGTGCCAGTTGCGCCAGCTATTTGGTCAAGGCCTAGCGCGGCGCCCGGCACACCGCTGTTCCACTCAGACAAACTCGCAACAGTTGGCTGACCCTGGTTATTGGTAACTGTAACTGTCGTGTTACCTGCGTTTACGTTCGCCGCGTACGCGACCCCAATGGTGTGATAACTGCCCGCAAAGAAAACGAACCCTTCAGCTATCTGCCAGGTATTACCGTTGTTGTCCGACACAGTGATATCAGCAACGCTGCCGACACCGCAATTAAAAGGAGCTACGAGCAAGTCTCCACCTGCAACACCATTAAGAGTACATGTCACCGTAGGGGTCGAAGATGCTGTTGCCACCTGTTGCACAAGTGTAATTGACATTAGTTACCCACCGTGGCTGCGATGTCGAACGTCATGCCGGATGTTTGGCTGTGCGAGACGGTCACCGTTCCGTTGCCTTTGGCAGACACGAACGCATTGCCAGCCGCTATGTCGAGGGCCGCTGATGCATTGGTCGGGGACAGCGTGATGACGCTGCCAGGGGTAGCGTTGGGCACTGAGACTATGTCGGACTGCGCAGCCGTCGATGTAAGTTGTCCGACGGCTACTCGCTGAAGCTGTGTTTGATTCTGCAATGTGTTACCGCTCGCAAACAAATTAGCGATGAAGTTTCCTGTGGTTACTGAGTAGCCGAGACCAACGCTGGAATTGTAGATATATACGTCGTACATATTTGTCGCCCAGTTAGCAACAACGGCAGCTTCGGATGTATCGTTCAGAACGTTATGAATTTCGACGCCGTAAAAGATATTTCCCCAGAACATCAGGATTGGTGTCGTACCTTGTTGCAACCAGACACTATGTCCGATTGTGATCGGACCCTGGTTCGAGTTGCCACCTGAAAAGTTTTGATCAAATAGAATTCCGCGACCGTTCGCGGAATGTTTGCCTGTAAATGCTATGCTGGAAGAGTTGTCGTTGTAGTTCGGAATGTTAGGATTATCCGAACCGCGGAACCAGATGGCCCCAATCGGCGGTCCCCAGCTTGATTGACCCGGCACACCGTTGCCGTAAAAGCGATTTGCTAACGCCCAGTTCAAATCGGCAAACTCGCACAGGGAATCCGAACCATTACAGATTATTCCGACCGCGTTACCAAACGTTGTGTTGTTGGAAGTAAAGGCACAGTTCGATATCTTGCAATAGAACACACTCTGTAACTGAAGGGCACAAACGCCGTTCGCGTAAGATGTGAATCCCAAACCGTCTATATCAATACCACCCGCGTTTCCGCTATTCTCGCCGAACGACATCATCGGGTTACCGAGTCCGCCGATGTCGCAGTAGTTGCGCTGGCAGAATTGGATCGACGTGGAAAGATTTTGACCAAACAATGCTGAGATCTGATTAAAGGCAGTGAACGTCATAGTTTCATTGACGATACAGTGACAACCAAAAATAACGTTGATGTTCTCATGAATCGTTATAGGGCTGTTGAATATGTATCCGGAAAAATCCGAGTTACTTGTTGGAGGAGATATCAGGACTGCGCCGCCTATGCTCGTGTTACCCCCCGCCGCGGCTGCAGCTGCCACAAGATTGGGTCCGTCATCGTACAGCAGAGTAGCGCCCAGCGCTGGGATGGATGCGGGCACGCTATTGTTCAGCACAATCGATGTTGTGCCACCACCAGAAAGAATCGTAGATGTAAACAGCTGGTTTTGCGACGATCCGGGCGGGGCCGTGGGTACGTACCCGGGCGCGCCGTATCCCGCCATAATGGACTGGCCCCAATCAGTAAAATGAGATTCGCCTTGGACGCAACGCCCAATCAGTTGCAGCGAACCGCCCGGACTGGGAGAATCGCTGTAAATGTAATAGCCAATCGTGGTGCCGGTTAACGCAGGACATGCAACCGTAATAAATTCCCAAACTGTGCATGTTGATGAGCCGAGCGTAAGCGTGCCCGTCACCGTTGAAAGCACGCCCGAATTAACCGTGATCGTGGTGGTTGTCGGAACCGATGCAATGACATACCAACCGTTGAGACTATCCGGCGAACAATTTTCAATAACAATGACCGTTGGATTCATGCCGGATTGATACTGATAATTGTGCGGCTGAGCGGTTGTAATTGTGATGACACCATTGGCCGCGCGAGAAATCGCGGTGATGGGTTGCGTGTTTGAAAGTCGCCCAGTGCCCACGTTCGGCGTGCCGGTTCCAGATGCCCCAGAAACGTTGAATGTGACTTCGCTTGACGAAATGACCGAAGCAATCGTCCAGATACCGCTCCATGTCGCGGCCGGACCAGTGGGAATGACGACATGAATCGTCATGCCCGCAAGGACCGAAGTGTTCAGCGGGGACGCGAAAGTGGCAGTGACGACACCACCGGCGGCCGTAATAGATGAAATGGGAATGGGCAGCGGGCCGAAAACCGCTGGCGCATTCGTGACCGTGCCAGTTGCGCTAGCTGCCGTGAGTCCGCCCATCGAGTCGTATCCAACACACTCGTACTTGACTGTCTGAGAACCTTGAACAGCAGGACTCGTTGCCGCGGGAGCTGAAGGCGTGGACTGCCCTGTTGCGGATCCTGCCTTCCAGATGCATACACCTTGGCCATTCTTTAAGGACTGATAGAGCGCGCCGGATGTGCTGAGCGTAACGTTGGGCGAACCAGCGACTGTCGTAGCTGCGGCGCTAGGTTGGCTGTATGCAAACTCGTGAGGCGCCG
>Ga0302324_100017973_pt1 | contig 13980 bp, 8 predicted proteins | sample Palsa_T0_1_FD_201949 | JGI IMG/M metagenome (GOLD analysis project Ga0302324, IMG submission 201949) | Peat permafrost microbial communities from Stordalen Mire near Abisko, Sweden - Palsa_T0_1 | ecosystem: Environmental > Terrestrial > Soil > Palsa > Peat permafrost | place: Sweden: Abisko... | reverse complement strand
GCGCCGCCGATTCTTGGAGAAGACCCGCTCTACGCTCGATTTGGCGATGTCGTGATCTCGCAGCACAATATCGAGGAGGATCCCGACGCTGAGGTCAACTACTACGGCCCGCGACGGCGTACGCTGCAAGCGTTTCTGGAGACCTTGGATCGGCTGCACCTGGACGGCTACGTCTATCCCGCAATTCAAATGCCCCCGCCGGACGAAACCATGCCTCAGAACGGTCATCTGAGCGACGGGCCGCACTCCGCCACGGGCTGGGTGAACATGATCGGGGTCCCAGCGGTCGTTGTTGTCGGGGGCTTTTACGCCGGCGGGCTGCCGTTCGGGCTCGAATTCTCAGCGCGACCGTGGAGCGATGGACAGTTGCTGGGCTATGCCTATGCCTGGGAACAAGCAACTCATCACCGCCATGCACCCGTGCTGGTCGATCACGGCCTGTTGGCCGACGCCCCGTGAAGGGGGACGACTGCGATGCGAACTTGTTCATCTCGCTCGTTATAAAGAGGTAATCCAAAATGCAACGGCGTGAATTCATGACCCTGATCGGCGGCACGGCAGCGACCTTCTCGCTCGCTGCAGACGCGGCATCGAGCCCACCGGAACTGCTGCCCGTTCCGCGCCAGGACTGGCTCGATCGGCACCAGGAGCCGATCCTTGAGCCCGAATTGGCAATCGTCGATCCACATCATCACTTGTGGGTGCGGCCCGGCTGGCGCTATATGCTCGATGATCTGCTGGCCGACACCGGCAGCGGCCATAACATCGTCGCGACCGTATTCGTGCAGGCGAACTCCATGCTGCGCGATTCCGGGCCGGTCGAGATGCGACACGTCGGCGAGGTCGAATTCGTCAACGGCGTCGCAGCGGTATGCGCCAGCGGCTATTGCGGCAAGACCAGAGCCTGCAGCGGCATTGTCGGACATGCCGATCTGACGTTGGGCGGCCACGTGGAGCCGGTCTTGGACGCGCTGGCGCGAGCCGGTGGCGATCGCTTCCGCGGTATCCGCCACATCACGGCATGGGACGCCGATACGTCCCTGAACCTTGCCGCGTGGCCCGGACCGCCCAAGCTGCTGGCAGACAAGAGCTTCCGCGAGGGGTTCGCCGTACTCGCGCGCCACGGCCTGTCCTTTGACTCCTGGCTATATCATCCACAGATCGATGAGCTCGCCGATCTTGCGGGCGCATTTCCGGATACAAAGATTGTCTTGAACCATGTCGGGGGGCCGCTCGGGATCGGTCCTTACCGCGGCAAGCGCGCTGAGGTGTTTGCTCGCTGGGCGAAGTCAATCAAGGCGCTCGCAACCCATCAGAATGTTTACATCAAGGTCGGTGGACTTGGGCAGATCGTCAACGGCATGGGCTTCAACGAGCGCAGCGAGCCGCCCTCCTCGCAGACGCTCGCCGCGGCAATGCGTCCATATGTCGAAACCTGCATTACCGCATTCGGCGCGTCGCGTTCGATGTTCGAGAGCAACTTTCCGGTCGACAAGGTCTCGTACAGCTACGCGGTTTTCTGGAACGCCTGCAAATTGCTCTCTAAGAGCGCGAGTGCGGCTGAGAAAGCGGATCTGCTCGCGGGGACCGCGAAGCGCTTTTATCGTCTCAATCTCACGGTCTGAGAACGGCTGCAAAAAATGGACACAACGCTGACTCTCGTCCTCTACATGGCGATTGTTACCTGGCTTACATTACTGGCCGCAGCCCTGTTTCGCGCACGAAGCTGGACGGCGCCAGGTATGAAAGTCGCGGTGGGTAATCGCGACAATCTGCCGGCCCCTACCCCGCTGGCGGGTCGGGCGCAGCGCACCGCGAAAAACACTCTGGAGAATTTCGTGCTGTTCGCGGCGGTAGCGCTGGTCGCGCAGGCTGCCGGCAAGAACAGTCCTCAGGTCGTACACGGCGCGCAGATCTTCTTCTGGGCGCGGATTGTGTACATCCCCGTCTATTACGCCGGCATCCCCTATGTTCGCACGGCCGTTTGGCTGGTGAGCATTATCGGCCTGGCGCTCATGGTGCGAGCCTTGTTGTAAAAGGCATTTCTGAGCCCGACGGGGTCAGCGAGGCGCCAGGGTCGGGTTAACGCTGAACGCGGGCTAAAAGGAATCCGTCATAGCCCTTGGTGCCCACGGTCTGGACGGCGGTCGCGCTTAACTGGGTTTGCCCAGCGATCCAGCTGGCCAGTTGCCGGACCCCGATCGCAGAAGCATCGGGCTCTGGGGCCACGATCGCGCCGCCCCGCACGACATTATCAACAACGATCAGAGTCCCCGGCTGCGAGAGTTCCACTGCGGCCTGCACGTAGCGCGGGATATTAGGCTTGTCCGCGTCAATGAAGACAAGGCCAAACGGGGCTACTCGCTGTTCACGCAATCGAGCCAGAGTTTGCAGCGCGGGCCCCAGGTGCAGCTCTATGCGTTCAGCCAGACCGGCTCGTTTGAAGTTCTCACGCGCCACGGCAGCGTGATGGGGCTCGAGCTCGAGTGTCACGAGCTGACCGTGCGCGGGTAGAGCTCGAGCGAGCCAGATCGTGCTGTAGCCCGCGAGCGTGCCGATCTCGAGAATCCGATTAGCGCCGCACGCGAGTGCGAGCAGATATAAGAGCTTGCCCTGACAAACGGAGACCTGTATCGAGGGCAGTCCGGCGGCCGCGCTGGCCGCCAGCGCGGATTCGAGCGCCGGATCCTTGCCGATCAGCTGCTCTTCAAAATACTCATCGACTGCGACCCAGGTGTCTTCACTCATTTGAAGCGTCCTCTTGATGTTCGGGCTGATTCTCAGCGCACGTGCGCGAATGTGTAGTTTCTACAAATATCGCGTTCTGTCCATCGAGACAGCGACCTTGTCTTTTCGGACATGTCCGACTGTCGATTCCCACGTGCATCGTTAAGGTCTCTGGAGCGCAGCCCGGTTTGCCGCTGGGGCGGAATATGAGCCACAATCGCTTGCCGATTGGGAGCGTAGTAAGTACATATGGCCGGTCCCGAAGAACCAACCAGTTCAGGCGCCGCGAGCGCGCCTGCCGAAGATCCCCAGCACGCCAAGCAGCGGCAGCGAGCTCGCCCGTGGGTGCGCGGCGTGATCATAGTGGCTGTCATTGTGCTGCTCCTGGGGGCCTTGATCTACTGGCTTTCCACGAGGAACAGGGTCACGACGGATGATGCGTACATCGACGGCCGTGCCGTGTCGATTGCACCGCGCGTAGCTGGCGCTGTGATATCGCTGGATGTGAACGACAATGAGTTCGTGCATGCCGGGGACGCCCTGATACACCTGGACCCGCGTCCGTTCGAGCTCGCTGTCGCCGAAGCGCAGGCTGAACTGGACACGGCCCGTGCGCAACTGGCTGCGCAGCGTCATGGCCAACTGGTCTCGCAGCGCAATGTGCCGGCACAACTCTCCCAGGCACAGGCGCAGTTACGCAGCGCCCGTGCTGCGCTGGACAAGGCACAAAACGACGAGCGCCGTGAACATGAGCTCAGTGGTACGGCCACTACTGCGCAGGAAGCCGATGCAACCCGAGTGGCCCTGAGTCAGGCGCAGGCGCAGGTGGCCGCGGCCGAAGCCCAGGTGCGCGAACAGAGCCCGGTTCCGGCCCGGCTGTCGCAGGTGCAGGCACAGGTCGACCAACAGGAGGGGGCTGAGCGCGATGCGCAAGCAAAGCTTGCGCAGGCTGAGCTGGATCTCGATTGGACCGTCGTTAAGGCAGCTCAGGATGGATGGGTCACCAAGCGCAGCGTCGAGCTGGGCGATTATGTGAGCGTTGGCCAGCAGATCCTGGCGCTGGTGTCCCCACAGATCTGGGTCACGGCGAACTTCAAGGAAAATCAACTCGAGCAAGTGCGACCGGGGCAGTCGGTTCGCATTGCGATTGATATGTATCCGCAACTGCGGCTGCGCGGACATGTCGACAGTGTGCAACTGGGGTCTGGCAGCAAATTCAGCACTTTCCCGCCCGAGAATGCCACTGGCAATTTCATCAAGATAGTGCAGCGTATACCGGTCAAGATCGATATTGATTCGGGTCTGGATCCGAAACTGCCATTGCCATTGGGTAGTTCCGCCGAACCAACCATATTGCTGCCATGAGTGCAACTGAGACCGCATGGCGGCCGCGGCACAATCCGTGGCTGATAGCCGTGGTCGTGACACTCGCGGCGTTCATGGAGGTGCTTGACACCACCATCGTCAATGTCTCGCTGCCACATATCGCGGGCAGTCTGTCCTCCAGCTACGACAATGCCACCTGGGCGCTGACCTCGTATCTGATCGCCAATGGCATCGTCTTGACTGTCTCGGGTTGGATTGGAAGTCGGCTCGGACGCAAGCGCTACTTCATGATCTGCATCATCATGTTCACGGTGACCTCATTGTTGTGCGGCTTATCGCAGAACCTGCCGCAGTTAATCGTCTTTCGCCTGTTCCAGGGCTTATTCGGCGGCGGTCTGCAGCCCAATCAGCAGTCGATCATTCTCGATACCTTTCCACCGGCGCGGCGCGGAGCGGCTTTTGGCATTACCGCCATCGCGACGATCGTAGCGCCGATCCTGGGCCCCACATTGGGCGGCATAATTACGGATGATTTGACCTGGCGCTGGGTCTTCTTTCTCAATGTACCCGTGGGCATATTCGCGACGTTCGCAATTGCCGCCCTGCTTGAGGATCCTCCCTGGGCCAAGGCCCGCCACCGCTCGACCGACTTTGTCGGTCTGTCGCTCATAACCCTGGGGCTCGGTAGTCTGCAGATTGTGCTGGATCGAGGCGAGGACGCGGATTGGTTCGGTTCGCCGTTCATACGCGTGATGGCGCTGGTTGCCGCGATCGGGCTGATCGGTGCGGTAACCTGGCTGTTGTGGGCGAAACGGCCTGTGGTGAATCTATTTGTGCTGGGTAATCGCGATTTCGCGGTGGGCTGTCTGATGATCTCGGTCATGGCCATGGTGTTGTACTCGAGCGCGGTGCTGATTCCGCAACTCTCGCAACAGATATTGGGCTATGACGCGACCCATTCCGGGCTGATCCTCTCTCCCGGCGGTCTGGCCGTAGTACTGCTCATCCCGCTCGTCGGGCGGCTTATGAAGGTCGTGCAGACGCGCTTCCTGGTCGCTACGGGTTTTGCGATCATGGGTTTTGCTTTTATCTACTCTTCGCACGTCTCGCCCAACGTCTCGTTCGCCACGCTCGTCTGGATGCGCGCAGCACAAGCGGCGGGGCTTGCGTTCCTGTTCGTGCCAATCAGCACCGCCGCCTATGCAACGATGCCGCGCGAGATACAGGGAGATGCGACCGCCCTGTTCACTTTGTTTCGCAATCTGTTCGGCTCGATCGGTATTTCGATTTCCACCGCGCTGGTGACGGTGCGAACGCAGGTTCACAGTGCCTACCTGTCGCAACATGACACGCCGCTGAATACGCCTTTTCGGGTGCTGCAGAACCAGTACAAACATGTGATCCAGGGTCTGGGGCAGGTCGGAGCCGCGGCGCAGAATCTCGCGCTTGGCCGACTCTATCAGGTGTTTCGTACGCAGGCGTCCATGCTGGCCTTCGCCGATGTGTTCAGGCTGTGCGCGATATTAGCCTTTGCCGCCGTGCCACTCGCGCTGCTGTTCTCGGCTACGAAGCGCCGTGCAGCTCCGGCACCGGAGGCCGCTTGACATGCGTGTGATGAGCTCGCTCAGGACTGTGTGCCTCGGCGCACTGCTGGCTCTGGCGGCTGCATGCACTGTGGGTCCCTCATATCGGACGCCGCCGGCCAATTTGCCGCCGTCCTGGGAAGCTGCCGAGCACAGTGCAATCACGGCAGCGGACGCACCCAATGGGGTCAGCGCCGAGGAGCCGATCGACGATGCGTGGTGGAAGGTATTCCAGGATCCGATGCTCGAGCGGCTGGAGCAGCGCGTGTCCACGCAGAATCTGGATGTTCAAACCGCGACCTTGCACCTGACGGCAAGCCGACTGGAAGCGCGCATCACGGCAGGTGCTCTGTGGCCGACATTGACCGCCAATGGCTCATACGAACGGGAAAAGGCGAGCCAGCAGGGTCTGCTGAGTCTGTTTGGCAGTGCCGGCGGCCCGGGAAGCGAGGCCTCCGGCACCTTGGGCAGCGGCGCAGGTGGGGCGCCGGCCTCCATCGCGACGATTTTGTCCGAGCCACTGAATCTGTGGCAGTACGGCTTCGATGCCTCCTGGGAGATCGATTTGTGGGGCGCCTCGCGCCGGGCCCTGCAGGCCGCGCGCGCCACAGCGCAGGCTTCACAGGAGGATCTGCGCGGCGTGCTGATCGCGCAGCGCGCGGAGGTCGCGCGCGACTACCTGAGCTTACGCGGCGTGCAGGCGCAGCGCGCCATCGTTGAGGCCACGCTGGCTGCGGATCGTGATACCGCCTCGATCGTCGGGCAGCGCGTCAACGCGGGTGTGACTCCACAGCAGGACCTCATCAGCGCGCAGTCCGAAGTCGACTATGTCGGATCACAACTGCCCGCGCTAGGCCAGCAGGAGGCGCAATTAATCAATGCGCTATCCCTCTTGCTCGGCTCAGCTCCCGATGCGCTGCGCGAGGAGCTGCTCGCAGCGGGGCCGCCGCCTATAACCCTGCCTCAGGTGCCACTGGGCATGCCGTCCGAGCTGGCGCGTCGCCGACCGGATATCCGTAGCGCCGAGGCCAAATTGCAGGCTGCCACAGCTCAGATCGGCGTCGCTGTCGCTGCCCTCTACCCGTCCATCACGCTGACGGGCAGTTTCGGCTTGCAAGCACTCGACTTTGCCAAGCTCGGCAGTTGGAGCGCGCGACAATACGCCTTTGGTCCAAGTCTGACGTTACCTCTATTCCAGGGCGGCCGCCTGCGCGGCACGGTGGAGTTGCGCAAGGTGGAGCAACAACAAGCGGCGATCGCCTATCAGCAAACCGTCCTGCAAGCCTGGCACGACATCGCCAACGGGCTTATTGCTTACGGGAGTGAGCAGGAGCGTTTGCGACGCCTGACGCGGGCGGCCCAGGACAGCGATGGCGCGCTTGGAATCGCCACGGAACGCTATCGCAGCGGCATCGATCCGTACCTTAACGTTCTGATCGCTCAGCGCACGCTGCTGCAATACCGGCTCGAGGCCGCGCAAAGCCTGCCGAGCGCTCAAAGCGATCTCATCCAACTCTACAAGGCGCTCGGTGGGGGATGGGGCGCGGGGAACCCCGAGGAATTGTCGAGAAGCGAATGAATCAAGACTGTTGCGGTAGCACTTTGCTCACGGATTGTGTAGCTGGCTCGCGGACCAGCCGCCGCCCAGATCTCCAATCAGCGACACGGTATCGAGCAGGCGAGTCTCCTGCACGAAGAGCGCGCTCTGCTGGTCACTTAACTGAGTCTCCTGGGCCACCGCTACAGTCGTGTAGTCCACCGTGCCTGCCTGATATTCGGCCAGCGCGATCTGCGTTCCGCGAATGGCGTCGTGCACGGCTGTATCGAGCGCCTGCGCCTGGTCGGCGAGAATACGCAAGCCGGACAGATCGTTCTCCACATCCGCAAACGCGTTGAGCACCGTGTTGCGATAATTAGCCACTGCGGCCTCGTATGCAGCCTTTGCGGCCCGAACCTCGGCGTGGCGCTCGCCGAAGTCGAACACCGTCTCGGTACCGGCCGCACCGATTGACCAGACGTGATTCGCAGTGCGCAGCAGTCCGTCCAGCGGCGACTGCGTAAAGCCGGCGGCCGCCGATAACGAGATGGTCGGATAATAGGCGGCGACCGCTATACCCACCGCGGCGTTCTGTGCCTTCATAGTGCGTTCGGCGGCGGCGATATCGGGTCGGCGCTGCAGCGATGTCGAGGGCACGCCGACCGGGACGGTCGGTAGCGCCGGCATATCCGCGCTGTGCGCGATGTCGAGATCCTCCGGATTCTTGCCGACGAGTACCGCGATGGCATGGGCATATTGCGCGCGCGCGACGCCCAAACCGATGAGCGTGGACTGCGCACTCTCCAGCGCGACCTGGGCAGTGATGACGGCCGAAGGCGGCGTCGCCGCGATGCCGGCGCTTCCCTGGGCTTGCGTCACACGCAACGCGTCCCGATAGGCCTCCACTGTCTTGTGCTCCAGATCGATGTTGGCATCGGCGATACGCAGTTCAATGAGCGTGGTGGCGAGTAATGTCTGTTCGGACAGCGTAGCGTTGGCGAAGGTGGCCTCATCGGCCTGCGCGATTGCAGAGTTCTCCTCGATCAGCCGGCGTACCTGCCCCCATAGGTCAAGCGTCCAACCGGCAGTAGCTTCCAGCGTAGCCGAATTGATGGGGGTGACCGCGTGTGTGGAAGTGCCCGTGCTTGCGCCATTGGCTGGGTATCCAGGACCGCCCTGCCGGGTCACTGATGCGTTAAGGCCGATGGTGGGAAACAACTGCGCGCGCGCCACCCGCACCTCGGCCAGTGCCTGCTGGTAGTTCTCGTAGTCCTGGCGCACAGTCTGGTTCGACATTGCGACCATTGGCTCGAGTTGATCGAGCAGCGGATCGTGGAAATCGGTCCACCAATCCCCCTTGGGCGCCCCGTCCGCCGGGGCGGCCGCCGTCCAACCGGGCAGTTCCTTATATTGTGGGGCGACCGGCACGGTCGGGCGATGATAGTTGGGACCGACCATGCAGCCGCCGAGCGATCCGCACAGCGCGCCGATCCAGCGCAATTTGACGTTAGCCTTGCTCATGCATCCGCGCCCTGCGCTTTGCTCCACGACGTTCCTGCCATCGACTTGCGCAGCCGCACGCGCAAACGGTCCAGATACAGATAAATCACCGGTGTCGTATACAAGGTGAAAACCTGACTCAAGATCAGTCCACCCATTACCGTGATGCCCAGCGGCTGGCGCAGCGATCCGCCCTGACCAATGCCAATGGCCAGCGGCAGCGCACCGAGCACGGCCGCGGCCGTGGTCATCATGATGGGCCGCAGGCGTATGACTGCGGCGTCGTGAATCGCCACTTGCGCGTCGATCTTCTGCTCGCGCTGCGTGTGTATGGCGACATCGATCATCATGATGGCGTTCTTTTTGACGATCCCTATCAGCAGGATGATGCCGATCAGAGCGATCACCGAGAACGGCGTGTTGAAGATCAGTAGCGCCAATGTCGCGCCGATGCCGGCAGACGGCAGCGTGGAGAGTATGGTCAGCGGATGAATGGTGTTCTCGTAGAGAATGCCGAGCACGATATAGACGGCCGCGAAGGCCGCGAGGATCAATAGCGGCATGGTCGACATCGATTGCGCGTAGACCTGTCCGGCGCCGGCAAAGCTGCCGTGAATGGAAGCAGGCATACCCAGATTGCGCATCGCCTCGGCGATGCTCGCGGCGGCTCGGCTCAAAGAACCGCCGGGGGGCAGGTTGAAGGAAATCGTCGAGGCCACAAGCCCGCTCTGATGATTGACCTGCGTCGCCGTATGATTGTTCAGGTATGTGGCCAGAGCTGGCAGCGGCACCATGGTCTCCGCAGCAGTGGTGTCCGCGCTACCCGTGGAGCTGCCACCCCTGCTATTGGAAATACTGTTGGTCACCGAATTAGCCTGCGCGCTGGAGTTCAATGAATTGGTGGATGTCGCGCCCTGTGCGCTCAAGATCGCGGCATGAGGGGTCACCCCGCTGACGGTGCCGCCCTGGGCCTGCGTCTCCTGGGTACCGCTTGGATTGCCGGCGGCAGTGCTGAAGTGCATCCGCTCGAGCATTTGCGGGTATTGCCAATACTTTGGCGCCACCTCCATGACTACGAAGTACTGGTTGAAGGGGTTGAAGATCGTCGACACGGTCCGCTGGCCAAACGCGTCGTAGAGAACATTGTCGATCTGATTGGCCTCAAAGCCGTATCGCATCGCCGTGTCGCGCGAGACGGTGACGAACGTCTGCAGCCCGTTCTGCTGCATATCCGAATTGACGTCCACCAACTCGCTGCGGTAATTGCCTAACTCCGTCAATAGCTTGGGCGTCCAGCTGTACAGCCCGGCAGTATCCTCGCTGGTCAACGTGTATTGATATTCGGCGGCCGATATGCGCCCGCCGATATGCAGGTCCTGGACCGCTTGCAGAAACAGGCGGGCGCCGGAGACCTGATTGAGCTTCGGTCTGAGGCGCTGGACAACCTGGTCCGCCGAAAGGTGCCGCTGTTTGAGCGGCTTGAGCTCGACAAATACGTTGGCGTTATTGAGCGCGCGCCCTCCGGTAAAGCCGAATACCGAGGCCACCGCGGGATCCGTCTGCACGATGCCCTGGAGCTGTTGCAGCTTCTGCTTCATCGCCTGAAAGGAGATGCTTTGGTCGGCGATGATCTGACCTATCAGCAGCCCGTTGTCCTGTTCCGGGAAAAAAGTCGAGGGCACCAGCCGGAACAGAAAGACATTCAGCACGATCATGCCGATCAGCAGCACTCCCACGAGCAGCGCGTGATCGAGTACTGCGGTCAGTGAGCGCGCATAGGCGCCTTTGAAGCGCTCGAACAGCCCCTCGGCCCACCTCGCCCATCGCGCCTTGGTGCGCAGCCCATCACCGCGGGCGAGCAGATAAGCGCACATGGTCGGGGTGACGGTGAGGGACACCAGCAGCGACAGCAGAATCGCTATCGAGAGTGTCACCGCAAATTCGTGGAACAACAGGCCGATGATGCCCGGCATCAGCAGGATCGGTATAAACACCGCGATCAGCGACAGGCTCATCGAAATGACCGTAAAGCTCACCTCGGCGCTGCCGCGCAACGCGGCCTCATGCACGTCCATGCCGGCTTCGATGTGCCGGACGACGTTCTCCAGCACCACGACGGCATCATCGACGACGAAGCCAGTGGCGATGGTCAGCGCCATGAGCGAGAGATTGTCGACGCTGTAGCCGAGCAGGTACATCGGTCCAAATGAGCCCAGGATGGACAGCGGCACCACTGTCGCCGGTATCAGCGTGGAGCGGGGAGATTGCAGGAACACGAAGACCACGCCAATCACCAGCAATACCGCGATAAATAAGGTGCGCTCGGTATCCCCCACCGCGGCGGTTACCGATTGCGAGCGATCGAGCGCGATGTGAACCTGAATATTGGGCGGCAGTGTCGCGATGACCGACGGCAGCACTTTTTTGATCTGGGAGACGGTCTTGATGATATTGGCGCCAGGCAACGGATAGACCACCACACCCACGGTCGGCATACCGTTGTAGAGGCCGGCATTGCGGATATTCTCGTTGGAATCCTCGACGTCGGCGACATCATGCAGCATCACGGCAGAGCCGTTGCGATAGGCAATCACGAGATCGCGGTAATCGGCGGCTTTGCTCGCCTGGTCGTTGGAAAGTACTTCGTAACGCTGATCGCCCTGGTCGATATGGCCCTTGGCGCTATCGGCGTTGGCCGCGCTGATCGCCGCACGCACGTCTTCGAGCCCGATGCCATAGCTGCTGAGTTTGTCGGGCTCAAGCTCGACCCGCACCGAGGGCAAAGCGCTGCCACCGAGCGTGATCTGGCCCACGCCGCTGATCTGCGAGAGCTGCTGCTGGATGACGGTATCGGCCGAATCGTAGAGCTGTGCCGTGGTCAAGGTGCTTGAAGTCAACGCCAGGATGATGATCGGAGAGTCCGCGGGGTTAAATTCGCGGTAGATGGGGTTATTGCGCAGCGTAGTCGGCAGATCGGCGCGCGCGGCCTGAATGGCCGCTTCCACATCGCGTGCGGCGCCGTTGATATCGCGGTTCAGCGAGAACTGCACGACGATCTGCGCCGTACCGACCGTGTTGGTCGAGGTCAACTCGCTCACGCCGGAGATGGTCGCCAGCCGCCGCTCGAGCGGCTCGGCCACGGTCGCGGCCATGATTTCCGGACTCGCCCCTGCCATGGTCGCCTGCACCACGATGTTGGGAAACGTTACATTCGGCAGTGGTGCAACTGGCATGTGGAAATAGGCCAGCAAGCCGGACAAGCCAAGCGCAATCGCCAGCAACGTGGTGGCCACGGGCCGTGCAATGAACAGCGACGGAATATTCACGCTGCGCTCTCAGCGGCGGGCTGTGGCGGCTCGGGCTGGTGCGGCTTGCGCCTCAGCCGCGACGACAACCGGTCGAACAGCAGATAAATTACCGGCGTGGTGAATAAGGTCAGCGCCTGGCTCACGATCAAGCCACCGATGATCGCGAGGCCGAGCGGCCGGCGCAGCTCCGAACCCGTACCGGTGCCGACCAGCAGCGGCAAGGCGCCGAGCATCGCGGCCAAGGTCGTCATCAGTATCGGTCGAAAGCGCAGCAGCGACGCCTCAAAGATGGCCTCTTGCGGCGTCTTCCCGTGGTGACGCTCCGCGTCGAGCGCGAAGTCCACGATCATGATGCCGTTCTTCTTGACGATGCCGATCAGCAGCACGATGCCGATGATGCCGATCACATCCAGGTCTTTGCCGACCAGCATCAGCGCGAGCAGTGCGCCGAGTCCGGCGGAAGGCAGCGTGGATAGAATCGTCACGGGATGGATGAAGCTCTCGTAGAGCACGCCCAGAACGATGTAAACCGTGACCAGCGCGGCCAGCAACAGGAACACCTCGCTCGAGAGCGAGTCCTGAAAGGCCTGCGCAGCGCCTTGAAACGAGGTGGTGATCGAAGGCGGCAGCTGCACGGCTTTTTCGGCCCGCTCGATCTCATCCACAGCCGTGCTCAGGGAGGCATCCGGGGCCATATTGAACGATATCGTGACGGCCGGAAATTGCGCCAGATGGCTGATGACCAGCGGCGACTTGGTAATCTTGATGTCGGCGATTCCGCTCAACGGTACCTGACCGGAGCTGGCTGTCTGTGAGGGCAAATACATCTGGCCGAGCCCCTGCAGAGTCGGCAGGCTCTCGGGCTTGGCGACCAGTACTACTCGATACTGATTGGATTGGTTGAAGATAGTGGAGACGATGCGCTGGCCGAGCGAATCGTAGAGCGCATTATCGATGGTCGCCGGGGTAATACCGTAGCGCGCGGCCAATTGCCGGTTTACTTCGACGTCGACGCTCAAACCTTCGTTGTTCAGATCGCTGGTGACGTCGGTGATCGATTTGATCTGCCCCATCCGCGCAATCAGCTCCGGTACGTAGGTCGCGAAGGCCTCCTGGTTCGGTCCTCTGAGCACGAACTGATATTGGTTGGGTGAGATCACGGTATCGAGCGTGAGATCCTGTTCGGGCTGCATGTACAGCCTGACACCAGACACTCCGGCGACTTCATCCTGCAGGCGCCGGGCGATCTGAGTAGCCGTAAGCGAGCGCTGGTTGTGCGCGCGCAGAATGATCAGGAAGCGGCCGTCGTTCAGCGTCGTATTCGTGCCGTCGATGCCGACGTAAGAGGTCAGCGAGGTCACATCCGGATCCTTGAGTATCGCGTCGGCCAGAGCCGCTTGACGAGCGGCCATCGCCTTGTACGAGACCGAGTTGTCGGCCACGCTGATCGCCTGGATGACGCCGACGTCCTGCACCGGAAACAAACCCTTGGGAATCACGATGTAGAGAATCGCGGTCACAGCCACGGTCACGGTGGCGACCACCAGCGTCAGAGTCTGGTGATCCAGCACCCAGCGCAGGCCGCGCTCATAAGCCCCCAGCGTCTTATCAAACAAGCTCTCACTGATCTGCTCGAAGCGGCTTGGGCGCCTTTCGGCCTTGCGCCGCAGAATACGCGCGCACATCATCGGCACGAGAGTCAGGGACACGACGGCAGAGAGCAGGATGGTGACGGCGAGAGTTACGGCGAATTCGCTGAACAGACGGCCGATCACTCCGCCCATGAACAACAGCGGAATCAGCACTGCAATCAGCGAGATCGTCAGCGACATGATGGTGAAGCCGATCTGTCCCGCGCCTTCGAGCGCAGCATCCAACGCGCTCTTGCCTTGCTCCAGATAACGCACGATGTTCTCGATCATCACGATCGAATCGTCCACCACGAAGCCGGTGGCGACGATAAGTGCCATGAGCGAGAGATTGTCGATCGAGTAGTTCA
>Ga0302324_100017972_pt1 | contig 13981 bp, 9 predicted proteins | sample Palsa_T0_1_FD_201949 | JGI IMG/M metagenome (GOLD analysis project Ga0302324, IMG submission 201949) | Peat permafrost microbial communities from Stordalen Mire near Abisko, Sweden - Palsa_T0_1 | ecosystem: Environmental > Terrestrial > Soil > Palsa > Peat permafrost | place: Sweden: Abisko... | reverse complement strand
CGAAGTCGAGGTCGCCCCGATCACCGTCCCGCAGCCCGATGGTCACATCAAACTGGGTGACGGCGCACTGATAGCGAATAACAACGTGTCCGTGACGAATAACTATGTGCCGGTGACGACGAGCTCGCGCTAGGTGCCCTGCGCACCAACTCGGAGTAGCATGCTCGCCTCACTTGCGCGAGGGATGCGTTCATGGCCACCGATCAAACCCACCTCCAAAACATTCAAGCCGCAGTAGCGGCATCGCTGCAGTTGCACTGGCGCGCATTTCTGATCGAAGGCATCGTGCTGTTAGTCCTCGGCCTCTTTGCCATCGTGATTCCCGTAGTCGCGACCATCGCCGTCGAAGTCTTCGTCGGCTGGGTGCTCTTGCTGAGCGGCGTGGTGGGCCTGATCAGCACGTTTCGCATGCGCAGCACGCCGGGATTCGGCTGGTCGCTCTTGTCGGCGGCGATCGCGCTCGCGGCGGGCGTGGTGCTGCTCGCGTGGCCCTTGTCCGGCGTGTTCTCACTCACGGTGATTCTGACGGCGTTTCTGACCATCGAGGGCGTTGCCTCGATCATGCTCGCGTTGAGTCACCGGCACGGTTTTTCGGCACGCTGGGCGCTCTTGTTGGTGTCCGGCCTGATCGACCTGTTTTTGGCAGCGCTGATTTTCCTCGGGCTTCCGGCAACCGCGGCCTGGGCCATCGGCCTCTTGGTCGGCATCAATATGGTGTTCGGCGGCTCGACACTGATATCGATGGCGCTGCAGGCACGATCCCTTGCACCTCCCGCTGCGGGTGCATCGGCGCGCTGACGAGCTCACGGCATGGATGCCGCTTCTGCAAGCAACCAATCGCGAAATTGCTGAACCTCGCGGCGCGCGCGCTGAGGCCGCTCGGGTGCAACCAGGAAGTATGAGCTGTCGTCCGCGAAGTCGTGCTCGAGCGCAACCACCAGCCGCCCGGTGGCAAAGTAGGCGTCCAAGAACAGACGATGGGCCAGGGCGCAGCCTGCGCCGCTCGCCGCGAGCTCGAGCGCGGCAATGGTGGTGTCGACGGCCGGCCCGGGGCGCTCCTCGCCGTCGCCAAGCTTGAGCGCCTGACGCACCTGCGCGCTGTGATTCTCGTACCCCATGATGGGAATGACATGCTGGAGCAGCCACGCGGCCGCATCACCGCTTGCCTGTGCCTGCTCGAGGAGCTGCGCGCCGCACACCGCGACGATGCGCTGATTGAACAAGAATTCCGAGCGGTATCCGCGCCATTGTCCCGCGCCGTAGCGAATCTCGAGATCCGTGCTTTCCGTGGGCGCCGGATGGTCCCAGATCACGGAGGACAGACGCAGGTCGATCCCGGGAAAGGCCCGGCTGAACACCGGCAGCTTCGGAGCGAGCCAGAGTGAAGCCAGCGAGACCGGCGCGTGAATGCTGATCTGTCCTCGCTCGGATCCGCCGAACAAGCCCAGCGTCGAATCGGCGAGCTGCTCGAATGCCTTACGCACTGGCGGCAGATAGGCGACGCCCATGGGCGTGAGCCTCACTCCGCGCGGCAGCCGTTCGAACAGCCCGAATCCCAAATGCGCCTCGAGCGCCCGGATCTGGTAGCTGATCGCGCCCGGCGTGAGGCGCAGTTCCAGGGCGGCGGCGCTGAAGCTCGAGGTACGGGCAGCCGCCTCGAAAGCGCGCAGCCAGTTCAGGGTCGGCAAACCCACCAAGGGACGGGGCTTATTCAACGAACCCTACCTTTCAAAAAAATGTGCCCATTGCGCCTAAAATACTCGGTTGCGCGGGCATGAGGGGCAATTTATTGTGGTCTTATCCGATAGGCACGGGTATTTGATGAAAACACACGCACGCGTCGTCGTCATCGGCGGCGGCATCATGGGGGCGAGCCTGCTGTACCACCTCGCGCTCGAGGGCTGCACGGACACCGTCCTGATCGAAAAGAACGAGCTTACTTCCGGCTCGACGTGGCATGCCGCAGGGCAGTGCCCGAGCATTACCGGCAGCTATAACCTCGCCAAGATCCACGCCTACAGCAACGCGCTCTATCCACGGCTCGAGGGCCTCACAGGCCAATACACGAGCTGGCACGGGAGCGGCGGGCTGCGGCTTGCCAACAACCCTCAAGAGCTCGCCTGGCTCAAGTACGTCCTGGGCTACTCCAAGAGCATCGGCTTTCGCATGGACATCGTCGGTCTCGACGAAATCAAACGCCTGAATCCGTTTCTCACGACGGAGGGCGTGCTCGCCGCCGCCTGGACGCTCGACGACGGTCACGGCGACCCGTCCGGTATCTGCAATGCGCTCGCCAAGGCGGCACGCGACCTGGGCGCGACCATCGTGCGCCACAATCGGGTGACCGATGTGCGCCGGCGCGCGGGCGGCGAATGGGAAGTGATCACCGAGCAGGGACCCATCGTCGCGGAAATCGTGGTGAACGCCGCGGGCTGCTATGCGCGCGAAGTCGCGGCCATGGTGGGTGCAGATGCGCCCATCACCAACATGCAGCATCACTACGTCATCACGCATCCCATCCCGGCGTTCCAGGAGCGGCGCGAGGAGATCCCGGTGATCCGCGACTCCTACACTTCCGGGTACCTGCGACAGGAGCAAAAATCGGGGCTCATGGGCATCTACGAGAGCGCGGGGCTGACTGAGGCCTGGGCGCCGCGGGGGCACCCGGAGTGGGAAGCTTCGAACGAGCTGTTCGCGGACGATCTGGATCGCATTGCGCCCTGGCTCGAGCGCGCCATCGAGCGCATGCCGATCTTCGGCGAAGTGGGCATTCGGCGCGTGATCAACGGCGCCATTCCCCACACGCCGGATGGAGCCCCCCTGCTCGGGCCCGCGCCGGGACTTGAAGGTTACTGGATGTGCTGCGGAACCTCGTTCGGCATCGCGCAGGGTGGCGGCTGCGGCAAGTATCTCGCGCAGTGGATGCTTCACGGCGACGCCGAAATCAACATGACCGAGTTCGATCCGCGACGCTTCGGCAAGTTCGCGGACAAGGCCTACGTGCATGACAAGGTCTTCCAGGATTACCGCCTCACCTTCACGACGCGCCCGCCGGGCGAGGAAGAACCTGCCGGCCGGCCGAGCAAGACGAGCCCGCTGTACGAGCGGCTCAAAGCGCAGGGCTGCGTGTACACCGAGACGTTCGGTTGGGAGCGGCCGAAGTGGTTCTCCCTCGACGGCCGTGTCGAGGTGACTGACTATCGCCGCACCAACGTCTTCGACGTGGTGCGCGACGAAGTCGCCGCCGTGCATCAACACGTCGGCATTCTCGATCTGACCGGATTCGCCAAGTACGACATCAAGGGCGTCGACGCGGAAGCGTTCTTGAACCGGGTCTGCGCGAACCGGATCCCTCGCAAGAGCGGCGGTATCGCCCTCGTCCACCTGCTCTCGCCGCAGGGCAGGATCCTCGGCGAGATGACGGTGACGCGCTTGGCCGACGATCGGTTCTACGCCTTGTCGGCGGCGGCTGCGGAGCTGCGCGATCGGGACTGGCTCATGCAAAGCCTGAGGCAAGACGAGCGCGTGCAGATCGACAACGTCACGGAGGATCGGGGCGTGCTGGTCCTTTCGGGGCCGAAGTCGCGCGAGCTCCTGCAGGGTCTTACGGACGCCAATCTCGGCAACGGCGATTTTCCCTGGCTGACCGGGCGCGAGATCCGGCTCCTCGGCGGCGACGTGCGTGCGCTGCGCGTGAGCTACGTGGGCGAGCTCGGCTGGGAGCTGCATCCGCCCATCGAGGCCTTGCCCGAGCTGTACGAGGCGCTCTGGGATCGCGGCCGCGGCTTGGGCATCGCAAACTACGGGCTCTATGCGGTCAACGGCATGCGTATCGAGAAGGGCTACAAGGCCTGGTCGAGCGAGCTCACCAACGAGCTCAACATGCTGGAGGCGGACATGCCGCGCTTCTTTGCCGCGAAGAAAGATGACTTCGTCGGCAAGGCGGCGACCCTGGCTGCGCCCGAGCGGCCTTTCAAGATCGTCTATGCGGAAGTGGACGCCCAAGACACCGATGCGCGCGGCGGCGAACCTGTGCTCGCGGGCGGCCGCTGCATCGGCGTGACCACCTCGGGCGCCTACGGCCATCGGGTCGGCAAGAGCCTCGCATTCGCCTGCGTCGATCCCGAGTTCGCCGCGCCCGGCAGCGTGTTCGATATCCTGTTACAGGGGGAATCGCGCAGCGCGCGCGTGCTTGCCGGCCCAGCCTTCGATCCCGACAATGCCCGGATGCGAGCCTGAGCCATGGCCGACCTTCCCAAGCACGCACGGGTGGTGATCGTCGGCGGCGGCGTCATCGGCTGCTCCATTGCCTATCACTTGGGCAAGCTCGGCTGGAGCGACGTCGTGCTCATCGAGCGCAAGCAGCTCACCAGCGGCACCACCTGGCATGCCGCGGGGCTCGTGGGTCAGCTGCGTCAGAGCATGAACATGACGCGTCTCGCCCGCTATACGGCCGAGCTCTATCGCGGACTCGAGGCGGAGACGGGCCAGGCGACGGGCTTCCGCCAATGCGGGTCCGTTTCCCTGGCGACGACGCCGGGGCGCATGGAGGAGCTCAAGCGCAACGCCTCCATGGCGAAGGTATTCGACCTGCCCGTCCACGTCGTCTCTCCGCGCGAGATTGCCGAGCTCTACCCGCTCGCCCGCCTCGACGATGTGATCGGCGGCATTCATATTCCGAGCGATGGCTACGCGAATGCCGTCGACGTCACACAAGCGCTCGCCAAGGGCGCCCGCTCGCGGGGCGTCAAGATTTTTCAGGACCTGAAGGTGACCCGCATCCGCCACGACGGCCGGCGCATCGCGGGCGTGGACACCGAGCAAGGCTCGATCGATGCGCAATATGTCGTCCTCTGCGCCGGCATGTGGACGCGCGATCTCGCGGCCAGCATCGGTGTCACCGTGCCGCTGCAGGCGTGCGAGCACTACTACGTGCTCTTCCAAGACGTGCCTGGACTCGACGCGCGCATGCCGGTACTGCGTGATTACGATCATTGCAGCTACTTCAAATACGACGCCGGCAAGCTCCTCGTGGGCGCATTCGAGCCGAACGCGCGGCCGTGGGGCACGCAGGGCATCCCCGAGGATTTTTCCTTCGGCGAGATCGAGGGCGATTTTGCGCACTTCGAGCCGGTCCTCATGGATGCCATGCGGCGGGTGCCGGCGCTCGAGAGCGCGGGCATCCAGAAATTCTTTTGCGGCCCGGAGAGCTTCACTCCGGACGTGCGCTATCACCTGGGCGAATCGGCGGAGCTCGAGAACTGCTTCGTCGCCGCCGGCTTGAATTCCATCGGGCTGCAATCCGCGGGCGGCATCGGCAAGGTCGTGTCCGAATGGATCCGCGACGGACATCCGCCGGTCGATCTGTGGGAAGTGGACGTGCGGCGAAATATGCCGTTTCAAGTGAACCGCAAGTACTTGCAGGCGCGGGTGCGCGAGAGTCTGGGTCTTTTGTACGCAACGCACTGGCCGTTCCGGCAGTACGAGACCGCGCGCGGCGTGCGCCGCTCCGCGGTGCACGATCGTCTCGCCGGCGCGGGCGCCTGCTTTGGGGAAGCGTTCGGCTGGGAGCGCCCGAACTGGTACGCTTCCGCCGGCGTCGCGCCGGTCTATGAGTACAGCTACGGGCGGCAGAACTGGTTCGAAGCGAGCGCGCACGAACACCGTGCGGTGCGCAATGCTGTCGGCCTCTTCGATCAGTCCTCGTTCGCCAAATTCCGCCTCGAGGGGTCCGATGCGGCCCACGTCCTCAACCGTGTGTGCGGGAACGACATCGACGTCGCCCCGGGCAAGATGGTGTACACGCAATGGCTCAATGAGCGCGGCGGCATCGAGGCGGACCTTACAGTGACGCGCCTCTCGGAGTCGGTATTCCTCATCGTCACCGGTGCCGAGACCGAGACCAAGGATTTCAACTGGCTGAAGCGGCACATCGACGCCGGCAAGCACTGTGTCCTCACCAACGTGACCTCCGGCATGGGGGTGCTTTCCGTGATGGGTCCTCGCGCCCGCGAGCTGCTGCAGCCGCTCACACCCGAGGATCTGTCGAATGCCGCGTTTCCCTTCGCCACCAGCAAGGAGATCGAGCTCGGGTATGCGCTGGTGCGGGCGGCGCGCATCACCTACGTGGGCGAGCTCGGCTGGGAGCTGTACGTGCCGACCGAATTCATGGCTTGCGTCTATGACGAGATCGTCGCGGCCGGCGCATCGCATGGGCTCGTGCACGCGGGCTACCACGCGCTCAATTCGCTGCGCATCGAGAAGGCTTACCGGCATTTCGGCCACGACATCACCGATGAAGACACGCCTTGGGAAGCAGGTCTCGGATTCGCGGTGAAGCTCGACAAGCCGGGTGGCTTCATCGGGCGTGAGGCGCTGCTGCGTCAGCGCGAAGCGGGCGCACCCAAGCGTCTGGTGCAGTTCCAGCTACGCTCCCCCGAGCCGCTGCTCTACCACAACGAGCCCATCTGGCGAGGCGATACCATCGTCGGCTTCGTTCGCTCGGGCATGTACGCCCACACCCTCGGCGCCGCCGTGGGCCTCGGCTACGTGACCGACGCCGCCGGTGCGATCGACCCCGATGCCTACGAGATCGAGGTGGCGGGCGTGCGTCAGGCCGCCCTCGCCTCGTTGCGTCCCCTCTACGACCCCAAGCAAGAGCGCATCCGCCGCTAGGCTCAAACGTTTTTCCCCGGAGACAACGATGCAGAATCAGGAACGAGCGGTTGCACAATTGAGTCTCGTCGAGGCGTTGGCCGCGAACCACCGGCCGGGCTTCAGCCTGGACCAGCGCTTTTACTGCGACGAGGAGGTGTTCGCGGCGGATTTGCGCGAGATCGTCGCGCGCAAATGGATCGTGGCCGGCCACGTCGATCGCGTGCGCCGCAAGGGCGACTATTTTCTGTTCAAGATCGGCAAGGAATCCATCATCATCGTACGGAGCGATGAAAATACCATCAACGCCTTCTACAACACCTGCCGGCATCGCGGCTCGCTGATCTGCACCGAGCCTCAAGGACACGTCACTCGTCTCACCTGCCCCTATCACGCCTGGTCGTACGGCTTGAACGGCGAGCTGCTTGCCGCCCGGCTCATGCCTGCCGATTTTTCCAAGTCGCAGAACGGGCTGCACCCTTGCCACGTACGCGTGTTTCACGGCCTGATATTCATCAATTTGTCGCAAGGCGCGCCGGTCGATTTCGATGCCACATTCGGAGATCTCGGACCTTATCTGGATTTTCACGGCATCGGCGACGCGAAAATCGCCCATGCCGAGTCCTATCCCACCGACGCCAACTGGAAGCTCGTGGTGGAGAATTTCGTCGAGTGCTATCACTGCGCTCCTTCGCACCCTGAATTCACCTCCATGCATCCGCCGCAGGCGCTCATCGCCTTCGGCGCCGGGCCGAGCTCGGGGCCGGCCGAGGCGGTGAATGCCTATTTGCCGGTGCTCAAAGCGTGGGAGGCACGCGCGGCCGCGCTCGGCCGGCCCCTGGGCACCATTGACGACGGCCCCGAGTCATCGCATTTGCGGCTGCTCCTGCAGCGGACGATTCGCGAGGGATTCGAGACGGAAACCGAGGACGGCAGGCCGGCAGCGCCGCTCATGGGCAAGCGCACCGCGTTCGATCAGGGGCGCATGTACCTCTCGTTCAGCCCGTTCACTCAGCTCGTGGCGACCAACGATTTCGCCGTGTTGTTCGTGTTTTCGCCGCGCAGCACCACGAGAACGGACGTGGACCTTTATTGGTTGGTCGACGGCAACGCGGGCGAGGTCGATGTGCCCAAGATGATATGGGGCTGGGATCGCACCACGCGCCAGGACAAGATCATCACCGAGAACAACCAGGCGGGCATCGAGTCCACTCGCTACGAGCCCGGGCGCTACTCCGAGCACGAGCGGCGCGTCGTGACGTTCCAGCAGTGGTATCTCGGGCAGTATGGATTTACCGCGGGTTGGCCGCAGCGGCTCGGCTGATCGCCCTCACGACCACCGGCGGCCTCACGCTGCCGCGCTCATCTTGCGCCTGACGATGACTTCGATCTGAGGCTCGCTCAGCGCGGAGAGATCCACCACCTCGACCCCCTTGACCCGCTTGGCAAGCTCGGGGTGGTGCGCCTTCAGATGACTCACTAGCACGTCCACGGCGCTGCTCTTGCCGACTCCATGGCCGACGAGGACAACGTCTTTGGCGGCTACCAGCGCCTGCGCAATCTCTTCGTAGAACGAGGTCTCCTCGGGAACCCGGTCGCCCTGATAATGCGCCTCTTTGCGATGGATCAGATGGTGGTGAAAGTGATGCGGATCATACGGCTTGATCTCGACACCTTGCTCGCCGCCGCCGGCGGTGGCGTCCCGGCCGGCATTGGCGTCACGATAGACGCGCGCCGAATGATGATCGATGACGACCACGGTCGTCGACTCCGGTGCGTGCGCGGCGGACGCAGGTTCGGCATCGGCCGCCTTGAGAAACTTACGCAGCCGCGACACCTCGTCGATCCCGAGCTCTTGCCCGTGCGGCCGCTTGAACAGCTCCCGGTGCGCGCCGAGGATAAAGGCGAACTCCTCCCCGCCATGGGCTTCCACGCGGCCCAAATGCTCCATGAGCTCGACCGCCTCGTCCCAGCGCACGCTGCGCGGCAACTTGCCCTGCAACAAATTCTGTCGAAGCACGGCGAGCTTGTGATGGAGATGTTCACTCATGTTTCTTCTCGCTTGAGATGGAGCACTGAGACTCCGGCAGCGTTGAGACTATCATGGGTTCGGCCGCGCGGGCTTGGACGTCACGGCTGTCGACGATCTTCCGGCGGAAGCCTGCTTGCCGCAGTCGTGTCCCCTTCGCGACCGCGGCCCTTGAGGGGCCGCGGAAGATCCCCTTCCATTCAATCGGCGGCAATGCTCCTCGCGCTCACCTCGAGCATGCCATCAGCGGCAATGCTCATCGCGCTCACCGCAATCATGCCATCCGTTTTCGTGGTAATACCGATGATGATCGCTATCATAGTAGCCTTCGCGTGGCCCAACAAAGCAGCCCACGACAAGGCCGAGCAATCCCAGCAGGAAGACATTCTTCGCGAATCGGTTTGTATTTGTCATTGATAGACCTTGGCGGTTAACTCGACTCCTCATAATGGCCGCTTGCGGTAGGTTCGTCCGTACGGTGCCGCGCTTACGGCCGGTGCCAAAGCCGGTAACCGGACCTTTGTGGGTTACCGCACAGAGCAAGGGTCTCGAGCGGTGCAACCAATCCAGCCATCAATCCTCGGCATGCCCCGAGCGGAAGTCGATTTGCCGGCGAGCCCTGCTACGAAACGCGCTCGGCGTGAGGCCTGTGAACTGACCGAACCGTGTCGAAAACTGGCTGGCCGTCGAGTAGCCGGCCTCGTACGCGATTTGCTTCATCGTCAGCGTCGACGTCGCCAACAACGTCTTCGCTCTTTCGAGCTTCGTCTCTTCGATATAACGCGAAGGCGGCATTCCCGTCGCCTCTTTGCAGAGTCGAAGCAAGTCTCGTCTGCCGAGTTTGAATTTCTCGGCCAACTCTGCGGTCGTGGGCCGGCGTCCGCCGCTGTGGCTGATCAGCGCGTGGATCATGGCCGCATCCACGCTGCGGCATGGTGTTCCAACAGATGGATTGCGCGACCGTTGGCTCATCAGGCGGGATAGCTTGACGCGCAGGATGTTGCCGATCGCACCGACCAGCTCATGGGTTGCCATTCCCGGAGTCCTGACCTCGTCGTGAAGCAGCTGCATCAACTCGAGCATCGAGAAGTCGTCGATCCGGATGCCTTCCGGTTTCCCGCTGACGGTTGGCGACGTGAAACTCGTGTCGAAGTACGCCGATACGGTAAGCACCTGACTGTGATTCTTGCGGCTTTCCCAAACCGCAGCGCGCGGCCAGAATGTCAACGGTCCAGCCGGGCGGAAGCTCGATGCGCGTTCAGCTACGGCACGGTGCTGGACGCCCTCGCCAATGACACGACTGAACGACAAGATGCTCGAACGCGCCTGCCACACTTGTCCGTTGTTCGCACCCGCAGGGAACCAGCGCACTTTGATACGCATGCCGGGCACAGCCAGGCGACCGAGTTCTACGCAACGACTAGCGTCTGTCATGACTTCCTTCGCCGGCGATGCTCGCCCGGTAGACCACTTCCCCATCCAGCAGCGTCATCAGGCAGCGCATATCCTTGATCTGGGCGGTAGGGACGGTATAAAAATCGCGATCCCAAACGGCGATATCGGCGCGTTTTCCCGCCTCGAGCGTCCCAATCTTATCCTCCAGAAACATCTGGCGTGCGCTCCAAGCCGTATAACTGCGCAACGCCGTTTGCCTATCGACGGACTCCGCCAACCCGAACGGCTCGGCGCCGGCGGACGTCTGGCGCGCAACCGAAGCCCACAGACCGTAGCGTGCCGCCACTGGGGTGACGGGGTAATCCGACCCCCCCGACCATAGAATTCCTCGCACCAGTAGCGTCTTCAACGGAATCAGCCGTCGATCCCGCTCGGGCCCGTAGTTGAGAGCATAGATATTGCCGATCCACCAGAGGAACTCGGCCTGCGTTTCCGGGTACCCGGCGTCGTATTTGGATTGCAAAAGAGACATGGTTTCGAGCGCGTGAGAGCTGGGGAGGTTGGCGTGAATGATGGCGTGACGCAGTCCGGGGTGGGGGAACTGCTTCTCGGCGAGCGCGTAACTGTCGACGACCCAATCCATGGCGCGATCGCCGACCGCGTGGGTGCCCACAGGGACGCCGGATTTCTGGAATAGCAACACCATCTCGCGGTAGAGGTCCGGGTCCAAATGCGGATAGCCTGTGTTGGGCTTGCCTTCCTGAGTCAGGTCTGAAGCCTTGCCGTCGCGCATCCAGGGCTGCCACATCCATCCCGTCCGCGCACCGCCCGACCCGTCCATGAAGAGCTTTACCCCGCAGGAAAGCAGGCGGCCGTCGCCGAGCGTGGCAGGGAGTCGCGGGACGCGGTTGATCTCCTCCAGCGCGTGCTGCGCCGAAGCCATCGTGACGCCGGCGTCCCAAAGTACGCAGATGCGCTCCTTGAGCTGTCCGCTGTCCAGCAGGGCTTTGTAGGCGTCCCAGTGGATTTGGAGAATGTCCGGGTCCTTGACGGCGGTCATCCCCTCGCTGTGCAAGACCTTTTGGATGTATAGGATGCCTGCGCGCATTTGCTCCGGCGTCGTCTCCGGAATGAGACGCGTGATGAGCGTCATGGCGGCATCTTCTTTGAATACGCCGGTGGGCTCATGCCGGCTGTCGCGGTCTATGGTGCCGGCAGGCGGGTCTGCGGTAGCGGCACTGATCCCGGCAAGCTTCATGGCGGCGGAGTTGGCGACACCGTAGTGGCCGGTCGTGTGCATCAGCCACACCGGGTTATTCGGCGCGACGGCGTCGAGGTCCGCTGCAGTCGGATAACGGCGTTCGGCGAGCTTGCCTTCATCCCAACCTGCGCCCGTGATCCAATCGCCCGGCCGGGTCATCGATACTTTGGCATTGACGCGTGCGGCGATGTCGGCCATGGATCCGGCGTCCGAGAGTTTGATTCCGTAGAGCTCGTCCACCCCGCCATCGGCGATGTGCGCGTGGGTATCGATGAGACCCGGTGTGGCGGTATGGCCCTCGAGGTCGATTATCTGCGCGTTCGCAGCGGCCAGCGCTTGGACCTCGCTGTCGGATCCTATTTTCAAGATGACGCCGCGACGGACGGCGATCGCCTGCGCGACGGAGTCGCGCGCATCGACCGTCAAAACACGGCCGTGTATCAGAATGAGATCCGCCTTCTCCGATTGCGCAAATGCACATAAGGGTGCGAATAGCACCAGCGCGGCGCCGAGGCGGTTCATTTCAGGGCGCAGCGCCATAAACGCTCTTGCCGCCGACGAGCGTCATCACTACCTGAGTTTTGCCGAGGGTCTCGGGGGCCGCCGTGAAGATATCCTGCGACAGGACTGCCAGATCCGCGAGCTTGCCGACTTCCAGGGTGCCCACATCCTTGTCCGCGAACGCGGCATACGCCGAGCCTTGCGTGTAAGCGCGGACCGCGACGGCCACCGGAATGCGCTCGTCGGGAACATAGATAGCGCCCGTGGGGACGGCGCCTCCCTGGCCCGCGCCGTCCACGGGACCGCTCGCGATATCGGCGGTATCCGCCGACCGCCAGACCTGGCGGGTGACCGTCTGCTGCATCGATACGAACGGGCTCGGCGGCCAAGTGCAGGGCCAGTCGCTCGAGAAGGCGAGTGTCGCGCCACTTTGCTCGAGGGAATGCCATCGATCGGATGGAATCTGCTGAGCGGGATCGAAATTGGTCCCGATTTCGCCGCAGCAAAAGGTCGGCTGCATGTCGGCTATCACGGCAAGCTTCGCGAAACGCGCCACATCATCGGCATCCACGAGATCGGCATGCTCGATGCGCAACCGACGATCGCGTGGGGCATGAGTGCGCTCAAGCTGCTCGTAGGTATCGAGGATCATGTGTACGGAGTCCGCACGCAAGGCGTGGCTCATGAGCTGATAGCCGCGCTCTTCGAGCGCCATCACCAGAGCGGCATAGTCTTGCGGGGTGTACACGAGCGGCGGGAGCAGGCCGGTGCCTCCGTCGATGAAGAACTTCACCAGATTCGCCGACACCCATTCGTCGTGGTAGCTGCGGCGCGCCTCGTCGAGGTCCGCCAGGAAGCCCGGGGTCAGGTGGTGGGGGACGGCGACCGCGCCAAAGCTGGTGCGCGTACGCACCGTGAGCGTGCCGCGATCCCGCAGTATCGCGTACAGCTTGATCTCATTGAGATCTCCCGTGGCGTTGACGACGCTGGTGATGCCGAAGCTATTCAGGTAGTGCGTGGCCGCCTCTATCATCTGCAGCTTCTGTTCGACGGGCACGCGCGCCTCGACGGCGCGGTCGGCGATCTGCATGGCCGCCTCCAGCAGCACCCCGCTCGGATTGCCGCTCGCGTCGCGGATCACGCCGCGCTCCTCGTCGGGATCGGCAAGCGGGCGGTTGGTGAGACCGGCCATCTTCATCGCCGCGGAGTTGAGCCAGAGCGCGTGCTCGGAGGTGTTGTGAATCACGACGGGACGGTCCGGAACCGCACGATCCAGGAGCGTATGGGTGGGTGTCGTCGGCAGCGCCGTGCTGAAATCCGCACGGCCGAAAAGCACGAGATCGTCCGGATGAGCGGCCGCATAAGCCTTGAGGCGCTCGACCAAAAGGTCCGGCTTGTTGGGCGTGATGCTCGACTCCGGGGTCGAGAGATTCAAGCCGTGCAGCGCGTAGGACCCGAAAAGCAGATGCACGTGCGAATCGACCATCCCCGGGATGACGGTGCGGCCCTTGAGGTCGATGACCCGGGTACGCGCGTCCGCGTGTTTCGAGACCGCTTGTTTGCCGCCGACGGCCACGATGCGCGCGCCGCCGATGGCGAGCGCGTCTGCCCACGGCGCGGCTTTGTTTCCCGTGTAGATATGTCCATTGACCAACAGGGTGTCTGCGCTGAACGCACTTGCCTGCCAAAAGAGCGCGATCAGCGCCGCGTACAACCCCCTCGTCCACAGCGTTCGCATCGTCATCCCTCTTTGGTGCCGCCCGTCGGCGCGGGCCTCGGCTTACTGTAGGGGCGATCCGCACTCGGAGTAAATATTTTTAATTTCAAGTTGAACAGTCGTCCGACACGATCTAAGCTCTGGCGGGATCGGGAAATTCGCGCGATGAGCGGCCGCAGAGCCACGGAGCGCGCGCAGTGAGGTGGGGAAACGGCGAAGAACGAACTCAGGGGTGCGGGATGTCTGCGATTCCTCGGATGCTTTGCTTTGTCTTGGGCGTGGCCGTTCAATTAGCCCTCTTTCAGACGCCTGCCGCAGCCGCCGATCCGGAAACGCCCTCCGCCGGTCTGGAAGAGATCGTCGTTACCGCGACCCGGCGCGAGGAGCGGTTGCAGGACGTGCCGATCAGCGTGCTTGCGTTTAG
>Ga0302324_100017971_pt1 | contig 13981 bp, 14 predicted proteins | sample Palsa_T0_1_FD_201949 | JGI IMG/M metagenome (GOLD analysis project Ga0302324, IMG submission 201949) | Peat permafrost microbial communities from Stordalen Mire near Abisko, Sweden - Palsa_T0_1 | ecosystem: Environmental > Terrestrial > Soil > Palsa > Peat permafrost | place: Sweden: Abisko... | reverse complement strand
TAATCGGCCTCGCCAACCTGTTCTCGGGCGACATCCCGCAGGCCAGGGCGGCGTTTGAGCGCAGCATCCGGCTCTGCGCTGAGCACACGGTCAAGAGACACGGCGAACACCTGGCGGGGATGGCCGCAGTCGCCGCCGACCAAGGGCGCGACCAGACAGCAGCCCGGTTACTCGGTGCCTCGCGCGCGATCGCGGGTCCCCTCATGCCCGATGATGAGGAGATCTACGACCGCCTCGAGCGCGACTACTTCGCGCCCGCACGCGCACGGTACGGGCCAGCAGCCTGGCGCGACGCTGAGCAAGCAGGCGCAGCACTGTCATACACGCACGCGATGGCTGAGGCACTCGAAGTGGCAAACGAAATGAGCACCATCAGCAGCGACCCGCCGACCGCTCGATTGACTCCCCCCGCACGCGAACCGCACCGATAAGACGAACGACCGGATCCCGACCTGCAAGCGCGCCGGCTTGTCCACGCCCCTGCTTTGCCGGATGCGAACCAAATTCTCGCGCTCCAGGGAGCGCTAGCTGGGGTCAGCGCGATCACTCGGAAGCTTCGCGCGTATCCGAACTCTCCGGCGGCCAGTCATCACCCAGGATGACCGTGCCCACTTGCGCATCGACACGCGGTGGGCCGATCCCACCGTTTTGGGCAAAAGCCTTTGGCGAGACGCTGGCGATGAGGTCGTTGCCCGTGCATCCGTCCCTGCATTCTTGTTGGCAAGCGCGCGAGTGAACGCGGCTTCTAGAAGCAAGCGCAAGCTGACCTTTCTCTCATCGTGCCTCCTTCGTGTGCGAGTCGAGGCCCGTGTACGGGCTCCGGTCCGGATGCCTGCCACTGAAGATCGCGCGAGTCGCAATCGGGGATGAGAAGATGGTAGGGGCAGGTTTAAGGTCGCTATAGCCGCCCCGTGTGTGGTGGTGGCGGGCTCAGGGTCCGGGCGCAATAATCAATGGCCGGACTGGAGGCTGTGGTGGACATTCGCGTCCTGGGCGGGATCGAGGTTCTTGACGGTGAACGGCGGGTGGCGCTGGCCGCGTTGCCGAGGCGGTTGTTGGTTGTCCTGGTCACCCGTACGGGTGAGAGCGCCACCCCCGATGTGCTGATCGAGGCGTTGTGGGGTGGTCGGGGTCCCCCGTCGGCCGCGAAGCTCTTGCAGGTGTACGTCTCGCAGTTACGTAAGGCGCTGCCCTCCCAAGCGCGGATCCACACCACGGCGGCGGGGTACGCGCTCGAACTGGCGGACGGTTCGCTCGACGCTGACCTGTTCGAGCGGCTGCTCGATGACGCCAGAGCGGTAATGCGCGATGGCAATCCGGCGCTCGCTGTCTCGCTGTTGGACCGTGCGCTCGCGCTCTGGCGAGGCCCGGCGTATGGCGAGTTCGCCTACGACGAGTTCGCCCGCGGCGAAGCGGACCGGCTCGAAGAGCTACGCCTCGCCGCCGCCGAGGACCAGATCGAAATGCGACTCGCCCTCGGCCAGCACACCGAGCTTCTCCCCGAGCTGCAAGCCCTGACCGCCGCGGAGCCGCTCAGTGAGCGGCGGGCCGCTCAGATGATGCTCGCGCTCTACCGCTGCGGACGGCAGAACGAAGCGCTAGAGCTCTTCTCGACAACGCGTGCATCGTTGCTCGAGGAGCTGGGGCTTGAGCCCGGCAGCGAGCTACGCGACCTGCAACGACGGATCCTCCAGCAAGACCCTACGCTCACGCTGACGGTCGCCGCCCGAGTGTCGAGACCGGTGCTTCCGGCGTCGCCGAACGCGCTGCTCGGCCGCGGGCGCGAGCTCGCCGAGCTCCGCAGCCTGCTCGCGCGCGAGGACACGCGGTTGGTCGTCCTCACGGGCGCGGGTGGTTCGGGGAAGACGCGGCTTGCGCTCGAGGTCGCGCGTGCCACCACCAGCCTGTTTGCCAACGGTGCTGCGTTCGTCGAGCTCGCGCCCATCTCGGACCCTGCGGGTGTGCTCGGAGCGATCACGCGGACGCTCTCGATCGACGGGGCACCAGGCGAGTCGCCGTTGCAAACGCTCGCGAACGCTCTTCGCCCGCGCGAGCTGCTGCTCGTGCTCGATAACGCCGAGCACCTGCTTCCCGCCGGCGGGACCTTCAGCGACCTTCTCGCGCACGCGCCTCGCCTGACGCTCCTGGTCACGAGTCGCGCGGTACTGCATCTCTCCGGCGAATACGTCTACCCGGTCGGACCGCTGGACGAGGAGCCCGCCGTCGCGCTGTTCCGCCAGCGTGCGCGTGAGGCCGAGCCCCGCTTCAAGCCCGCGGTCGAGGACGAGCAGACGATCCGTCAGATCTGCGCGCGCCTCGACGGGCTGCCGCTCGCGATCGAGCTCGCCGCCGCAAGAACACGCGTCCTCACCCTTAGCGACCTTTTGGAGCGACTGGAACACCGCCTACCGCTACTCACCGGCGGCCCGCACGACCTACCGGCACGACAGCGAACCCTGCGCGCGACGCTCGAATGGAGCTTCAACCTACTCGATGAGGACGAATGTCACCTCGCCTCCGGACTCGCCGTGTTCCGCGGCGACTTCGATCTCAACGCCGCGGTCCACATCTCCGGCGCCGACGTCGACGCGCTCACAGCACTGGTCGACCAGAGCCTGCTAACGCGAACCGCTGACGGCCGCTTCTACTACCTAGAGACAATCCGCGAACTCGCGCTCGAGCGCCTCCAAGGATCCTCAGAGGCAGACGAGCTCCACCGGCGCCATCTCGAGCATTACCTGCATGTGGTCGAGCAAGCCGTCCCACACCTGCGCACCGACGGTGAACGCGAAGCACTGGCCGTGATCGACCGCGAGCTCGACAACATCCGCGGCGCGCTGCAATGGGCGCTCGACGGAGAACCCGACAGCGCCTTGCGGCTCGCCGGCCAGCTCGGCGACTACTGGCTGAGCCACCACGACAACGACGGACTCCCGTGGCTCGAGGCGGCCCTCGAAGCCGCGGGAGAGCACGCGCCAGCGCGCGACCGGGCCCGCGCGCAACTCCACCGCGCCACCCAGCTCTACCTGATCCGCTGGGAGCATCGCGCAGCGATCGACGCTGCCACCTCAGCACTAGCGCTGTACCGCGAGGCGGACGATCACGCAGGAATCGCCGACGCGCTTTGCCTGCTCGCCACGCTCATCCCCACCCAGGGGCACGATGGCGGAGAGCGAGACCAGGCCAGTCGCTACGCCGAGGAGGCATGCCTACACGCTCGAGTCGCCGGCAATAACCGGATCCTCGGCAAGGCGCTCGCGACGCTCGCAGCCGTGTCAGGCGACGTAGACGTCACGATCCTCGAAGAGGCCGCTGAGCTTCTCACTCGCGTCGAAGACCATCGGGAGCTCGCGCGCGCGTACTCAAATGCCGCCTGGCGAGCGCTAGCCGCTAACCGTGTGCCCGAAGCGACGAGCCTGGCCGAGACCGCACTCCGCGCCGCTGAGAAGGCCAACGATCGGTTCCGAACGATGATCGTGCTATCCATGATCGGGTTCGCGAAGCTGTTCTCGGGTGACCTCGTTCGGGCGCAGGCGGCGTTCGAACGCAGCATCGAGCTCAGCGCCAACCACGCGCTCGATGGCGCCGGGGAACAACTGGTGGGGATCGGCGCCATCGCCGCCGAGCAGCTGAACGACCAGGCAGCAGCCCGGTTACTTGGCGCGGCGCGCGCTGCCGGGTATCCCCAAGACATCGACGACCAGCAGATCTACGACCGCCTCGAGCGCGACTACTTCGCCGCCGCACGCGCACGGTACCGGCCAGCACCCTGGCGCGACGCTGAGCAAGCAGGCGCGGCACTCTCTTACATACACGCTATGGCTGAGGCACTCGAAGTGGCAAACGCAATCAGCACCATCGGGACCGATGCGCACCAACCCATCGACTGACTCCCCGCCCCCGCGACCACGCTCATAGGACCAGGCACCTCCGTATAGGTCCTCTCGCCGGACGTCCACGCAACCGCCGGCCGGGATCTTGATCGCCGCCGCCCGGTCGTATCCTGTTTTATCGATGACCGTGCTCCGGAGCGTCACTCGAACCCCGCAAACATGCCCTGCTGGGGAAAGTAGGGGGAAAGCATTTGCGGCAAACAACCACCACGAATGACGCATCGATCATCGACAACACGCGGGGTTTGCGGGCCTTGGCAACCACTGACAACGTGCGATGAGCCCTAGTGCCGAACTTACAAGCAGGAAGTCGGCGGTTCGAGCCCGTCACCGCCCATAAGCCGGATTGTCTGACGGCATGGGGGCTAGGGGCCATTCAGAGGTCGGTCGGGGCACCGGTACATTGGTCGCGTCTGGCACGCTCGAAAGGAGTCGGCTGACCGGCCGGATCAGGCCTGCATCAGCGCCCCGAAGCCGACCGGCGGATTCCTGACCACTGGCGATGCCAAGCCGCTTCATCGGTGTTGGTGCCTGATGCAGAGAGCGGCGAGGTCCATGCCGTAGATCCCGTATACCTGGCAGCCGATACGGGCGGAGAAGAAATCATGGCTGGAAGCGTTTGCGTATGCCACCCATGGCGCGGCGTTGCGGTCGAGGTCCGTGGCGAGCGCGTCGTACGCGAGGTAGCGCTTTGGGCCGGTCAGCTCGGCGGCGTGAGCGAGTCGGCTGCGGTAGGTCGGGTCATCGAATGTAAGGAGGTCGGTGCCGTCCTCGAGCAGCACGTTGAGGAAGTCGGCCGGGTCTGGGTAGTCGGGCTCCCAGCCGTAGTACGCAATGTCCCACGGCCCGCTGTGGCTGATCTTGGAGTACAAGGTCGCGAAGGGGAACTCTCTTACCGCTACGTTGAGCCCGATCGCGGCGAGCTCGGTTTTCAAGATCTGAGCCTGCTGGGGACAGTTCGGCTCGTTGCAGGTGTAGAGCACCGCGGTGCCCTCGGTGTCCTTGGGCGAGCTGCTTCGCTTTCGCGACGTCCGGGGTGAGGGGGTAGATCTTGACGTCGCGGTAGCCGGGCATGCCTGGGGGGAGATATTGGTGTCCCCGAGCGCATGGGCGGGTTTGGCGGCCCGATCGCGCTCGACGCGACCGCGGGCACCGCCTACGTGCCGAACAACGGCGACGGCACCGTCTCGTTCTTCGCACTACGAGCCGGCGCACGCCGCTAGTGAGACGGTGCCCGTGACGATTCGCTCCCTTGGATTGGTGGTGAGGTTGATCGAGCCGTGTTGGTAGCGGTGGGTCGTGACTGCTCGTAGTGGCTGCTCGCTTCGCCGATGAGCGGGCGGCCGTGCCGCGCGCGACCGGCCGGCCGCGTGGGCGATGGACGCATCATCACGTCCGCTATCCGGACAGAACGCTGCGTCCAACGGTTGGCCGAGCGGCAGCACGGGCTCGCCGCCGGCGACCAGCTCCGCCCAGCCGCGCGGCGCGGCTCCCGCCGGGACGACGAGCATGGCTGATCCACGAGGGACTGTCCCCGGTGGTCGTTGGCTCGGGTTCTACGGCTCGCTTGTGACAGTGATCGCCGCCGTCGACGAGCGCGCGTCTTGGATCGTGACAACGACGACTCGGTCCTCTGCCTCGATGGAGACATACGCGAGGATCAACCATCGCCACGGTCCAAGGATGAACCTGAAGCCCTCCCACCGTCTGGACAGCGCCGGTCCGATGTTCGGGAACTGCGCGAGCGATCGCGACGACCGGGCCACCCTTGCCCGGGTGTCAGCTGGGAGGCTATGTGTGCGGATCAGGCTGTCGAGATCCTCAACGGCTGCTGTCGCGAGCTCGACCCGAGCCACTCGCTACAGCTCGTCCAGTGAGACCGTGTCGCCGACCTCGGCCTGTCGGCGACCGAGGTCTGCACGCTCAAACGCGCGGGGGATGCCGTCCAACAGTTCGGCCACGTTCCGCGCGTCGGGATCGGCGTCATCGAGCGCGCTCGACAGCAGTGATCGCGCGATCGTGCCGGCCTGGATGTGCATGCGATCGGCGAGCCGCGTGAGCTTCTCTGCCTGCTCATCGTCAAGGGTGATATTGAGACGCTCCACAATGTATCATTGTACACGAAAAGGCACGGGCCGTGTAGTCTCTGGTAAACATCGGATCACAATCGCGCGGCAACCTCGGTCGACGACCTCGGTGGCTGGGTGCGCGCGGTGCGCTCGAACGGCCCTACGATCTTGAGGAGAGGTATCGGATGAGCGCTAGAACACCTCCCACTCCAGACGGCAAACGGTGGACCGTTGAGTCGCTGTCACGCAACGGCGCTACAGCCAACGCCTGGAGCGACAGCACCCGTCGACTCGTCGTCCTCGGTTACATCACGGCCGCCGCGCTCCCCCTGATCGGATTCATGCTGGGGATCGTGGTCGCCATACGTCCCAGCAGGGCGAACTCGAAACACGGGGCGTTGATCATCGTTCTCAGCATCGTCGCGTCTACGGTCTGGATCGTGCTGATCACCTCCGGTGTCCTACGACTCTCGACCAACGACCTCAACTCCTGAACCGACGGCCGGCGTCGCGGATCCGGCGGCTGCGGGCGTGCCCGAGGGTGATGGCGCCGACCTCGACCTCGCAGCTATGCTCCGTGTCAACGGGCCTGGTTCAAACTGCGTGGGACACGCCGCGTGCGCAGCAATCGATCACAAGGAGACAGCATGGGCCGATTCGCAGCCATCGCCGCTTCTACAGTTGCCGCGGGAGCGGTCGCTCTTGCCCCGGCGGCGACGGCCGCACCGATCTCCAAGTCGGTCCAATTCCAGAACAGCAGCCGGACCGTCACGTGCGGGATCGAGATCCACGCCCCCAACAAGCCCGCGACCATGGTGCTGTGCGCGGCCCGCGGCATCCCTGCGCCCACCCAGAAAGGGGTCGGCGATCCGGGATTCGTCCAGCTCGGCGTGCTCGGCCAGCCGAAGGTGCTGAGGCTCAGTCAGGACTCATTCGTCGCCGGCAAGTCGGTCAAGCTGGGTCGAGGCCGTCTCTGGAACCAGCTGGGCGTGAGCTGCCACATGGCGCTGACCACAGTGATGTGCTTCAACGGCGACAACCGCGGCTTTGTGATTGGCAACGGGCATTACACATCGTTCTGAGTGACTGGGCCGCGCTCGTGCAGCCATTCCAGCTCAGCGCTTCGGCGATCCGAGCTCGACTGCGATCCATCGATTCAGCTGGGTTGCTGAGCGCGAGCCGGCCGTGGGATCCAACCAGCCGGCCATTCGATGGGGCGTGCTGTTTGCGGCACTGGCCGCGCTCGCCGGAGTGGGCACGACCCGGTCGGCAGCCGAGGCTCTCAGACCCCTGGCCAGAACCCGAGGTTATTCAGCCCGCAGCAAGAGGACTATCTGCCCAAGAGCGGACGCGTGTCCAGGCCTGGGCATCATTGCTCCTCCGGCGCGTCATCATCGATCAGTCCGCGCGAGGCCGCCCAATGCGCGACCTCGTTTCGGGAGGTGAGTTGGAGCTTGCGCAGCACCGCGCTGACATGCGATTCAACGGTGCGGGCGCTGATGTCGAGGCGTGAAGCGATCCGTTTGTAGGGGTAGCCGCGGGCGAGGTGATGGAGCACCTCGCGCTCACGAGGTGTCAGCGCCTCGAGGCTCGCGTCCTGCGCCTGCGGCGGCTCGGGCGCGGAGAACTCCTGCAGCACGAACGCGGCGAGTCGCGGACTGAAGTACGCATCGCCGGCCGCGACCTGTTGGATCGCCGCGACCAGGTTCTTGGTGGCGATCGTCTTCGTCACGTAGCCGAGGGCGCCCGCGCGGATCATCGGCACGACGTCCTCGGCCGCGTCGGAAACCGACAGCGCCAGCACCGCCGGCGGCTTGGGTGCTGCCTGCAGGGCACGCAGCACGGCGACGCCGCCGCCGTCGGGAAATGTGCACGTCGAGCAGCACGACGTCGGGCGCGGTCGCGTCGATCACCGCGATCGCCTCGGCCGGCTCCGCGGCTTCGCCCACGACCTCGCAGGCGGTGAGCAGCTCGGCCTTCACCCCGGCCCGGAACAGCTGGTGGTCATCGATGACGACGACTCGCAGGCGCGGCGCGCTCATCTCGAAGCCTTGCCTGGGCCAATTCGCAGCGCGACCTCGGTGCCTTCGCCCGGAGCGGACTCCAGCGTCGCGACGCCGCCGGCAAAGGCCATCCGCCCGACGATTGCGTCGCGGATCCCGCGGCGCTCCGCCGGGACTGCGTCCGGGTCGAACCCTGGGCCCTCGTCGCGGACGAACACCTCTGCGCCGTCGGCGGTACTTGCGGCGAACACGAAAATCCGAGCACCACTTGCGTGACGGGCGGCGTTCCGCAGCGCCTCGCGCGCCGCGGCCACGAGCTCCTCGCCGGCGGAGTCGAGTGGACGATCGCCGATCGCCGTCAGCTCGACCGTGATCCCGTGCTCGTCCTCGATGCTCGCGACGACATCCCGTAGCGCCGCGACGAGCGTCTCACTGACCAGCTCGGACTCTCCAGCCATCCAGGCTCGCAACGCATACTCTTGCCGCCGCGCGAGCCGGGCGACGGCGACTGGATCATGAGCCTGGCGCTGAACCAGTGCGAGGGTCTGCAGAACCGAGTCGTGCAGGTGCGCGGCGAATCGCTGACGCTCGCGCTCGCGGGCGCTGCCGACCTTGTCTCGGTCCACTCGCATCAGCGAACCGATCGCGACGGGAGTCGTGATCACCACTGCCGCTGCCGCGGCGACGACCAGCAGCACGAGCACCTGCAGCCCCGGGTCGCCGACGACGTAGCGGCCCGCGAGACCGATACCCAGGAACGCTGCCCACCCCACCAGCAGTACACCGGTGGTCGCGCGCCATGCGATCCCGCCCGAGCGCTGCCGGGACTCGGTCATCTGCTTCCACGGTGCCCGCTGGTGGGGCGCATACCCGAGCCACACGCGCACAGCGTCGGCGATCAGCACCAGACCGCCTGCGGCGGTGAGGAGGATCGCGACAAGCAGCGGCAAGGTGCCGCCAAGCGAGGGCGCGGTCGGACGGTTGGCCGGGAACCCGTTGATAACGGGCGGGCCGGGGCTCCAAGCGCTGAGACGCGTCAGCATGACCGTGACCCACACCGACATGGCGAGCAACAGGGCCGCTAATGCGCTCAGTCCTCGGTTCTGGCGCACGTCCGCAATCGCGCGCGGCGCGAGCACCGAAAGTGCGATCAGGACTCCGAGCGCGGCGGTGAGCGCCACCGGGACGGGTGGAGCACCCGACAGCGCGACCGCGAGCGCGCCCAGCAGAACCACTCCCGCGCCGGCGGTGAGCCCCCACGTCCGATCGGGACGCCACGCCAGGTCTGGTCGCCGAGGCCGAGGCGCAGCGGTGACCTCGCCCGCGCTCATCGGCGCTTTCCCTCGGACGCGCATGGCCCCGGCATCAGCGAGTCGATCAACCGCTGGGAGCGCACCTGCGCGGCGCGGCGCACCCGCCAGGCGCGAACTGTTCTGCTCGCGGCGCGCTTGCTTTCCCCGTTTGTGTTCGGGTGTGGCTCGGGATACACGCGATAGCCAGGCCAGTTGGGGCTCAGCTCGGGATCGACCGAGTCGGGATAGTCGCGGAGGTAAAGGCTGCCGCCGGTGGAAGTGAAGTCGATCCTCAGCACCGGCCTCGGCTGACTCGGCGTGAGCCCCGTGTCCGGCGCAGCGACCTGACCAGAGGGGGTGTACATCTGGTCTCCGAAGATCACTACCCCGGAGTCCGGCTGCTGTGTGCTCAGCTGAGCTGCGAGGTTGGCCACGAGCGGCTGCACGTCATAGCTGAGTTCGACGCGCACGCATCTGTCAGCGGGAAGGGCCACGATCGTGCGCCGCACGCCGCCCTCGATCCGCAGTGGCACAACTCCCGACGCCGGCAGATCCGTACGGCGCAGATCGACCAGCATCGTCCCCAACCCCGCCCGATAGGTCGCGCCCGCCCTGCTGCTCAGCACGTGTGGGGCGACGAGCGTGTTGCCAGTCGCAGGCTCGAGCCGCAGACCGGCTGCGGCGACAGCGACGGATGGAAGCGCGAGCGCCGCAACCGGCAGGAGCGCCCAGCCCGGACCGAGCCGCGGCCACGCCAGCAGCACCGCGAGCAGGACCGCGGCCGCGAGCGCGAGCACCGCCCATCCGAAGCCGAACAGCGTCACGACCGCACCCAGCGCGGCGAGGGTAAGGACGCCGGCGGATGCGCCGAGCACTCGCGCCAGCACGACCAGCCAGCCCGAGGACGGATCGTCTGGTCGCTCGCCCTCCAGCGGGATGATCAGCCAGCAAGCCAGATACACGAAGACTCCAAGGCCGCCGATCAGCGCGCCCAACAGAAACGCCGCCCGGATCCAGATCAGATCGACTTCGCGACCGCGAGCGAGCCCGGCGCACACGCCGCCGAGCCACTTCCCCGTCTCGCTGCGAGACAGCGGTGCGTGTCGATTGGACGCCATGGCGGCGTCCATTGTCTGCGTTGCGGCACTCGTGCGCTAGGCGTGATCGCCCGGACAGGGCTCAGGGATGTCCCGGACCCTTGTCGGAACCCAGCTGCTCAGGCGGCGATAGGCGGCCAGGCCGCCGAGGCTTGGGATCCAGAAGGCGATCGCGTGGTAGATCAGCACCCCAGCTGCGGCCGGCACGACGGGCGCGCCGTAGAGCACGAGCGTGCCGGCCAATCCTGCTTCGAGCACGCCGATGCCCCCGGGGACGGGAATCAGGTTTGCGAGGTAGCCCAGGATGTAACCGAGCAGCAGGATCCCGAGCGGCGGGCTGTAGCCGACGCTGCTGAGTGTCGCCCACAGAACCGCGATGTCGAATCCGAGGTAGCCGATGGCGCCCCCGAGCCGCCAGCTCGGATGACGTAGCGCGAGCTTCGCCTCGACGATGCCACTTACGAGCTGGCCCAGCCAGTGGGATTCCGCGAGCGCGGGCGAGTGGCGCTCGCTCAGGCGAGCGACCGCGAGCGCTGCCGCGATCGCGCCCGCGCCGATGAGGATCGGAACCCCGGCCAGCAGGATGTCGTCGTTGCCGGCGGAGAGGCCGCTCGCGAGCAGAAGCCCGCCCCCGATCAGCGCCGCTACGTTCACGGCGCTGGTGAGAAAGAAGAGGCCGCTCGAGTTGCGCACGATCTGGCCCGTCGGCATCCCCAGCAGATGCAGCAGCCATCCGCCGACCGCCAGCGAGCCGACACCGCCGCCCGGAAGCAGCGCGCCGGATGCCATCTCGGTCCACGCGACCTCCCTTGCCGGTCGCGCCGCGATACCCGTGAAGAAGTGCCGGAACACAATCACGAAGCTCGCGCAGGAGGCGAGCTCAAGCGCGCTCGCGAGGACAAGCCATCGCAGATCGAGATGTGCGATCTCGCCGGCAACCTTGTGCAGGCCGGGTACCGCCGCCAGCAGCGAGACGATCGCAGCGATCAGCAGGACCGCGGTGAGCGCGCGCACGCGCACGGACGCGCCTGCGTGACCGGGCTCGCTGCGGGCCTGGTGCCGATCGAAGGCTCGGCTTGCGACGGCCGACATCGCCTCAGCAGCCTCGAGGGTCGGCCTGTGGGACGTGAAGCCTGCTGGGGCCAACGAGCGCGCCGTATTCGAACGGCGCCCTGACTCCGATCACCGCAACCCTGCGGATGTGGTCGGCGCCGAAGACCGCGAGGAGCTCGTCCGTCACCCGCCCGGCCCTGCCCCGCTCGAGAATCGCAGGGCGGTTCGGATCGAGGACGGTGAACGTCTCCCGTGGGATTTGCTGTTGATCTGTTCTCATGACGAAGTCTCCTTGAGTGGGCTAGGCAGCATGGCTGACGGCGAGATCGCCGACGGCTTCGGCCTGGGCGGTTCGCGCGCGGGACGCGCCGTCTGATGGCAGGATGAAAACCGCGACGAGCATGCCCAGCCCGAAGAGCACGCCGGCCGCCCAGAAAGCGGTGGTGTAGCCGTGGATCGCTGCGGCGTTACCGAGCGCTGCGGTCTTCGCGTGACTGGATGCGTAGCCGGCTGCCGCGCTCGCGAAGATGGTGCTCAGCAGGGCGGTGCCGATTGAGCCACCCACTTGCTGAGACGTGTTGACCATCGCGGAGGCGACGCCGGCCTCGGAGCGCTTCACACCGAGCGTCCCGGTGGAGAACGCCGAGGAGAAGATGCAACCGACCCCGAGCCCGGTGAGGATGAGTCCTGGCAGAACCTCGCTCGCGTAGCTCCCGTGGGGCGTCAGGCGCGTGAACAGGATCATCGCGATGATCCCCAGCGCCGCGCCGCCCATGACCAGCGGCTTGGCGCCCGTGCGGTGCAGCACCCTGGTCTGCACGGTGGTCGCGGTGAGCACGATCGTGCCGCTCAAGGGCAGAAAGGCCAGGCCGGTCTTCACCGGCGAGAAGCCGAGATCCTGCTGCATGTAGAACGTCAGGAACAGGAACACGGCGAACACGCCCGATCCGACGAGCGCGACCGAGGCGTACGCGCCTCCGCGCGCCCGATCCCAGACGATGCCCAGGGGCAGCAGCGGATGCTCGGTACGCCGCTCGAGTGCGACGAATCCCGTCAGCAGCACGACGCTTGCGGCCAGAGCCACGATCGTGATCGGAGCCGACCACGAGCTTGTCTCGGCGCTCGAGAAGCCGTAGACCAGCGCGAACAGGCCGGCGGACGCGATCAGAACGCCCGGCAGGTCGATGCGCGGACGGTCCGTAGTTCGCTCATTGCGCAACAGCCGCAGCGCGGCGATCGCCATCGGCACTGCGATCGCGAGGTTGACATAGAGGCACCAGCGCCAAGACAGGGACTGGGTCAGCACGCCGCCGAGCAGAAGCCCGACCGACGCGCCTGCGCCGGCGATGGCACTGAAGATCCCGAACGCCTTGTTTCGGTCCGGAGATCCGTGGAACGTGACGGTCAGCAGCGACAGCGCCGAGGGAGCGAGCAGCGCCCCGAAGGCACCCTGTAGCGCCCGGGCGGCGACGAGCATGCCGAAGGATTGGGCCATCCCGCCGATCGCCGATGCTACTGCGAAGCCGATCAGCCCGCCGACGAAAGTCCACTTGCGCCCGAACAGGTCGCCGAGCTTGCCGCCCAGCAGCAGGAGGCTGCCGAACGCAAGCGCATAAGCGGTGATGATCCACTGACGGTTATCGGTCGAGAAGTGCAGTGCCTTCTGCGCGGACGGCAGTGCGATGTTGACGATCGTCACATCGAGCACAACCATGAGCTGCGCGACACCCACGAGGGCGAGCACGGTCCAGCGATTGGGCGCTGGCCGGGCGGGACGGTCGATGGCGTTGGTGCTCATGGGGCTCCTTCGGATCAGGGACGGAGACACACCATAGCACGGATCACCCATGATGCAGGTACTATTCATCTGACAGCAATGATCCCCGTTTCATGAAGGGCGCCTGTTTCGTGGTATAATGCGCACATGACTCCAGAGAACGGTCCCTACGAACCCGGCTTGATGGTCCTGCTTCCGCGACTGGCCAAGCAGGTGTATCGACGCAGTAGCGAGGAGCTGCTCGGGATGGACCTGCGTCTGCTGATGGCGCTCAGCTACGTCGGTGACCACGACGGCGCACCCCAGCAAGAGCTGAACGGGGTGTTGTGCATGGACGCCAAGAACGTCGTGCTGCTGCTCAACGAGCTCGAGGATCTCGGGCACGTGACGCGTCGCCGCGACCCCGAGGACCGCCGGCGCCACCGCGTACAGGTCACGAGCGCCGGCCGCGAGGCGCTGGAACGCGCCGAGCACGCGCAAAAGGCGATCGAGGACGAAGTGCTGCAAGCCCTCGACGCGCAGGAGCGTGCGACCCTACGGGGGCTGCTGGCTCGCGCCCTGCACGCCGCCGAGCCGGCTGCCGACGAGGATTGCCGCGCCGCGATGGCGCCGATCCCGAGCTGACCCTGCCCCGGTCTAGCTCCCCGCCAGCGTCAGCATCGCCGCGCTCGCTGCCGGCACGCTGACGGAGTACGAGCCACCTGCCGGCGTCACCGTGGTGGCGGTCGACTGGCCGGCGAGCAGGCCGGTGCTGGTCTCCGAGCCAAAGGTCTGACCGCCGAGCGTCACGCCTGACT